>ENA-UBIJ01000448-UBIJ01000448.1-human-gut-metagenome-genome-assembly--contig:-NODE-448-length-19837-cov-7.901375_pt1 | contig 19837 bp, 19 predicted proteins | sample MGYA00244944_ERZ654876 | MGnify/ENA primary metagenome ERZ654876 (study PRJEB26926, sample SAMN06164748) | human gut metagenome | biome: ENVO:00009003; feature: ENVO:2100002; material: ENVO:00002003...
AGATAGGAGTCCGTCTCGTGGGCTCGGAGATGTGTATAAGAGACAGGTGTAAAATAGGGGAGTACCAACGCCGTGTGTGTGTATGAAACAAATACCGATGAAGAAAATATCCGGTTGATCCGAGAAGAAAATGATAATGCCGCTTTTGAGTATCTGATCAAAAAGTACATGGGGATTGTAAAGAAAGAGAGTCGTGCCCTGTATATTATCGGTGCAGAAAATGAGGACATCATTCAGGAAGGAATGATAGGGCTCATTAAAGCTATCCGAAGCTTTGACGGAAGCAAAGGGGCATCTTTTTCTACATTTGCAAATCTGTGTATCAAGCGACAGTTGATCACTGCGGTGAAGCTGTCGAACAGGAAGAAGCATTCTCCGCTTAATTATTATGTATCATTTTATACGGAAAATGACGATGATGTTGCGCTTGTGGATGAGCTGCAGGCAGATCAGGCATTTGAACCGGAGAATCAGATGCTTGGGCAGCTGGAATCCCAGAAGCTTGCGGAGACGATTGATAAAAAACTCAGCAAATTTGAAAGGCAGGTGTTAGAAGGATATCTTGCTGGAAAAAGCTATGATGAGCTAGCGGAAGCATTTGGAAAGCCGTATAAATCTATCGATAATGCGATCCAACGAATTCGAAAGAAATTACGTGATATAGAACAGGATTAAAGATATAATTCTGGGGGAGTAGCTTATGATAAATTCTATAAATAAAAAGAATGGCCTGAGGAAAGTGATGATCATTGTCGGCATGTGCTTTGTCCTTGGGCTTTTTTCAGGATGTCTGGATTTATCGGATGAAACGAACGAAAATCAGACAGGAAATACAACAGAGAATATAACAGAATCGATTGACAGTACGGAAGCTACGTCAGATGAGCAGATAACTTCGGAAGCGAATATCGGGGGTACAACAGACAATCTTGCCGGACTTACAGTTACTTTCTTAGATGTCGGTCAGGGGAATGCGGTGTTATTTTCCTGTGATGACCATTACATGATGATGGATGGAGGTCCGTCGTCAGCGTCTTCATTTGTCGTGGCATACCTGAAAAAACAGAATATAGAGTCACTTGATTACGTGATCGCGAGCCATTATGATTCCGACCATATAAATGGTCTGGTGGGTGTGTTGAATGTATTTGACACAGAGACTTTTATCGGCCCGGATTATGTTGCAGATACAAAGATCTATGATTCGTTGATTGATAAGCTTGCGGCGCAGAACCTGACTATTACATTTCCAAAGACAGGGGATTCTTATACCTTTGGTGATGCGGTATTTACAATAGTAGCACCGATTACTTATAGTGATGATAATGAAAATGATAATTCTGTCGGAATTCGTATGACATATGGGGATACTTCATTCCTGATCTATGGGGATGGAGAGGAAGCCGGTGAGCAGGCAATGATCGCTTCCGGAGAAGAACTTTCCAGTGACGTTCTGATGGTCAGTCATCACGGCAGCAGAAATGCCACAACAAAAGAGATGTTAGAGGCTGTTAAGCCCGGTTATGCGGTAATCAGCGTTGGGGCAGATAATTCATATGGACATCCGACCGAAGAAGTGCTTGATCGTTTGGCAAATGCAGGATGCACGGTGTATCGTACGGATCTGAATGGTACGATTCAGGCGTACAGTGATGGAAAAACAATTACTTTTATACCGGAACGGCAATCAGATATGTCAGGGGTGGGAGAAAATCAGAATCTGTCGGATGATACAACGAAGACAGATAATGTAACAAGAGAGAGTACGACAGAGAAAGTTCAGACGGAAATAGAAGCAGGATCAGAAAAGGCAGCAGAGCATACTTATATTATTAATACAAATACAGGAAAGTTCCATGAGCCGTCATGTCGTTCGGTTAAGCGAATGAATGACAGCAATAAGAAAGAATATATCGGAAGCCGGGATGATCTGATCACGCAGGGGTATGAGCCATGTAAGATCTGTAATCCATAGGGTATGTTAAGAATGGGAGGATAAACGGATATGAAAAACAATTACAAATTTTTTCAGAATCGGGATTGTGATTTTTTCCCATGCCATAAAATAGAAAATGAAGATTCCTTTAATTGTCTGTTCTGTTATTGCCCCTTGTATCTGAAGGAAAACTGCCTTGGAAGTCCTGATTATATCTTAAATGGGAAAGGACAGAAAATCCGGGATTGCAGTAACTGTACGATCGTACATCGCCCGGAGATGTATGAAGCAGTGATTGCACAGTTTCAAAAGCAGGACTGTGTGGTATTCGTCAGTATTTGGGATCTGAAGGATGAAATCATGGCGCGGATCGCAGAGATTGCTTCATGGGAACAGATGGAGCCGGAGAGCAGAAAAGAGCATAAGGATGAAGCCGAGAAAACGATTATGCGTTTTTTATCCAGATACAATAATCGAAATCGGTATCTGGTACCTGTATTTTTGCAGCCATTTTCCAGAGACTGTATTAAGTCTGATGGATTTATGCTCGGCAAAAAGAATATTTCATGCCGGATACTGGAACGAATAGATCCGTCAAAGATTACACAGGGATATCTGTATGCATTTCATGCCCCGGAGATCCAAATCGAGGAGATGGATTCATTACTTGGAACTTATTATCTGGAAACCTTTCAGATTGCATGTATGGATATTGTAAGAAAATGGATAAGAAAATACCTGGAACGAAAGCACAGTGTAGAGTCGGGACATTACTGCAGTCATTCTTTTGGACCCGGTTATTATGGAATGCCATTGGAGGCTGCCGGAATTCTTTGCAGCCTGATGGATACGGAACAGGTTGGAATCAGTTGGCATAAAGAACGCATGGAGCCGATGATGAGTCTGGCAGGAATTTATCTGATCAGTGAAGAACCACTGATACAGAACTGGAATGATTGTGAGAACTGTATCGGACAGTCCGTTGGATGTGAATACTGTATAAATAAATCCGGACATTAAAAAAGAGCTACTAACGGGAGTCGGACCCGTGACCTCCACATTACCAATGTGGCGCTCTACCACCTGAGCTATAGTAGCAACAACATTAGTTAATATATAGTAAAATGATGTATTTGTCAATAAGAGATTTACTGAAAGTTATTGAAAATTACTGAGTTTTGCTGAGTTTTAGAATTTGCAGTTGAGGCTTTATGTAAAATGTGATAGACTTAAAAAAGTCATGCTAATTATATGAAGGAGGCATTAATGATGGCAGAAGAATCAATCGGGAAAAATTTTATTGAACAGATTATTGATAAAGATATAGCGGAGGGCAAGGTAACGAAGGTAGTCACAAGATTTCCTCCGGAACCGAATGGATATTTGCATATAGGACATGCCAAATCCATATTATTGAACTATGGTCTTGCACAGGAATATGGCGGACAGTTTAATCTGAGATTTGACGATACAAATCCAACAAAGGAAAAGACAGAATTTGTAGAATCCATATTAGATGATGTAAGATGGCTGGGTGCCGATTTCGGAGACAGAGTATTCTTTGCATCCAATTATTTTGACCAGATGTATGAAGCAGCAGTCAAATTGATCAAGAAAGGCAAGGCATTTGTATGTGATCTGACAGCAGATGAGATCCGCGAATACAGAGGAACTCTGACAGAGCCGGGTAAAAACAGCCCATACAGAGACAGAAGTATTGAAGAAAATCTTGCATTATTTGAAGCAATGAAGAACGGAGAGTTCCCGGATGGAAGCAAGGTGCTTCGTGCAAAGATCGATATGGCTTCACCGAATATTAATATGCGCGATCCTGTTATCTATCGTGTTGCCCGTATGACACATCATAATACAGGGGATAAGTGGTGTATTTATCCAATGTATGATTTTGCTCATCCGATTGAGGATGCGATTGAAGGTGTAACGCATTCTATCTGTACACTGGAATTTGAGGATCACAGACCTTTATATGACTGGGTAGTACGGGAACTGGAATATGAGAACCCACCAAAGCAGATCGAATTTGCAAAGTTATATCTGACAAATGTAGTTACAGGTAAGAGATATATTAAGAAGCTGGTAGAGGATGGTATCGTAGATGGCTGGGATGATCCAAGACTTGTATCGATCGCAGCACTCAGAAGACGAGGATTCACTGCTTCTTCTATTAAGAAGTTTATGGAGTTGGTTGGTATCTCAAAGAGCCAGAGCTCTGTTGATTATGCGATGCTTGAGTATTGTCTGCGTGATGATCTGAAGCTTACAGCAAACCGTTATATGGCAGTCCTGAATCCGATCAAGCTGGTGATCGATAATTATCCGGAGGATCAGGTAGAATATCTGCCGGTTGAAAATAATCAGGAAAATGAGGAAGCAGGCTCCAGAGAAGTTGCATTCAGCAAATATCTCTATATTGAAAGAGATGATTTCATGGAAGAACCGCCTAAGAAATATTTCCGTCTGTTCCCTGACAATGAGGTACGTCTGAAGAATGCATATTTTGTAACCTGTACAGGATATGAGAAGGATGAAGATGGAAATGTAACAGTTGTTCACTGTACTTATGATCCTGCGACCAAGAGTGGTTCAGGATTCGAAGGAAGAAAGGTAAAAGGAACGATACACTGGGTATCAGCAGAAAGTGCAATTGATGCTGAGGTTCGTTTATATGAGAATATCGTGGATGAAGAAAAAGGTAAGCTGAATGAGGATGGTACTTTGAATCTGAATCCGAATTCATTGACCGTATTACAGGGATGTAAGCTCGAGAAAGCATTTGAAGATGCAAAACCTGGTGAAGCATTCCAGTTCCTTCGTAATGGATTCTTCTGTGTAGATTCCAAAGACTCTACTAAGGAGCATCCGGTATATAACCGTATTGTTTCATTAAAGAGTTCCTATAAGCCGGGAAAATAAAATTTAGTCTATTAAAAGTATGAAAAATGATATATCAGAATTAGAAAACAGAAAATTATATATCCTGATCTCTAAGACACACACAGTTCCTGCAAGAATCATCAAATTCTGGACAAAAGAGCCGTATGCACATGCATCCATTGCATTGGATCTGGAGCTTCGGGAGATGTACAGCTTCGCCAGAAAGGGAATCTATAATCCATTCAACTGTGGATTCATTATAGAAGATATTGATACCGGAATATTTGGCAGAGATGTTGAAACAAGCTGTGTTGTTCTGGAACTGACCGTGACAGATAAGCAGTACAGACATGTACTGCAGGAGCTCGCGGCATTTAAAGCAAATGCTGATCGCTATCGGTATAATTTTTGGGGACTTTATGGTGTTATACGAAATAAGGCGATTGAGAGGAAATATAATTATTTCTGTTCCCAGTTCGTGGCAAGTGTGTTAGAACGTTCTGGTATACATATTCTCGATAAACAACCGGGGCTTGTAAGGCCGGATGATTTTCGGAAGAGCAGTAATGTTAAGGTGATTTACAAAGGCCTGCTCAGAAGATATCGTGAATACCTGTGGACACATGATCTGGCACAGGCATTTGGCGGTCATGTAACCAAACAGGCAATGTAAAAAGGTGACAATATTGCTGTGAATTTTATACTATATAAAAAATACTGTGTACATTACACTCACTATTATGAAGCAAACCTGCCCGAACGCCAGTCCTTAGTGAGCCGTATAATACGGCGAACTTAGTACTGCTGCGTTGAGGGTAGAGCGAAAGCGTTTTGCGGAATAATATGTGAAGTGCAATGTACACAGTATTTTTGTGTGTATCCTATGTTTATCGGGCAGGAATATTGTTGCTTTTTATTCTACAAATGTATGATTAGCCTTGATTATGCCGCGAGGTAAGGCATCCTTTGAGTTCTTCCATGGTTCATTCTTGAATCGATAGTCGAATTTATCGATGAACCATCCGATATCTCCGTTGACACGTTCCATGTTTTCAAAATATAAGTGATTCAAGGCTTCTATGAATTCTTCACATTGGTTTTTGGACAGCTTTGTGACAGCGGTATCGTAGAGGATACCGTAGTGGTAAGTACAGAAGCCCTTGCTGCTTTTGAAGGTATCCTTGAATTCAGGATCTTTTTTCCACATATGAAAGATCGTATCAACATAGCGGTCAAAGGTACGATTCATACGGTCACAGATAAAGCAGGAGCTTTCCAGTTCTTTAATATATGCACCGACAGCGGAAAAATTTGACTGCTTGGAAAAAAGTCCCGGTTTTGCAGGAGTTCCTTTTTCTGATAAAGCTTTCAGATCCCGGATCGTTTTATCAGTGTGTGTTTTTAACATCAGGGCAAGTCCCAGACGATTCTTTTCTTTATATAACATGCCGATGTGATGGGAGCAGAAGCCCATTTTATCTGTCATAGCACGATTATCGTCTTCCATATAGCTTGGTCCCATCGTATATTCGATGGCATGTTCCTCCAGCGTTTTCTGCATCTGACAGAGAGGACATTCACAGTCTGCATGAAAGGCATCGTTGACAGGTATTGTGTATAATTGTTCAGCCATAGTATTCTCCATTTCTATATATCATTTGGATAGCAGCCTTTGAACAGGCGTTATCCTGTATCATGTCAGAAATCATCGGTTTGATTCCTATATTAGAAGCATATCATGCAACACCTGAATTTACAAATCAAAATCGCCGGTTTTCGTTCTGAATTCAGGGTATATTTCATATAATGTAAGAGACCTTGTCCATTTAATATATTTTTTATCATTTTAGGGGTTGATTTTTTCCACAAAATGAATACAATAATAATTGTGTTAGCACTCAAGAGATATGAGTGCTAGGAACTGCCGGAGTACATAAGGCAGATAAGAACGGATTTAATATGTTAGGAGGAATATATATTATGAAATTAGTACCATTAGGAGACAGAGTTGTATTAAAACAGTCCGTAGCAGAAGAGACAACAAAATCAGGTATTGTATTACCGGGACAGGCAAAAGAGAAGCCACAGTATGCAGATGTTGTAGAAGTTGGTCCCGGAGTTGTTGTCGATGGTGTTAAGGTTCCTATGGAAGTAAAGGCAGGAGACAGAGTTATTTATTCTAAATACGCAGGAACAGAAGTTAAGCTCGGTGATGATGAATATATCATCGTAAAACAGAGTGACATTCTTGCGGTTGTAAGTGAATAATCAGATAGCAGAAAAACAGTTGGAGGTAGAAAGAAATGGCAAAGGAAATTAAATACGGAGCAGAAGCCAGAAAGGCTCTTGAAGCAGGCGTAAATCAGTTAGCAGATACAGTAAGAGTAACACTTGGACCAAAGGGAAGAAACGTAGTTCTTGCAAAGTCATATGGTTCACCACTTATCACAAATGATGGTGTTACAATTGCAAAGGATATAGAGCTGGAAGATGCATTTGAGAACATGGGTGCTCAGATCGTTAAAGAAGTAGCAACAAAGACAAATGATGTTGCAGGTGATGGTACTACAACAGCTACTGTTCTTGCTCAGGCAATGATCAATGAAGGTATGAAAAACCTTGCAGCAGGCGCAAATCCAATCATCCTCAGAAAGGGTATGAAGAAGGCTTGTGATAAGGCTGTAGAAGCAATCTCAGAGATGAGCCAGACAATCAACGGCAAAGAGCAGATCGCAAGAGTTGCATCTATTTCAGCCGGTGATGATGAAGTAGGTCAGATGGTTGCAGATGCTATGGAAAAGGTATCAAATGATGGTGTTATCACGATTGAAGAGTCCAAGTCCATGAAGACAGAGCTTGACCTCGTAGAAGGTATGCAGTTCGACAGAGGATATATTTCAGCTTACATGTCAACTGATATGGAGAAGATGGTTGCAGAGCTTGATAATCCATACATCCTGATCACAGATAAGAAGATCTCAAATATTCAGGATATCCTTCCGGTACTTGAGCAGATCGTACAGGGTGGTCAGAAACTTTTGATCATTGCGGAAGATGTAGAAGGTGAAGCACTTACAACATTGATCGTAAACAAGTTAAGAGGTACATTCCAGGTTGTAGCTGTTAAGGCTCCGGGTTATGGTGACAGAAGAAAAGAAATGTTACAGGATATTGCTATCCTTACAAACGGTAAGGTTATTTCCGAAGAACTCGGTTATGATTTAAAGGATACGACATTAGATGACCTTGGCCGTGCTAAGAGTGTAAAGGTAACAAAAGAGAATACAGTTATCGTAGATGGTTTCGGAACAAAGGAAGATATTCAGGGCAGAGTAAATGTTATCAAGGCTCAGCTTGAGGAGACAACATCTGAATTCGATAAAGAGAAGCTTCAGGAAAGACTTGCAAAGCTTGCAGGTGGTGTAGCAGTTATCCGTGTTGGTGCAGCTACTGAGACAGAGATGAAGGAAGCTAAGCTCCGTATGGAAGATGCATTAAATGCTACCAGAGCTGCTGTTGAAGAAGGCATCATCGCAGGTGGTGGATCAGCATATATTCATGCAGCTAAGAAGGTTGCAGAACTGGTTGCAGACCTTGAAGGCGATGAGAAGACAGGTGCTAAGGTAGTTCTTAAGGCTATGGAAGCTCCATTATTCCACATTTCAGCAAATGCCGGTCTGGAAGGCTCTGTTATCATCAATAAGATCAAAGAATCACAGCCGGGTATCGGTTTTGATGCATACAATGAGAAGTATGTAGATATGATCGAAGCAGGTATCATCGATCCTGTTAAGGTTACAAGAAGTGCTTTACAGAACGCAACATCCGTAGCATCTACATTACTGACAACAGAATCTGTTGTAGCTGATATTAAGGAAGATGCTCCAGCTATGCCGGCAGGTGCAGGTATGGGCGGCGGAATGGGTATGATGTAAAAATAAAATATCACTCATAAAGTTCAAATAGAGAATAAAAAGGAAGATAGTATTGTTTATTATCGTGTAAGATACATGATAGTGGCATGCTATCTTTCTTTTTTTTTGCATACGCATAGACTGTATTTTCAAACCCAGTGAAACATTTCATGCCGTTTTTCAGACATTTCGTGCGCAGAATCCGGTAAGGAGAAATGATTATGGTACAATACCAGAAAATAACTTATTTGGAACAACATAATGAGACATACAGATGAAATTATACTAAATGTTGTATCATATGTTGTATTCAGATGAATGAAAGGGGATAAGAAAATATGGTAAGACGACTAAAAGAAAACAAAGTTACAGGCATCCTGACGGCCTTGCTGGTTGGCATTGTTATGTTTGTAGGCATGGGAACAATGAAAGTAAATGCAACAGAATACAGGTCAGGAACGATTGACCCTACGACTCTACAGGTAGGAGATACGGTTTATGTAGGAGTTGAGTTATCTACAGACAAACAGATAGTAGTTTGCAAGCAATGTCATATGATCTGGATAACATACGGTGGCGCTTCGCAATATTGGATTGGAGACAGAATCAATTCTATTGTAAAAAAATCGGATGCACACAAAGATCATGCCGGTTATGTTGGATATAGTGAGTTTAGTTTTTACTTCACAGGAGGATATTTACCTAGTAATAATACTCCATATACAGTTATGGGAAACTCAAATCTTGGATATACGATTAAATACAATACAAATGGTGGTAGTGCAATAGCGGATGCTGTTAAACAGACACATATACCGAGTACATTTCCAACAACGACCAAAGCTGGATATGATTTTATTGGCTGGTATACAGATGAAAATCTTACACAGCCGGCACCGCGAGAACTTTCAATATTTGAAGATATAACGTTGTATGCAAAGTGGTCGAAATCGAGTGTACACCAGCATACATTTTCTGATAGTTGGAGCAGTAATGCATATGGTCATTGGCATGCGGCAACCTGCGAACATAGTGATTTGAAGGAAGATTTCCAGGAACATTCTTATGGAACCACAGGTGAAGCCAGATATACATGTTCAATCTGTAAGTATGTAGATGCAGACAAGAAAGCTGCGGCAGATATCGTAGATGCATCAAAGGTAGTATTAAAAGCAGATGAAGTGCAGGTCGGAGACAAGATTTATTTTGGTAATCAGTTATCGCCTAATAAATGGATCACTGTATGTAGGAAATGTCATATGATCTGGATCACATCTGCTGACTCTGATCCTGATAATATAGATGTAGGAATCAGTGATGGAGATCAGAAGTGTTATGAGGTTGAGCAGACGGATGAACATAAAGACCATAAAGATGATGTTGGATATGCAGATTTTAATTGGTATACAACAAATGCAAACAGTCCATTAGAGAGAGATGTTCCATATACAGTTATCGAAAATGATAACCTTGGATATAAGATCACATATAACACAAATGGCGGAAGTGAAGTAACTGAAGCTGTACATCAGAAGAAGCTCCCGGATGTCCTTCCAACAACAAGTAAAGCTGAATATGAATTTGCAGGCTGGTACACAGACGAGGCACTCACAAAGGCGGCTGTGCCGGGTAAAGCGTTAACAGGAAATACAATTCTTTATGCTAAGTGGACGGTGAAGCAGTCCACACCATCAGATCCGGAGCCGACAAAACCGGTGGTAAAAGCAAAACGTACAAAAGCAAACGATCAGGCATTAAGTTCCAAGTTTAGTATCACTACAGGAAAGTCGATTAAAGTAACATGGGGCAAGGTTGCAAAAGCAGATGGATATGATGTATATATGGCATATTGTAAGAAGGGAAAATACACCGTTGTTAAGTCTGTAAAATCTGCAAAGACCTTATCTGTGACGATCAATAAGCTGGATAAGAAGGCTGTAAATCAGAAAGATAATGTAAAATGTTATGTAGTTGCATATAAGAAGGTTGCCGGCAAGAAAGTGACCATCGGAAAATCCATTACAGGTCATGCGGTTGGCAAGAAGAATACGACTGTAACAGATGCCAAGAAGATTCAGATAAAGAAATCCGCTTACAGCCTGAAAAAGGGAAAAACAGCTAAGATAAAAGCAACTATTGTTAAAAAGAATAATAAACTTCCACTCTTTGGTCATACAGCAAAATTCAGATATGATACATCAAACAAAAAGGTTGCAACTGTATCCAAAGATGGCAAGATCACAGCAAAAGGAAAAGGCACCTGTTATGTATATATCTATGCAGTAAATGGATGCGCTAAGAAAGTAAAGGTAACAGTTAAATAAAAGTAAATAGAAAGAAGTTGTAAATTCGGCAGTGGCTTGGATGGACAGTAGTCTGAGACCACTGTCGTTTTCTGTAGTAGACAACGACATAACAGTGTCAACCTGCGTGAAATTATGCCGTTTTTAACAGGATTTCTTCAGTGATTTAGCCTGTATGGGTTGACACTGTTTAAACAAGAATGCTATAAAGAGAAAAAGCTGGGTAATTTCATAATTCAAATCTAAAAATCAAATATGGGGAGGTAATCTATGAAATTAAAAAAGAAAGTGTTTGGAATGTTGGCAGCAGTACTGCTGATGGTGACGGCTGTATTTATTGGAACGCAGGGTATGGGTCTGGTACATGCGGAGACTTTAAAGGTATCCATAAACGGAACCGAACTGCAGGATGGTAAATATTATGAATTTGGAGGAAGCAGAGGAAGCGGAACGATGAGTGAGTGTGCCCCGGATTCGCTTCCTGAGGTATATATCTATTATGATGCCGGCGTTATAGAAGTATAGTGGAGAGATCGCTCAAAGTGCAGAACTTCGTTATCGCAGAATGACTGATACAGAGGTATCTGTTACACTGAATCCGACAACATATACCTATGACAAAAAAGCAAAGGAGCCGGAGGTATTTGTGACCTATGCCGGACAGACACTGGCAAAAGATAAAGATTATACGGTTGCTTATGCAGATAACATAAATGCCGGAAATGCAGTTGTTACGATTACAGGTATGGGCATATATCATGATGAGACACAGGTACAGTTTAAAATCGAGAAAGCAGCCAAAGCAGCGCCAGCAAGGCTGACTGCCATAAATGTAAGTAAGGCAGGGGCAAAGGACGGAGCAATCGATAAGCTGACGACAGCAATGGAATACAGTACAGATGAGGTTCATTGGGTCAGTGTAACATCAGGCACAATGGTGAGTGGGCTTGCAGCAGGTAATTATTATGTACGATATGCAGAGACAGAGAACTATCTGGCATCTCCGACAATAAAGGTAGTGATCGCTGTTCCAGTGAGCTCCTATAAGCTGACAAATGCAAAGGCAGCTGTTATTTTGGGTACAACAAAATATGCTTATAACGGAAAGGCGAAGAAGCCTTTGGTAAAATCTGTAACTTTTGCTGGAAAGAAATTGAAGGCAGGAACTGATTATACAGTTATCTATAAGAAGAATAAGAATATTGGAAAAGCATCCGTGATCATCAAGGGAAAAGGCAAATATACTGGAGGCATAACCAAGAACTTTATAATATATGCAAAGAAAGGAACAACAGTAACATCTGGTGCATATAAGTATAAGTTTACCAGTGGCTCTGAAGTTGCCTTTGCAGGTATAAAGAGTACAAAGACCACAAAAGTAGTGATTCCAAAGACTGTGAAGCTTGGTGGAAAGACCTTTAAGGTAACTTCAATCGCAAAGAAAGCGCTGTACAATAAGACTAAAGTAAAGAGCGTAACGATGGGAGGAAATGTAAAGACGATCGGAGCATCTGCATTCCAGAAATGTAAGAAGTTATCTACGATAACTGTAAAGACAACAAAATTAAAGAGTGTCGGCAAGAATGCATTTAAGGGAATAAAAGCAAATGCAAAGATCAAAGTGCCATCTAAGAAATTAAAAGCATATAAGAAGATCCTTAAAAATAAAGGACAGGGAAACAAGGTTAAAATTGTAAAGAAATAAAAACGGGAGCTTTTTAATGGAATATAAAGTGCGTAGGTTATAAGCAACAATTTACACACTTTATATTCCACTTTTTTACGGATTTGCCATTTCGGGTGAGCGGAAGCCTGGATACAGTAGTGTCAAACCAGCTCTGCTCACCGATCACATCTACAGGCATATAACCCTGTCCGGTTACGATCTTGAGCCGTGCTTCCTGTATTGTATCGGCAAAGAGAAATTCTCCATGCAGTCCGATGATTGTTTCATAGTATTCCTGTTCTTCCTTTTGACTGGTCTGATTCATGACGAGGATGCATGGAGTTTTTTTCAGATCGATGATTTCCAGGCCAGGCAATTTGCTGAGTGGATTTTTCGTGGATATTTCAATGTAGAGTGTGCTCTCAGCAAGAACCATATTGTTATATGCATCGGAGAATGCACGACGCCTGTCATTTAAAGAAAGATCGATTACGCCATTTTCCATAGCGTGATATAATTCTTCATGACTTCCGACAGAGATCTGAACATCAACAGCCGGGATATTTTTCTGAAAATAAAGAAATTGCTTCAGATAATTCATTTCCGTTATATCCCTTATAATAGCCGATTCTTAATAGTTTATTGTCGTTAGCAGCAATACGTTTTGTTTCTCTGAGCATCTGGACTATGTCACTGGTAATGACAAGACTTTTTTCGATAGAAATGTTCCCCGGCAGGTGTGAGAGAAAAGGTAATGGCACTTATGACACATGAGGGCAGCGGACTTGGGAACAGTGAACGTGATCTCAGAAAGATCTGTCAAGGTGCAGAGATCATAAAGCCAATGGAGATCAAATTTGACTCACAAGGCGGTCCGGTACTGCAAACAGCAGAGAACAAAATTAATGATTGGATCGCAGAGGTGAAAAGAAGCCTATAGAGAGAGTTAATATTTATTTTCCACTTTTATGAGCAGTGTGCTATAATGACATGGATTAGAAATGACTAACTTGATGTTTTCAATTCTTGTGTTCTGGCGAAATTGTGCGCCATATGAATGTGAAAAATACAAAGTCGTCAGCTTCCATGGATCGTGACACGTTTTATTGCATTGAAAGATTATCTTATGATGATGATCGGAAGAGCAGGCGGAGTGGGTTTATTGAAAAAGGCATTTGCAACAGATGATTATACGAAGGAAGATCTGCAGTATGTGCCAGATGTTTTAAGGCATTGCAGCAGAAAGACATTATGGCGGACATTTGATTCCTGCAATAATTATAAAGTTCCCGAACCAGTTCCTCAAATAGATACGAAGCTTCACTACTGGTACACAAAGGATGAGGAAAAAGAGAGAAAAAAGGATATTGAATATGTGAAACGTCAATTTCCACAGACAGAATTTGAAGTACTGCCTAAATTAGGCTATGCAGGACTGGTTCTGCTGAAACCGGAATTATTTGAGATAATGATACAGGTGCTTTAATAAAGGAGAGGAGTTAGACAGCTATGAAAAAACAGAGATATACATATCTGAACGATGGATTTGAGGGAGTTTTATATGAGGCAGAAAACAAGGATGACAGGCTACTTATCGTTATTCAGGGACTTAAGGGATTGGAACTGCCTGAGAAGTACGCGGAGTTATTTTCAGGGAAAGGGTATTCAGTTCTTGCCATGACTTATTATGGTGCACCCGGACAGCCGGATCAGATGCGGGCAATTCCTTTGGAGATGTTTCAGACTGCGGTTGACCGTATGAAAGAGTATGGAGATGGCAGATTTAGGCATTTTGGTATGTATGGTAATTCCAAAGGCGCAGGAATGGCGTTGCTTGCTGCATCAGTTGTTCCGGATATCAGTCTTGTTATAGCTGCATCTTCCTTTGGACATATTATGCAGGGCAGTGGTAAGGCAGATGCAGATCCATGTAAGGCTATGGTTTCATATCGTGGAAATGATTTCCCTTATGTTTCAAATAAGCATATGTTCTCCAACTTCCTGAAAAAATGTATAAAGGAACATCATGTGCGGCTGTTGTACTTTTTTGAGGAATGGGAGAAAGAGGGAACGATTGAGAATGAGATACCGGTAGAAAAGATCTGTGGAGATATTCTTTTTCTTACCTCTACACATGATGAATCTGTTCCAGCAAAGCATGATGCAGAATTATTGACAGCACGGTTAAAGCGGGAGAACTTCAGCTACGGCTTCAAACACATCAATTCAGAGACTGGCAGTCATAATCTCGGATATTTTCCGGTAAATAATGGTGCGCTCCCAAGAGAGAAGAAATATCCACAGGAATGTCAGAAAGCAAGAGAAGATACACTTGAAATCATTTTAAAGACATTAAATGCGTGGAGCGTAGCTGATTTGTAAAGAAAAAATATTTCTAGAATAAGATGTTGACACACATGGTTACATTTGATAATATTTATCGAGTAACTTAATATTCCATGAGGGAGTAGTTAGCGCGAAAGTGTGATTTGTCAACATTCTGATTATAATAAGAGAGTATAATCTGGCAAATCTTAAATAATGAGACTCATGTATATCGATTAACAGCTTGTGTAATACACACTGGCAGATAATTGATATACATGAGTCTTTTTTAATCTGTTGGACATACTTTATAGTGGCAGACAGTTCGGCTGACGGCACTGGTATGGATCGAGAAAAAAGGAGAAAAACATGGAAAAATTCATTAACAACGCCCCGTTTGCTCTTGTAATTGTAATTCTTGTGATCGGTTTTGTACTGCTGATCAAAGGAGCGGATTTTTTTGTCGAGGGAAGCTCGAGTGTAGCAAAGAGACTGCATGTTCCATCTATAATTATTGGACTTACAATCGTTGCGATGGGAACATCACTTCCGGAGACAGCGGTCAGTGTATCAGCATCAATAGCAGGTAATAATGAACTTGCAGTTAGTAATGTAGTTGGTTCTAATATTTTTAATCTGATGGTTGTTATCGGAGTATGTGCAATATTAGCTACAGTAAATGTGGCCGGAGAAACGATAAAGAGAGATATCCCACTTTCGCTTATATGTGCCGGACTCTTAATGCTTTTAGGAATAATCGGTCTTGGAGACAAAACAGGCATGACGCTGGGACATATGGATGGTGCTATATTTGTTGGTTTATTTGCAGGATACATTTTTTACATGATCAGGATTGCATTAAAGGCCAACAAAGAAGGAAAGAAAGTTGAGATTGAAGGTGGCTCGGATGAGGATATTAAGCTTGTATCCGTTCCGGTCAGTATTCTGTTTATCGTTGGCGGAGCAATAGCGATTGCAGTCGGAGGGGATGTGACCGTTGACGCTGCATCCAGAATCGCAAGTGATCTTGGAATGAGTCAGACACTGATTGGACTTACAATCGTTTCGATAGGCACGTCACTCCCGGAGCTTGTGACCTCAATTGTTGCAGCCAGAAAGAATGAAGTTGATATGGCACTTGGTAACGCGATCGGTTCAAATATTTTTAACATACTTATGGTACTTGGTATTGCATCAGTGATCAGTCCGATCAGTATAATCAGAGAGAATATTATTGATCTGTGTGTACTGGTTGCATTTACTGTGTGTGTATGGATATTCGCAGGGACAAAGAAGAAAATCGGAAGAATCGAAGGTTTGTGTATGGTTGCGCTCTATGCAGTATATGCAGTTTATATTGTTATAAGATAAATGTGGGTATAACAAATGATATTATTTTTAAAGGTATTTTTTACGGAATTCATAGCGGAGATGGGAGACAAGACACAGCTTATGTTGATTGCTCTTACGTCTAAGTACAAATTAAAAGATATCATAATAGGAACTGCTGCCGCAATTCTTGTACTGAATGGTCTGGCGGTTCTTGCAGGTGGACTTGTCAGCGAATTTGTTCCGGAATGGCTCATTAAGAATATTGCAGCACTTGCATTTCTTTACTTCGCAGCATCAACGATTTCCGATGGCGACGAAGAGGAAGAAGAAAACGGAAGATCAAAGATCAAGTTTGCGCCATTGGCTGTTTTCTGTACTTTTTTTGTAGCTGAGCTTGGAGATAAGACTCAGCTTACCGCTATAACATTTGGCGCGAATGAAGGTATGGGGGCAGCACTTATTGTATGGATCGGTTGTTCCCTCGGACTATTTGCAGCGGACATTCTTGGTATGCTGGTCGGTTATCTCTTAAAGAGCAAAACTCCGGATGGACTACTTAATACACTGGCATTTGTGATATTCTCGACATTTGGTGTGTATACACTTTATCAGGGACTTAAGCTTATCTCTTCGAGCGTCTGCCGGATTCCGGTATTGCTGATACTTATAGCTGTAGTCGTTATATTTGCAGGCTTATGCGCATTCCTTTTCGTAAGGCAAAAAAAGAAAAAAGAGGAAAAAATATAGGAAACGAATAGAATACAAATCTCGTTTCGTTAAAATAAATAGTCTTAATGTCAACGATAAGATTAACAATTCTGATAGATTATTGCGGTGAAATAGTAGAAATAGTGCCATTTTTGTTTGATATTATACAAGAAACACATAAAGACATATCGTATTATTGATAATATATGTTATATTTGTATGTAAGGAGAAAACATGATGGTTGAAAGGAAAACATTATCGCAATTATCTGTGCCAATATGCCTGGAAACTTTATTCTATATGCTTTCAGGGATGGTTGATACACTTATGTTATCATCTGTAAGTGATCAGGCTGTGGGAGCAGTGGGAACAGCAAATACTTATATAGGTGTTTTCATTGTTATGTTTGGAGTGATATCATCGGGTATGATAGCTGTTATGTCACAAAATATCGGAGCGGGAAGACCCGGGATAGCATATCAGGCCAGACAGCTTGGACTTATGTTTAATGCGTTCATAGGTATTCTGATGTCTGTTGTTCTTGCAATTTTTTCCGGCAGAATACTTAAAATAGTAAGTATTGCTCCTGCTTTGTTTGAACCGGCTGAAACATACCTCAAAATTGTTGGTGGAACATGTTTTTTAAATGCGCTTATTCCTATTTTTTCCAGCTATTTGAGAGTATTCGGATATACAAAGCATTCCCTGATAGGAACTATTGTTGGAAATGTTCTTAATATAATACTAAATTCGGTATTCTTATTTGTATTTAACTGGGGAGTAATGGGAGTTGCCGTTGCCACGGTTATTTCAAGGGTTGTAAATCTTGTTATTGTAGCGGTGATGGGCGCTGTACTTATAAAAGCAAAACAAAGCCCTGATCGTATTTTGCCGCGAAAGATACTTGCGCAGATTGTTAAAATAGGTTTTCCTTCTGCATTTGAAACAGCACTTTATAATATAGCAATGACATTTATAGTGCGTTTTATGAATCAGATGGATGCGAACGGAATGAATGTCACAGCTCGTTCGTATGCTATGCAGATAGCAAATTTCTCATATTGTGCAGGAGCTGCACTGGCACAGGCTAATGCTATTATGACAGGCTGGAGAATCGGAGCAAAGGAGTTTGAAGAATGTGACAGGGGTATAAAAAAAGCAGAGATATATGGCCTTGTAATAGCCACATGCATCTCTGTGACATTTGCACTGTCCGGACACATTATAGTGCATATATTTACGGATGATGCACAGATGATAAGTCTTGTGGTAAAATTGTTAATAATAGATATATTCCTTGAACTTGGAAGAGTGACAAATCTTGTGTATAGTCAGGCGTTAAAAACCAGTGGAGATGCGGTTTTTCCGGTTATAATGGGTGCGATATTTATGTATCTGTTTGCAGTTGGTGGAACATATTTTCTTGGAATACATATGGGGCTGCTTGCGGTAGGGGCATATATTGCCATGGCAGGTGACGAGTGTGCGAGAGCAGTTGGAATGGTGCTTAGATGGAAAAGTGGAAAATGGAAAAGTAAGAGTCTTGTAGAATAGAAGAGAATATGTCTTTTCGTATGGAGAGGCAGTTAGAGGATAAATTGGAATTTACTGTTGAAAGGATTAAACAATGCCAGGTTACATAATGGATTTAAGAAAGCTTGTAGGACACAGGACACTGATGCAGTGCGCCGCAAGCATAATAATAGTGAATGAAAAGAACCAGATTCTTTTAGGAAAGCGTACAGATAATCACAAATGGGGATATGCCGGGGGTTCTATTGAACTTGACGAGAAAGTGGAGGATTGTGCAAGAAGAGAGCTGTTTGAGGAGACAGGTCTTATTGCAGATGAGATAGAATTTTTTATGGTGAATTCCGGTCCGGAGGTGCATTATGTGTATCCTAATGGTGATGAAGTGTCTAATATTGAGATTATATATGTGTGCAGAAAATACCATGGAGAATTAAAGAGACAGGAAGAAGAAATTGAAGAACTGAAGTTTTTTAATATTGCCGAGGTTGAACTGGATAACATTTCACCACCGATAAGACCAGTGGTGAAACGGTTTATAGAACAGAATTCTTAGCAAATGCTGTGCAGATGAAATGCATTTTTTCTGAATTCAATAAGCCCTTCATCACGCATTTTTCCAAGTTCCTTGGAAAGTGCTGAACGGTCAACGTTAAGATAATCGGCAAGCTGCTGGCGGTCGAATGGAATTACGAATTCCTGACTGCCAGCTTTTCTTGACTCATTGGACAGATATATAAGAAGCCTTTCTCGGATTGTCTTAGGTGATGTGCAGAATATCCGGTTAGACAGGGTGAGATTCTTCTGAATGGAAATGTGCAGCAGATTGTTAAGGATTGTATCTTTGCAGTGTGTATTTTCAAATTGTGAATTCATCAATTTATCCATATCAAGAAAAAGAATCACACTTGTTTCAGATGCAACCGCATCTACCATGAGCGGTTCGCCAGTCAGAGCATATGTTTCAGCAAATACATGTCCCAGAGTAATATTGCTCATAATAGCTTTGTTGCCCCACAAATCTATATATTCAATAGTTACCTGACCAGATGCAACAATTCCAATTTCGTGAACGCTGTCTGTTACATGATATATAAACGAATTTTTGCGGAATTTTCTGGCACGCAGAAATCCGGCTGCGGTCATTTCTGATATTTCAGATTCGGTGATATCTTTAAATATTGGTGATTTGATACTGTCTCTTATACACATCTCCGAGCCCACGAGA
>ENA-UBIJ01000450-UBIJ01000450.1-human-gut-metagenome-genome-assembly--contig:-NODE-450-length-19807-cov-5.046983_pt1 | contig 19807 bp, 16 predicted proteins | sample MGYA00244944_ERZ654876 | MGnify/ENA primary metagenome ERZ654876 (study PRJEB26926, sample SAMN06164748) | human gut metagenome | biome: ENVO:00009003; feature: ENVO:2100002; material: ENVO:00002003...
GATAGGAGTCCGTCTCGTGGGCTCGGAGATGTGTATAAGAGACAGCCGGTGTCTAATTCAATTTGAACCAGATAACGGGACGGACTCCGAGCACGTCATCCTGTTTGCTCCCGTAATCGCCCGATTTGATAATGCCTTCGGGTTCTCGGTTTTCTCCCCTGCTTGGCATTTGGAATTCAGGGCGTACGCGGTGGGTGGATAATTGGCTCAATCAGATGACGGCGTTGACGGGAACAATCATGGCGATGTACGAGATTGCGGTCAAGTTCGATGAGAGCGAAAGGGCCTTGATTCAGGGCCGCGCGGAAGCCGCGGGCATGTCCTTTTCCGAGTTCGTGAGAAGGGCGGCACTCGAAAAAGTCGAGGACATGGCGGACATCGAGGCTTACGGCAAAGCCTTGGATGAGGATGACGACGCCCGCTACTCAATGGATGACGTCATGCGTATGGCTATGTGGAACAATTAGCCGTTCACGGTGCCAAACAGGCCGCACGCGGTGGGCGGCGGCATTGCCGAAAAATCGACCTCACCAGATGCGATTTACGGCCCGAAAAAGGGGTGCTGCTGGCATCCACACCAACCTTTGGCTAAACGTCCCGTAAATCGAATCCTGTTAAGCCGCCTACCTGCAGTTTTGTGAAATTTGATACCACCGGGTGAGAATCATGTCCGCGCGGGGCGATATATTAGGTAAAACACCCGCGAGGAAAGGAATAGCCATGAGCGACGCACAGGAAATCGTTCAACGACTCGAACGCGAGATGGCAGACCGAGCTGCCGCCGTTGAGAAGGTTGATGCTTTCAAGGCTCAGTTCAACCAAACCATCAAGGCCTTCATGGTCGCAGACAGTGCGGTCCGCACCCTTGACGACCATGACAGCGAGATCGACGCCCAGATTGCAACTGCCATCGACGAGCATCTTCGCGCCATCGACATGCTCTGCCACTTCGGCATCGACGGTGGTTTCGGTAAGAAGCATCCGATCAAGGAGTACTAGACCGCTGCATGGCCATGGAAGTAAAGTAGAAGAGGGTCGAAATGAAGCAGTTCCCGGACAATTGGCGTCCGGCCAGACACTTCGGTTCGACCCTTTCTTTCAGGATTCTGTAACAGCTGATTGAATTGCAACGCACTAGGGCAGGGCAGTTCAAAGCTAGCGAGGCGTGTCGCCGCGCGAGTAGTCGCCGCGATCGACAACGCGATCGTCCATCTGTCGCGACACGGCGCTACCGCCGTGCGCCTGGCCGGCAGCACGAACGCGGTCATCGTCGGCATCGGGAACGGCGCCGGCATAGCGGTTGCGAATCTCCCTTGCGTAACCGCGACGCGCAAGAAGCTCATCGCGAACCGCCGGATCTTCGAGCAGGTCCTCATCGCACTTCGGTGCGATGAATTTGGGGAATGAATTGTAGGCGACGCCCTTGCTCGCTTTCGCTTGTTCGACCCACGCCGAGTACGCCTTCTTAAGACGTTGAATGTAAATCTCACAGCGCTTCTCGTACGGCAATGCTCGCTCGGCTTCCAGCACGTTCTTTTCGAACGCCGCTTCAAGTTGTTTGACCGCGAAACGTCCGTCGAGTCGAGTCAGATTGAAAGTGCACTTCGGATTGCCGGCTTCTTTGATATCTAGATCTGTCGCATAGACTCGATTGTTCTTGATGAAAATGTCTACGCCCCACGATGCAAGTAGTTTTTTGAACTGCTCCATGTTCTTTACGCGACCTTCGTCAATTGCGATATGGATCAGCTCGCGCAGATTGTTTTTGTAACTGTATTCGTCGCGGTCGATGATTTCCTTTTCGATCTCGCGAGGTTGGCGCTCACGAATCTTCGAATTCTTCTTTCCCCTCTCAAGTTGGACGAGGTTCCATTTGTCATCAAGTTCACGAACCCATGAAGCGCGCTTGTATTTGCCTCGACGGCCACCGGTGTCGCAGCGTTTACCCGTCAGCAAATCGGTTCGATTTATCGCCATGTGGACGGCATAACGTTTGCCAGCTTTATCGCTTTCTTCATGCAACGCAAAGATAACTTGCTGATTTTGATAATGCTGGGCGACCCATTCTTTCGCGTACGACATGCATTTTTCCGGAGTCATCTTACCGCCGTTGCACGAACATTCTTCGGGCAGGAACGCGAGAATCTGGTGAAGGATAGTCACGTTCTTGGCACCGGCTCTCGAAGGTTTGTCGTGATGAAAAACCTTTCTGGTCATCGCCATTTTAGAAAACCAATACTTGTCGCATTCGATGTTCCAACCGTCACGGGCCAAGGCATGTTTTCCGTTGATGTACTTACGGACATTCTTTGCGTACCGATCGCTCGAAACGCTCTTCTGCTTGATAACCGTCATTTCGTTTCGCCACCTTCGATGAAATAACGACGCTCAAGAGTTTTCAGGAATCGAAAAGCGAGATCCGCGCTTTTCGTAACGTGGTCAACGGTTCTGAAAACCGCTATCTCGTTATAAGAGGGAAGTCCGTTAGCATTTATGAAATGCATGAGCTGATTGAGGTTTGTGCCCTGCTTCAAAAGTTCGTGATAAATTTTCTCGGCACCTCCGCGATCGAAATCTATCTTTTCGACTTTCCCACTGATAAGAACGCGACGGGCGTATGAACTGACGGTTACACCGAGCGAGTTCGCGTTGCTTTCGATTTTCTTTTTCTCTGCTGGAGAAACCTTGATGTGAATCTCTTCAGATCGAGATTTCTGGTCGACGTTTTCTGCAGAACCGAAATCAATATCAAACTCGTTGATGTTGCATAAAACAAACCGTATAAGTTCGGCTTCGCTTAACTTATGGCGTTTTGCAATTGAAGCGATGGCTTTCTTCTCTTCATCGGAAAGAGATGCTTTGACGGTGTGCGGGCGAAGCCTGCTCATGATTCCTCCGGAAACGAATCAGCGATCGGAGAGGCCTCCGATCAAAACCTGCTATGCGATTCGCTTTCCTTGAGGAACGGCTGGCGTCGTTCCAAAAATGAAGAATCGACTCCACGATTCTTTCGCGCGAAGTTTCAACTTCGAATAAACCTTATCGCCGTGAGAGGCGATAAGCAAGATTTGTGGTGTGGTGTTTTTGGGACGAATAGGCCCACAAAAGTGCCACCCACAGTCATCTTGCAATCTCCGGAACGGTGATTGGGCGAAACGCAGTGTAGACGTGGAATGAGAGGCCTCATTCCAAGCGAGAGGCCTCGCGGCGTTGTAACTGCGTGAAGACCGTGAGCGGAAGCGAATTTTTAACGCGAAGGATGCTGAGTGTTAGAGATTCGCTGTAGCGAGAGCGAAGCGGTGATGCGAATGCGAGGGATGCCGAGTATTTGCATCACCGCGCAGCGGGTTTGCGGCGCCCGCGACGCAAACCTTCGACTTTGTCGAATGTTTTTCGTAACGCCAGCGAAAAAGTTGAGGCAGCTTTCGACATTTCAATGACGCGGAGAGTCTTTGGTGAGACTCGTAGCGTTGTTGGATTGTCGAAAGGTAACGCGATTTGAATTACGGTTCGGATTAACGATTCGATTTTCATGCGGCGGCCAAGCCGCCTATGATCGCTCCCTCCGGTCGCTATCGATTTTCAAAACTCCCGTTTTGTTTTGAATCAATTTGAAATCCGAAATGAAAAACGAAACGCCAGCGCGAGTCGCTTTGACTTTTGCGCGGGCGCGATTCGGATCGGCCGAAAATCAAGCTGATGATATTTTGAGTTTCGCGTTTTAGATCTCAGAAACCAGATCTAAAAACTGCGGCGTTAATTTCACTTCGCCCACAGCATTACGGCGCGAGCACATCCAACGGAACAACTTGGACGCCGCGGTCGGTAACATAGGCTTGTGAACCAAATCCAATGATTGCAACTTTCGAAACCGGTGGGTTGTTTCCGGCGGCAACCATACGTTCCTCGACAGCAACGAGACTGTCAGACGCCTCTTCGATTTGAGCGGAGCTGAGCTTAACTTCAACTGGGATCCAGGTCCCGCCAGGAGCCGCAATGACTGCATCGACCTCTAAATCACGAGAATCGTGATAGTGGTAGAGGCTCATTCCGTTTGCTCGCGCATAGACCCACAAATCATGGAGTGCCAACGATTCAAAAAGTAGTCCAAGCGTCTTGAAATCTAGCAGCAAGGTCTCCGGAGTCGCCCCGAGCGCAGCGGCCGCCAGTGACGGGTCAGCAAGATGATGCTTCTTTGATTCTCTTAAGTGCACAGGAGATCTCATTGCTGGATTCCATGCGGGAATATCGCGAACGAAGCTGACCCGAGCGAGAAGAGATATATACGATGCCGCCGTTTGTCTCGATACCTCTCCACCAAGATCAGCTACGAGCGTCTTGAGTGTCGCCAAAGTGGATTCATTGCGCGCAAGCGATTCGATGACAGCTTTGACCTTTTCGGGATCGCGTCGAGAGCCATCAACACGAGACAAATCTTCTTCGGCAACTATGCCGATATAACGTTTTGCCATCGCCGACGCAGCCAGCACATCGCGCCCGACCGCCGCGGGCCATCCGCCGCGAACAACGCACTCGGCAATCGAGGCAGAATCCAACGACCCGAAAGCGCCATTGAACTTTTCGCCAGAAATAATGCTCGACAGCTTAACCGCACCGCTAGATTTCCCAAGTTCGAAAAGCGTCATGGTATCCATGCGCAATTTAGCGAACCTTCCAGCACCACTGTGCATCGGCCGCTCATTGTCTCGCGGTGTCGCCGACCCCGTAAATATGAACTGGCCAGGCTCGCCGCCGCGGTTGTCGCACTCAAACCGTGCCGCGTCCCAAAGTTTCGGAACCTCCTGCCATTCGTCGATCAGCCGCGGCACCTCGCCGGAAACGGCAAGCGCCGGGTCCGTCTCGGCACGCAAACGATTCTCGAAGTTGCGCGACGGATCCATGAGAAGGAGCCTGGACGCCGCACGGGTCCCGGCTGTGGTTGTCTTTCCACACCATTTCGGTCCTTCGATGAGAACGGCACCGAATATCCCTAGCATCTGGTCGAGCTCAGTTTCGATAATTCTAGTGTAGTACTTTTTTGGCATATTTTTCACCATTGTTTACCAGCGCGTTTAACTAAATTAACTGTTTTCATTTAACCAGATTTTGCTTTTTCGATTAACCAGATTTTCGTATTTCAGTTAACGAAACAGATTAAACATGACGAGTCAAGCCACGACAGGCTCGCGTCGTACTGCGGCCTGGCGCCGCGCAACTGCCAGGCGGGGACCTCGATCTCCTCGGTGACGGCATCGCGCCAAGGCAACAAAAGGCTGAAGAACCTGCTCATATTCTCGTGCAACGACCTTACCCGGACAGAGGGAAGATGGAGCGACTACTACGCCAGGTGCCGAGAACGGGGCATGCCGCACGGCAAGGCGCTCAAAACGCTGGCGCGAAAGAGGTTGAAGGTCACCTACGCGATCATGTGGGACAGGGTGCCCTAAGCCGCCTAGTCGAAACGCAGCACTCCGAACAGACTGGAGTCCGCCGGTCGAAAGGCCTGGCGTCAGCATTTCGCGATTCAATCTCGCGAACGGCATTCCCCGGTTGACAAAACTATAGGAACACCTGTGCTGTTACTCCTGCTATGCGCGTGATTGAGTATCCGCTAGCTTAAACACTGCTGAATATCGCGTAACAGCACCGCCGTTATCATGTGTTGGCATCTGGGCAGACGCTGGTCCTTGTGCCCTTTTATTGCTAGCGCTCCATCTGCAGCACTGCCGCATGATGGCCTCTCCCATGTCGGCCCAGATCGCGTCTATGTGAAACCTCCTCGTTCAGTCGACCGCATGGCGGCGCGAGTGTAACGGGATGCCTGGAGATGCATTTAATAGCGGTGCCTGACGGCAATATTCGGTCAGGAAGACAGCGGTGCTGATTCGCAATACAGGTGGTGTCGAAAGGGCCTAGGACTCATGTGATTGCATAAGCCGCAACAGTGCTGAAAAGGCTAACTGCTTTTGTTCGTGCATTGGCATCATATTCATAAAAACAACCGGTCCCGACGTTGAATCTAAAATCATCGTTTAGCATTGATCCTGGCTGTTTCCAGAAAGCCACTAGTTTTTTTAACTCATACATGAAAAGGAGGTGACGAAAATGGAGAAAGAGGAAATCGAGCTGGCCAGCGATAAATCGGCTTCCGACATCGAGATCACTGTTGAAGAACTTCTGGACTTCGGCATTGATGTTGATCAGGTTATACAGCGCCGCTGCTAAGGTCTGATAACACAATCGCCTCCGTTTAATGTGACGGAGGCGATTCCTATTCGCCCGAAAGAAAGGAGCTCAAGTTGAAGGTTGATTTCACTCTGATCAATCCGGTGAATCACTACAGGAAGACCCTTGTTGATAATCTGGCCATCTTGAATCTAAGGGCCGTTTCTGAAGCAGCGGGATTTTCAACTCACGTTATTGACTTTCAGCGTAAGTTCCTCGAAGAAGAAAAGACTTTTTCAAAAGAAATCTATCGGTGGTTCTCCGACGAAATAAAAGCAATCGACTCCCATGTTTTTGGTGTTTCGATCATGAACGCCTCTTATATCTGGGGCATCATGATAGCGAAGATTATTAAACGGGCGCATCCCGAATCGGTTATCATATTTGGTGGTCCCCAGATCACTTCACTTCGAGAAATGGTTTTTCAGGATTGTCCCGAGGTTGACTTTCTATCGATCTTTGATGGGGAAGAAACCCTCCCGCTTCTACTCGAATATATTGCTTGCGGCGCTCAGGGCGATTTACCTAAAAATTCGATTTCTAAAACCGGGGATTCTGGATTATGCGAGTTGATTGAATACGACATTAACAACCTTCCGGAACTCGACTACTCCAATTCATACGGCATGAACGTGGTCAACATTGAGGCAGGTAGAGGTTGCCCGTTTAATTGCTACTATTGCTCATCCAGAGTGCTTCTCGGTCAGAAAGCGCGATTTCTTAATGTCGACAAACTGCTCGAAACCTCGCAGCGTGTCTACGATTGCATGGCAAAAACCGGCACTCTTTCTTCAATTAACTATAATCATGATAACTTTTTAGCATCGCACAAGTACTTCTTTGAATTTGCAGTCAAAAAATATGCAATGAATTATGATTTCAAATACAACTGTGAGGGACGAATCGATACGATAACTCCCGAAATCATTGGCCTACTTAAGGCAACCGGATGTATCTCCGTATTTGTTGGCTTGGAAACTGGCTCGCAAAGAATACAGCGAATCTGCCGGAAAAACTTGAATCTTAAAAAAGTAATTCCTACCGTAAAATCCATCATTTCCTCTGGCATGAGATTCGAAACCAATTTTATCATCGGTTTTCCAGAAGAAACATATTCCGAAGTACTCGACACCCTTGCCCTTGCTCAAGAAGTCGCGTCGACCAGTTTTATGTCAAACGTTGACTTTTCCTATATGAGCCCAGAGCCTCTTACTGATGTTGCTCAAGGGGTGAATAAAGAGGATTATATCATCGTAAAAGAATCTCAGTATTACTTAGATTTACTTGCTGCCGGAATTGACCCAAACAGCCTGTCACCTCTTCATTTCAATCATCTGTACACAGTCAGAAATGAAAATTACGACATTCTTGACGTGCTCGCGCGTGCCGATACGTATTTTGATTTGATAAACCATTTTAAATTCGCAACCTACCTTATGATTCATCGAGATGGTAGAAGCATTGAAGATATTTTTGAAATGTGTCGCGATCGTGATGCATTTGCCGTTGCAGAAAGCTATACGGCAACTCTAGATCAAGCTGGTGTGTATTATGCGGTTTCTTGTTTCGAAATCGACCGGCTGGCAATAGTTCGTCGAGGAGAGAGAGCGCAGGATGTCCTATTCTATCGATACCCTGTTCAAAAGCTTTATCAGCTCTTCATTGAGACTATGAACATTTCAGGCTTCGAATCAGTGGCGAGCACCCCGACAAAAATAGTCGTTAGGAGTGCCAAATGAATAAGAATGCCACTGCGCAGCTGCACATCTATTCCGCCTTTTTCGTTCTCGCGGGATTTGTTTTAAATCGGGGAGTGTTTCTACTTTTCCTTGCGGAGAAAGGAATGTCTGTCACGGAAATCGCGCTTTATCAAGCCCTGTTTAACATTGCAATGGTCGTCCTCGAGCTGCCAACAGGGCTGATAGGCGATTTCTTTGGAAAGAAGTTCTCGATTCAAGTGGGCGTGCTGCTGCTTTTCTTCCATACGGCTGGCATGCTGTTGATCTCAGGCCCCTTTCTCGTCGCGCTTTCCCTTGTTGAGGCACTCGCCTACTCCCTTCAATCGGGATCCGAACAAGCACTTTTATATGAAATTGCCCGAAATGCCGGTCAAGGAGAGCGCTTCCTCACCATCAACGCTCGGCTGCTTGCCGCGCAATCAATCGCGACGGGAGTGGCAATCGTACTTGGATCATTCATTGCCCAAGTATCTTGGAGTGCCCTCTACGTATGCGTTTCCGTTTTCTATCTCCTGCAGCTTTTCCTTCTGTATCCCATTGAGAGGATGGAAACGACCCATTCCAAAAACTCTGGGGAGGAAAGGTTTGACGTAGCCAAGGTCTTCAGACGCGAAACCTGGTGCATTGGAGAATCCGCTTTTGCGGTGTTGCTTCTTCTAATCGGCACAAGCATGCTCGATGGATTCTATGGGAGTTATTACAACTTGAATCAGTTGGTATTCGACGCATTTGATGCTCCCGTCTCCATAATAGGAATCTTTTTCGGTGCATCCTATGCAGTAAATGCGACGGCCTACATTGCAGCAGATTTCTTCTCATCGCGTTTCGGGAAAAGAAATACCATGCTCGGCTCGATGCTAATCGAGGCCGGTCTTTTCATGATTCTTCCGTGGTTCGCTTCAAATCCGCTGTGTTTGTTTGGCCTTAGCATGGTGCTTTGTTTTCTCCCAGAAGTGGTGTACATCACTTCGGAAAACTTAATCCAAGACGCGATAGCGGACGATCTCCGCGCGACGATCCTTTCCGTCGCGTCTCTGGTAAGGGCTCTCTTTTCTGCAATGTTTTTCTCCATATTTGGATATGTGTTGGGGTTATATCCCATTCAGATGGCGCTCGGTGTTATTGGCGCAATCGCGATAGCAATTACCGCCGTTGTTTCTTTAAAAATGGTAGGAATACATGTCTCCAAGAATTGATATATCGATTGACGAGCTGCCCGAAGCGTCGAGCCTTCTTGATGGACATGACTATTCGTCACAAATCATTCAGCGTATCGCCGGGGTTCCAGTAATACTCGATGCATCGGGATGCCCTCATTCCCCTTTTTTCGAAGTTGAATATGATGACAGGACGATTAGGTTTACAAGTCGACATGATAATGAGCATATTGTCGAGTTGGGGAGGAAGCTTGACTACGTCCATCACAATTGCAGCGGCTTTCTAAAGACTTTCTTTTTGAGAATAGATGTAATTGATGGTCACTGCTATTCGCTAAGCAATCATGCAAAGTCGCTGTCCATTGCATTCCGGACCGGAGGAAGGGTGGGACCATTTTTACATCTCCTCTCTTCTCACTATTTTTGTGTCAATGATTTTTCTGTTACGCAAATCGGAAGGCAGGAAGTCAAACTGAGCAGCGCTGCGTGCACTCAGACTATGACGATAAAGCGCATCGAGAATAGATGGATTGACGTCTTGTGTTTTCTTCTCGGAAGAACCATGGCAAGCTGCAATACAAACATGCCCTTATTAATTGAGCGCTATTGCAAGAGCGCGCGACTGCACCATGGATTATCTGGCATAGAGGCTGTTATCGTTTTTTCAAACAAGCACTCTCCCTATTTCGCCGACGAAGAAGGACGTAGGAACATCCTCTCTCTCGTTGACACAGAGGCAATCAGAAGACTTCTGTCGCCGAAACTGAAAGATCCTTCCTTCGATTACGGCGTGAATAAATCCGATGAACAAAGAGAGATAACTGCGAAATTATCAATTTCATACGACAAATACTACCCCAATAAAAAAATTGTAAAACTTATAGCGCTTCAATTAGCATCGTCAGGCAGGTATCATCCAAAACTCATATCGAGTGATTATTTCTCTCCTCAATCGGATTGGGCGGATGTACACCTGCTTTTAATTCCGAATACTTTCAATGACCCTATTTTTATCTACTATCAACTCGCACTACTGACGGGCTTGGGCAACCGAATGCGTCTCCAAAAGTATTTATCGGTTTTGAGCAGGTATTTTTCTGGCATGATTTCGCGCCAGGCGTTTAACGAGAGAGCCGTCGAACTGTTTGGCGAGGCTGCGTGTTTTCTGCCGATCGGACGACTCTCCAGCGCCTTCTTCATGCGAAACACTTTTCCAGAAGAAGGCTTGAGGGAAAGGATATTAAATGTTCTATTGGAACGATAGTGCTTATATCAGGAGAGATTCCAACGAACTTATATTGCAAGGATTGAAATCGCGAGTGAGGGTCAAAATCTCTGATTTGAGTACAAATCTTTTTGAGCAGCTCGCCAAACAAAATATGATAGATGAGACGAACCTTGAAGCTCGCGAGCAACGATTCTTGCTAAGGCTCAACGAACTTGGTTTTCTAGAGACTGAAGAATACGAGCTGGAATCACCCCACTCGAGGACAGCTCGCTTTTTGTCTTATTATTCCGACGCTCCGCTGACGTTACTTAAGCAAATCGGCGCCGTTCATCTTGCCATCGTTGGTATGGGCGGCATAGGGCAGGTGGTGGCGGAGCATTTGGCTGCTGCTGGAGTTCGGCATTTTACATTGATCGACGGGGATCGAGTTGAGAGGTCAAACGTAAATCGTCAGTTTCTTGTTGGTCCCGACAAAATAGGAGAAGCAAAAGTAGAGGCAGTTTCCAAAACACTTGTTAATCGCTATCCGGATCTTTCGCTTAATCCAGTTGCGTCTTACGTCCGCTCTGCCGAAGAACTCATGCGTTGCGTTCCTTCGAGGACTTCAATGCTTGTTTGCGCTGCAGACAGTGGGGAGGGGGTCAATCCCAGGTCAATAGTTCTTGAAGCATGTATAGAAAAGGACATCCCCTGTGCATTTTGTGCTGTTGGAGTAGCTGATGGGGAAATTGGTCCTATTCTCGAAAAGCAGAGCGATATGAAATCCTATCTCTCTTTCCTCCAGCGAGCCGAAGAGAACATAGTCCGCATGCCCGTGCCAAAGGGATCAATTTGTTTTACGAACACTCTTGTGGGAACTGCGCTAGCAATGGAGATATACCGATATCTTTGTACAGGATCGAGCCCCATGCATCAACATACATGCTTCTGCTCCTTCATGAACTTTAAGGGTTTAATGTACAAGAGGGTAGGCAGCGAGAATGATACGAATTCTGTAAAGAAATCCCTGTGAAGCATTGGCTTGACAATGTCTGACGGCACTGTCGGACATCTACGCGTGGGACAAGCGAGTAACGCGAGCGATTTCAGGCCACTAGTGGCCCCAGCTGCGGCTTTGCCGCAGGTTCAATGTCAGACATTTTCAATGTCTGACATTGAACGAAGCTGGCGTGCAAAATGGCCTCACAAGGCCATTTTGCACCGTCTCAGGGGCGCGATTCAGGGTTTGCCGCTGCGTCCGTTATCGTAATAACAAGGCGCGCGAGTGTCCTTCCCCCGGTCCAAGGGCGGAGCCCTGGCAAGCGCCGAACCGCCCGGGTCGGCGGCAGATTTGTACACACATTTACGATGGGGGTACAAGTATGCGTCTCTTGCGAGATTTTTCATCTCACAGCACATTTCACGGCAAACCATCGCCGCGCTTAGATCGCCTCGGTGTCCGGTAGCGAACCTTTTACCGAGACGCACCGGAGACATTGCGTAACTGTGTCATGCCGCAACAATGTAAAAGTGTGACTGCCGAACTGTGTAATAACGCAATAACGTAACAACGTTATTGCGTCACTTTTTAACACCGCCAAGGGCGCCGGGTTTTTAGGGCAGAGCCCTAGTGCGCCGCCGGGCTTTGTACGGCGGCGCACGACACTTGCGGAAAATTTTCAGGCGCGATTAGTTCAATGTTCAATTGTTCTGCTATTCCACAGTCACGTTGTTCTGTTATTTCGATTTGCCGTAATCGCACAGCTACGCTACTACGTAGTTACGTTATGACACAGTCGCGTTGTGTCATAGTTCGGTTCCGCAAGAGTCGTACACCGCCGTACAAAACTGCGTTTTGCCCGGCGGTGTACGTTTTAGGGCTCTGCCCTAAAACCCGGCACACGGCAAAACGAAATAACAGAACTATGTAATAACGACATTACGTAAATACGGCATTACTGAAAAAGTGAATACCGTTGACACTCCCCGTAGTTGAAACCAGGGGTTTTACGACGGTTTTGATAATCTATGTGGTCAATGTGATGCCGTTGAACCCGCATATCGATACCGCCCAGCCATTCGCCTCGCCCCCGTCGCACGCATCTTCATTCGGTCTGTCATTATTAATCTAACGATGCTTTGAGAAATGTAGGTGCTTCCAAATGTGCTGTCGACTTCTTCTCAAACTAATCCTAAGAGACAGGGCCGTATGGATCTCTACGCTCGTTCTCGCTGCAGCCTTCTCCGTCCCCATTGCGTTCAATTCACCCATCTACGGGCCCTTCTTTATGAAGCAGGGCATGCAGGGCTTTGTCGACGCATTCAATACGCGCGCGCCCCAGGCCAGCGGCACAGACCTATCTCCAGAGCAGCAAAATGACGCGGAGCTTGCGAGATACGCGAACGCCGCCCTCGCCGCCCAAACCGACGCCGCCTTTCTCGATTCTGCCGAGAGCTACTACGCGCTCATGGGCGAAGGCTTCCAATCCGGGTCCATCGTGGGAGACCGAGAGACCAATGACGCGGAGCTCGCATATTGCCGTGCCCTGAGCAGCTCCGGCATCACGGATATCCCGGCCTCCGCAAGCGACCTGCCATTCCTTTCCTTCCTGCCCTACGCCATTGCCACGGCGCCGTCTTTCCTTCCCTTCATCCCCTTCCTTCTCTCGTCGATACTCCTGCTCGGCGCCACAAGGCCTGCGACCCTGGCGGCAAAGGCGCCCGTGCCCAAATTCCGGCGCCTTATCCAGATCGTGTTTTCGATAATCGCCGCGGGGACCGCGATGCTCCTCGCCGGCCTCGCACCCGGGGGCATTTACGCCTTGGCCCTAAACGGCTTCGGGCAGATCGGGTACCCGATCGCCTTCTTCCATGACGGCGCGCTTACCACCACGACCGCGGGAAACGTCTTCACAGCCCTGCTTCTCGCGCTGCTCGCGGGCGGAACCTTGATATCCGTTTGCTCCGCCGTCCTATCGACCGCAACGAGGCGCGTCCTCGCGGGCCCCCTTGCCTCCGCGCTGCTTGTCGCGGCCCCGGCATTCCCGTTACTGTCCGATTCGGCACTGGAGCATAACGCCGCGCTCAATCTCCTGCCGCTGGCCGTGTTCTCGCCTATCGAGGCAACGGGTTACGTGGGATGCTTCCCGACAGAATTCATTGGCTCCGGTTCAGGCAGCGCGTCGATGCTTGCCGTGGCCCTGGCATACGTCGCGGTCCTTTTTGCGGTCGGCGCCGTTGCGGCACGTTCGCCCAAACAGGCTGGACCCGCGAAAAAGCACCATGGGCTCGAGCTTCTGGACGCGAGCGTGGGATACGGGAGCACGACGGTACTTTCAATCGGGTCGCTTTTCCTGGGCCCGGGAACGGCGGCGGGCCTCGTCGCTCCCAACGGCTCGGGGAAAACCACCCTTCTTGAAGCGCTGTCGGGCCAATTTCCCACCCGCATCCGCTCGGGAAGCCTGGCGGCAGACGGAATCTGCCAACGCCGATCAGCCGAATTTGCAGAACTCGTCTACCTGAGCTCTTCGGGCGGCGCGGATCTCTACCCCACGCTATCGGCCATCGAGCACCTTGCTTTCGTTGGGGAGGCGTGGAAATCGGCCGCCGACATCGACTCGCTCTGCGACTCCCTCGGAATCTCCCCATATCTCGACAAGCCGACCCGTAAACTCTCGACAGGAATGAAGCAGCAGGTAAAGCTTGCCATGGCGATAGCGACCGGTTGCCCGTACCTCATCCTCGATGAACCGCTGAACGGCCTCGATCCGGGAAAGCGGAAAACCTCCTGCGACGCGATGCGCAGCGAGGTGGCGCGGGGACGAAGCGTGCTCATTTCAAGCCATCTGCTCGACGACCTGGCAGACCTCACCAACTCGTTCTACTTCATCGAGGCCGGCACGCTCGTGGAAAAGATCGAGTCGTCCTCGCAGACGCTCAAGCAGGAATACCTCGATACATACGAGGGAGGTGAATGACATGATATGCAAGAGCTATGCAAAGATAGCGATTGTTGGCTTTGTACTTTGTCTTGCAATGGTGCTATGTGCATCATTTGCGAGGTATAGGTCCGAGCAGTCGTTCATCGATGGCGCTGAAAATGGGTTTGGCATAGACGGGATGTATGTCAGCGATGGCGCGACCAGGCCGTCTATGGCGATTCTTGCGGGCGAAGACATGGAGTGGCAAATCTGTAATGGCGATGGCTCTTGTCTGAGTGGTCGTTTGGCCGCAACGAGCGACCCGAATTCGTTCGATCTTCTCGACGATGATGGAGCGGATTGCGGTTCTGTTCACCTTTCATATGCATCGCGAGACGGGATGGACGGCATTCTCTTCGTCTCCCACGAGACTGGCGATTTCAAGATGCGCAGGACTAACCGGGTGCCGGCTTTTATCGAGGAGTGAGAGTTCCCGGCGGCCTGCCGATCAGGCCGCCGGGGTATCGAATCCCGCATTCATCCGTACACACACGGACGAATTCGGAAAGCAACCGTGGTATTCCTACAGGAATCGAATCCGTGAGGTCGTTGTCCTGGATACCTGGGATCCAGAGAGCGGTAGATACCTGTTCGACGGTCTGACCCAATCGACCTATCGAAACTCGATACATCGGATTGCACGACCCTGGAGGGCATGTTCAGGGGATGCTCAAGCGTCACGGAGCTTTTTGATCTCGACCGTCTTGACACCTCGAACGTCGAGAACACGTCCTACATGTTCCTCAACTGCCTGACGCTCAAGGCCGTCAGCATCTTGGGATGGGAGGCGTCCGGAATCACAGACGTCGACCAGATGCTCAGTGGCTGCTCTACCTACATCCTCGCAACCGAGGAGCAGCGCGAGTTCCTGAACAAAATCACCGGCTCCACGCAGCACGGAATTTGGACCCGCAACCTTTCTTAGCCCAGATCAAAATACCGGTTGTTTCCAGAAATCCTCCAGGCACCTTCTAGAGGATTTCTGGAAATGCAAATAGCTTTAGATTCCGAGCGTGTCGACCGGAGCAACAACGATGCCTTCGCCAGTTACGTGAGCCGGCATACCAAACCCGATGACGATGAGTTTCGCCGCAGGCGGCCTCTCCCCGCGATTGACCAGTTTTCGCTCGAGTCGAAGCAGATTTTCCACTGCCTCTGGGACTTGGGGGCTCCCGAGCTTGACCTCAACGGCAGCCCACGAGCCGTCACGACGATGGACAATCGCGTCGACCTCCAGGTCGTCAGCGTCGTGGTAGTGGGATACGGTCGCATCGCTGGCTGCCGCGTAAACCTTGAGATCGTGCAGCACGAGGGATTCGAAGAGCAAGCCAAGGGTCTTCGGATCGGATGACAACGACTCTGGGTCCGCGCCGATGAGGGCGACGGCGAGCGATGGGTCCGCAAGGTGCCGCTTCGCGCCCTGCCGCAGCTTCACCGGCGACCTGAGAGCCGGATGCCACGCGGGGACATCGTCGACGATATTGATACGGCGCAGCGCGTCCATGTAACCGGTAATCGTATTCTTTGAGACGTCAACGCCCAAATCCCTTTCGATGGACTTCATCCCGGCAAGGGTCGATTCATTGCGCGCAAGCGAGGAGAGCAAGGCCCTTACCTTAACCGGGTCGCGTTTCACTCCATCCGCCCTCGAAACGTCAGACTCGCAAACACCGTCAATATAGGCGGCGGCTATCCGCATCGCGTCGGCAGTTGTCTTACCGACCGCTTGGGGCCAACCGCCGCGGCAGAGCAAATCCGCGATACCGGCGATACCGGCGATGGATCCGAGTGACGCCGCAACGGGATCGCCGGCGAGCAGCGCCCCAAGCGAGACCGCTCCCGACGAAATGCCGAGCTCGAAAAGCGTCATGGTATCCATCCGCAAACGGGCGATTCGACCCACACCGCTGTGCATCGGCTGGTTCTCGGCTCGCGGCGTCGCAGATCCGGTGAGAATGAACTGTCCGGGCTCCCCTCCCCTGGCATCGCATTCGAATCGCACGGCATCCCATAGCTTCGGTTCCTCCTGCCATTCGTCGACAAGCCTCGGGGTCGGTCCGACAATTGCCTGGGCCGGATCGAGACGAGCGAGCTGGAGGGCCGCAAAACCGCCAGATGGGTCGGAGAGAGATAACGATGACTCGGCAAATCTCTGGGCTGTCGTTGTCTTTCCACACCATTTCGGCCCCTGAATGAGCACGGCACCGAAAATGCCAAGGTCGCGCTCGACCAAGCAGTCGACGCACCGTCCTATATACCTATCCATCGCCTTTCCCTCCAATCATCCACTTGAAATTATACTGTCTATCTGCGTCGTTGGGACAAATAACGATGACTTATTGGGACGATTGACGGTAATTTATTGGGACGATTGACGATAGCTCGTTGGGACGATTTCCATTTTCTTAAGGCACTAATCAACGAGACCCACTGTGAACTATGAGACGGATAAATTTAGCTGACGCCTCTCATGAGTTCAGCAATGCTGATTTGAAATCCGTCGGCAATCTTCTTGAGATTTGAGAGGCTGACATTACGCCGACCTACTTCAATGCTCGCGTAGTAGGAACGATCCATTTCAATCAAATTGGCGAACTGCTCCTGACTGCACCCGAGTCCAGCGCGGAGCTCTTTGCATCTCATGCCGAATGATTTCTGAAGCGTCGTATCCATGACAAAAAGAGTCATGGATTGTTGTATAAAAGCCAACGGACTATATACAACAATCCCAGTTAAGGCGCATAATTATCTCTATTGGAAAGCGCTCTGATGCCCAGTCGGATAGGGCACGGAAAAGGAATGGAACAGCACAATGACCCAGGGAAAGCACTTCGCTGCCGGTGGCGATCACTTCGCCGCACTGCCAAGCAAAAAGATTCACACTCCGAAGGGGATCGCGCGTCTGACCGTCACCGCGGCGACCATGGCCGCCATGACCGGATCGAGCCTCATCTCACCGTTCGCGGCATTCGCCCAGACCGGTGACGGGGGCACGCAGCACCCCGCCGTGATGTCGCCGATCGCCGCCCACGCCGGCACGGCAGCCGGTACCGGCGCGAAATCCGCCGCACAGACCATCGCGGACCTGCAGAAGGCAGTCGACGAGGCGAAGGCGAAGGAGGACGCCGCCAAGGCATCCTTCGATGAGGCCGCCGGCCCCTACAACGAGGCGGCTTCCGCCCGCGAACAGGCCAAGGCATCCTACGATTCTGCAGTCAACGCCGGCACGGCAGCCGACCGAGCGGCAATGGACGAGTACGCCCGTCAGGTCGCGGAGGGCAAGGACGCCGCCGATGCCGCCGGCAAGGACCTCGAGCAGGCGAAGGCGGGTCTCGCAGACGCCAAGGCAGATGCGTCCGAGAAGGACGAAGCGTACCAGTCCGCCCTCAAGGCGGCCCAGGATGCCAAGGATGCCCTCGATAAAGCCAAGGCAGATGCCGTAGGCGCCACCCCGGAGGCAATCAGTGCCGCCGAGCAGGCCGTGCGCGACGCCACGGATGCCGTGAGCAGGGCACAGGCCGAACTCGACAACGCCAACGCGACGCTTGCCGATGCCCAGTCCAAGCTGGTTGCGGCCCAGTCTGCCAAGGATGCCGCCGATGCCGTCCTTGTCGCAGCCCAGCAGAACAAGGACGCAGCGGATGCGAAGGCCGCAGCCGCCAGCGCCGCCTATGAGCAGGCGAAAGCCGACCTCGCCGCAGCGGAGGCAGGCGCCAGCGGTCCGGAGTACGATGCGGCAAAACAGAAGGTCGCGGACGCGGAGGCAGCCCTCGCTACCGCACAAGCGGCACAGTCCCAGTGCGAGTCCGAGCTCGAGCAGGCGCAGTCCGCTGCAGCAACGGCGCAGACCGAGCTGAATGATGCCCAGGCGTCCCTCTCCGTAAAGCAGCAAGCCGCGGCCGATGCCAAATCCGGAGTGAACGCCGCCCAGTCCGCCCTCGATGCCGCGAAAGCCGACCTCGATGCGGCCAAACAGGCGAATGCCGAGGCCGTCGCCAAGCTGGACGCCGCGAAGCAGGCTGTCAAGGACGCTGAGTCCGCCAAGGCAGCCGCCGATGTAGAGCTTGCGAACGCCAAGGCCGCAAAGGATACCGCAGACGCCGCCGTGACCGCCGCCCAGCAGAAGGTCGACGAGGCCCAGGCGAAACTCGATTCCGCCGACGCGCAACTCAAGCAGGGAGCCATCGGCTTCTTCCGTGCCATGGGTGCCGAAGATGCAGCCAACATCATCCTGAACGCCAAATATGCCGGAAAGACCGAAGTCGGCAACTCCAAGGACGCCACGTCTCTTGACAATATGCTCAATGCGATCAGGTGGATGAAGTCCGTCAACGACTACCGCAAGTCGGTCGGCCTGTCCGAGCTCCATGTCACCTACAAGCTCATCGCCGGTGCGATCGCAGATGCCAACTACAGCGACACCGTGCTCGATCATGCCCGTCAATATGATTTTGCCGAAAACCTGGCATGGAATTACGGAATCGATCCGAGTGGGCAGTGGATCGAACAGGAGAAGGGCTTTTTCGACAAGGCAACGGAGGCCCTTTATGGAGTCACCGGTCTTGTCGGCAAGGATGCCTATGATTTCTATGCAAAGAACGGTGTCGCAATCAACCATTGGATTGCAGACAACTGCCACTGGGAGAACGGCAGTAGCGGCACCGTCGGCCATTACATGAACATCATCAATCCCGAACTCGCCGTTATGGGAATGGCAACCTGCACCAAGGGCACCATGTCCGGGCTTCAGACGCAGTGCTACACCGCAGAGATCTCCGGCTGGTCCGGCTCCGGTTGGAACATGAACCCCATCTCCGTCGACGAGTACGAGCAGAAGCTGACCTCCTATATCAACGGCCTGAAGAACGCCAAGAGCGCACTCGACGCAGCCAAGGCCGATCTCGCATCCAAGCAGCAGGCAGCCACCGACGCCGCTGAAACCGTCCAGCAGAAGCAGGACGCAGCGGATTCCGCACAGGCAGATGTCGATGCCGCAAAGCAGGGTGTTGCCGATGCCCAGCGTGCCGTCGATGCCGCAAAGGCTGATGTCGCCGCCAAGCAGCAGGACGTCACGGATGCCCAGACCGGGCTTGATGCGGCGAAATCGGACCTCGATGCTGCCAACGCGGCAGTCGATATGGCAAAGTCGACCGTCCAGCAGAAGCAGGTCGCCTTTGATGCCGCCAACGCAGCCGTAACGACCGCACAGACCAAGCTGGATTCCGCCAAGGCGGACACCGAGGCCAAGCAGCAGGACGTGGACGATGCGAACGCCGACCTCGCGAAGTTCTTCCAGGACGTCGCCGACGCCAAGAAGGCGCTCGATACCGCAAAGAGCGTCCATGACGCGGCGGCAGCCGATCAGGTCGAGAAGGCGACCGTCCTCGCCGCCGCCGAGCAAAAGGCAGACGCCACCGCACGCGCCCTCGCGGATGCCCAGCGTGCCGTCGATGCCGCAAAGGCCGATGTCGCCGCCAAGCAGCAGGACGTCACGGATGC
>ENA-UBIJ01000460-UBIJ01000460.1-human-gut-metagenome-genome-assembly--contig:-NODE-460-length-19503-cov-8.047151_pt1 | contig 19503 bp, 19 predicted proteins | sample MGYA00244944_ERZ654876 | MGnify/ENA primary metagenome ERZ654876 (study PRJEB26926, sample SAMN06164748) | human gut metagenome | biome: ENVO:00009003; feature: ENVO:2100002; material: ENVO:00002003...
GTAAGATCGTCGGCAGCGTCAGATGTGTATAAGAGACAGGTCCCAGCAGCTGCCGCGCCTTGCGCGCGGCGAAAATATGCCCCAGATGCGGCGGATTGAAGCTGCCGCCGTAAATGCCGATCCTTGCCATGCTGCGCCCCTCCCCTGTCGGTGTTCTTTTTTACTGCTCTTCCTTCTGCTGGCGGCTGCGCTCGATGGCGGCGGAGACTGCCTTATCGTGGAAGTACTGCTTGCGCTGCTTCCGCTGCTGCTCGGCTGCCTGCTTGCGGGCGCGAAGCCCGGCCTTGACGGGGTTATAGTTGCCGGAGACTTTTTTGGCCGGCTTTTTCGCGGCGGCCTTTTTCTTCTCCTGCTCCACCTTTTCGGACTTGCGCCAGATCACGAATTTCGTGCCGACGCAGGCGACGCCCTCGGCGCCAAGCGCCTGGCAGATGGCGTCAGAGGCTTCGCGGGCCGTGAGTCCGGAGGTTTCGAGCACGCGGCCCTTGACCAGCTCGTGGCTGTCAAGCAGGACGACAGCCTCGTCCAGCAGCGTGTCGGAAATACCGCCCTTGCCGACGATGAGCGTCACGTCCAGCGGATTGGCCTGCGCGCGAAGCTCGGCGCGTTCCTTACTTGTCATCATGTTCAAATTCCTCCCGATAGATTCTGCAAAATGCCTGAAGCGCCCGCGCGCGGTGGGAAATGGCGTTTTTCTCCTCAGGCGCAAGCTCGGCATAGGTCTTTTCAAGCTCCGGCAGGTAAAATACCGGGTCGTAGCCGAAGCCGCCCGTGCCCTTGGGCGCGAACAGAATTTGTCCGGGGCATTCGCCGCGCGCGACGATCCTCCGGCCGTCCGGCCAGAGGCAGGTAATGACGCAGACGAATTTCGCCGTGCGCCGCTCCGCCGGAACGTCCTTCAGATTTTCAAGCAGATAGGCAATGCGCTCCGCGTCGGAGCTTTTATGGCCGTAGCGGGCGGAGTACACGCCCGGCGCGCCGTCCAGCGCGTCCACCATGAGGCCGGAATCATCGGCCAGAACGGGCATACCGCTGGCCTTCATGACGGCCTCCGCCTTCAAAAGCGAGTTTTCTTCAAACGTCGTGCCCGTCTCATCGACATCTACGTGCAGCCCGTATTCCGATTCCAGCGCGATCTCAAAGCCGAGCTGGGACAAAATCGCGGAAAGCTCGACCAGCTTGTGCTGGTTCTGGCTGGCTAAGATCACCTTCATATCAGCGCCTCCGCAAAACTCTTCGCGTCGAAGGGCATCAGATCGTCGATCTGCTCGCCGACGCCGATGAACTTGACCGGGATATGCAGCGCCTGCGCGACCGCAATGACCACGCCGCCCTTGGCCGTGCCGTCCAGCTTCGTGAGAACCATGCCGGTAACGCCCGCACATTCCTGGAACTGCCTGGCCTGAAGCAGGCCGTTCTGGCCGGTCGTGCCGTCGAGGACGAGCAGGACCTCCTTGCTGGCGCCGGGAAGCTCACGGTCAAGAATGCGGGAGATCTTATTTAATTCGTTCATGAGGTTCTGCTTGTTGTGCAGGCGGCCTGCGGTGTCGCAGATGATGACGTCGCTGCCGCGCGCTCTTGCCGCCGCGATGGCGTCAAAAACGACGGAGGCAGGGTCCGCACCCTCGTGCTGGCGGATGATGTCGCAGTGCGCACGCTCCGACCAGATCTCAAGCTGATCGGCTGCCGCGGCGCGGAACGTGTCGCCCGCGCACAGCAGGACCTTCTTGCCCTGATCGTGCAGCTGGTGGGCAAGCTTGCCGATGGTGGTCGTCTTGCCGACGCCGTTGACGCCGATGACGAGAATGACCGACGGCTTTGTATCCAGCTTCAGGGCCGGATCGCCGACGTTCAGCATATCGGCGAGAATGCCGCGCAGGGCAAGCTTGGCCTCGTCGACGGTCTTGATGCGCTGCTCCTTCGCAGTCTGGCGCAGGCGGTCCATAACAGCCTCCGTCGTGTCCATACCGAGGTCAGAGACAATGAGGCTTTCCTCAAGATCGTCATAGAACTCGTCGTCCAGCTCACTGGCGGTAAAGACGCTGCTGATGGAACTGGCCGTCTTGCTCAGTCCCTGCTTGAGTTTTTCAAAAAATCCCATGTATTTGATATCCTTTCTGGATGATATTCCGGGTATTTGCGCAGTACCCTGTAGGGGCCGATGCCCACATCGGCCCGCTGGAAAGCTACAAATCTACTGCGTTTTTATCAGTTCGTAACCCCCAGCTGTTTTGCAAGCTCGTCGAGGCTCAGGCGGAGGATCTTGGACACGCCCTGCTCCTGCATGGTGACGCCGTAGAGTACGTCGGCGGCCTCCATGGTGCCGCGGCGGTGGGTGATGACGATGAACTGGGTCTTGTCGCTGAGCGTATGCAGATAATTTGCGAAGCGTTCGACGTTGCGGTCGTCCAGCGCGGCATCGATCTCGTCGAGCATACAGAACGGTGTGGGGCGTACCTTTAAGATGGCAAAATAGAGCGCGATGGCCACAAACGCCTTTTCGCCGCCGGAGAGAAGCGTGATGGTCTTGACCTGCTTTCCGGGCGGCTGGACGCGGATCTCAATGCCGCATTCGAGCGGCGCGGACTTGTCCTCCAGTATGAGCGAGGCTTTTCCTCCGCCAAACATTTCTTCGAACGTTTTGCCGAAATATTCATCAATACGGGCAAATTCCCGGACAAAAATTTCGGTCATTTCCGTCGTGATGGAGGCGACGATGTTTTCAAGCTCGGACTTCGCGTGCTGCACGTCGTCGCGCTGGGCGGTCAGATATTCATAGCGCTCGGACACGCGGGCGTATTCGTCGATCGCGCCGAGATTCGGCGTGCCGAGGGCAGAAATTTTCCGGCGCACCTCGGTAATGCGCTTGTTGGCTGCCGTGAGATTTTCAATCTCGACAGTTTCCTTTTCTGCCGTGCCGGGGGTCAGCTCGTAGGAATCCCAGAGCTTATCGACGATCTGCTTTTCCTCAAGCTCGCTCGTGGCCTTTTTCTGTTCGAGACGGGCTGTTTCGCGTTCGAGCTGCAAAATGGACTGGTTTTTCTCCTGCGCCTGCTTTTCGGTCTGGCTGCGGCGGGCCTCGAGCTGGGCACGCTCGTCAACGGCCTCCTTCAGTGTCTGCCGGGCCAAATCAAGCTGTGTGCCGGAGGCCGTCAGGCCGTCCTCCTTCTCCTGAATCTGCCCTTCGAGCGCAGAGATCTGTAATTCGTATTCGTGGATCAGCCCTGTTTTCTGCGTCACGTCGCCCTGCATGGCCTCGCTGAGTGCCTGCAGCTGGGCGATGGTGTTCTCGGAGGCTGCGCGCGCCGTCTCGATGGAGGCCGCGTCCATGCGCAGGGCGGTGATCTGGTCCGTGAGCTGCTGCTGCTGCTCGGTCAGGGCGGTCTGCCTGCCGGTCAGCTCCGTCTCCCGCGCGTGCAGCGCGTCCTGCGCGGCAGTCTGCTGCTGCAGCTGGGCCTTGAGTGCCTGCAGCTTTCCCTCCTCGCCGCCGGTGCGGCTGGTCAGGTGGGCAAGCTCCTTTTCGATGTTTTCCAGATTTTCCGTGACCGCAGCGGCCAGAAGCTGCACCTGCTTGTGCTCCTCCGTGCGGCGCAGCACCTCGTCTTCCGCCTCGCGGAGCTGGCTGCGGACGGCAGTAAGCTCAAATTCGGTCTTCGCAGCGGAGGAAGCGGCCTCGGCCGTCTGCGCCTTGAGCGATTCAAGGCTTTGCGCGAGTGCGTTCCGTTCCTCGGCCAGCTTTGCAAGCGTGTTCGCGCGCGTCAGAACGCCCGCGCTCTTTGCGGCAGAGCCGCCGGTCATACTGCCGCCCGCGTTCATGACCTGCCCGTCGAGCGTGACGATTCGCACGCGGCTGCCGCAGGCACGCGCCATGCGCACGGCGTTATCCAGCGTGTCGCAGATCACGGTGCGGCCAAGGGCGTTTTCAATCACGGCGCGGTACCGCTCGTCGCATGAGACGAGGCCGGAGGCGACGGAGATAAAGCCCGGCTGCCGCTGGCAGACGGTATCCTGCAGGCTTTGCGGCTTGATCGCGGTGAGCGGAAGGAAGGTCGCGCGGCCGCCGTCGCGGCGCTTGAGCATCTGGATGGCGGTCTTGCCGTCCTCCTCGGAGGAGACGACAATGTTCTGCATGGCGGCGCCGAGCGCCGTCTCGATGGCGGTGGTATAGCGGTCTTCCACGCGGACGAGCTTGGAAACCGGGCCGTGGATGCCGCGAAGCTTTCCGGCTGCCGCGTCCTGCATGACAAGGCGGACGGCCTTGGAAAAGCCCTCGTATTCGCGCTCCATCTCACGGAGCATACGGATCTTCGAATCAAGCGTATCGAGCTGGACGCCGGCGGCGTTCAGCTGCCTTTGCAGGCCGTCGCGCTTGTCCTGACGCGCTTTCAGGCGAAGCTCATAGCCCGCGATGGTATTTTTCGCGCTCTGCGCGTCGTCCTGCGCCTGTTCAAGACTTTTTTTGCAGGCGAACTGCTGCGCCGCGATCCGCTCCTGCCGGGTCTTTGCGGCAGTCCGGTCCTCCTCCAGCGTCTGTCTGCGGGCAAGGACCTCCTCCATGGAGGCCTCCATGGACGCGATCTGCGCAGTCACGGAGGCGCTCTGCGACTGCAAAAGCGCCTGCTGGGCACGGAGGGAAACGAGCTGCTGTCCGGCTTCGCCGGTCTGCTCTGCGAGAGCCTGCGCCTCCTGCTGAACGGCAGCAAGGGAGTCATTTGCAGCGGCCAGCGCGCGGGTATTTTCTTCGATCTTCTGCCGCTCGGCCTCGATCTGGCCCGCAATGCCGCCGCTTCGCGTCTGCTGATCCTGCAGCTCCTGCCGGATGCGGTCGATGTTCGTCTGGTGGTGCTGGATCTCCGCGCGCAGGAGCGTAATTTCGTTCTGTGCCTGCTGGCGTTCGGCCTCCATCTGGCTGATGTGCTCGCGCTGCTGGTCGAGCTGAAGCGTCTGGTGATTGTATTGCAGGCTGAGCTGCTCGGCCTTGCTGTAGAGCGCGGTCAGCTCGTCGTGCGCCTGTTCGAGGATGAAAGCGGCGGAGGCGTAATCCGTCTCGGCCTTGCGGGCGCTTTCGGCGATTTTTTTGAGATTTTCCAGCCAGACCGTGACCTCAAGACCCTTGAGCTCGGTGCGGAAGGTCAGATATTTCTGCGCCTTCTCCGCCTGCTCCCGCAGCGGGCCGACCTGAAGCTCCAGCTCGGAGATCTTATCGCCGATGCGCAGCAGATTGTCCTCGGTGTTGGCTAGACGGCGCTCTGTTTCCTCCTTGCGGTGGCGGAATTTGGAGATGCCTGCGGCCTCTTCAAAAATTTCACGCCGGTCGGTCGACTTGAGTGCAAGGATCTCGTCAATGCGGCCCTGTCCGATGTTGGAATAGCCCTCGCGGCCAAGGCCGGTGTCCATGAACAGCTCGTTGATGTCCTTGAGGCGGGCAAGCTGCTTATTTATATAGTATTCGCTCTCACCGGAGCGGAAATAGCGGCGGGTGATCATGACCTCGGGCGTCTCAATGCGAAGGCTGGCGTCGGAATTGTCAAGCACGAGCGTCGCCTCGGCGTAGCCGACGGCGGGGCGCTTGGCCGTGCCGCCGAAGATCACGTCCTCCATCTTCGCGCCGCGCAGCGCGCGGGTGCTCTGCTCGCCAAGCACCCAGCTGATGGCGTCGGAAATATTCGATTTTCCGCTGCCGTTCGGCCCGACGATGGCGGTGCAGTCGCTGCCGAACTGCAAAAGCGTCCTGTCCGGGAAGGACTTGAAGCCCTGGATCTCCAATGATTTCAGATACACGCGGATACCTCTCCAATTTATTCTATCTTGGTATTTTACCATTTTTCCATAGGAAATGCAATCCCGGAATCGCTTTTTGGCAAACAGCGCGGATCTGTACGCACCTGAGCGTCCCTTTGTGTCAAAGGGACGCCTTGGGCGCCGGTGTATCAAAGAAAAACCGGCAGCGCCGTTACAGGCGCTGCCGGGGGATCGTTTGCGGTTATGAGAACAGATAATGCTTGACCAGCTCCTGAAGCAGCTCGTCACGGTCGAGCTTGCAGATCAGGCTGCGGGCATTGTTGTAGTTGGTAATGTAGGTAGGATCCTCGGACAGGAGATAACCGACTATCTGATTGATGGGGTTATACCCTTTTTCGCTGAGGGCGCCATATACGGCGGTCAGAATGCTCTTCATTTCCTCACTACTGTCTTCCGGTACCACAAACTTGATGGTATTGTCATTCACGACGGTCAGCCTCCTTCTCTTGAGCTTGTGCCACTATCATAATATATTGTGCCCGGTTTGTAAATGCGTCCAACATTTCATTTGTGTTACATTTTGCCCGAAAGCACAAGATTTAGACAAAAAGCGGCAAACCGCGCAATTGGAGGCAAACGGCGCTTATTCGTAGATCGGATGCTTTCTGACAAGTTCCGCCACGGCGGCAAGCACGGCTTCACGGTTGGCTTCATAGTCCGTCGCGATCTTGTCGATGCAGTCGGCCACGACCGGCATATCCTCCGGCGTAAAGCCGCGCGTGGTGCACGCGGGCGTACCGATGCGCACGCCGCTGGTGACGCCGGGCTTCTGCGGGTCGTTCGGGATGGCGTTTTTGTTGACGGTGATGTGCACCTCGTCAAGCTTTGTCTGCAGCTCCTTGCCGGTGATGTTCTTTTTCCGCAGATCGGCAAGCATCAGATGGTTGTCTGTGCCGCCGGTCACGAGATCGAAGCCATGTGCCAGCAGCGCGTCAGCCAGTGCTTTCGCGTTTTTTACGACCATTTCCGCATAGGTTCTGAATTCCGGCTGCGCCGCCTCGCGCAGGCAGATGGCCTTGCCCGCGATCACGTGCATCAGCGGCCCGCCCTGCGTGCCAGGGAAGACGGCGCTGTTGAGCTTTTTGGCTAATTCCTCGTCGCGCGAGAGGATCATGCCGCCGCGCGGGCCGCGCAGCGTCTTATGCGTGGTGGTCGTGACGACGTCGGCATAGGGAACGGGGCTCATATGCTGCCCGCCTGCGACAAGACCCGCGATATGCGCCATGTCGACCATGAGCAGCGCGCCGTTTTTGTGCGCGATCTCGGCAAATGCCTTAAAATCAATGGCTCTGGGATAGGCGGACGCACCGGCCACAAGCAGCTTCGGCCGGTACCGGCGAACCATGTCCTCGACCTGATCATAGTCGATGCGGCCCGTCTCCGGGTCCACGCCGTAGCTGATGCTGTGATAGTATTTGCCGGAGAGATTGACGCGGGCGCCGTGCGTCAGATGGCCGCCGCTGGCAAGATCCATGCCCATGAGCGTATCGCCCGGCTGCAAGAGCGCGGCATAGACCTCCAGATTGGCCTGCGCGCCGGAGTGCGGCTGTACATTGGCATAGGCCGCGCCGAACAGCTTTTTCGCGCGCTCGATCGCGATCGTCTCCAGCACATCCACATAATCGCAGCCGCCGTAATAGCGCTTGCCGGGGTAGCCCTCGGCGTATTTGTTCGTCAGAACGGAGCCCATGGCCGCGATGACGGCGGGAGAGGCGATGTTCTCCGACGCGATCAATTCAATGTTCTGCTTCTGGCGCTGAAATTCGTTTTTGATGCAGGCCGCGACCTCGGGGTCCTGCGTCTGCAGATAGCTCATGCCGGTTTCGAGTACGTTTGCCATGACGATGTATCTCCTTATACAACGATAAAAATGAGCAGGCCGTCCCCGGTCTGCTCATTGTGGTGCCGTATTACAAAAGCTGTAGCTGCGGCTCTGTCCTTTTGCCTGAGAGATTCGGCTTGCACCTTGCACCTTCGGCACTCAATTCAATGAGTTCTCCAGAGATTCCTTCTGTTCTCAGTCCGCATACGCGTTCTGAGGACGATCAACGGATGTCCTGTATTTGATTGACGGCGTTATTATACACACCTCGCATACAAATGTCAACAGGGTGTACGCAGAAATTTCATTCCGACACCTTCGGCAGCTTTGCGATGCTTGCGGCAAGCTGCTCGTCGGTCGGGATAATATCGGTCATTTCATGATCGTTGAACTTCTGATACGCAACGAGATCGAAGTAGCCAGTGCCGGTCAGTCCGAAGACAATGGTCTTCTCCTCCCCTGTTTCCTTGCACTTAAGCGCTTCGTCGATGGCGGCGCGGATGGCGTGGCTGGATTCCGGCGCGGGGAGAATGCCCTCGGTGCGGGCGAAATACTCCGCTGCTTCAAATACACTCGTCTGCTCGACGCTGCGGGCCTCCATCAGGCCGTCGTGGTACAGCCGCGAGAGGATCGGGCTCATGCCGTGGTAGCGCAGGCCGCCCGCGTGGTTGGCCGACGGGATGAAGCCGCTTCCAAGCGTGTACATTTTTGCCAGCGGGCAGACCATGCCGGTATCGCAGAAGTCATAGGCAAACACGCCGCGCGTAAAGCTGGGGCAGGAGGCGGGTTCGACGGCGATGAAGCGGTAATCCTTTTCGCCGCGCAGCTTTTCGCCCATAAACGGAGCGATCAGACCGCCGAGGTTCGAGCCGCCGCCGGCGCAGCCGATGATGATATCGGGCGTAATGCCGTATTTATCGAGCGCGATCTTCGTTTCCAGACCGATAACCGACTGATGGAGCAAGACCTGATTCAGGACGCTGCCGAGCACATAGCGGTAGCCGGGCGTGGTCGTGGCGACCTCGACGGCCTCGCTGATAGCGCAGCCGAGAGAACCGGTCGTGTCGGGGTCCTTCGCGAGAATGGCGCGGCCGACATTCGTGGTGTTCGATGGGCTGGGCATGACGCTTGCGCCATAGGTGCGCATGACCTCGCGGCGGAAGGGCTTCTGCTCATACGAGCACTTGACCATGAAGACCTTCAGATCAAGCCCCAGATACGCGCAGGCCATGGAAAGGGCCGTGCCCCACTGACCGGCGCCCGTCTCGGTCGTAACGCCCTTGAGTCCCTGCTTTTTGGCGTAATACGCCTGCGCGATGGCAGAGTTCAGCTTGTGGCTGCCGGAGGTATTGTTGCCCTCGAATTTGTAATAGATCTTCGCCGGGGTTCCGAGCTTTTCCTCGAGGCAGTACGCGCGCACCAGCGGCGACGGACGGTACATCTTGTAGAAATCGCGGATCTCCTGCGGGATGGGGATATACGGCGTGTCGTTGTCCAGCTCCTGCTCGATCAGCTCGTCACAGAAAACGGGGCGCAGATCGTCAAAGCCCATGGGCTTGCCGGTGCCAGGGTTCACGAGAGGCGCGGGCTTGTTTTTCATGTCCGCGCGGACATTGTACCAATTCTGGGGCATCTCAGACTCAGACAGATAGATCTTGTAAGGAATGTTTTCGGTTTTCATAGTTGTTTCTCCTTTCGCGTTTTGGCTTTCTCCGGGAAAAGGGAAACAAAAAAGACCTTCATCCACAGAGAAAACCGGTTATCGGTTTGATCTCTTGGGACAAAAGTCTGAAAAACTTCTGCGGTGCCACCCAAATTGACAATTGCTTGTCCGCTCATGACGCGCCTGCACGCATCCTCCCCTGTAACGGTGGGACTCCGTCAGCGCCTACTTGCCTTCGCGTTCAGCCTGCCCTCCGCAGTCCATTCGGCAAACGTCTTTCTGCTGCACTCGCACCACCCGGCAGCTCTCTGGGAGAAATCCTGTCTGCTTACTCGTCTGCATCAACGGTTTCATCTTGCCACGGAGTATACGCCTGAAATTCGCGTTTGTCAAGTGTTTTTTTCGGTAAAGCGAAAAAAATTTTCGGGCCGCAGGACGCTTGCAAAGACCGTGCAGATGTGATATAAAGGCGATAATCTGCAAAAAACGAGGTACTTCCCATGCAAAGCTCCTGCCGCCGGACGATCCTTGGCTGCTATGTCGGCTATATCGTGCAGGCCATCGTCAATAACTTTGTTCCGCTGCTGTTCGTCATGTTCGAGCGGACGTACCAGATCCCGCTTTCGAAAATCACGCTGCTCATCACGATCAATTTCTGCATTCAGCTCGGCATTGATCTGCTCTCGGCGTGGTTTCTGGACCGCATCGGCTACCGCGCGGCTATTTTGCTGTCGCACATCGCCTCAGCTGCCGGACTTGTCCTGCTGACCATTCTTCCGGATATGCTACCTGACGCGTTTACGGGGCTTCTGATCGCCGTCGTGATCTACGCCGTCGGCGGCGGGCTGCTTGAAGTCATTGTCAGCCCGGTGATGGAATCCTGCCCCACGCAGAATAAGGAACAGCACATGAGCCTGCTCCATTCGTTCTATTGCTGGGGACATATGGGCGTTGTACTGCTGTCGACGGCATTTTTCGCGCTGTTCGGGATTGAAAACTGGAAGCTCCTTGCGCTTTTGTGGGCGCTTGTTCCGGTCGTAAACGCGGTCTTCTTCGGGGGCGCGCCGCTCTATCCGATGCAGGCCGAGGGTACGCAGGCACTATCGCTGCGCACGCTCGTCAAAAGCCGTGTATTCTGGCTCTTTATGGTGATGATGCTCTGCGCAGGCGCGTCGGAGCAGGCCGTGAGCCAGTGGTCATCAGCCTTTGCCGAGCAGGGGCTCGGTGTTTCAAAGACTGTAGGCGATCTGGCGGGGCCGATGGCCTTCGCAGCTATGATGGGCGTTTCCCGGCTGATTTTCGGGAAATACGGCGAAAAACTGAACTTAAACCGCTATATGGCTGTCTGCGCGGCGCTGTGCGTCGGGGCGTATCTGTGCATCGTGTTCGTGCCGTCTCCGGTTCTGAGCCTGCTTGGCTGCGCCGTGTGCGGCTTCTCGGTCGGCATTTTCTGGCCCGGAACGTTCAGCCGCGCATCCGCCTCCATCCGGGGAGGCGGAACGCAGATGTTCGCGCTGCTGGCGCTGGCGGGTGATCTTGGCTGCGCGGGAGGCCCGACGCTTGCGGGCCTCGTCTCGGACGCCTGCGGCGGAGCGCTCCGCGCAGGCATCCTCGCGGCCATCATTTTCCCGCTTCTGATGCTGCTCTGTATGCTTCTGGTACGGAAGCAGCGCGGCGCTTAAATCAGATCCAGAAAATCCTCCAGCATCCGGGTCAGCTCCTTCCGGGTCAACTCGTCGGCAACATGGAGCTTCCCGTCCTTTTCTGTGAGAAGGTCGGTGGCATAGGCCCAGCGGACGGCGTCCACCGCGTCCACGCCGATCTCGTCTGCGTCTTCAAACTGCGTCAGATCGACGTCCTGCCCGGCTTCGGTGTCCAGACCAAGCTGGCGGGCCATCTGGTAAAGCGTCTTTGCCGCCTCCTGTTTTGTGATGGGCGCGTCGGGGTCATAGGTCAGCAGCGCGGCCTCCGCGCTCTGCGGCTCCGCCTGCGTCCAGCGGGCGGAAAGCGTCGTATCGCCGGTCAGATGCAGCGGCGCTTCCGCGTCGACGCAGTCCCCTTCTTCGGTGTACCAGCCGTCAAACGTCATGTTTTCACGCTCCGGAGCCTGCACATTCAGTTCGTGCAGGCTTTTTCCCTGCTCTGCTTCCAGCGTGACAGGTTCGCTTCCTTCGCCGGGATCGAGCGTCAGCGTATAAACGGCCTCCTGAAGCGTCAGCTCGGTGAAGCCGTTTTCACGTGCGGTGCTGATGGTCAGAGTAAGATCGTCGCTTGTAAAGTTCTCCGAGAAATCGTCTGCGTAGCCGGTCAGGATCGTCTGCTCCGCCGCTCCGCTGACGCCGATGTGCGCCTGCTTGTCAAGGCCCAGATCGCCGATCTTGAGTGCAGCAGTTTCATCCAGCCAGAGGTTATCCTGCGTGCCCTGCGCGCGGTTGCCGGTGATGCTGGTCGTGCCGCTCAGCTCGAGCGTACCGGCGCAGTACACGCCGCCGCCCAGGATCTGCTTTTCGGAGGCCTTCATTTCGCCCGTCAGGCGGTTGCCCGCGATGACGCAGCTGTCCAGCACGGCGGAGGCGTGCTCCGCAACGACAACACCTGCGCCATAGCGGCCCGCGTTGTCAATGATGTTCACGTTTGTCAGATAAAGCTCGTTATAATCGCCCACGCTGATCGCGCCTGCTGTTGCGCCGGTGATCCGGCCACCGGCAAGCGCGTTCTTTTCGCTTGCCGCGATATAGGCCTCCTGCCAAGCATAGCTGCCGTCGTCAAAGACAAGCGCGCCATCTTCGTCGACGTAATAATTGCTGGAGCTGTCCGCTCCGTTGCAGTCGGTGATGGTAAGGACGGACGGCTCCGCGTCCTTATCGCTCACGGCGACGAAGATGATGCAGCCCTCAGCGCCATCCGCCAGACGGAGCGTGTGGCCGTTCAGGCAGAGTGTGACCTGCGCGCCGTTTTTGGGCACGCAGAGCGGCTCTTCAAGAGCCAGATCATCCGTCAGATAATAGCAGCCGGATTCCAGCTTTCCGCCGGTCACGGTCAGCGGCGCAAAGGACGGCTCTTCGCAGCTGTCCTCGCGGTTTGCGGCGTGGATGTGGTTCTGTTCGCCGTCCTCCGCGGGTGCTTCTTCCGCCTCGGAAGCGGTATCCGCTTCTTCGGCGGGAGCGGCGGGTTCCTCCGCCGGAGTATCCTCTTCGGCGGGTTCCTCTGCGGCAGGCTCGGCAGCCGCCTCTTCCCCGGCGGCCTCATCCGCCTTCTGCGCGTCCGCCGCGACAGCGCAGACGCTCCAAACAGCCAGCACCAGCGCAAGCACTAGCAGCAGACTGATCCATCTCTTTTGCATTTCGGTTCCTCCTCATATTGCGGAGCAGATTATGTATACCGAAAGAGTAGCATATTTTTCTTGCTTTTTCAACGTTTTTCTCATGTTTTAAGCAAATATTAACCTTTTTCCGCGTGAATCACAACATATAGTGCTGATTTTGTATCCGTGCACAGCATCTGGGTCAAGGAAATCTTCAGAATTCTTCATGCTTCGCCGTCTTGCAAAGCCGGAAGCCGTCTGATAGTATAGAGTCAGAAAAAAGGAGGGCCTGCCTATGCGTCGGGGAACGAAAAAGTGCATCCTGCTGCTGCTTGCGATCCTGCTGCTCTGTCTTCTCGCCTGGCGGCTGACGCCGCACACGTTCGAGGAGATGACGGCTTCTGACCGGGATGAGATCACCAGCCTCGCCGGAGTCGTGTCGCTCAGCGGAGTTCGGGACGGCAGGGCGTACACGGAAAGCTATGCGCTGCAAAACGTGACGCCGGAGGACACGGCGTTTGAAGGTGTTCTTATGCTTCTGAACTCGACCCGCTACCGGGAGGATTTCCGCAATCTCCTGCCGTGGCCTATCGAGGCGGTCAGCGCGGGCAGAGCCTACGACGGCCGGGGCGTTTCGCTCATGCTGGTCTGGGGGCCATCCGAAGACGAGTGCTGCAGTCTTAGCCTTTCCGGCAGGCAGATCGTCGTCAGCAGACCGCACCACGACGGCTTCCTGATCTACCACCCGGAGGATCCCAAGCTTCTGAATTGGCTTGCCATCTATCTGGAAAACAACGGTGAAAAGGGCTGAACGTACATCCGGAGGCTCCCCTTGTCAGGACATGACAGGGGGAGCCTTTTCGAGGGTGCTATCGGAAAAACACGCGCACGCTCAGTGCGGCCATGCAGAAGCCGGTCAGGTCGGCGATCAGGGCTGCCGGGAGCGCATAGCGCGTTTTTTTGACGCCTGCCGCGCCAAAATAGACGCTGATGGTGTAGAACGTCGTTTCGGTCGAACCGAGCATGACCGCTGCCGTCCGGCCGATCTGGGAATCGACCCCGTATTCCCGCATCAGATCTGTCCCGACGGCCAGCGCCGCGCTGCCGCTGAGGGGCCGGATAAGTACCAGCGGCGCGACCTCCGGCGGGATGCCAAGCAGACGGAAGACCGGCGCGAAAACGGGCGTGAGCAGCGCAAAAAAGCCGCTCTCCCGCAGCATCGTCACCGCCGTCAGCATCAGCACCAGCGTGGGGGTCAGCGAGAGCATCAGCCGCAGCCCGTCCTGTGCACCGGTCAGCATTCCGCCGTAAACATCCTGCTTTTTTGCGATCCCTGCCGCACCCGCCAGCAGCAAAAGCGCAGGCAGCAGCAGCTCCGTCAGGTTCTCCAGCATCGCTTCAGGCCCTTCGCCGCCAGAATCCCAGCTCCGACCGAGCAGGCCGACGCTAGCCACACGGCAGGCAGGATATCGAACGCGTGCGCCGCGCCGAGCTGCGCGCGGACGGCGGCGACCGTCGACGGGATCAGCTGCAAAGACGCCGTATTCATCACGACCAGCAGGCACAGCTCATCCGACGCTCCCCCGCCGCCGGACAGCGCCTGCATCCGCTGCGCCGTCCGGATGCCGAGCGGCGTCGCCGCGTTGCCCAACCCCAGCAGATTCGCGCTCAGATTGCCGCACAGGTTCCAGAAGCCCTCGGAGTCTTTTGCGCATACCGGAAACAGCCGCCGCAGCACAGGCCGCAGCGCCGTACACAGCCCTTCAGTCAGTCCCGCACGCTCCATCGCCTGCGACAGCCCCGACCAGAGGCAGACCGGCCCGGCCAGCGTCAGCGCCAGCTCCAGTCCCGCCCGTGCGCCGCTCAGTCCGTCCATGCCGGACGAAAACGGCATTCCTGTCAGCAGATCAGATACAAACGCAAGCAAAATCAGTCCAAACCAGAGAAAATTCAACAACATATTTCGCTCTCCGACAAGAAAAAGATTTTTTGTTCAAAATTTGTACATAATTGGATGGTAGAATAAAGCTGCTTGAGGGAGCGCTGTCCGGTGTCCATGCAGCATCTGACAGCTGGATCCATAGTGCATGGTAAAGATTGAAGGGGGTTATTCACAATGAAATCCACAGGTATCGTCAGAAAGGTCGACGAGCTCGGCAGAATCGTTCTGCCCATCGAACTGCGCCGCACGCTCGACATCGCAGAGAAGGACGCTATCGAAATCTATGTCGATGGCGAATCCATTATTCTCAAGAAGTATGAGCCGACCTGCATCTTCTGCGGCGACGGCAGAAATGTCGAAAACTACAGAGGCAAGAACATCTGCGCGAACTGCATGAAGGAGCTCAGATCCGGCAAATAAGTTCTGCACAAAAAAGAGGCTGTCTCAGGATGACAAAGTGTCATCCTGGACAGCCTCATTTTTTGTTTTTCAGCGCTCGAGCCAGGTGAGAACGTCCTGATAGACCTCGTCCTTGTTGCGCTCGTTGAGCATTTCATGGCGGCCCTCGGGATAGAGCTTGATGGTGATGTCCTTCATGCCGCTGCGCTTGAACGCGTCGATGCATTTGAGCACGCCCTTTGCCATGCCGCCGACGGGATCCTTGCAGCCGGAGATGAACATAATGGGCAGCTGCTTGTTCATCTTATCCAGATTTTCCTGCTGCTCGTTCATGCCGACACCTGTAAGAAGGTCGCGCGCGAGGCCAACCGTCGCGTCGAAGCCGCAGAGGGGGTCTGCGTCATAGGCGGCGACAACGGCGTCGTCTGAGCAGATCCACGCATTGGGCGAGGTCACGGGGCCGAAGGCCCTGTTATAGCTGCCGAACATGAGCTTTGTGACGAGCGCGCTGGTGTTTTTCTCGCCGATGCGGGCCTCTTCGAGCTTGCAGACGAGCTTGCCCATGCGCACCTTCATGGGGTCCTCCCAGCCGGTGCCGGAAATGACGGCCTTGTCCACGGCGTCGGGGTAGGTATAGAGATAGGTGCGCAGCAGGAAAGAGCCCATGCTGTGGCCGAGAATATAATAGGGCAGATCCGGGTACTGCGCGGAAATTTCGTCGTGCAGGCGCTTTTCATCCTCGACCGCAGACAGCCAGCCGCCGGAGAAATAGCCTCTGAGGCCGTTTTCCGCGGAGCCGCCGTGGCCCATGTGATCGTCGGCAGCGACGACATAACCATGCTGCGTCAGAAATTTCGCAAACGCGTCATAGCGTCCGATATGCTCGGCGATGCCGTGAATGAGCTGGACGACGGCCTTCGGCTCCCCTTCCGGTTTCCAGAGCGCGCAGTGCAGGCGGCCTGCGCCGCTGGAATCGAGATAGAATTCTTCCATAAAAGTGGTGCTCCTTTCAAAAGTCCGGTTTATGGTACATATGATCTGCTAGAATGGCGTCAGAAAAACATGGGAGGATATTTCTGATGCGTTCTGATTCTGTGATTGAACTGTCCCAATATTTGAAGCGTTCCCCGGAGACGCCCGCTTCATCCGTATCCAGCAGCCGCCTGCAGGTACGCAGACGGCGCATCCGGTACGCTGCTGCGGTGATCGAAGCGGCGGTAACGGTTTGCATCGGGGCGGGATTTCTGGTCTGCCTTGGGCTGGTATTCAGTATGCTGTGATCGGCACAATTTCACCGTCTGGCCGGATGAGGTGTTCCAGGCACGGTTCAGCGCCGCCGTAGCGGGAGGCGAGGCTGCGTCCGTCCGCGCCGAGCATACCGATGAGCACCAGATCGCCTGGGCGAAGCTCCGGCAGGAGGCGGCGCATGACCGGACCGTCCTGCGTACCGACGGTCAGCAGCTGCACCAGCGTCCGCCGTCCGGTGGCATACGGAACGTACACCGGATGGTATGCGCCGCTTTTGACCAGGCGCGGACACTGCGCCGGATCGACATCCAGCACGGCAAGCGGAGCAGGCCCCGGCTTGACAGCCCGTACCCGCGTGACCAGCGTTCCGCAGGCTGCGGCGAGGAACCGTCCGGGACTCATTTGCAGCGAGAGGCCGCGCAGCGCTTCCGGAAGGGCCTGTATCTGCGTCAGGATGGCTTTGGCGCACGCATCCGGCTCCGGACCGGAAAAGCCGGGCCGGTAGCTGACGCCAAAACCGCCGCCAAGGTCAATTGCATCTGCTGCGGCGCCGTTTTTCTCATACAGCGTCTGTGCCAGCGCGGCAAGCTGGGCGAAGATAGCGGGATAGAAGTCCTCGTCCATGCACAGCTCGCCCAGCCGCATACCGAGGCCAAGCCAGCCTACGCCGCCTGCGCGCAGGCATTCCGCCGTGCGCAGGAGCGCTTCGCGTTCCATCCCGGCATAGGAGGCCGGGACGCCCGTCACAGGCTTCGCGCCGAAGCGGAGCTGGCCCTGCTGCCGCAGGAGCAGAATTACGGCCTCCGGCATTGCTTCGGGCAGCAGCTCGGCTCCGTCCAGCACGAAAACTGCGCCGAGCGTATGCGCAGCTTTCTCCGCTTCCGCGCTGCGGATCGACGGCTCGTAGGCGATTTTCCTGCCATGGAAGCCGCACCGGGCGGCAAGCTCCAGCTCCGCAAGGCTCCTGCAAAGCACGCCGCAGCCGCAGCTGCGCAGAATTTGCAGAACCGTGGGATTCGGATTCATGCGGATGGGAAAGCGCGGCAAGAATCCGTTGCAGTCGGAAAATGCACGGAAAAGAGCCTGCGCTGCCTGCACGAGACTCTTTTCATCGTATAAAAACAGGGGCGTCACGGCGGTTTTCAAAAACCGCGCGAGCGTTTTTGAAGGAAGAACACACTGCGCATTGAGATTCGTCTGCACATGAATTCACTTCTCTCTGCGGTTATTTTCATAGAGGATCGAAAGACCCTTCAGAAGAAGGTCACGGTCGTATTCGATTCTGCGGCGGCACATTGGAAGGACAAAGCGCGCAATGCCGCCTGTTGCAACGACAGTCACGCCGCCGCCGAGTTCTTCCTCCATCCGGTCGATCATGCCGTCAACCATGCAGGCGGAGCCGAGCATCACACCGCTGCGCATGGCATCGACGGTATTTTTACCGATGGCCTTTTTCGGGCTTTCCAGACTGATGGCAGGCAGCTGCGCCGTGCGTGTAGAGAGCGACTCGGCGGAGAGCTTCGGGCCGGGGCTGATGCAGCCACCGACGTAGGTGCCGTTTTTATCGATGGCCGTCATGGTCGTGGCTGTACCCATGTCAACGATGATGAGAGGCGGTTTAAAACGGCTAAGTGCGGCGACAGCGGCGACGATCAGATCACTGCCGATCTGAGCCGGGTTCTCCATCTGGATATTGAGTCCCGTTTTGATGCCCGGGCCGACGATCATCGGCGTTTTGCCGGTCAGCTTACGCACGGCAGTTTTGCAGGAATTGAGGACCGGCGGTACGACAGACGAGATAATGACGCCCTCGACGCTCTTCGGATCAATCTCATAAAGATTCAAAAGATTTTTGAGTTCCACGCAGTACTGGTCGGAGGTCTTGAGCAGGTCGGTCGCCATGCGGGCCTCGACGAGAATGCGGTCGTGCTCCATACAGCCGAGCACGATGTTGGTATTGCCGATATCGATCGCTAAAATCATAAATATCACTCCGTATCCGTTTCCAGACGGCAGGAAAACGCGCCGTCCTTGATCTCGACCACGGCGTATCCGCTGTGGCCGAAGCGCCCGGCCGTGCCGGGGTTCAGGAGCGTGATGCCGCCGCGCTCCTCCAGGTGCTGGATGTGGGTATGGCCGAAGAGCGCAAGCCGCGCGCCCGCGTCCTTCGCCGCGCCCGCAAGCGCGGTCAGATCGCGCTTGACGCCGTAGAGATGGCCGTGGGTCATAAAAATGCGCACGCCGTCAAGCTCCAGCGTCAGGCTCTGCGGGACTGTCGGGGCATAGTCGCAGTTGCCGGGAACGTAATAAAAATCCGGTTCCTGACAGGCAAAGGATAACTCCTCGGCGTCGGTCAGATGATCGCCCAGATGCACAACCGCGTCCGGGTGTTCTTTTTCTATGGCATCGTACGCAAAGCCGAGGCTCCGGTGCGTATCCGACAAAATCAGAAGCTTCATATCGTTCACTTTCATGCGCGGGGCGCATATGATAAGGAAGAATCGGGTTGAGTAACCGATTGCATCAGCGGTTACTTAAGAACGGAGGGGGTAGCTGGATGGAACATTCGTTTTCCCCGGAGCAGCTCCGGCGCGTATTGGGGTCTGCGGAGGGACGGCAGCTGCTGGCGCTGCTGGCGTCCGGCGGCGGAGAGCGGCTGCGTCAGGCCGCTGACGCAGCAAAGCAGGGCGACCACGCACGGGCGATGGAGCTTCTGCGGCCTGTCCTGAACACAGAGCAGGCACAGGCGCTGTTGAGGAAGCTCAATGGATGAGCTGGAGCGCGCGCTGCGCGCCGTATTGGATGATCCCGCGCAGCTGCAGGAGCTGCGGGAGCTGGCCGGATCGATGGGCTTTTCCGTGCCGCAGGCGCAGCCGGAGCGCGCGCCCGTGCCGGACCCCCCGGAATCGGAGCCGAAGCCGGTGCAGGCCGTTTTTCAGCAGCAGCCGCTGCCGGAGCCTGCCGCCGCAATGCTGCGGCAGGCGGGAAAAATGGACAAAAGGCAGGAAGCGCTGCTGCTGGCGCTGAAGCCTTTTCTGCGCAAGGAGCGGCAAGAAAAGATCGACCGGGCGCTGCATGCGGCGCGGCTGGCAAGTCTTGCGAGTCTGGCTCTGAAAAACCGGGGCAGAGGTCCCGGAGCAAAGGAGACGCCATGATGTATAACCGCTACATACCGGACGCCGCAGGCGTCTATCATCCGACACGCGTCGGCGCGGAGCCGCAGGCGGCTGCGCCCGCTCCGCCTCCGGAGCCTGTGTGCGTGCCGCCTGCTCCCCCTGTCTCTTATACACATCTCCGAGCCCACGAGACGGACTCCTATCTCG
>ENA-UBIJ01000464-UBIJ01000464.1-human-gut-metagenome-genome-assembly--contig:-NODE-464-length-19388-cov-5.214711_pt1 | contig 19388 bp, 17 predicted proteins | sample MGYA00244944_ERZ654876 | MGnify/ENA primary metagenome ERZ654876 (study PRJEB26926, sample SAMN06164748) | human gut metagenome | biome: ENVO:00009003; feature: ENVO:2100002; material: ENVO:00002003...
TCTACACGCGTAAGATCGTCGGCAGCGTCAGATGTGTATAAGAGACAGGAGCTATCTCGCCCGCGCACATCTTTTTCACGCAGCCCAGTAGCTCCGCTGCGCTCTCGGCGCAGCCGTGCGCCAGCAGGTCGCAGAGCGCGGATGCAAGCAGGCTGTCGCCCGCGTACACGGCGGCGTGCTTGCCGTACTTGCTCTGTACCGTCGGGGCCCCGCGCCGTATGGGGGCGTCGTCCACCACGTCGTCGTGTATCAGAGAGGCGGTATGCGTAAGCTCCACCGCCGCGGCCGTGGATATCACCCTGTCGCGGCTAAGCCAGTGCTCCGGAGCCCCGGCGCACAGCAAAAGCAGCAGCGGCCGGTACATCTTGCCCTTGCTGCCGAGGGCGTCGGCGAGGGCCGCCTTCAGGGTCTCCGGTCCCTCCACCGTGCCCGAAACGGCCTCTATCCTCTTCACCGTCTCCTCCATAGCGGGAGGCAGCCAGTCCAGCTTCATATCTTGCATCATCATTCGATCACTTCCTGCCAACTATGCATACGCACGCTCCAAACATGAAGCTCCGCTTCTCCGTAACCGCTATGCCCGAGCGCCTCAGCATCCCGGCAAGCTCCTCCGCCGAGACGAAGTCCTCAGTGCTTCTGCACAGCCAGTCGTATTCCCTGCGTCTGCTTATCCCGCCGCCTATCAGCGGCATCAGGCGCTTGAAGTACAGCCTGTACAAGGGCAGCAGCGCCCTGCATTCCGGGACGAAGGAATCCATGCAGCAGACCACGCCGCCCGGCCTGAGCACTCTCGCGATCTCCCCCACCGCGCGCTCGCAGCTGGCCATGTTGCGCAGCGCAAACGCGCTGACCACGCAGTCAAAGCTGCCGTCGGCATAGCCGAGGTGCATCGCGTCGCCCTGCTCCAGGCTCACGTTTGCAAAGCCCGCGAGGCGTTCCTTTGCGACCTGCAGCATGTTCGGGGAGAAGTCCAGCCCGACGAGCTCCATGCCCGGGTACCGCTCTGCCAGCAGCTCCAGCATGTCGCCGGTGCCGCAGCCCAGGTCCAGGCCACGGCCCGTGTTTTTCAGGCGCAGGCCGTCTATCGCGGCCCGCTTCCATCGCCTCTGGCGACCGAGGCTTATTCGCTCGTTTGCGGCGTCGTAGCCGCGGGCGATGGTCTGGAACACGCCGTAGGCCCGATCCGCCCTTTCGCTTTCAGTCATAACCACACCTCTGTCAGAAGGGCCAGCCCATACACCAGCCCGATGAGCGCGTTCAGCCGGACTATGCCGCGCATGGCGGCAGCCCGGGCCCCGGGGCCGAGGCTCAGCCGGAACTGGCGCGCAAGGGCGCCTGAGAGCAGCGCAATGCCCGCGGCGCTCACGGCCGCGCCGGCCGGTGCGCCCTTTGCAAGCATTATCAGCACGGGCGAGGCCGCCCAGAGCGCCAGCGCCCACCTGTACAGCCTGCGGGTCCGCCTCTCTCCCAGCAGGCAGGGCAGCGTCCTTCTGCCCGCGGTCGAGTCCCTTGCTGTGTCGCAGCCGTTGTTCGTGAGCATGATGAGCGCTATGCCCAGGACCACTGGCAGGGTCTCCGGCAGGAGGCTCAGCCTGAGCCTGCCCGTCTGCGCGCAATACCCGGCCAGCGGGATCAGCGCGCCCATCACGAATCCGGAGAGCAGCTCCCCCACGGGCAGGTACGAGGCCGGCCGGCTGCCCGAGACATACCAGGCCAGCGCCGCGGCGCCGAGCAGGCCTATGAGCAGCGGCGCGGGCCCCCTTGCGGCGCATATATACGCGCCTATCGCCGCCGCGGCCAGGAGAAAGGCCAGTCCGGCGGTCAGCGCCGTTTTCGGGCTCAGCCCGTAGACTATCACCGCGTCTCTCCTGTCCGGAGAGTTCTCCACGGTGTCCGTGCCCTTGAGAAAATCGTTATAGTCGTTCAGGGCGTTAGCCGCCGACTGCATCAGGATGCAGGCAAGCAGCACCAGCGCGGCCATGGGCAGGTCCAGCCGCTTAGTGTCCGCATAGGCCAGAACGGCCGAGAGCAGCGAGGGCACCACCGCCGCGGCCCAGGTGTGCGGGGCCGCCAGCAGCAGGAGCTGTTCCGCTGTGCGGGCGGCCTTTTTTACCGCCGGCCGCATATCAGCTCCCTGACCGCGTGCCTGTCCACCTTGCCCATCTTGCTGTGCGGGAGCTCGCTCACGAACACTATCCGTCTCGCCTTTTTAAAGCCCGCGCCCTTAGTTCCGCAGTAGTCCATGAGCTCCTGCTCAGTCACCGGAGGGGCGCCGTCCCTGAGCACCACCGCCGCGGCGACCATCTCGCCCAGCCTCTCGTCCGGTATGCCCACGACGGCGCTCTCCAGGACCGAGGGGTGGGAGTTGAGTATCTGCTCGACGACGTTGGAATAGACGTTTTCGCCGCCGGATTTTATCATGTCCTTCTTGCGGTCGACAAAGTAGTAATAGCCGTCGTCGTCAAAGAACATCAGGTCCCCTGTGGCGAACCAGCCGTCGCTGTCGAAGGAATTGCTCCGTCCGTAGTAGCCCACCATGGTGCACGGGCCTCTGCCCAGCACCTCTCCGACCACTCCGGGCCGGGTGATCTGCGCGCCGGACTCGTCCACCAGCTTGCACTCGTTATAGGTACCGGGCTTTCCCACGGATATGTTGCCGCCGATCTCCCGTATCGGGCGGCTCCGGTCGATTATATTCACCATATTCACGGCGCGCTCGCTCATGCCGTAGCCGACGAAGGCCTTGGCATTCGGGAAGATGGCGAACACCTTTTTTATATTGTCCACCGTGCAGGCCCCGCCCGACATCCTCACCATGCGCACCGAAGACAGGGCGTCTTCACTCAGGCCGCCGCACTTCAAAAGCTCCGTGCAGAGGGAGGGCGGGATGAGGGACATCTGCGTCACCCGCTCCCTCGCGATGAAGCCCAGCAGCTGCTCCGGCTCAAAGACGCGGCTGATTATGAACGTCGCGCCGGCGCACAGGGTCTGCATCGCCGCGGTGAAGCCGCCTATGTGGAACATGGGCGCGTAGTTGAGAAAAATGTCGTCCGAGGTCACCGGCGACTCTATGTCGAAGCAGCTTTTGATCTGGCACAGCAGGCCGTTGTTTGTGTGCGAGGCCGCCTTCGGCGTGCCGGTGGTCCCGCCGGTGAAGATGTTCAGGACTACGTCCTCGCCCCTGCGCTCCTCCGGCAGGAACCTGTTGCCCGCGGCAGGGGCGCGAAGCAGCTCGCTCTCGAGTATGAGCTGCGCGCCGGAGAGCCTGCACAGGCTTTCGCCCTGCTCTGCAAAGCTGTCGGCGCACACCAGAAACTCCGCGTCCACGCACTTTGACAGGTGTCCCAGTTCGGGCAGGCTCTCCCTGTAATTGAGCGGCGAGGTCTGCGCGCCTATCCTGAGCAGGGCAAAGTACAGCCCCAGCATCGACGGGGAGTTCTTGAACAGCAGGGTCACCCTGCTGTCCCGGTGCACGCTCCGGCTCTGCAGATTGACGGCCAGCCGTTCCGACAGCGCCAGCAGCTCAGAATAGGAGAGCCTCTCCTCGCCGCTTATCAGTGCCGTCTTGTCAATATTCGCCCTGCAGGTCCCTTCAAAAAGCTCGTATAGTCCAAACATGTGTATTACCTGCCAATCGCCAAATAAATTGCTGCCGCCGGCGTCACCTTATATGCTTCGGGAGGGGGGACAGGTCCGCCGGGCCGGCAAAGGTCTGGGCCACATCGGCGTAGCGTCTGGCCTCGTCCCCCACCACCTCCAGGCCGGTGTCCATCCAGTTGCGTCTCTTTACCGCGACAAGCGCCCAGTCGAGCGCTTTGCCCTTGATGTAGTTCTCCGTGTTGGGCTCGCCCCTGGTCCACTGGCTGCCGTCGGCCAGCTGCAGCTCGAGGTATATCGGGGTGTCCGGAAGCTCCAGCCCGTTTATCCTGTACGCGTTGGGGCGGGACTGCCAGGAGAGGAAGAGTATGTGCGGCAGCCTTGCGCTCTCCGTTATCTCGACGCCCAGGTGGTCGTATATGTCCACCCAGTGGGCCCAGAGCTCCATCAGCCTCGCCGTCGCGAGGGAGCGGGCGGACATGGGCAGGCCGGGCGCCCAGGGTATGCGCTTTTTCGGCTCGCAATCGTACAGCGCGCTGCAAAGGCGAGTGCGGCTCTCCCGCCAGTTCTGCAGCAGCTCGGCCTTGCTGAGCTCAAGGTAGGGCAGGTATTTGAGGTGTTCGTCCATCCTGCCGCCGGTGACGTCGCGGATCTGCTCCGCCTTGCCCATGGCCAGCTGCGCCGCGGCCTCGTCAAAGATCGCTATGTGGCTCACGACGTCGCGGATCTTCCAGATGCCCTCTATGTCATACACCCTGAGGTCCGAGTGGATGGTTTCGTTCCACTCCTTCTCCGAGAGCCGGTCCACGAAGGCGTCGGCGATGGACTGCTCCGCTATGAGGTCTCCTACTATCGCTTTCATGTCACGTGCCTCCGCCGCTTCAGCCTATTTCCTTGAGCAGGCCGCGTCCGGCTATGTGTATCATGATCTCGTCGGTGCCGCCGCCGATGCGGTAGTTGCGCGCGTCGCGCCACAGCCGGGAGATGCGGCAGTCCTGGGTGTAGCCTATGCCGCCCATGATCTGCAGGGCGTCGTCTATGACCTCGTTGCCGGCCTGGGCGCAGTAGAGCTTGCAGAGGGCGGAGGCGTTCCTGATGGATATGCCCTGGTCCTTCTCCCACGCGCACTGGTAGCAGAGGTTCTTCATGTTCATGATCTTGATCTTCATGTTGACGATCTTTTCCTGGATGAGCTGGCGGGTGCCGATGGGCTTGCCGAACTGCACGCGCTGGTTGGCGTACTTCGCGGCGTCCTCATACGCGCACTCGGCCATGCCCAGGATAGCGACGGCCATCATCAGGCGCTCCATCTCGAAGTTCCTCATGAGCTGCTTGAAGGCCTCGCCCTCCTTGCCTATGATGTCCTTCTCCTCGACCACGACGTTCTCCAGGTAGACCTCGTAGGTGGGGTTCATGTTCCAGCCGATCTTGTGCAGCGGGGCGGTCTTGACGCCGGGAGCGTCCATGGGCACGAAGAACATGGTGAAATACTCGCCCTCCCGCGTGAAGTCGCGGGCGAGGCAGGCCATGTAGGGGCAGAGGCCGGCCATGCTGATGAAGGTCTTGTGGCCGTTTATCTCGATCTTCCCGTCCTCGCGGCGGACATAGCTAGTCAGGATGGCGTGGCTGTCGGAGCCGGCCTGGGGCTCGGAGAAGCCGGAGCAGAAGGGCATGCGGCCCTCGTTTATCTCGGCCATGCACTTTTCAAGCTGCTCCTCCGTGCCGAACTCCTTCATCATGTCCACGTGGAACATGCTCGTCAGCGCGTGGATCGGCCCGCCGAGGCGGCAGATCTCCTCCTTCACCAGCATGAGCGTGAGGTTGTCCACCGGCGTGCCGCCGACGGATTCCGGGCAGCCCAGCAGACCGTAGCCGTTGTCCACCAGGGCCTTGTAAAACTCCACGGGCGGGCGCCCCTCGGCGTCGCACTGCTTGATGTAGTCCTCGCTGCACTCCCGCTCCATAAGCTCGCGCAGGCCGTCCAGAAGCAGCTCCTGCTCTTCAGTCATTCTGAAATCCATTTATCTGGTCTCCTTTCAAGTCAGTTTTTGATTACGCCCTCTGCGTACATGGCCTCTATGTCGGCCCGGGTGTAGCCGAGCTCGCCGAGGATGTCCTCGTTGTCCATGCCCGGCAGGGGGCAGCCTCTCCATATCCGGCCGGGATTTCTCTTCAGCTTGGGCGTGACGTTCTGGCCGGTCAGCTCGCCGCCGTCCACGCGCTGCCACCGGGTCAGGCTCTCCCTGGCGACATAGTGCGGGTGGTCGAGCATCTCCATGTGGCTGAGTATCCGGCTGCAGGGCAGCCCCGCCTCGGCGAAGGCCTTCTCGGCCTCCGCGCTCGTGCGCGAGGCGCAGAAGTCCACTATCGCCTTCTCGAGCACCTCGCCGGCAGGAGTGCCCTCCTTCACGTTGTTTATGCAGCCGGCGAAGACGCCCTCGTTATACGGCAGGTCCAGCAGCGCCATCAGCCTCTTGAGCAGCGCGGGGCCTATGATGACCATATAGACCTCCCGGCCGTCGCTGCACATGTAGCTGTTGAAGCCGACGTTTCCGTTGTTGCCCTTGCCCTGTACGAAGGGACGGCCGGAGTCGTTCCATATGTCCAGCGGCCAGCCGGCCTCGCACCTGAGCGTGGACTCGTACTGCGAGACGTCGATGCTGTCGCCCTTTCCCGTCCGCGCGGCGGATATGTATGCGGCCAGGGAGGCAAAAGCGGCCATGTAGCCCGTGTAGTAGTCCGAGATGCTCACCTCGGCCGGGGCTGAGCGCCTGCCCGGCAGGCCGTTCATATACATGACGCCGGAAAAGGCCTGGGCTATCGGGTCATAGGACGCCCGGCGGACATAGTCGGGGTCTCCCCACTGGCCGAAGCCGGAGATGTGCGTTATGACCAGCTGCGGGTTTTCACCCCACAGCACCTCATCGGTCAGGCCCCACTTCCTGTACTGCCCGGGCTTGGAGGCCTCGAGGAAGATATCCGCCTCCCTTATAAGGCGCAGCAGCACCTCTTTTCCCGCCGGGGTATTGACGTTCAGCTTTATGGTCCGCATGTTCCTTCTGTCCAGCTGGGCCGCCATGCCTGGCGCTATGCGGCTGACGTCCTGCCCCACCGCGCTCTCGACCCAGATGACGTCTGCGCCGAGGTCGGCCATAAGCGACGCGGCGAAGGGACCCGCGAGGGACTGCGAGCAGTGCACGACCCTGACTCCGTTCAGCGGCCCGAAATTCGGGATGTCTGTCTTTTTAGCCATAGTTCACTCCCAATTAAAACAGCAAAATGCCAAGTGTCGAGCAGATGAACGTGCTCACGAGAAGCACGAACACCAGCGTTATGCCGATGTACTTGTATATCTCCTTCGCCGTTACCCACTCGCTGTTGCCGTGCATGAGCGCGGCGAAGGGCGAGGACGAGGGCAAAAACAGCGAGACGTTCACGAGAACGCTGATGCAGACGCACATCATGGTGTTGCTGGCCCCGGCCATGGGCGCGTAGGTGCAGATGAGCGGCACCAGCAGCAGCGCGATGACCATGTTGGCAAAGATATTCGTCAGCACGAGCTGCACGGCGCAGGCCAGCAGGATGAACAGCACGGTGTTGGGCGCCGAGCCGAAGACGGGCTCGAAGAGCGACTTGAGAAACGGCTGTATCCCCGTGGCCTCATTCGTTATGGCCGAGGTCATGAGCAGCGCGAAGGCGAGCAGCATCATCGTCGGCCAGGGTATGCCGTTTTTCATCTCAACGGCGAGGTTTATCTTCGGCTTTCCCGAGTCCTTTGCGGCGAAGAAGCCGGCCAGGCACAGCAGAAGCACGCATATTCCCGTATTCCCCACCGTTTTCAGCAGAGTTATCCCCGGCACGGTCTCGGGCAGGATCCCGGGCGCAAAGAGCAATATGAAGAAGAGCCCCAGCAGCAGGAGTATCTTCTTTTGATACGGGTTTATCCTCGCCTCGCCCTCATAGACATAGCTGCTGTTGCGTATGGCGCTGACGTCCGGCTTGAACAGGAAGCGGCACAAGAGCAGATAGGTGATGACTATGGCGTAGCTCAGGCTGACCGCAAGGACCGTAAACAGAGCGAAGTCAATGGTCTCGCCGGTTATGTTCGCCAGCGACTTCTGCACCATGAGCGCAAGGGACTTGAACGGGAAGGCCGTGTTCCCCATCATGGATGCCAGCGTTATGCCGATGACCATGAGCGTGGGATATTTGTCGTGCTTTTTGTAGCCGTAGTGCTCGCACATCGTGTACAGTATGGCCCACGGGATGATGACACCCGGGGTAACGCTGACAAGGGCGGCCACGACATACGCGGTGGTGAGCAGCAGCCAGGAGATCACCCAGGGCTTGCCGCGGGAAAACTTCCGGGACACCATCCAGTTTGCGATGACGGAGCTCACGCCGGAGTCGTTTATGATGGCGGCAAAGGTGAGGATGAAGAGGATGAACAGCCAGGTGTCGTTGCCGAACGCGGCCGTGAACGCCCCGGTCATGCTGTATATCTCGGTGCAGCCCAGCAGCACTATGCCGAGCAGGGCCGGCCAGACTATGTCCACCGTGCTGAAGGCGTAGATTACGCCGATGAAGATGCCGGCCACGTCCATTCCCGTGCGCGTAAGGGTCGAAAACGTCGGGGCCAGGTGAAATGCAAGGATTATCAGAATCGATATGGCGCTGTTTATATAGTAGTTTCTGCTCTTTTTTGACAATTTCTCTGCCATTTGATTCCGAAACCTCCTTATTTTTTCTTGTTCAGGAAAGCCTCTCGCCGCTTTTTGAACTCCTCGGTGCTCCCGCAGAACGGAGACGCCTGCTGCTCGCACTCCAGGAGGGCGTCGAGGCCTGCAAGCACCGTGGAATTCGTCACGCGCTTGGTTATGCCCATGGCTATCTTCGGCATGCCGGCGAGCGTCCGGGCAAAGGCATAGACCTCCTCGTCCAGCGATTCGGCCGGATACGCGTGGTTTACAAAGCCCAGCTCGCAGGCCCTCTTCCCGTCCACCGTCTCCCCGGTGAACCAGAGCTCCTTGGCCCGGTTCAGGCCGATGAGCTGGGGCAGTATCATCATCGCGCCCATCTCAGGCACTATGCCCGCCTTGACGAAGTTGCCGTAGAACCTGGCGTCCTCCGCGGCGAATATGATGTCGCAGCACAGCGCGAGGCTCATCCCCCCGCCGACGGCGTAGCCGCGCACTACGGACAGCACCGGCTTTTCCATGGTCAGTATCGTCTTCACTACACGGTTATAGCGGGAGAGCATGGCGCGCCTCTCGTCTATCGAGTAGCCGCCCTCCGGGGCCATTTTCAGGTCGGCGCCGGAGCAGAAGTGCTCTCCGCTGCCTTTTATTATCACGACGCGGATGTCGTTGTCCGCATCGGCGCTCAGCAGCCGGGCGTTGAGCTCGTCCATCATGTCCGCGTCCAGGGCGTTGCGCCGCTCCGGCTTGTTGAGGATCATTTCGACTATGCTGTCGCTGTATTTGTTGCAGATAATTTTACTCATATCAGACACACCGTCACTTTATACTCGCGGCCGCTCTGTATCCGGCCTTTGTGGCGTCGGCCATGCGCTTGGGCTCGTTGCAGTCGCCCACTATGAAGACCTGCGGCGCGAGGTCCTTGACCTGCTCGTACAGCTCCCGGTTCTCCTTGAAGCCGAGCGTTACCGCAACGGTGTTGGCCTCGTAGAAGTCCTCCTGTCCGTTCTCGTTGACGGCATAGACGCCGCTGTCGGTTATGGAGACGACCCGGCTCTTCTCGTGCATTTCCACGTCGTCGGCGGTCTTGAAGGTGTTGCGCACTATGAAGCGCTCGCTGGAGCCGACGTCGTAGCCTATCTTCCCGGCCTCGAAGATGTTCATCTTGCGCCAGCCGCCGGTCAGCTTCATGCCCATCTCGCAGCCGGGCAGGCCGCCGCCGATGATGGCGACCTTCTTGCCGACCGGCCAGGGGGAGGGCAGCTTAAGCGCAAAGTTGATGAGCTTCGGGGTGTAGATGAAGTGCAGGAACACATATCCCGCGTTCCAGAGGACCTTGTTCACGATGCCCGGCTTCTGGGGCGGCCTGCCGTTGAGCAGCTCGAGGAAGTCGTGGGAGCGGACGACGTTCTTGCCGTCGGTCCCCGGCATGTCGCCGTCGATGCACTCTCCGCCCACGGCCACTATCACGACCTCGGGGGCGCATTTCTTCACGAATTCCGCGGTGACCTTCTTATTGCAGCGGATGTCTATGTTCGGGTACTTGGGCAGCACCGCCTTGTAATACTTTATGAGCCGCTCGTACATGGGGCTGAACACGGAGCTGAGCACGAGGCAGCCGCCTATGCGCGGGCCGCGCTCGAACACCGTGACCTTGTGTCCTTCCCTGGCAGCGGTGAGGGCGGCGCTCAGGCCCGCCGGGCCGGAGCCTATGACCATGACCCGTCTCGGCTTTTCAGCCGGCTGCAGCTTGTACAGCAGCTCGGGGCCGAGGCCGGGGTTCACGCCGCAGTATTCCTGGCCCTTGCCCGCCGCCATGTCGTCGAGGCAGCGGCAGCAGCAGATGCACTTTCTTATCTCTTTCTCCCTGCGCTCGCGCAGCTTTTTGGGGAACTCCGGGTCGGCGAGGCTGTACCTCAGCCCGCCTATCATGTCCGCCTTGCCCTCTGCAAGGATCTTCTCCATGACGTCGGGGTCGGTCTCGCGGTATCCGGTGACGATGGGCGTATGCGTGCAGACCTTCTTGAGCTCTGCGGACACCCAGGACCAGTAGCCGTCGGGTATCTCCTTGGTAGTGGTCGGCACGGAGCTCTCGTGCCAGCCTATCTGGACATTTATATAACCGAAGCCGGCCCTGTCTATATAGGGCGCGAGCTCCAGAGCATCCTCGATCTCATTTCCGCCTGGCACGAGGTCTATGGGCGACCAGCGCAGGAAGACGGGAAAGCCCGGCAGGGCCTGCTTGATGGCGCTGCACATCTCCAGCAGGAGGCGGCAGCGGTTTTCGGCGGAGCCGCCGTATTCGTCCGTCCGGTTGTTCGTGGCCTTGGACAGGAAGCGGTTGAGCGTGCCGCCGGCGCCGGCCACGAGCTCCACGCCGTCCCAGCCGCTCTTTTTGAGTATCGTGGCGGCGTTGACGGCCTGGGCGATGTAGTCCGGCATCTGCTCCTTGGTCATGGCGACGTACTTTTGGCCGTGTATCTTTCTGATGGTGATGTCCGAAGGGCCGTATGCCTCTTCCTTGTCGCTGCCGGTGGGGCGCCAGTTGTTCAGCGCGGGTATCTGTCCGACGAGGTGCGAACCGTATTTGTGGACCACGGCCGACATCTTCGACAGGCCCTCGACATGTTCTTCCGCGAAGGCCCAGGGTATGGGGTGGCGGGCTTCCGGGGACTGAGGATACATCATCACGGTCTGGCAGATGAGGTCGAAGCCGCCCGCCGCGCGCTCTTCAAGGTAGTTGAGGAACATCTGCGTGGGCATATGCGTGACGCAGTCCGTGTATCCCAGGCCCGGGGACATAGACGTGGTCATCATGCGGTTCCTGAGCCAGAGACCTCCGACGTTTATCGGGGACAGCAGGTGCTTGTATTTTGAGTCCGGGGCACAGTTACAGCTTTTCATGGTACTCCTTTCGTTACAATGGCAGTCCGCCGGAGGCGGCCGGCACGGAGCCGGCTCACCTCCGGTTGGGTCGGGTCAAATCAGAAAACCAGATTGCCCAGGGTAAGGGTGATTATGAAGCAGGCGACCACGCCGGCAAAGACGATGGGCCAGCTGTACTTGTATATGTCGTTGGAGGTACACCACTCGGTGTTCGAGTGCAGCAGGGCGGCCAGGGGGCTGCCGGAGGGCAGGAACAGGGACATGTTGGTGGTGACGGCGATGGCCACGACCAGGTTCTGGGCCACGCCCGCGCTGGAGGCGAAGGCGACGACGATGGGCACAAACATGAGGCCGACGACGAGGTTGCCGATGAAGTTCGTGATGATGGCGGAGAGCAGTATGATGAGGAACACGAAGAGCACAGTGCCGGTGCCCTCGCCGAAGAGAGGAGTCAGCCAGGCGGAGATCTGGTCCTTGATGCCCGTGCCGGCGTTGGTCAGCGCAGAGGTGGCGACAACGGCGAAGGCCAGGATCATCATCGTCTCCCAGGGGATGCCGTCCTTGAAGGTCTTGGCCAGGGACACGAAGGAGTTGCCGTTTTTCCTCATCAGGAAGCCGGCGATGACAAGGAGCAGGACGCAGATCGCGGTGTTGCCGATGGTGCCGAGCCAGGCGATGAAGCCGCCCGCGGTGGTGAAGAGGCCGGGCAGGAACAGCAGGATGAAGAACGCCGCGAGGAACAGCATGATGACCTTCTGGTCCTTGTTGAAGTGAGTCTCCTCGGAGGAGAACACGAAGTCGCTCTTCTTGATAAGGCTGACGTCGGGCTTGAAGATGAACTTGATCACGAGCAGGGGGGCGATGCCGGCCAGGTAGGTCATGGGGATGGAGATGATGGAGAACTGCGCGTAGGAAACCGTCGTGGCTCCCTCAGTGGCCGTGGAGAGCGCGTTCATGTACATGATGGGCGCGGCCTTGAAGGGCAGCGCGGCCTGGCCCATGAGGGCGGAGAAGGTGATGGCGATGACCATTATCGTCGGATACTTGTCGTGGGGCTTGTATCCGTAGCCTTCGCACATGACATAGAGGATGGCCCAGGTAATGACGATGCCGGGCGTGACGCTTATGAGCGCGGCGATGATGTAGGCTATGGTCAGCAGCAGCCAGCTGACGGCGTAAGGCTTGCCCTTTGTGAACCGCCAGGAGGCCATGTTGTTGGCGATGACCCTGCTCGCGCCGGAGTTGTTGACCATCGCGGCAAAGGCGAGGACAAAGAGCACGAACAGCCAGGTGTCGCTGCCGAATGCGGCGGTGAAGGCCTCGGTCACTCCGCCCTCATACAGGCCGGATGTGCCGAAGAGCACCAGGGCCAGCAGCGCGGGCCAGAAGGTGCCGACCGTGGAGAAGCACCATATGGCGCCCAGGAAGATGCCGAGCACGTTCATGCCGAGCTCCGTGACCGTCCCCATGGGGGGAAGGAATCTGAAGAACAGCATGATGGCGATGCCTATTGCCGATAGAATGTAGTACCTCACCGTTTTGGTTGCCGGTTTAGACATGTTAGTCTCTCCTTTTCCAATTTTGATTTATGTTTATTTGACTACGCCTGTCTCAAAGCAATTTTTGATCTCGTCCTCGCTGTAGCCGAGGTCGGCGAGGATGTCGCCGGTGTCTGCGCCGTAGGCGGCGCCGCCGCGGAATATTTTGCTGGGCTTGTTCTTGAAGTGCGGGATGCAGTTGCAGCCTTTCACAGGCTCGCCCTTGAGCTCGTCGTACCACTCGGTGATGGTCTGCCGGGCAACGTACTGCGGGTTTGTGAGCATCATGTCGTAGGTCATGACGGGTGAGCAGGGCACCCCGGCCTCGTCCATGAGGCGGCAGGCCTCTTCGGCGGTGTGGGAGCCGAAGAACTTTTCAACGGCCGCAATGAACTTGGGGGCCCGGGTCGTCTCCCGAAGCTGCACGCTGGCGTGGGGCTCTGCGAAGTCCGGGTCGTCGCCCAGGCCGATGAGCTTTTCCAGGCTGCGCATGACGCCTATGCCGCCGAACGCCGTCATCACCCACTTGCCGTCCTTGCACAGCTGCAGGTTCGGCACCGCCTGGAGCGTATTGCCGCGGATGCCTATCCTCGGCGGCTGCACGCCCTCGTTCACGCCGCCAATGAGATAGTCGCTCTGGATGCGCACCATCGTCTCGTACTGGGCGAGGTCGATGCTCTCGCCCTTGCCGGTCCTGAGGACGTTTATGAGCGCCGCCGCGACGCTCCAGGCCGTGAACAGGGCGCTGATATAGTCGCAGGTGTACGGCTTTGCCGCGTAGGGCGGCTCGGGCTCGGGCATGCCGTTCACCGCCGCAAAGCCACTGAATGCCTGTCCTATCGGGTCGAAGGAAGGCCGGCTCACGTAGGCCGGGTCGCCGGTCTGGCCGAAGCCGCTGACGTGCGCTATGACCAGCTTCGGGTTGGCCTGCCAGAGCACCTCGTCGGTCAGGCCCCACTTGTCGTACTGTCCCGCCTTAGAGGCCTCGATCAGCACGTCAGCCTCCTCCAGCAGCTTCAGGAAGATTTTTTTGCCCTCCGGGTCGGGGATGTTGAGCGCCATGGACCTGCCATTGCGGTGCTCCATCGTCCACGCCCGGCCCATTCGGCGGAGCATGTCCGGGGCCTTTGTGCTCTCGATGTGGATCACTTCGGCGCCCTGCTCCGCCAGGAAGGTCGCTGCTACGGGGCCGGCTATGTTCGTGCCCGTCGTCACGACCCGGATACCGTTCAGATTGCCGAAGGACGGCAGCTCTGCTCGTTTCATGGGATCACTCCTCGTTAATTAATTTGCTAACATAATATGAAGCAACTTCCGTGCCAAACTTCGTCGTGGCCGAATGTGTGAGCCATCCGGCCACAATCGACCTGTTTCCGGCACATATCATGATATTTTTTTAACTCTTTTTCTGCCAATTCGCGCAGGTGATTCGACACATTAAGACAGTTGTTCGACACATTTTGTTCTGTTTCCATTGACGCACGGCCGCGCGGCGGTTATAATGCCGTATGGGTGATGACATATGGCCGAAAATGATATCCAATACAGCCGGGAAAACACCATAGCCGCCTGGCACCGGTTCATAGAATCCGGCACGATACCTGAGGGCATGGTCAGGAGGCCCGTCGCGGAGTCCTGGCTGCGCTGCCGCGAGCTGGGCGTGGACCCCTTCGGGGCCACCTACCCCCACATGTCGAGGCAGGTCCTGAACAAAATGCAGCAGGAGAACCACGTGCTGCTGTCGTATGCCATTCCCTGCCTGCGCCTTTTGCGCAGCGCCGCGGGCGCCGGGGGCGTCTCCCTCATCTCGCCCAGCCTCTTTGTATACTACATGCTCTCGGAATACGAGTCCGAGCCGCTCTCCTACGGCATATACCTGGACGAGAGGACCTGCGGGAACACGGCCATGTCCATCGCGTCCCACGAGCACGAGGCGGCGTTCCTGCACAAGTATGAGAAGTTCAGGCTCATAGACCAGACCACGTCCTCCGCTGCCGCGCCCATCCGGGTCGGCGGAGAGCTGGCGGGCTATATCGCCCTGAGCGTCACGAGCGGGCTCTCCTCGGAGCACATGATGGCGCTGGTAAACTGCACCGCCGGGTTCATAGGCGAGCTGTATGCAGGCGGGCTCGGGAAGGACGGGCTCATGGCCGGCTGCCAGAGAATAATCGACCTCGCCCACCGGCCGATACTGCTGACGGACAGCACCGGGGCCATCATAGCGGCCAACAGCGACTGCCGCAGGTTCATCAGCGCGAAGAGGCCCGACGGCTCCCCCGCGCGCATAGCCGATTCGCTCGTCGACCTCGACGATCTCTCCTGCTTTTCGCTCGACGGCAGCGCGCACGGGCACAACAGCTGCAATATCAGGACCATATACAACACCACCTTCAACTGCGAGATCATCTCCAAGGAGAGCATCTGCTTTCCCGAGGGGAACAAGTTTGCGGCCATCACCATAGAGGTCAGCCCACCCGGCAGGCAGGTCAACGCCAAGGAGCCCGCCGCCATACCGAGCCTTCCCAGCCGCCCGGTGAACGTTGAATATGTCGGCGTGAGCATGGAGTGGTCGAAGATCGACCATGTGATAAGCCGGATAGCCAAATACCCGTCCAACGTTCTCATACAGGGAGAATCCGGCACGGGCAAGGAGGTAGTGGCGAGGACCATACACAACCTCAGCGGGCGGAGCGGAAACTTCGTGGCCATAAACTGCGGCGACATACCGGAGGGCCTGCTGCAGAGCGAGTTTTTCGGCTATGAGAAGGGCTCCTTCACCGGAGCCAACCGCGAGGGGCGCATGGGCAAGTTTGAATACGCCGACCACGGTACGGTCTTCCTCGACGAGATCGGAGACATGCCGCTCTCGATGCAGGTGAGCCTGCTCCGCTTCATACAGGAGCGCACGGTGCAGAGGATAGGCTCCAACCAGACCAAGCCCGTGGACGTGCGCATAGTCGCCGCGACGAACAAGAACATAGAGGAAATGATCAAAAACCAGCTGTTCCGGAACGACCTGTACTACCGTCTGAACATCATCGGCATCACCCTGCCGCCCCTGCGCGACAGGAAGGACGACATTCCCGTCCTGGCGCAGTACTTTGCAAAGAACATTTCCAGCCAATACGGCCTGCCGGTGCCGGAGATAGACCCGGATGTCTACAACATCTTCAACCGCTACGACTGGCCGGGCAACGTCAGGGAGCTCAGGAACGTCATCGAAAAGCTGCTCATCATGAGCGACGGCCAGAGGATAACTGCGCACTCCGTCTACGCCTATGTCTTCGACTACGACACCTTCAACGGCTCCCGCATCGCCGGCGGCGAGGCCTCGGAAAAGGACCGGATAGCCACGAGTCTGATAGCGAACAGGGGCAACGTCTCAAAGACCGCGGCCGAGTTCGGGATAGCGCGGGACACGCTCTACCGCAAGATGAAAAAGTACGGCATCACCGCGAACCGGGGCGTGTCCTGACTTCAGCTTCCCCCGGATAAGCGGCTTTTAACAGAGGCAGGAAGAGCAGGCGAAGGACCTTCGCCTGCTCTCCTCGGCAGCCCCTATACGCATGAAAAACCACCGAACATGAGTTCGGTGGTTTTTCTATGTCCTTCGCGGCGGCAGAGGGAGTTAGCCGCCGAGGTAGGCCTTTTTTACCTGGTCGCTCTCAGCGAGCTCGCGGCCGGTGCCAGACAGGCTTATGGCGCCGGTCTCCATGACATAGGCGCGGTCCGCGATGGAGAGCGCCATCTGTGCGTTCTGTTCCACTAATAATATAGTAGTACCGCTCTTGTGCAGGCTCTGGATTATCTCGAAGATCTGCTCCACCAGTATGGGCGCGAGGCCCATGGAGGGCTCGTCGAGCATCAGCAGCTTCGGGCGGCTCATCAGCGCGCGGCCTATGGCCAGCATCTGCTGCTCGCCGCCGGAGAGCGTGCCGGCTATCTGCCGCCGACGCTCCTTCAGGCGCGGGAACTGCTCGAACACCCGCTCTATGTCCTCGCCCACGCCTGCGCCGCTCTGGGTATAGGCGCCCATGTCGAGGTTCTCCTGCACGCTCATCTGCAGGAAGATGCGCCGCCCCTCAGGCACCTGGGCCAGGCCCTTTTCAACTATCTTGTGCGGCGGCAGCTTGGAGATGTTCTCGCCGCAGAACTCTATGGAGCCCGTCCGGGAGCGGAGCAGGCCCGAGATGGTCTGCAATGTCGTGGACTTGCCCGCGCCGTTCGCGCCTATGAGGGTCACTATCTCGCCCTCGTCCACGTGGAAGGACACGCCCTTTATGGCGTGGATGGCGCCGTAATAGACGTTGATGTTCTCGACTTTCAGTATCTGCTCCATGCTCAGGCCCCCTTCTTCCGGCCCAGATAGGCCTCGATGACCACGGGGTTCGACTGGATGTCCGCCGGGGTGCCCTTGGCGATGACCTTGCCGAAGTTCAGCACGCAGATGCCCTCGCAGATGCCCATGACGAGGTTCATGTCGTGCTCGATGAGCATGATGGCGATCTGGAAGGTGTCGCGGATCTTGATGATGTTCTCCATGAGCTCCACCGTCTCGGAGGGGTTCATGCCCGCGGCGGGCTCGTCGAGCAGCAGGAGGCTCGGGTTCGTGCCCAGGGCGCGGACTATCTCCAGCCTGCGCTGCGCGCCGTAGGGCAGGGAGCCCGCCTTCTTGTCGGCCATGTCCTGCATGTCGAAGATGCTCAGCAGCTCCAGCGCCCGCTCGTGGGCGATGCGCTCCTGCTTCCAGTAGGCGGGCAGGCGGAGTATGCCGCCCAGCATGCCGTATTTTATCTGGTTGTGCATGCCGAGCTTCACGTTGTCCTCCACGGAGAGGTTGGCGAAGAGGCGGATGTTCTGGAAGGTGCGGGCGACGCCGAGCTTGTTCACCTGCACGGTGCTCATGCCCGCGGTGTCGCGGCCGTCCACCATGATGGTGCCGCGCGTGGGCTGATACACCTTGGTGAGCAGGTTGAACACCGTCGTCTTGCCCGCGCCGTTGGGGCCGATGAGGCCCGCTATCTCCGTGCGGCCGATGACGAGGTTGAAGTCATCCACGGCGGTGAGGCCGCCGAAGTCTATGCCGAGGTGCCGCGCCTCCAGCACGGGCAGCTTGTCGAGGTCCCGCTCCGGGATATATGCGCCGCTCGGCATGTTCACGAGGGGGCTTTCGTTTTTGGACTTAATCTTTGCCACTTGCGGCAGCTCCTTTCTGCGGGTGGGATGAGGCCCTCGAGGCCAGCGCCTTTATCGAGCGCAGGGGCTTCGAAAACAGGGCCTTGAACTGCGCGTTGTTCGTGGCCAGCATGACCAGGATGAGCACTATGGCGTAGGCCAGCATGCGGTAGTCGTCAAAGCCGCGCAGGGCCTCGGGCAGGATGGTCAGCACGGTGGCGGCGATGATGGAGCCCCAGATGTTCCCGAGCCCGCCGAGGACGACGAATACGAGGATGAGTATCGAGGTGTTGAAGTTGAACTTAGCCGCCGTGAGGTTGGAGAAGTTCAGCCCGTAGAGCGCGCCGGCGGCTCCGGCGAGGGCGGCCGAGGTGACGAAGGCCATGAGCTTGTACTTGGTGACGTTTATGCCCACGCTCTCGGCGGCGATGCGGTTGTCGCGCAGGGCCATGATGGCGCGGCCGGAGCGGCTGCGGACCAGGTTGAGCACGATGACCAGCGTCACCATGATGAGGATGAAGCCCGCCGTGAAGGTAGCGAGCATCTCCGTACCCGTCGCGCCCTGGGCGCCCTTGATTATGACGGTGCCGTCCGCGGTGAGGCCGAGGTCGTTTACGGACTTGGCGCCGGTGGCGTTGAAGATGATGTGCAGGCCGTTCTCGTCGTGGCCGACGATGAGGCAGTTTATGAGCTCCTTGATGATCTCGCCGAAGGCCAGCGTCACGATGGCCAGGTAGTCGCCGCGCAGCCTCAGCACCGGAATGCCGATCAGCACGCCCGCGATGCCCGCGAACACGCCGCCCACGATCATGGACAGCAGGAGGCGCACGACCTCGTTTTCAAGCTGGAAGGCGCCCAGCATCCAGCCGGAGGCCACGATGCCGGAAAACGCGCCCACGCTCATGAAGCCCGCGTGGCCCAGGCTCAATTCGCCCGACACGCCCACCACGAGGTTGAGCGACACCGCCATGACCACCCATACGCAGATGGGCACCAGCTGGCCGCGCAGCGAGCGGGTCATGCCGCCGGTGGCCAGCAGGTACTGGCACACCAGGTAGGCGGCAATCACCATCAGGTAGGTCACCAGGCCGCCGATGGCCCGTTTTTTTCTCATGCTCATGCTCATGCGCGCCACCTCACACTTTCTCATGCACGGTCTTGCCCAGCAGGCCGGCGGGCTTGACCAGCAGCACCACGATCAGCACGGCGAACAGGATCGTGTTGGACAACTGCGTGGAGATATAGGCCTGCGCCATGGCCTCAATGACGCCCAGCAGCAGTCCGCCCAGGAAGGCGCCGGGGATGGAGCCGATACCGCCGAACACCGCAGCGGTGAAGGCTTTGATGCCGGGCATGGAGCCGGTGGTGGGCTGGAGCACCGGAGAGTAAGAGCACAGCAATACCCCGGCGATGGCCGCCAGGGCGGAACCGATGGCAAAGGTCATAGAGATGGTGCTGTCTCTTATACACATCTGACGCTGCCGACGATCTTACG
>ENA-UBIJ01000479-UBIJ01000479.1-human-gut-metagenome-genome-assembly--contig:-NODE-479-length-18882-cov-9.180007_pt1 | contig 18882 bp, 16 predicted proteins | sample MGYA00244944_ERZ654876 | MGnify/ENA primary metagenome ERZ654876 (study PRJEB26926, sample SAMN06164748) | human gut metagenome | biome: ENVO:00009003; feature: ENVO:2100002; material: ENVO:00002003...
ATCTACACGCGTAAGATCGTCGGCAGCGTCAGATGTGTATAAGAGACAGGACCGCAAGGCCCCATGCAAGGGTGATCTGGATGGAGCCTGCGCCCTTCATGCCGGACTTGTTGAGGGTCACGTTTGCAACGACGCCGTCGCCGAGCAGGATCAGCATCATTGTGCCAAGGAACTCACATAAGTACTTTAAGAACATGAATACTCCTCCCTGTCATACATCAATATTTGGTTGTTTTCCGTTTCTTCTCCTGAAAAAGCTTTTTTATTCGTCCTTCGCCCAGCCGTAGGAGCACTTGACAGCCTTGCTCCAGCCCTTTACCTTGGCTGCGCGCTCTTCTGCGGTGATCTCCGGATGGAATACACGGTCAATGGCGCGGTTGCGGACGACGTCCTCCTTGCTGGCCCAGTAGCCGACGGCAAGACCAGCCAGATACGCAGCGCCCATCGCGGTCGTCTCGACACAGGTCGGACGCTGGACCGGAGCGCCGGAAATATCGGACTGCATCTGCATCAGCAGGTTGTTGGCAGAAGCGCCGCCGTCAACGTTCAGCGCGGCCAGCTTGATGCCGGAATCGGCCTGCATGGCGACAAGGATGTCGTTGACCTGATAGGCGAGGGATTCCATTGTTGCGCGGATGATGTGGTTCTTGTTGACGCCGCGGGTGATGCCGACGATGGTGCCGCGTGCGTATTGATCCCAGTGCGGTGCGCCGAGGCCGGTGAACGCCGGGACGACATAGCAGCCGTTGGTGTCCTTGACCTTGCCGGCATAGTATTCGGAGTCAGGTGCGGACTCGATGATCTTCAGCTCGTCGCGCAGCCACTGGATCGCGGCGCCCGCAACGAAGACGGAGCCTTCGAGCGCGTATTCGACCTTGCCGTTCAGGCCCCACGCGATGGTGGTGACGAGGCCGTTCTTGGAGAAGACGGGCTTTTCACCGGTGTTCATCAGCAGGAACGCGCCGGTGCCGTAGGTGTTCTTGGCTTCGCCGGGATGATAGCAGGCCTGGCCGAACAGAGCCGACTGCTGGTCGCCCGCAGCGCCTGCGATCTTGATCGGGCCGCCGAGCAGCGCCGGATCCGTCTCGCCGTAGATGCAGCTGGAGGGCATCGGGGTCGGGAGCATACATCTGGGGATGTTCAGCTCCTTCAGGATCTCATCGTCCCACTGCAGTGTGTTGATGTTGAAGAGCATCGTGCGGGAGGCGTTGGAGTAGTCGGTGACATGGACCTTGCCGCCCGTCAGCTTCCAGATGAGCCACGTTTCGACTGTGCCGAACAGCAGCTCGCCGCGCTCTGCGCGCTCGCGTGCGCCGGGGACGTTTTCAAGCAGCCAGTGCACCTTCGTGCCGGAGAAATAGGCGTCGATGACGAGGCCGGTCTTGGCCCGGAAGCTGTCCGTCAGGCCCTTGGCCTTCAGGCTGTCGCAGTATTCGCTCGTGCGGCGGCACTGCCAGACGATAGCGTGGTGGATGGGCTCGCCTGTGACCTTATCCCAGACGATGGCGGTTTCGCGCTGGTTGGTGATGCCGATGGCCGCGATGTCGGCGGCAGTTGCGCCGATCTTCTGCATGGCCTCGACGGCTACGCCAAGCTGCGTAGCCCAGATCTCATTTGCGTCGTGCTCGACCCAGCCGGGCTTCGGAAAGTATTGGGGGAATTCGCGCTGCGAGACGCTGCACATTTCGCCGCTCTCATTGAAGAGAATGCAGCGATTGGAAGTCGTGCCGGCGTCCAGGGCCATGATGTATTTTGCCATGAATACGTCCTCCTTATCTTTCTTGCAGATTAAAATGAATCACTCTATGGTGGTATCTTCTAACTGTCAGTATACAGGAAACCTGTGCCGCTGTCATTAGACAAGCTTGGAATAATGTCAAAATCAACAAAAAATAAAATTTTATCGATTGATTTATAGCGTATATGCACACAACATTCTATGCGCAAAGCCAGAGAATAGAAGGGCTTCAAAAATAAAGAATCAAATCTGCTGCACGGTCAGGAACAGCGCCTGAAGCTGGTGCATAAACGCTTCCGCGTCGAGCGGCGTCCGCCGAGCGACGAGACTGTCGACGGTGCAGAACGCGGCATGACAGAGCATATCCAGCGCAAGCGACTGCGTTGCGCCGTCCACCGCGGCCGGATCCGGCAGGAGCCGGGCGAGCTGCGGGCGAATGACCTTCCCTGTGAGCCGGTACATCGTTTCCTGACCGAGTGCATGCGAGATCTTGCGCAGCAGCGGCTGCTTTTCCCGTAGCAGCGTCAGCGCCTGCAAACACCATTCGCCGGGGGCCTGTGCGCCGTCATACTGCAGCGGGGCGCACAGCTGCGTCTCCACGATCCATTCCAGCACGCTGTAGATATCCTGATAGTGATAATAGAAGCTCTGCCGCTTCATCTGCGCCTGCTCCATCACGCACTGCACCGTGATCTTGCAGACCGGCCTTGTCTGCAGCATCTGTTCAACAGCCTCGGCGATCCTGCCCTTTGTATCGGTGCACATATGCGGTTCCTCCTCACATCTGCCATACGGCGGGGGCCGTACTGGAAATGGCGAGCGCGCCCGCCTCGAGCGCCTGCATGACCTCTTTCTTTTCCGTGATGAGTCCGCCCGTCAGGATCGGCAGCCCCGTCAGCTGCCGCACCTTGCGCAGCATCGACGGCATCAGCCCGGGCAGGATGTCGATGGCGTCCGGCTTGAGATTCTTCGCGCTCAGCGCCGAATCGAGCGCCATGGAATCGATCAGAAAGACCCGCAGGATCGCGATCATATTCAGTTCCTTTGCCCGCTGGATCATGTTCGCGCGGGTGGAGATCACGCCGTCCGCCTGCGTGCTGCGGCGGAGAAAATCGACGGAGATCTCCTTCGCAGCCAGACCGCTGATCAAATCGGCGTGGACGATGGCGATCTTTCCGGCGTCCTTGATCTGCCGGACGATCTCAGAGATATTGCAGATATCGCCGTAAAGCACGAATACGGTCTGGATATCGGTGCGCAGGCACTGCGCCAGCCCCTCGTCGTCGCGCACGGCGGCGATAATGGGGTTGCGCTGCAGGGCTTCATAAAGTCGTTGTTCCAAATTTCATTCCGCCTCCCTCCATATTCTGGCTTTTGCCAGATGCAAAAAAAGCACAGCAAACACGCGGCACGATTCGTCCGCTTGTCCCCATGCTCAATACTCCGGGCGTTTTTTTTGATTGTTGGTGTCCTCTTACATTTGACAGTGTAGCACAACTGTCAAAAGAAATCAAGAAAAAGTACACGCGTTTGTTAAAACTGTCAGTTTCCACAAAAAATTCCCCCGCAGACTATTCATCCTGCGGGGGATTGGCCTGTACAATGAGGACTTGTGAATTTGTGCAGCATCCTGAAGAAGGGAACGGCTGCAAGTGAAATTGTAAAATCTGTTCTGAAACATGGATTCCGGCGGCGGACAGCGCGGATTTTTTGCGGGACTGGATTTACCGGCGGCTTTCTGGTAATATGAATGCAGACGGCGGGCGCAGGCGCGGCTGCCGCGCACAGGATAAAAACGCAACGCGGGCCTTCACCCGCCAGAGCTGGTAGGTAGCCCAGCCGTCTGCACTTCGGCGCAGGTAAGTAACCCTCCCCTCCGGGTCGTCCGTTCCTGTGTACCATACAATCAGGAGGGTTTCGTGATGGACAGTGATCTGACAAGGCTGACGGTATTTTTTGAGGCGCCGTTCTGGGTCGGGGTGTTCGAGCGGTTCGAGGGCGGGACGCTCTCGGTCTGCAAGATCACCTTCGGCGCAGAACCGAAGGACTATGACGTGCTTTCGTATGTGCTGAAAAATTACGCGCGGCTCCGATTCAGTCCGGCTGTCGCAGCGGCTTTCAGGCAGGATGCGGCAAATCCGAAGCGTATGCAGCGGGAGATCCGAAGGGCTTCCTCCGGTTGCGGCGTGGGGACAAAGGCGCAGCAGGCATTGCAGCTGCAGCGGGAGGAGCAGAAGCTGGAACGGAAAACGCGCACCCGCGAACAGCGGGACGCGGAAAAGCAGCTGAAATTTGACCGCAGACAGCAGAAGCGAAAGGAAAAGCACCGGGGACGGTAACGGTACGCCCCCTCTATGTCCGACGGCGATTGCGCCGCTGTTCATGGAGGGGGCGTATTGCGCGGCGGCAAGTTGTGAAGAAATCCTGAATTATTTACAAAAGTGTTGCAATTCCGAAAAGATACAGTAAACTGGAAGCAGAAAACAAACACTGCGGCACTCGGCTGCGGAAAGAGGTGTCACGATATGAAACGGGTTTGGAAACGGATCTCCGCGCTGCTGGTGGTATGCGCGGTGCTGGCTGCGCTGGCTCCGGCTGCGCTGGCGGATGGCGGCGCGGATACATACAGGATCGCCGTCAGCGCTGTCCCCACCGTTGTAACGGCGGGCGGCTCCGCGACGGTTTCCGCCACGGTCTACAGCCGGAGCGAGACGGACGGCGAATGGAGCGAATATCTTGGCGGCGGGGCCGTCATCACGTGGCAGGCGTACCGCGAGGGAGTTGCCGCGTTCCGGGGCGAGGACGCGGACAAGCCCGTCACGACGGCGCTGAACGCAGGCTCTTCCTCGTCGAGCCTTGAGCTGCTGACCAAAGCGGGCGGCGTGACCGGTTCTGCCGTGCAGCTGCCGCTGAGCGTCAGCGTGACGGTCGGGGGGAAAACATATTCCGCCTCCGGTGCGTTTATCACGATCACGCCGGCCGCGGCTTCCGTGCCGGGCCTCAGCGTGGAGTACGCAGCCGGCTTCGGCGGCAGCGTCCGCTTTTCCGAGGCTGATTTCAGCAAGGCATTTTCCGGTCGGGGCAAGCCCGGCGAAACGCTGGACTACGTGCTGTTTGCGGTGTCCCGCGCGACGGCTGAGACGGGCGGCAGGAGCTACGACCTGAGCGCCTCCGGCAGCGCGTCCATGTTCGGCGCGCTTTATACGGCTGCGGAGGACGGACAGGCGCTGGCCGATACGGACGCGTGCTATTATCAGGCGAGCTTTTCCCAGCTCGATCTCGACACGGCGGCGTATCTGACCGGCTCGTACCGCACACGGTATACCGTCTGCATCCCCTTTACCGCCGTCGGCACCGCCGGAACGCGCTGCGAGGGCAGCGCCGTCGTCACCGTCTCCGGAGACAGCACCGTCACGGCATCCGGCGCGTTCTTGAAGACGCTGGACGCCGCCGGTCATATCGCGCAGCAATATCCGGATGCGGTCTGCGTCAGCTTCCAGCAGCCGGAGACGAGCGCAGGACGGCTGCTGAAGGGCTTCCGCAGCGTGGCGGGCAGCGCGTATACCGCCGTCCGCTATCCGGAGGACCGGTTCTATCTGACGGACGACGGGAAATCGGAGCCGCTTCTGGACGCGCTCTACTTCCTCCCGGCAGCAGACTGCGCCTCGCAACTGAAGCTCGTCTATACCGCCTATGACAGCGGCGGCACGCAGCTCGGCACGGGTGAGCTGACCGTCCACGTCACGTCGAAGCAGTCCTCCGCCGTCTTCTCGGATGTGAACGCCGGGACGTGCGCATGGGCGGCGGACGCCGTTGATTTCATGAACGGCTACGGGCTGATTCAGGGCGCAGACGCGTCGACCTTCAACTGGCGCGGCAGCATGACGCGCGGCGATCTGATTTTGATTCTGTACCGGAGTGCCGGTTCTCCCGCCGTTTCCGGAGGAAGCCTCCCGTTCACGGACGTTTCGGAATCGGATTACGCCTATGACGCGGTCGTCTGGGCCTGGAAAAACGGCGTTGCGGGCGGCGTGAGCGAGACGGAATTCTGCATGAAGCAGGCCGTCACGCGCGAGCAGCTGGCTTCCATTCTCTACCGGCTTTCCGGAAAACCCGCCGTGTCCGCAAGCCTGCGCAGCTATACGGACGCCTCCGATGTCAGCGCCTACGCTGTCGATGCGATGCGCTGGGCTGTCGGCTGCGGCTATCTCAAGGGAAGCGGCGCGAAGCTGAACCCCCAGACCGGCGCGAACCGTGCCGAGGTCGCCGTCCTGCTGCACCGATACCTGACAAAATAACAGGATGCCCCGGAGGCGGCACAGCAGCCGATGCTGCACACATATTTCAGAAAACAGCCCTGCTTGACACTGCAAAGGTGCCAAGCAGGGCTGTTTTTTAGGGTGTATCTGAAAACTCCCAACGCACCCGGACAGCGGAACTTTTCACGCTGCGCTGCACCATTTTTCCTTGAAATACGTCAGTATTCCTGCGAAAAAATGTCTTGCTCAGCGCAAAAATTTCTCGCTGCCGGTCACATTGGGAGTTTTCAGATACACCCTAACGAAAATGTCTTATTGCAGATCGAATTTCAGAATTACAGATGCAGCACGCGGTCGCGGATCTCCTGGGTGCGGCCCTGGTTCCAGTACTGGGTGCCGATGTAGCCGCAGGTGCGGCGGGCAACGTTCATCTTGGACTGGTCGGTGTTGCCGCACTGCGGGCAGACCCAGATGAGCTTGCCGTCCTCGTCCTCCTTGATCTCGATCTCGCCGTCGTAGCCGCAGACCTGACAGTAATCGGACTTCGTGTTGAGCTCGGCGTACATGATGTGGTCATAGATGAACTTCATGACCTCCAGCACGGCGTCGAGATTCTGCTGCATATTCGGGACCTCGACATAGCTGATCGCGCCGCCGGGGGAGAGCGCCTGGAACTGCGACTCAAAGGCCAGCTTATCAAAGGCGTTGATATGCTCGGTCACATGGATGTGATAGGAATTTGTGATATAGTTCTTATCCGTGATGCCGGGGACGATGCCGAAGCGCTTTTGCAGGCATTTGGCGAATTTATACGTCGTGGATTCCAGCGGCGTGCCGTAGAGCGAGAAATCGATGTCCGTCTCGGCCTTCCACTTGGCGCACGCGTCGTTGAGGTGGTGCATGATATCGAGCGCGAACGGCGTGGCGGCCGGGTCGGTGTGGGACTTGCCGGTCATGTACTTGACGCACTCATAAAGTCCCGCGTAGCCGAGGGAAATCGTCGAATATCCGCCGTAGAGCAGCTTGTCGATGGGTTCGCCCTTTTTGAGGCGGGCCAGCGCGCCGTACTGCCAGAGGATGGGCGCGGCGTCGGACAGCGTCCCCTTGAGCCGGTTGTGGCGGCACATGAGCGCGCGGTAGCACAGGTCGAGCCGGTCGTCAAAGATCTTCCAGAACTTATCCAGTCCGCCGCCGGACGACAGCGCGATGTCAACCAGATTGATCGTCACGACACCCTGATTGAAGCGGCCGTAATATTTGGGCTTGCCCGGTTCATAGTTGCCGGCGTTTGCGACGTTGTTCCAGCCGGTGCCGGAGCGGTCGGGCGTCAGGAAGCTGCGGCAGCCCATGCAGGTGTACACGTCGCCGTGGCCCGGCGTTTCGCCCTTGGAAAGCTTGAGTTCGCGCATCTTTTTTTCCGAGATGTAATCCGGAACCATCCGCTTGGCCGTGCAGCGCGCGGCCAGCTTCGTCAGCTCCCAATAGGGGCTGTCCTCTGTGATATTGTCCTCTTCGAGCACATAGATGAGCTTCGGGAAGGCCGGGGTGATCCACACGCCCTTTTCATTCTTGACGCCCTCGATGCGCTGCCGGAGCGTTTCTTCGATGATGATGGCAAGATCTTTGCGCTCCTGCTCGTTCCGCGCCTCGCCGAGATACATGAAGACGGTGATGAACGGGGCCTGGCCGTTGGTGGTCATGAGCGTGACGACCTGATACTGGATGGTCTGCACGCCGCGGCGGATCTCGTCGCGCAGACGCGTCTCGACGACGTTGGTGATGGCCTCCTCCGAGGGCTGCACGCCGAAGGACTTGATCTCTTCGAGCACGGAGCGGCGGATCTTCTGCCGGGAAATATCGACAAACGGGGCCAGGTGTGTCAGGGAAATGGACTGGCCGCCATACTGGTTTGAGGCGATCTGCGCGATGATCTGGGTCGCAATGTTGCAGGCCGTGGAGAAGCTGTGCGGCTTTTCAATCAGCGTGCCGGAAATGACCGTGCCGTTCTGCAGCATATCCTCCAGATTGACCAGATCGCAGTTGTGCATATGCTGGGCGAAATAATCCGCGTCGTGGAAGTGGATGATGCCCTCGTTGTGCGCGTCGACGATGTCCTGCGGCAGCAGCACGCGGGCCGTCAGGTCCTTCGACACCTCGCCCGCCATATAGTCGCGCTGGACGGCGTTGACGGTGGGGTTCTTGTTGGAATTCTCCTGCTTGACCTCCTCGTTGTTCGACTCGATCAGGGACAGGATCTTCTCGTCCGTCGTGTTGGACTTGCGCACAAGCGTGCGGGTATAGCGGTAGGTGATGTAGTTCTTGGCGACCTCGAACGCGCCGTGGGCCATGATCTGATTTTCGACCAGATCCTGAATTTCCTCGACGGACAGCGCGCGGTTCATGGACAGGCAGCTGTTTTCCACGCTCTCGGCGATGCGGCGGATCTGCATCGGCGTCAGCCGCTCGTCCTCCGAGACGACGTTATTGGCCTTGGTCACGGCTGCGATGATCTTGACGATATCGAACGTCGCCTCCGAGCCGTTTCGCTTGATGATCTTCATGCTGGTTCCTCGCTTTCTATTTGTGCGCGCGTAAAAAAACGCGCGGGGACAGGCTTTGCGTGCAGCACATCCCGTGCGGCGCAGTCATAACTATACTGGATATTGTGTCCGATGTCAAGGGCTTGTCTCTATATTTTGTGGATATCGAAAACAAATAATACCGTGAAACACAACATCTTGTGTTTCACGGTATCTGCGCATATAAAATTCCTGATAGCGTGCCGGTTACTGGTTCTCCCGGTAGCGGGCGAGGAACTGCTTTGTGCGCTCAGCCTGCGGGTTTTCGATCACATCGCGTGCCGGGCCCTGCTCGACGATCACGCCGCCGTCCATGAAGATCACGCGGTTGGCGACGTCGCGGGCGAACGCCATTTCGTGCGTGACGATGATCATCGTCATATGCTGCTCGGAAAGCGAACGGATGACCTTCAGCACCTCGCCGGTCAGCTCAGGGTCGAGCGCCGAGGTCGGCTCGTCAAAGCAGAGGATATCCGGCTGCAGGGCCAGCGCCCGCGCGATGGCCACGCGCTGCTGCTGGCCGCCGGAGAGCTGGTGCGGATAGAGATCCATCTTTTCCTTCAGCCCCACCTGCGTCAGAAGCTCCTCAGCCCGGGCGGCGATCTGCGCGTGGAGCAGCTTTTTCTGTGCCTTGTAATCCGGCTGCTCCTTTGCCAGCAGCTCGCTTGCCAGCATGACGTTCTGCCGGGCCGTATACTGCGGGAACAGATTGAAATTCTGGAACACAAGGCCGAAGTGCAGCCGCTTGCGGCGAATTTCACGCTCCTTCTGCGTATTGGGGTCGGCGTCGTCGAAGAGCGTTTCATCGTTCACCACGATCTGTCCCTCGTCGGGGACGGTCAGGAAATTGAGGCAGCGCAGCAGCGTCGTCTTGCCGCTGCCGGACGAGCCGATGATGGCGACCGTCTCGCCCTTTTCAAGCGAAAAATCGACGCCCTTGAGGACGACGGTGTCCTTACCGAAGCTTTTTTTCAGATTTCTGACTTCCAGAACAGACATATCGCCGCCTCCTTACGCCTTGAAATAGTCCAGCTTCTTCTCCAGCCCGTCAAGCAGCAGCTGCAAAACGCCGGAGAAGAGCAGATAGTAAATGCCCGTGAAGAACAGCGGCCAGATCGCGCCGGAAATGCCCTGTGAGCCCTTCAAAAACGCCTGACCGGCCCAGATGATCTCCTGCAGGGCGATGATGCGGGACAGGGACGTGTCCTTGACCAGCGTGATGATCTCGTTGGACATGGGCGGGACAATACGCTTGACCATCTGCAGAAGCGTGACCTTGAAGAAGATCTGCCGGTTCGTCATGCCGAGCACCTGCCCGGCCTCCTGCTGGCCCTTGGGGACGCCCTGGATGCCGCCGCGGAAGATCTCGGAGAAATAGCACGCGTAATTGAAAATGAACGCGATGGAGGACGCGAGGAAGCGCCCGGCTTCGCCGCCGCCCCAGATGTTTTTGCCCAGCACAAGGCCGGGAAAATAATAGAACACCAGCAGCTGGAGCATCAGCGGCGTGCCGCGCACGACCCAGATGATGAAGCGGACGATGATGCGGATGGGCTTGAAGTCCACATAGCACCAGATCTGGAACCGCTGCCACCACGTCAGCTTCGTGTTTTTCGGCAGATTTTTAAGAAGCGGGCGCAGAAAGCCAAGCGGCGCCCAGTTGCTCATAGAGCCGAAGGAAATGATCAGGCCCAGCGGGATCGCGCCGATGAGCGTCACGAAAAACAGCTTGAGCGTCTGCACAAAGCCAATATTCAGCGCCTGAAAGACAATGGGGAACTGTTCGGAAAAAGTCGTCATGGTATGTACCGCCTGTCGTTAGTCTGGACACGGCGGTTTCCCCGGCGGCAGCTCCGCCGGGGAAACCGTTGTCTATCTTACTGGAAAAGCAGCGCTGTGTCAATCACTTCTGTTCGATGACGGCAGCCTGTACGCCGTAAGTCTCTGCGATCTTCAGCATGGAGCCGTCGGCATAGCTGGCTTTGAAGAAGTCATTCAGCTTCTGGACAAGGTCGGAACCCTTGCGGAAGCCGACGCCGTACTCTTCGGAGTTCAGGCCGCAGGTGTAAGTGAGGTTCGCGTAGCCCGTGCCTTCGCCGACCATGGCGGCAGCCATGAGGGAGTCGATGACGGCGGCGTCGGACGTCCCGGCGGCGACCTCCATCAGCGCGTCAGACTGCGCGGAGACAGGCGTGACGCTGTAGCCGAGGGCGTTCAGCTCAGCCTCACCGGCGGAGCCGGCTTCGGCGGCGAAGGTCAGATCCTTGACGGATTCGACGGTCTGATAGTCGGCGGCCTTATCGGCCGGGACGATCACGACCTGCGCGTTGTTGCAGTAGGCGTTGGAGCACGCCATGGCGCTTGTGACCTCGGACGTGAGCGTCATGCCGTTCCAGACGCAGTCGATGGTCTTGCTGTCGAGCTCCAGAACCTTGTTGTCCCAGACGATCTCGACGAATTCCACCTTGACGCCGAGGGACTCGGCAAAGGCCTTGGCCAGATCGGCGTCGAAGCCGACCCATTCGCCGGATTCGTTCTGATAGTCCATCGGGGCAAAATCGGTAATGCCGACCACAAGCGTTCCCTTGTCCTGAATGTAGGCAAGATCGGATTCGGCAGTCTCGGCGGGCTTGGACGCGCAGGCCGCCATGGACAGAACCATCAGCGCAGCCAGAAGCAGAGCGGTCATCTTTTTCATTTTTTGTTCCTCCTGAAAGTTTAAGATCGGGTAGTGGATTGTTTATCGTGCTAATAATTTACCATACTGATTCGCTAATGTAAAGAAGCAATACTGCAAAAAGAAATTCCGTCCCGGATCTGCGGAATTGTGGAAAATCGACAAGTGCGGGCATATTTTAAACGGCTTCCCCGGAGGGGGAAGCCGTTGGGGTGCTGCTGCGGTCTGCTGCTTACACGTTGAACAGGAAGTTCACGACGTCGCCGTCGTGCATGATGTATTCCTTGCCCTCGCTGCGCAGCAGGCCCTTTGCCTTCGCATTGGCCAGCGTGCCGCAGGCCTTGAGATCGTCGAAAGCAATGACCTCGGCGCGGATAAAGCCGCGTTCAAAGTCGGAATGGATCTTACCGGCGGCCTGCGGGGCCTTCGTGCCCTTTTTGATGGTCCATGCGCGGCACTCGTCCGCGCCTGCCGTCAGGAAGGAGATGAGGCCCAGCAGCTCGTAGCTGCACTGGATCAGCCGGTCAAGGCCGGACTGCTGCAATCCCAGCTCTTCCATGAACATGGCCTTTTCGTCCGGATCGTCGAGCTCGGCAATGTCGGCCTCGAGCTTTGCGCAGATGGGCAGAACCTCGCTGCCCTCCTTCGCGGCCAGTTCCTGCACCTGCGTGAAATACTTGCAGGCTTCGGGCTGGTTCACGTCGTTTTCGCTCAGGTTTGCAGCGTAGATCGTCTTGCGGAGCGTCAGCAGATCACTGGTGGCGATCATGGCGGCGTCGTCCTCAGAGCATTCGAACGTGCGGGCCAGATTGCCCTCGTTCATATAGTCGCGCAGGGCTGTAAAGACCTCGACCTCGTGGTTGAAGCGCTTGTCGCCGCCCTTGGCGTTCTTCTGCGCCTTGTCGATGCGGCGGTCGATCATTTCAAGGTCGGCCATGATCAGCTCGGTGTTGATGATGTCGATGTCGCGCAGCGGGTCGGTCGAACCCTCAACGTGCGTGACGTTTGCGTCGTCGAAGCAGCGCACGACATGGACGATGGCGTCGCAGCCGCGGATGTTGGCAAGGAACTTGTTTCCCAGACCCTCGCCTCTGGACGCACCCTTGACCAGACCCGCAATGTCGACGAATTCGATCACAGCGGGGGTGAACTTCTTGGGGTTGTGCTGGTCGCGCAGCCATTCGAGCCGCTTGTCCGGCACGGACACAACGCCGACGTTCGGGTCGATGGTGCAGAACGCATAGTTGTCCGCCGCAACGCCCGCATTTGTGATTGCATTAAATAAGGTAGACTTGCCAACGTTTGGAAGCCCAACGATGCCCAATTTCATGGCTTCTTATCTCCTTTTCGCGCAAGGCCGGGGGAAAGCGCGGTTTATTTGCAGATATTGTACCACAGCGGCAGTCGTTTCTCAATAGTGAAAATGAAAGACCGTGCTGCGGGGCAGCACGGTCTTTTGGAAAACGGGACTTAGCCGAAGACGGCGAGCAGGAAGCCTGCCGCGATGGCGGAGCCGATGACGCCCGCGACGTTCGGGCCCATGGCGTGCATGAGCAGGAAGTTGGCGGGGTTGGCCTTCTGGCCGACCATCTGGGAAACACGCGCGGCCATCGGGACGGCGGAGACGCCGGCCGAGCCGATCAGCGGGTTGACCTTCTTGCCGGACAGCTTGCACATGATGTTGCCGCCGATGAGGCCGCCGGCCGTGGAGATGCCGAAAGCAACGAGGCCGAGGAAGATGATCTTCAGGGTCTCGGGCTTCAGGAAGTTGGAGGCAACCATGGTCGCGCCAACGGAGGTGGACAGGAAAATCGTGACGATGTTCATGAGCGCGTTCTGCACGGTGTCGGACAGACGATCGGTGCAGCCGCATTCACGGAACAAATTGCCGAGCATCAGGCAGCCGATCAGCGGAGCCGTGGACGGCAGGAGCAGGATGACGAAGATGGTGACGATGATCGGGAAGAGGATCTTCTCGGTCTTGGAGACGACACGCGCCTGCACCATCTTGATCTTGCGGTCCGCGTCCGAGGTCATGAGCTTCATGATCGGGGGCTGGATCATCGGGATCAAGGCCATGTAGGAATACGCCGCGATGGCGATTGCGCCCAGCAGATGCGGGGCGAGCTTGTTGGTCAGGAAGATGGCCGTCGGGCCGTCCGCGCCGCCGATGATGCCGATGGAAGCGGCCTCAGGGCCGGTGAAGCCGAGGCAGATCGCGCCGAAGAAGGCGACGAACACGCCCAGCTGAGCCGCAGCGCCGAGCAGCAGGCTCTTCGGATCTGCGATCAGGGGGCCGAAGTCGGTCATGGCGCCGACACCCATGAAGATCAGGGACGGGTACAGACCGGCCTTGACGCCGATGTAGAAGATATCCAGCAGGCCTGCATTCGACAGAATGTGGCCGTAGCTGTGATAGTAGGGGCTGGTGGAGTCAAGGAACGCGCTCCAGAGCTCGGGGTGGTACATGGCGTTGGTCGCGTTCAGCTCGGGGTTGACCGCGTCCAGACCGGGGAAGTAGCTGACGTTCGCAAGCAGGCAGCCGAACGCGATGCCGACGAGCAGCAGCGGCTCGAAGCCCTTGACGATGCCGAGGTACAGCAGCACGCAGGCGATGACGATCATGACAAGGTTCTGCCAGCCGCCGTTTGCGAAGAAGCCCGCAAAGCCGGATTCCGTCGCCAGCTTTAACAGGGTATCACCAACATTAAACATCTTTGATCCTCCTTATGCCAGAACGACTAGCGGAGCACCCGTATCCACAACAGCGCCCTTGGTGGTCACGACCTGTGCGACCGTGCCGTCACGCGGGGCAAGGATCTCATTTTCCATCTTCATAGCCTCGAGCACGACCAGAATGTCGCCGGCCTTGACGGCCTGACCCTGGGCGCAGTTGACCTTCAGAATGTTGCCGGGCATCGGAGCCGCGACGACTTCGCCTGCGGCGACAGCCGTGGGAGCGGCGGGCGCTGCGGCAGGAGCGGCAGCGGGAGCAGCTGCGGGCGCAGGTGCTGCGGCGGGAGCGGGAGCGGCGGGCTTATATGCCTCGTACTCGTCGACGAGCATGGCCTGGCCTTCTTCGACCTCGACCTCATAGGTTTTGCCGTTGAGCGTGATCTTGTATTTCATATCAGATGACCTCCTTCATCGATTTGAAGCGCAGGGTATTGAGGGGCTTGCCGAGCTTGTTGGCGACGATGGCCATGAGCATGGCGGCTTCGCGGTCGCCGACGTTATAGAGCTTGCATTCTCCGGCGGTGCCGGTGGCAAGTGCGGGAACAGCCTTGGGCGCAGGAGCCGGAGCGGCAGTTGCTGCAGCGGGAGCGGCGGCAGGCGCGGTCTTCTTGGCAACCATGATCTTGCCGACGATCATAATGACCGCCATCAGCGCGATCAGACCGATAAACACGACGGCGTAGCCCAGCAGGGCTACGAGGCCTGCGGTACCGACGGAAATATCTTCCATCAAAGTATTGATCAGAAACATCTCAGGCCACCTCGCTTACGCTTCTTCGATGACGTAGGTGCAGATGTTTTCTTCCTTGGCCTTGCGGTCCTCGAAGAACTTCATGGCCTGATCCGGATAGCAGATGTAGCTCATGACGTCCTCTTCCGAACGGGCCAGATCGCCGAGGGCTTCCTTGGCTTTCTTGAAGTCCTCGCCGGTGCGCTTGGCGTCTTCAATGCGGCAGTCGACGGGCTTGCCGCCTTCGCCGAGAATCTTGGCCTGCAGCGATTCGGAGACGGGCGCGGGCGCGATGCCGTACTGGCCCTTGAAGTAGTTCTGCACTTCCTTGGAGACGATCTTGTAGCGCTCGCCCATCAGAACGTTGGTAACGGCCTGATTGCCGACCATCTGGGACAGCGGCGTGACCAGCGGGGGATAGCCCAGATCCTTACGAACCTCGGGGATCTCCTTGAGCGCTGCGTCGAACTTATCCATGGCCTTCATATCGGTCAGGTTCGCGATCATGTTGGAGAGCATGCCGCCGGGAACCTTGTAGACGAGCGCCTGCGCGTCGGTCGCCATGGACTTGGCGCTGATGCGGCCGGAATCGACGTACTTCTGCTTGATGGGCTTGAAGTAATCGTTGACCTTGTTGATAACGTCCTCGTTCAGGCCCGTCTCGATGCCGTACTGGCCCAGGGCGTAGAACATGGTTTCGGTGGAGGGCTGGCTCGTGCCGTTGGAGAAACAGGAGGTCGCGCAGTCGATCACGTCGATGCCGGACTCGATGGCCTTCGTCACGGTCATGTAGGCCATGCCGGTGGTGCAGTGGGTGTGCAGGATCAGGGGGACATCGCCGACGGCGTCCTTGATGCCCTTGATGAGGTGCTCGGCCTCATACGGGCTCATGGTACCGGCCATGTCCTTCAGGCAGATGGTATCGAAGCCCATGTTCTTGAGCTCCTTGCACATCTCGACATATTTTTCAACCGTGTGGACCGGGCTCTGCGTGTAGGAGATGCAGCCGGACGCAACGGTGTTCTTGGTGGCGTATTTCTTGGTGGCTTCCAGCGCGGTGGCGATGTTGCGGAAGTCGTTCAGTGCGTCGAAGATACGCAGGATGTCGATGCCGTTCTTGATGGACAGTTCGACGAACTTCTCGACGACATCGTCATGGTAGTGCTTGTAGCCGAGCAGGTTCTGGCCGCGCAGCAGCATCTGCAGCTTGGTGTCGGGCATGGCCTTGCGGATATCGCGCAGTCTCTGCCACGGGTCCTCGCCCAGATAGCGCAGGCAGGAATCGAACGTCGCGCCGCCCCAGCATTCCACGGAGTAATAGCCGGCCTTGTTCATTTCGGGCAGGATCTCGGCAAAATCGGAATACGGAAGACGGGTCGCCATCAAAGACTGGTTGGCATCACGAAGGACAGTTTCAGTAATTTGAACTTTTTTCATGTGTGCTCCTCCATTTTTTCACGCCGTATGGCGTTTATCGATTATGAGAATCAGGCACATGAATGAAAAGACACGCTGCAGCGAGATTGCCGCGGCGTGTCTCGCGCTATCATCCAGTATACCTGATATCGGGCCGCGTGTAAAATCAAGCGGCTGTTAAGAAAATGCCTTGAAGCGTCCGAAGCCCGCTTGCGCGTCTGATACGGGCTTCGGAGAAAAATGCCTGGTGCTTAGAGCTGCGGGCCAGCTGCGACGAGCGCCTTGCCGGCTTCGTTGCCTTCGTACTTGACGAAGTTCTTGACGAAGCGGGAGGCGAGGTCCTTTGCCTTGACGTCCCAGTCAGCCGCATCGGCGTAGGTGTCGCGCGGATCGAGGATCTCGGTGGCGACGCCGGTCAGCTCGGTGGGGATCTCAAAGTCGAAGTACGGTAGCTTCTTGGTCGGAGCCTTGTTGATATCGCCGTTCAGGATGGCGTCGATGATGCCGCGGGTATCCTTGATGGAGATACGCTTGCCGGTGCCGTTCCAGCCGGTGTTGACGAGGTACGCCTTCGCGCCGCTCTTTTCCATCTTCTTGACGAGCTCTTCGGCGTACTTGGTCGGATGCAGCTCGAGGAAGGCCTGGCCGAAGCAGGCGGAGAAGGTCGGGGTGGGCTCGGTGATGCCGCGCTCGGTGCCGGCCAGCTTCGCGGTGAAGCCGGACAGGAAGTAGTACTTGGTCTGCTCCGGCGTCAGGATGGAGACGGGGGGCAGAACGCCGAAGGCGTCGGCGGACAGGAAGATGACGTTCTTTGCGGCCGGTGCGGAGGAAACCGGGCGGACGATCTTCTCAATGTGGTCGATGGGGTAGGAGACGCGGGTGTTCTCGGTCACGCTCTTGTCGGCGAAATCGATGTGGCCCTCGGCGTCCAGAGTGACGTTCTCCAGCAGAGCGTTGCGCTTGATGGCGTTGTAGATGTCAGGCTCGGAGTCCTTGTCCAGATTGATGACCTTTGCGTAGCAGCCGCCCTCGAAGTTGAAGACGCCGTTGTCGTCCCAGCCGTGCTCGTCATCGCCGATCAGCAGACGCTTGGGATCGGTGGACAGGGTGGTCTTGCCGGTGCCGGACAGACCGAAGAAGATGGCGGTGTTCTCGCCGTTCATATCGGTGTTGGCAGAGCAGTGCATGGAAGCCATGCCCTTCAGCGGCAGGAAGTAGTTCATCATGGAGAACATACCCTTCTTCATCTCGCCGCCGTACCAGGTGTTGACGATGACCTGCTCCTTGCTGGTGATGTTGAACAGCACAGCAGTCTCGGAGTTCAGGCCCAGCTCCTTGTAGTTCTCGACCTTGGCCTTGGAAGCGTTGTAGACCACGAAATCAGGCTCGAAGTTTGCCAGCTCCTCAGCGGTGGGCTTGATGAACATATTGGTGACGAAATGTGCCTGCCAGGCCACTTCCATGATGAAGCGGACGGCCATGCGGGTGTCCTTGTTGGCACCGCAGAAAGCATCGACGACGTACAGGCGCTTGTTGGAAAGCTCCTTCTTGGCGATCTCCTTCACGGCCTCCCATGCTTTCTGAGAAGCGGGGTGGTTGTCGTTCTTGTACTCGTCGGAAGTCCACCACACGGTGTCCTTGGAGTTCTCGTCCATGACGATGAACTTATCCTTGGGGGAGCGGCCGGTGTAGATGCCGGTCATGACGTTGACAGCGCCCAGCTCGCTGACCTGACCCTTCTCGTAGCCTTCCAGCTCGGGCTTGGTCTCCTCGTTGAACAGCTGCTCATAAGAGGGGGTGTACACGATCTCGGTCGTGCCGGTGATACCATACTTGCTCAGATCCAACTTTGCCATGATACTTATACCTCTTCTTTCGTTCAGGTCATTGCCCCGCGCGCCTGCGGCAAGCTGCCCTCAGCCAAAAGGACACCGCAGCGGGACGATGAAAGAAATACAGATGCGTATTCTCCTGTATACCATTATACATAAATCGGGTCTAAAATCAACCGGCAGAGTGATTTCTTTCGGGTAAAAGCAACAAATCTTATTAAGAATCTTTTCCATTTGAGGCGATTTCGTAAAAAATCCGGCCCCGTTTGGCCGCACAAATTAAAGAAAACCAGCCAAAAACAAATCTTTGATAAAATTTTATCGATTTGGGATACAAGGGCGGGAAACGAGAGGGCAGCGCGGTGCAATTTTTGGCGGCGGAAGGCCGTATTATAAATAGAGACACAAATATTGTGTATATTCTGCGATGCATCTGGAAAAAAGACGCGGCCTATGGTATACTGAGCAGGCTTGACTCACGGCCATGAGCCGCCAGCATGGAGAAACAACAACGATGAAGACGCTTTACATATTCCTCACCCGCTCCGGGACCCTGCTCTCGAACCTCGTGTACCGCCTTACCGGGGCGCAGTACACCCACATCTCTCTCGCCTTCGACGAGGATCTGAGCACCCTCTACAGCTCTACCCGGAAGAACGGCTACACCATGTTCCCCGCAGGCCCCAGCCGGGAGTACCTGAACCGGGGTGTGTTCCTCATGCGGGAGAACATCCCCTGCGCCCTCTATGCGCTGGAAGTGACCGACGAGGCCTACATCCGGGCCAAGCGCCGCACCCAGCACATGATGCACCACGGCGAGCTGTACCGCTTCAATTCGCTGGGCCTGCTGCTCTGCTGGATGCATATCCGCTGGCAGCGCCGCCGGCATTATTTCTGCTCCCAGTTCGTCAGCGA
>ENA-UBIJ01000483-UBIJ01000483.1-human-gut-metagenome-genome-assembly--contig:-NODE-483-length-18574-cov-8.027107_pt1 | contig 18574 bp, 16 predicted proteins | sample MGYA00244944_ERZ654876 | MGnify/ENA primary metagenome ERZ654876 (study PRJEB26926, sample SAMN06164748) | human gut metagenome | biome: ENVO:00009003; feature: ENVO:2100002; material: ENVO:00002003...
GAGATAGGAGTCCGTCTCGTGGGCTCGGAGATGTGTATAAGAGACAGGTAGGAAGGGCGGCTTCGGCGGCGGTAGCCGGGGCGGCGGCTTTGGCGGCGGTGGCTTCGGCGGCGGCAGCCACTGTGCCTGTGCCAGCAGCTGCGCCTGCGCCTGTGCCTGTGCCTGCGCCGGCGGCGGCCGGGCCGGCTGCAGTGCCAAGAATCTCTACGGCGCCATCCATTTGGATAAGGATTCCACCAAAAAACTGAGCTGATCCTATAAAAAAGCACCCCAAGGGGGTGCTTTTTTACGTCACGCTCCTGCATATTGCCGCTTCAGGAACGACAGGAAATATCTTGCTGCTGTGTTGGCAGCCGGGGGTGCCTTCACCGCCACGCCCAGCCGCCGGGACACCGGCTGCGTCAGCGGGATCACCCGCACCTGGCCCTCGTAACCCGCCAGAGAAAAGGCGGACAGCACTGATACACCCAGGCCGCCGGCCACCATGGAGAGGATGGCCCCATCGTCTGAGGCGGTCACCTCCACCCGGGTGGCGTCCTGTGGCAGCAGCCGCTCCACATACTGCTCCGGAGAGGAGAGAAACGGCTCCTGCAGCAGCCGCTCCAGAGAGATGGTCTCCTCCTCCCAGGCAAAATCCGGCGGCACCACTGCCACCAAGGGTGCATCCGTCAGCGGTGTCCAGTAAAAGCCCTTGCCGCAGGCCTCGTCCACCAGGGCCAGCTGGATATTTTCCTCCTCCAGCTCCGATGCCAGCTCGTAACCCCGCACCAGCACATCCACCTGGATCTCCGGGTGGATCTTGCGGAACTTGCACAGCAGCTTCGGCAGCCGGGCCCGGGCGATGCTGGCAAAGCAGCCGATCCGCAGGGTATTCTCGTGCAGCCTGCCCTGGGCCGCCGCCTCCCGGCGCAGTGCGTCTCCCGCGTCGATCACTGCCTGCATGTAGGGCAGCAGCTTCTCCCCCTCCTCTGACAGCCGCACGCCGTGGCTGCCGCGCACCAACAGGGTGCAGCCCAGCTCGGCCTCCAGCCGGTTCACCATGTGCGTCATGGCCGATTGGGTGTAGCCCAGTTGTGCCGTGGCCTTGCCAAAGCTGCCGCACTGCACTGCCGTCAGCAGCGCCCGCAGCTTCTTGTCGTTCATAATTGCCTCTCCTTCGCATCTGTAGGCACAGAATCACTGTGTATATTTTTCACAAAAATCACCGAATTATTTCTCAATATATCACAACCTCATGACCTTTTCAATCCTGCGTTTGTTAACAATCTGCCAACTTTTCCGGCTGATGTGCAAAGCGTTTTTTACGTATTGAATATTTTTCATGTCTCAATAGAAAACATTCATTTCCGTTGCCATGAAAAAAATGATACCCTTTATTTAAGCCTTGCATGACTTGGCAGGGCAAACAGGTCGAAATATTGAGGATTTGAGGAGTTCTGTAATGAGTAAACAAAAGAAAGGCAGCTTTTTCCGCGATGTGATCGTGGTAGGCTTCGCGCTGTTTTCCATGTTTTTCGGCGCGGGCAATGTGATTTTCCCACCCTATTTGGGCATGGAGTCCGGCCAGCAGTGGCTGGCGGGCTTTTCCGCTTACTACATCGCTGACATCGGCCTGGCCCTGCTGGGTATGTTTGCTCTGCTGCGGGTGGGCAGCAGCGAGGCGGTGCTGCATCGCGCAGGTCGGGTGCCTGCCGAAATTCTGATGTGTGCCATTATTCTGTGCATTGGGCCCATGGTGGCCATCCCCCGCACCTCCGCCAGCACCTATGAAATGGCCATCGCCCCTAACCTGCCCGGCGTGTCTCCGATTCTGTTCTCTATTTTGTTTTTTGCTGTAATCCTGGCTCTGTGCATCAAGGAATCCGCCGTGGTGGACATTGTGGGCAAGATTCTCACGCCGCTGCTGCTGGTGGGCCTGTTTGCCATCATTCTCAAGGGCATCTTCAGCCCCCTGGGCGATATTGCCTCTGCCCCGCAGATTGCCAACGTCACCGTTACCGGCATCAAGTCCGGCTACCAGACTATGGACGCCCTGGCCGCCCTGCCCTTTGGCATTATCGTGCTGCAGAGCGTCACCGATAAGGGCTACACCGGGGGCAAGTCCAAGTTTCGTATTGTTGGCGGCGGCGCCGTGCTGGCAGGCGCGCTGCTGCTGGCCGTTTATATGGGCCTGGCCTATTTGGGCGCCACCGTTTCCAGCCAGTATACCGGCGCTGTGGGCCGTGCCGAGCTCATCATGGCCATCGTGAAGGCCCTCCTGGGCAAGGGCGGCATGATCATCTTTGGCACAGTCGTGGGCCTGGCCTGCGTTACTACCGCCATCGCCCTCACCAGCTCAGCCGCCGCCTATTTCTCTGAGCTGTGCCGGGGCAAGGTAAATTATAAGGTGTTCGTGGTCGTCATCTGTGTCTTCAGCGCCGTGGTGTCCAACCTGGGGCTGGATCGCATCGTGGCTATCGCCGCCCCGGTGCTGGATGTGGTGTATCCCCCCGCCCTGGTGCTCATTCTCATTTCCCTGCTGATGCCCAAGGTCTCCGACTTTGTCAGCCGGGCCGCCACACTGGGCGCCCTGCTCACCAGCGTCCTGTGTACGATTCACCTCTATGTGGATAAGCTCACCTTCCTGGAGGCCCTGCCCCTATACGATCTGGGCCTGAGCTGGATCCTTCCCGCTGTTATCTTCGCAGCCGCCGCCGCGCTGCTGGCCCCTCTCTTCCGGTCCCGTGAGTCCGGCGCCCCGGTACCTCAGAAGGAACACTGACGGCATAGGCCGTTTTCTCTCCAACGGCAAAGCCGCCCCTCTTTGGGGCGGCTTTTGTATTTTTGATGCCCTGCGCCGGCTGCTGCAATATACCTGTAAAAGGAAGGCAGACACTCACAAATATGTGAGTGTCTGCCTTTACCTGGCAGGCGCTCGGCCCGACGCGGACTTTCCTGTTTACTTTTCCTCTGGGTGCTCCGCCGGGTGGGGGGGCTCCGGCTCTCCGACCTGGTCCCGGATCTCCTCTGCCGACCGGGAGCGAATGAAATCCTGCACCAGGGCATACACCACCGAGCACACCGGCACACCCAAAAGCATACCCATAACGCCGAAGGCGCCGCCGCCGATGGTCACCGCCGCCAGGACCCACAGGCCCGGCAAGCCAACGGACTTGCCCACCACCCTGGGATAAATGAGGTTGCCCTCCACCTGCTGCAAAATCAGCAGGAAGATGAGGAAGGTCAGCGCCTTGATGGGGCTGACGAATACGATGAGAAATGCCCCCGTAGCCGCGCCGATCCACGCGCCGAAAATGGGGATCAGCGAGGTAAAGCTGATAATCACCGACACCGGCAGGGCATAGGGCAGCCGCAATATCAGCATGCCAAGGCAGCAGAGGGTGCCCAAAATGAACGCCTCCGTCACCTGGCCGGTGACAAAGCTGGAGAAGGCATTGTTGGTCAGGCTCAGGATGTGCATGGTGCGCCCGGCGGACTTTTTAGGGATGGCTGCCAGCAGCAGCCGCTTGGCCTGGGCCATGAGCGTCTCCTTCTGGGCCAGCAGATACACGGAGAACACCAGCGCCAGCAGAAAATTCACCAGCGCGCCCAGGATGGATGTGGTGATGTCAATGGTAGTATTCACCACATTGTCGCCGTTGTTGGTGAGGAAATCCGTAATGACCTTGGTGGCGTTATCCACATTCATGGAAAGCTCCGGCAGGGTGATGCCATGCCCTGCAGCAAAGGCAATGACCCCGCCCCACCATTTCTCGATCTGCGTTACATAAACGGGCACGTTGGCCACCAGTGTGCGGCCGGCCTCCTCCAGCCGGGGGATGAGGATAAAGATAATAGAGAAGATAATGCCCAAAAACAGCAGCATGGTCAGCACAAGGCAGATGGGCCGCTTCAGCTTTATCCGCCACAGCTCCGGTGCCTTTGCCAGGGCCTTGTCCCACAGGCGCTCAACGACCTTGAGCAGCAGGTTCACAACATAGGCAATGCAGATGCCCAACAGCAGGGGGGAGAGCAGAGAAAGGAAGCTGTCCAGCACCCTGCCCAGAGTGGACAGATTGTTCAGCCCCCAGTACAGTATGACACAGCTGGCAACCAGCAGCAAAATGCGCTGGCCGTTTTTTTTGTTCAGCTCCAAGGAGATCCCGCCTTTCCTGATTGATGCCGCGCCAGGGCGGCGTATTCCGCGTCAACGTATTTTACTTCCCGGCAGAGCCGGGGAGAAAAGTGGCATAAGATGAGGATAAAATGGCCGCCTTGCGGATATTGCGCCATCTGCGAAGCAGAATGGAGCAATGTAGCCATATTTTTCGGTTTCCGGCAGAGCCGGGGAGAAAAATGGCATAAAATAAAAATATAATGGCCGCTTTACGGCCATTATATCATGATACTCCGGAAAATGCCACGTAAATCTATGTTTTTTACGGCATTTTCACCTGTCAATGCCCAAGGCTGCAAACACATCGTCTGCAACGGCCTTTCCGGTGCGCTCCAGGGCCTCGTGGGTACTTCCTGCCACGTGCATCCCGGCCAGAAAACTGTCCAGGCGCAGCAGGGGGTTATCAACAGATGGCGGCTGCCGTTCAAAAACATCCAGCCCGGCGGCTGCAAGCCTGCCGGATGTCAGCGCTTCATAGAGCGCCGCTTCATCCACCAACCCGCCCCGAGCTGTGTTCAGCAGAGGCATCGCCGGTCAAGACGGCCAATTTCTCCGGCAGCGAACTTTTGCGGGCGGTCGGGAATGTGGCGCAGGATAGGGCGTGGAAAGCCATGGAGAAGCTTATGGACACCCTAAAAATCGTCAATGAGAAAGCTTATAACAGCGTCCTAAAATAACTGACCTAATGCGCTACTACTAACACGTTACTAACAAAGTCATTTTTGGCACCAATAAAAAAGCCCCGGAACCCATGAGATTCCGGGGCTTTTGACGATGGTGCGCGGTACAGGACTTGAACCTGTGACCCCATGCACGTCAAGCAACAGGGTCAATGAAGCAACTGGCGATTCTGCAACGAAATAGCATCGCGCAGATGCAGCACGGCGGTCTCCATGCTATTCATGTCGGCGTGGGAGTATCGGGCCGTTGTCTTTATGTCCGTGTGACCCAAAAGCTCCTGCACCACACGGAGGTCTGTACCAGCCTCACGGGTCAGAGTGGCAAAGGTATGGCGGCAGCAATGGGGCGACAGGTGGCGCACAGAGGGCTCCGCCTCCCGGAGGTGACGAAAGAAAGCGTCATAGTCGCGGGTGAAATTTCGGGGGTGCAGCAGGGTGCCGTTTTTGGTGCTGAACAGGAACTCGCCCTTGTGAGGCAGTGTGCGGAGGCGATAGGCCAGCTCCGGCAGCAGGGGAACAGTGCGAAGGCTGCTTTCGGTCTTGGCCTCATGCTCTGTGACCTTGGCCTGGTGATTTTCCAGGTACACGGCGCGGTTAATGGTCAGCGTGTTTCCGGAAATGTCGGAGTCTTTCAGCCCCAGCAGCTCCCCACGGCGCAAACCTGTCAACAGCAGGGTCATAATGGCAACGGCTATGCGCTGGCGGTCGTAGCTCGTGGCGTAATTGAGGATGATGCAGACCTCTTCCAAGGTGAACGCATCCCGGGGGCGCTCCTTGATACGCGGGAATTTAACCCGGGCAGCGGGATTTTTTTGACACAGGTCGTTGTCCATGGCGGTCACAAACAGAGCATTCAATAGAACATGGAGCTTATCCATATAAGACTTGGAGGCAGTGAGGCCGAAGTCATTAACAAACCGCTGCAGATGCATGGGGAGAATGGCGGTCAGTTCCATGTCTTTCAGTTCCTGGGGTATCTTTCCGGCAACCAGCCCCAAGGTATAGTAGGAGTCCGGGCGTATGGTGTTCAATTTGTAGGCACTCAGGTATTCGGGGATCCATTGTCCCAGTGTCAAGGGCTGTCACCTCCGTCTTTGGGATAGTCCAGGGATGTCATGCATACATCGCAATACAAGGGGATTTCGGAGAGGCCAGGATTGTCGGCGCGAAATGCAGCATAGTCCATGCCATCGCTTATAAGCTCGATGTCGGGCTTTTTCCGCAGGCTGCGGGAGGACAAGTACCACTTGCCGAAAATCTTCTGTGCGTCCTTGGTGAAGTATTTGACCACATAATTGCAGGTGCGGTCGTAGTTTTCATCAATGGGGATGCAGGTGGAATAGCCGAGCTTCCAATCAAGCATATTGTAAATAGGCTGCTGGCGACCAGTGAAAAGCGGGCGGCCCGTGTGGGCATCCGTGGCGGGGGCGATGCGGACAGCTCCCAAAATGCAGAGACCGTGAAAATGAATCGCACCGTCCTTGTGATGCTCCGGAACAATGACATAGCGAAATCCCTTGCGGCTGCTGAGATTCTTCAGATGGGTATACACAGCTCGTTTTACTGCGTCTGGGTCATAGCGGTCTATGAGCTTGGGGTCAAGCGTCCAGGTAAAGAAGAAATCAAAGCGGTTGCAGCGGGCAATATCACGCACGGCAGCCTTGGCGCGGGCGCGGCTGACATCAAGCGCCCTGTCCGGGTCCTTGCCCTTTCCCTTTGGTGGGACATCGTAGGAGCGCTTCTGCGGCTCCCAGCCGGGGGCTCGGAAAATAGGCGCGTTAGCGACCTGGAGCACGTCGACGGATGGATAGAGCTTTACACGGGCGTTGGAAAAGACATCAGCATGAGAGGCGTGAAACACGGCCATAGCAAGACCCTCTTTGAGAAAAATTCGTTGTAGATTCCATAACGCAGTCCGCAGGAACCTACGGCAGGTTCAGGGCTGGAGACGGTGCGCCGCTGGCGCAGCCCTTAAAGACTAAGAACCCCCGGCGTTCCGTGCCCTGCTGCATGAACGGCAAGGCCGCACGCGGCCGCAGGGCGAACGCGCAGGGCTGCTTAGTCTTTACCTGCCTGCCTGCGAACTGCTTGAGAACAATTTGTTGTTATATCAAGTAGAGCCGCCCGACGAAGCACCAGCGGGCACCGGGGCTACTGCGCGGCGCGACCCTTCTGCACCAAGGCCGCGGAATGGAAAGTGGCTGGCGGTATAGGCCGGAAGCCCCTGCGGGCCTTGTCGCCGTTCGGCGGAGGGAAACCGTCCAGCAGCAAGGCCGCAGGGATGCGAGCCGCTTTGCGGCTTTCGCCACAAGTTGCTCTCGCATCTCCTCAATGTGGGCGTCTGCGCCACAAGAAACATATCCAAAACGGATAGTTCATAACTATAATACTATCTGAAACAGATAGTGTCAAGAGAAAACTATCCAAAACGAATATATTATTCTTGCGATAGCCCCCGGAAGCTGGTACAATGAAGAAAAAACACAACGGAGGTGTATGCCGTGGGTGATACAGGAAAGCACCTAAAGGACCAATTCGACCGGGGAAAACAGTTAGGTGAGGACAAGAGCATTTCAGCCGGGGACGCGGTAAGACAGATAATGGGAGAGGCTAAGGCGGAGTTCCAGGCGGCCAGTAACTACACAAAGATGCGCAACGAGCGCAAGCAGAATGTAGCGAAACGGTTACAGGAGACCCGGAAAAAGTGCGGGCTGACCCAACAAGAGGCAGCCAAGAGAACAGGCATCAATGTGGTCACACTATCGGGCTATGAAATCGGCAAAAATGAGCCCAATGTGGAGGCACTGGTGCGCTTTGCGGACCTGTACGGCGTGAGCATGGATTATCTCACATGCAGAACTGAAGAATAACCTCGGGTAATGTAAGAGGCGGCCGCCCCAAACAATCAGGGGCGACCGCCTTTTTGCCGGGACACAAACCCGGGGGAAATGCTATTTTTGCAACTTTTAGAGGCATTTGACCAAAACCGAGAAAAGCGTACTTCGGCAAAATGACGAAAAGCCCCGGAACCCATGAGATTCCGGAGCTTTTGACGATGGTGCGCGGTACAGGACTTGAACCTGTGACCCCATGCACGTCAAGCATGTGCTCTACCAGCTGAGCTAACCGCGCAAGAACAGTACTATAATACCCTGCCTACAGGCATTTGTCAATACTTTTCTTGCGCAATGGGGGAGAATTTGTTATAATAGATCCATCAAGCCCGGAGGAGGACAAATATCATGGAGAAAATCGCGCTGGTCACGGGTGCGTCCCGAGGCATCGGACGAGCCATCGCCACGGAGCTTTCCCGCAGAGGCTGGGCCGTAGCCATTGGCTACCGGGTGCGCCGGGACAAGGCTGAGGAGCTGGCCCGGCAGCTGACGGACCGGGGCTGCCGAGCCATGATCTGTCAGGCGGATGTATCCCGGCGGGAGCAGGTGGAGGCCATGGTCCACCGGGTGGAGCAGACCCTCGGGCCCATTTCCCTGCTGGTGAACAACGCGGGCATCGCCGGACAGTGTCTGTTCCAGGAGCTAACGGACGCCCGATGGCACGAGTTTTTCGCCGTGAATGTGGACGGCGCCTTTTACACCAGCCGTGCGGTGCTGCCCTCTATGCTCCATGAGCATGAGGGGTGTATCGTCAACGTCTCCTCTATCTGGGGCCAGCGGGGCGCCAGCTGTGAGGTGGCCTACTCCGCCACCAAGGCAGCTCTCATCGGGCTGACTCGATCCCTGGCTGCAGAGCTGGCCCCCAGCCACATCCGAGTGAACTGCGTAGCTCCGGGGGTCATCCGCACGGATATGCTGGATGAGCTGCCCCGGGAGCTGCTGCCCCAGCTGGCGGAGCAGACGCCTATGGGCCGCTTGGGTACCCCGGAGGATATTGCGGCGGCGGTGGCCTTTTTTGCCGATCCGGCGGCAGATTTCATCACCGGCCAGGTGCTCACCTGCGACGGAGGGTTCATCCTCTAATTACTGGCGAAAAATCTGCGATTTTTCTGCCAAAAGGCTTGCAGTCTGGTGCGTGCGTAATTTTGCCGCGCAGCGGCAAAATTCCACACCGGCAGCCTGAGGGGTATTTTCTCTCACGTACATGGCGCGGTGAAAAGTGATTTGAATTTTTTGCGCCGACGGACGTAAGCCCTGCAGATTTTTCAAAAAATTTACGGAGATGTTGCCTATGAGCGGGCAACATCTCCGTTTCTTTCCTTTTATATAGGGAGAGGGGGCGTGTGGAGCATCACTCGGCCGAAGCAGGTAAGGCTGCGGCCGCTGCCGGCGGTAAACACCTGGTCAGCATCGCTGCGGCTGCGGTTGAGGGAGAACAGATACACTGTGCCCATGGGGTCCCGGTAATACTGCTTGCACAGCATGTCCCCGTCCACGCAGAAGATGCCCACGTCACCGGGGAGCAAGGGGTCGTGGTTTACATATACCACGGATTCGTCGTGGATATAGGGCTCCATGCTGTCCCCTTGGATTCGCACCGCCAGCTCCGCCCCGGGGGGAACGTCCGCCGCCACAGGCAGCAGCTCGTAATCCTCTCCAAACACCGGGGCCGCATAGCCCGCCGCCGCCGGGGAGCAATACAGCGGGATGGTCCGTGCCTCCGCCGCCGGGCGGTCCTGCTCCGCCTCTGCCTGCATCAGGCTCAGGGCATCCAGCATGAGGCTCAGGGTCTGCCGCCCGGCAAGGCCCAGCTCCCGGTATTTCTTCAGCAGGGATTGCTCCTCCTCGCTGACGGCCTGGCCCGCCCTGCCGGCGGCATAAAAGTCCCGGTAGAGGTAGTTGGGCTCCACCTGCAGCACGTCAAATAGCCGCAGCAGAACGCTCTCCTTTGGGGCGCTGAGACCTGTCTCGTAGTTGCCCACTGCCGACCGGGTCACCCCCAGCTTGTCCGCCAGTTCCTCCCGGCTGAGGCCCAGCTCCTTCCTCCGCTGACGTAGCTGCTCGCCAAATCCCACATTGCATCCCTCCCGACTTTTTTCGACATCCTTAGACACAGTGTACGACATTTTCCCGGCTTTGTCAACCAAAAATACAAGAATCTTGTTATTTTGGTATTGACTTCACAAGAATCTTGTGATATTGTAAGACTTGAGCCAAGAAATTTGTGATTAACAGGAAAAGTTTGGAAAAAGAAGCGGAAAAATGGCACATTTGACGATGTAAAAGCCGGACGCGTATGCGTCCGGCAAGAGGGGATTGCCAAGGGCGGCCCCCGGGTAGACGACTCTGGATAAACAAAAAGGCCGATCGCTTGCGCAATCGGCTTTTTGGTGGGGGATGGTGGATTCGAACCACCGAAGGCATCGCCAGCAGATTTACAGTCTGTCCCCTTTGGCCACTCGGGAAATCCCCCATATACATATGAATTTGGAGCTGGTGGACGGATTCGAACCCCCGACCTGCTGATTACAAATCAGCTGCTCTACCAGCTGAGCTACACCAGCACAACAACCAGCGAAAACTATGCTACCATAAAAACCGGGCTTTGTCAACAAAAAAGTTTTGTAAATCCACATTTTTTATAAGGGAAGGGAGAAGGAGAACATGACACTACAGCAGCTATCCTATCAGTATCAGGAGCAGGCCCAGGCCCTGCACCAGCGCATTGATCTCCTGCGGCAGGCGCAAGCCCGGTGCGGCGACCGGGAGAGCGCCGAGCACCTGCAGCGCCGCATCAGGGATCTGGAGCCCTTGCACCGACAGACACGCCAGCTGGCGGAGCTCACCGCTCGCTACTATGACAGGGGGTATCGCAAAAATGCATATTACACCCTCTGAGGCCTACGATCCCATCGACATTGCCAGCCTTTGCCTGTGGAAGCAGGCGCAATCCGGGGACAACCAGGATCGCATCCGCCGGCTGCTGTGCAACCTGCCTTTGGCGGTGCAGCAGGAGCTGACTCCCCGGCAGAGGGAGATCCTGCGGATGCGCTTTACCGGCGGCATGAGCGTCACCGCCATTGCCCGGGAGCTGGGGCTGAATAAATCCACCGTTTCCCGGTCCTTAGCCCGGAGCATGGAGCGGCTTTATAGGTCCCTGCGCTACAGCCTATAATCTTTACAGTGGGGGAGCCCCTCCCCTGCAGGCTCCGTAAATCTTCTGCTTTTAGCGGCATATGACCGTTTCCCGCTGCATCAAAAAGCCTTACAGAGCTTGCTGCCTGCAGGCAAAAAAATGAAATCATTTTCCCTATTGACATTTGCCCTGGAAATGGGAATAATGAGGAGAAGGACAGACAAAGGAGGAGCATATCATGTTCGGCAAAGCGCTGCATAACCGCTGGGCGCGCCTGGGGATGGGAATTCTGGGTGTGCTGCTGATGGCTATATCCATAAACCTGTTTGTGGTGCCGCACAATTTGTATACCGGCGGCCTGCTGGGCTTCTGCCAGCTGACCCGATCCGTCTTAACCCAAAGGCTGGGCCTGGATCCGGGCTTCGACATATCTGGCGTGTTGTATCTGCTGCTGAATATACCGCTGCTTATTTTGGCGTGGAAAACCATGGGCCGGGGCTTTGTGGTGCGGACAATGGTTTGCACGGTGTGTTGCTCCCTGTTTCTGACCATGATACCGGTGCCATCTCATCCCATTGTGGAGGATACCCTCACCAGCTGCCTCCTGGGGGGCATGGTCAACGGCTTTGCCGGGGGCGTCGTGCTTACCTGCGGGTGCAGCAGCGGCGGATTCGATATCCTGGGCCTGTACATGAGCAAGAAGGGTAAGGGCTTCACCGTGGGCAAGTTCAGCATTTCCTGCAATGCGGTGCTCTATGCCCTTTGCCTGGTGCTTTTTGATGCCGCCACCGCCATCTATTCCACCATTTACACGGTCTTTAACAGCCTGTTTTTGGATCGTACCCACCAGCAGAGTATTACCGTCCAGGTGCTGATCTTTACCAAGGAGAAGCACACGGAGCTGCCTAAGTTTATCATGGAGCGGCTGGAGCGGGGCGTGACCTACTGGCAGGGCTACGGCGGCTATACCGATCAGCCCCTGGAGGTGCTGTGCGTGTGCCTGAGCAAATATGAGATCCAGACCCTGCAGCAGGAGGTGCGCAAGGTAGACCCCAACGCCTTCTTCATCGTGCAGGAGGGTGTACGGGTAGGCGGCAACTTTGAAAAGCACCTGAACTGACAGGCCGCAGGAAAATTTGATAAGACGACACAATGCAATAAAGGCCGCCCCGGGGCGGCCTTTATTGCATTGTCTTTGGAGCGGTAGTCTCAGGCTTCAGCCTGCTGCGCATGAATGGCCGCCGCGATGCGCTCCGGCCCGGTCTGCACCGTGGCTCGGGGCATGGCCAAATTCAGCCGGATATAGCCCTTAGCGTTGCCTGCAAACAGGTCGTTGCCGCCCTCCAGCAGGACGCCGGCTTTGTTGGCAAAGAAGTCCGGCAGATCCTCCACCCGGGGCAGTACATCGCCCAGCTCCACCCAGGCAAAAAAGTGGCCTCCGGGATGGTAAACCGAGCGCCGGGGATATTCTCCTTCAGGAATGTATCCACCAGGGCCAGGTTGCCGCCTATATAGGCCTTCAGCTGCTCCAGCCATGGGCCGCCGTGCGCATAGGCCGCCTTATGCGCCGCAATGGACAGCGGATTCACTGCGCCGATGTTCTTGTCCTGGGCCCGAAAACGCGCTCGCTCCTGGGCGCTGCGGATGATGTTGGAGTGCATCAGGCCCACCTCCACCAAGGTGTTCCTGTCAAAGACCATCCAGCCGGAGACGCCGGAATTTTTACAGGATCTGCACGTGTCCAAGGAGGATATCCAGCTGCTGAAGCGATACAACATGCTGTCGGTGATGTAAGGCCGTTTGTCCGGATCTCCTGATTTCACGTGCTTCGCACAGGTCGAGGCGGCGAGCTCCGGCAGACCGGTTCTTTCTAAAAAAACCTGCCCTTTTGCTATGGGCTGATAGCAAAGCGTTAAAGAAATCAAGCTATCGGGGCGTAGCAGGGGCAAAGAAACCTGCCGAGATTAGTCCTTTACGGGCTTTTCTCGGCAGGTTCTCTTTTTTGGGGCAATATTCAAGAAGGCATAAAGCTCTGTGAGTAACGGAAGAAACCGGCGTTTGCGGAAAAGTCACAATTTGCGGAGACAAAGCTTCAAATAGCGCTTGCTATTTTATGTTTGGCATGATATTATTGGTATACATACTAAAACGCTTGAGGGGAGGTGATAAATTTGCGGAGAGACAGCAGTGACACAAAGCGGAAAATACTGACCGTATGTGTCCGCCTCTTTTTGGAGCAGGGGTATAAAAACACCTCTGTCAGCCAGATCGTGGACGAAGCAGGCGTGGCAAGGGGAAGCTATTTGAATCTGTTTCCCACCAAGGACAGGATTTTGCTGGAATTGACCGAAACAATGTTCGGCGGACAGTTCGGCGTGGCCAGAAGCATTGCAGACAGTAAGCTGCCGCCGGTTTACGCCTATGCGGTGGAAACGGCGCTCCAGCTGACACTGACCGAGCTGAACGAGAACCTGCGGGAAATTTACATTGAAGCCTACTCCCTGCCTGAAACATCGGAATATATCTACCTGCATACCACGGCAGAGCTGAAGCAGATCTTCGGCGGGAATTTCCCGGATTACAGCGACAGCGATTTTTACGAGATGGAAATCGGTACGGCGGGGCTGATGCGCAGCTATATGGCGCGGAAATGCGACATCCATTTCCCGCTGGAGCGCAAGCTCAGCCGCTTCCTGACGGCATCCATGCGGGTGTATCTGGTACCGGAGGAGGAACAGGTCGGGGTGCTGGCCTTTATCCAATCACTGGATATCAGGACGATCGCCACAAAAGTTATGTATAAGCTATTCGCCATGCTGGAAATGAAATACGATTTTAAGCTATCGAGGGACGGAGAAACGGAGGAAACAACATGAGGAAACGACTGTTCGCCATTCTGCTGGCGCTCTGCCTGCTCGCGCTGCTCTTCCCGCTCACGGCAAGCGCGGTTCGCCTTGATTGGCCGCATCCGTCTGCGCATTGCGTCTGCGGAGGAGGAATCAGCAATCATAAAGCCATGAACGGGCATACGACCTATGAAGGGGTCTACTTCACCAAGGACGGGAAGGAAAATACCTCCGGCGATATTTCAAAAATGAACGTGATCCGATCGGAAGAAGACCTTAAGGAGATCCACCAAAAAGCAGCGAACAACAAGGGAAAAACGTTCTACTATTACCTTGCCAATGATGTCACCCTAACGAATCGAATCTATGTTTGGGAGGGCTGCACGTTTGTGATTTGTTTGCATGGCCATACCCTTACCTGCAATGTGCCGAATGCACAAAGCGCCTTCCTTGTGTGGAATAACGCGCGTCTGGTATTTACGGATTGCCAGTTCTCCGGCGACCGCGGCCTCATCACCGGTGACAGCTGCGCCGCTGTTTCTGTTGCCGAAACTGCCACCTTTGACCTTTACGGCGTGAGCATCTGCATGACCAGCTCGGAAACGGACGGCATCCGCGATGTTTACAACGACCCGGTTTGCGGCGTTTATAACTGCGGCACGTTCAATATGTACGGCGGCTGCTACTATCAAAAAAGCTCCGACTATCCCACGGATCGCCCGGTCATCAGCAACATCCGCAACACCAAGTACGGCCCCGGTGTAATTAACAGAGGAACCTTCAACATGTATGACGGCATCATCTCCGGCAATGAGCGGAACGGCGTGATGTCCACCATCACCCCTTCAGATGATACCATCAACCTCTACGGCGGCACCATCACCGGCAATACCGGCGCGGGTATTTCGGCCACTCACTGGCCCATGCCCTCCATCGCGACAAGCGACTATTATACCAATGTCAACCTCTACGGCGGTACGATCTCGGAAAATACCGGTGCGGGCATCGACGCGGCCTACGGCAGAGTGACGATGGCGCAGCAGAGCAGCGCCATTCCCGTCGAAATCAAGAACAACAAGGGCGGCGCGATCTCACTGACGCGGGACGGCTCGACCGCCAACCTCGGCACCGGCCGGATTACCGGAAACTCCGGCGGCAAGGGTGCAGTCGCGCTGAGCGCAGGCTCCCTGACCCTTACCGGCGACGTGAAGATCACCGGAAACACCGGCGCGAATCTCTATCTTGCCAACGGAAAAACCGTTACATTGGATAATCTCGGCAGCGCCGCCGAGATCGGCCTGACCACCGAGAGCACGGCAGTTCCTGTGGTGTTCGCCGAGGCCAACGGCACGGATTACACCAGCCGCTTTACCCCGGACAGCGCAGGCTACAGCATCGGCTATAACGCCGCGCAGCAGCTCCAGCTGCAAACCATGACCTATCCCGTGACCTACGCCCCCGGCGCAAACGGCACGGGCGACAGCAAGACGGTCAGCAAGGAGCACGACAGCGTGCTGGAGCTGGAGGGCGCGCTCTTTACCCGTATGGGCTACACGCAGGTCGGCTGGTCGAAGGTCGACGGCGGCGAGAGGGACTATTCCCTGAACGCGATTTATGAGCAAAACGAGGCGCTTACGCTCTACCCCGTCTGGGAGGAGCGCAGCGACTATACCGTCCATATCGTCAACCGCGACGGCTCGACGGTCACGGAATTGAATAATGTCAAATGGACGGATGAAATTTGGAAGCTCCTGACGCCGACACCGACAAGAGAAAATGGTGAGCTCCTGAAAAGACTGCTGCTCGGCACAAGCATAGTTTACGGCGGAGATACCTACGGCAAATTTGCCACGGGCGGTTAGGATAGCCTTACCTTCATTGCTGTTTGGGATGATGCCTTTGCGAGCCGCAGCACCATTTCTGTAGGCGATTCCCAGTGGACCGGCTATCGTGCGGATGCTTCGGAGCGATTCTTCCGCGATGACCAGACGGTGACGCTCACGGTGTCGCATCCGGAAGAACTGTTGTATTTCCAGTACGCGGTCAGCGACCAGCTTTTTGAAAATGGCAGTGTTGCGGCAAGAAAGCTGAGCTTTGTGGATTATACAGGGACGTTCAGCACCGCCTCGCTGAATCTGGAGGAGGGGAAGCCCTATGTGATCTATGGCTTCCTATTCACTGAGTTCAAAAGTGAAATTGTGATCAATACGGATAAGATCATCATCGACAAGACCGCCCCGACGATCACCGGCGCGAAGAATGGCGACGTTTTCTGCGGCGAGGGCGACAAGACCCTCACCGTGACCGATCGGTATCTGGACACCGTGACGGTCAACGGCGCGCCCGTGACCCCCAACGAACAGGGTCAGATCACCCTCACCGACGCGAGAACCCCGCAGACCGTCGTCGCCACGGACAAGGCGGGCAATTCCACGACGCTCACCGTGACCGTCCATTCGTCCCATTCCTACAAATGGCAGACGGAGAACGGCCAGTATTGGGGCGAATGCGAATTCTGCGGCAATAGGGTCGAAAAGAAGGACCTCCCCACCCTGACCATCACCAGCCCGGATACCGTCTGCCGCACGCAGGACTTCAAATTCTCTTTCAACCTGCCGGAGGGCTGCACGGATCCCGCCTACAGCTATGAGTTTAAATACACTGGCGACGGCGCACCCATCACCCCGGTCGACGGCGTCTGCGCGGGGACGATCCCTGCCGCTTCCTACATGGCAGAGGAAACCGGCTTCCGCTTTATCGCCTCTGCCACGACGGCGGAGGGCTACCGGTTCAGCGTTTCCAAGGATATCACCATCCGCGAGCATTCCGGCGGCACGGCGACCTGCACGAAGCAGACCATCTGCGACCACTGCGGTCAGTCCTACGGCGCACTGGCGGCGCACAGCTTCACGGCAGAAACCGCCGAGGAGCAGTATCTGAAATCCGCTGCGACCTGCACCGAAAAGGCGGTCTACTACAAGTCCTGCGCAGTCTGCGGCCTGAGCTCCGAGGGCACGGCGGATGAAGAGACCTTCTTCTTCGGCAATGCGCTGGACCACGATTGGGGCGCTTGGATGCCCGACGGGGAGGGCACGCACAAGCGCGTCTGCACCCACGATGCCAGCCATGTTGAAACGGACGGCTGCACCTACGGCGACTGGAGCACAAACCAAGACAGTCACTGGAAGACCTGCACCGTCTGCGGCGGAGAGGCTGAGCGGATCAAACACGCCGACCCGGACTGCAACCATTTCTGCGACACCTGCGGCATCAAAATGACTGAGCACGACTTCACGGGAGAAACTGCAATCACGGCACTTCTGTACAAGGAAGCAAATTGCCTCTCTCCCGCACTCTATTACAAATCCTGCAAGATCTGTATGCTGTCCTCCAAGGGAACGGCCAGCGAAGCGACCTTTGCAAGCGGGGACAAGAATCCGAACCGTCACGCCGAATATCCGGGCGCTTGGCAGACCGATGCCGACAGCCACTGGAGATTCTACACCTGCTGCCAGTTGGAGGTGGATCGCGGCGCGCATCAGGGCGGCACGGCCGACTGCCTTGCCCCGGCCCTCTGCGAGGTCTGCCAGCACTCGTACGGCGAGCTTGGCCCGCACCATTTTGTCGATCAGGTGAACGAATACCGGCTGAAGTCCGCCGCCACCTGCACAAGCCCGGCGGTATATTATCAGTCCTGCTCCACCTGCGGCGCGCAGGGCACGGAAACCTTTACCAATGGCGAACCGCTCGGCCATGACTATGGCGCTTGGACATCCAACGAAGACGGCACCCATACCCGCATCTGCAAGCACGATGCCTCGCACACCGAGACTAATAACTGCACCGGCGGCACGGCGACCTGCACCGCAAAAGCCGTCTGCGAGGTATGCAAGGCTGAGTATGGCGAGCTGACGGCGCACGACTTCACTGCCGAAAAAGCAGAGGCGCAGTATTTGAAGTCTGCTGCAACCTGTACCGAAAAGGCAATCTATTACAAGTCCTGTGCAGTCTGCGGTCTGAGCTCCGAGGGCACGGCGGATGAAGCGACCTTCTTCTCCGGCAATGTGCTGGACCACGACTGGGGCGCTTGGACATCCAACGAAGACGGCACCCATACCCGCACCTGCACCGTTGACGGATGCTCTGCAGGCACGCAAACGGAGAATTGCATCGATGCAGACAAGGACCATAAATGTGATATCTGCGATTATATAATCAGCGAGTGCGCAGATGATAACAAAGACCACAAGTGTGATTATTGCGGCAAGAAGCTGACCGACCACACCGGCGGGAAAGCGACCTGCAAGGACAAGGCAAAGTGCGAGGTCTGTGGTGCGAAATACGGTGAGCTTGATCCGAAGAACCACACCGGCTTAAAGCACTTCCCGGCAAAGGCGGCGACCAAGACCACCGAGGGCAATATCGAGTATTGGTACTGCGAAGGCTGCGGCAAGTATTTCAGCGACAAGGACGGCACCAAGGAAATCAAAAAAGCCGACACCGTAACGGCGAAGCTGAAGGACGATCCCAAATCTCCCCAGACCGGCGACACATGCAGCTCTGCTTTGTGGATTGCCCTGCTGCTTGTCAGCGGCGGTGCAGCCATTGGCACAACGGTTGTAGGGAAAAAGAAAAAGTACAACAAATAATGAAATAGCGTTTCTTGCTCCATCTTCCGAGCAAGACAAAAGCGTCGTAGAAATACGACGCTTTTGTGCTGCCTGCATGACGGTGAGCACATCGCCGGCGGCCCGGTAAATGCAAAAAAACACCACCCTATTAAGAGCGTTGACATAGGAAAACAGGAAGAAACCCAGTAAAATCAACGCTTTTAAGGGCAGAGGGCAAACAGGTTAGCTCAA
>ENA-UBIJ01000495-UBIJ01000495.1-human-gut-metagenome-genome-assembly--contig:-NODE-495-length-18261-cov-5.184994_pt1 | contig 18261 bp, 13 predicted proteins | sample MGYA00244944_ERZ654876 | MGnify/ENA primary metagenome ERZ654876 (study PRJEB26926, sample SAMN06164748) | human gut metagenome | biome: ENVO:00009003; feature: ENVO:2100002; material: ENVO:00002003...
TCTACACGCGTAAGATCGTCGGCAGCGTCAGATGTGTATAAGAGACAGGTGCGCGCCCTCGACGGTGTCAGCCTGTCTATCGATTATGGTGAGTTCGTGGCCATCGTCGGCACCTCGGGCTCGGGCAAGAGCACGATGATGAACATACTCGGCTGCCTCGACGTACCCACCTATGGCGAATACCTGCTCGACGGCACTCCCATTTCCGAGCGCAGTGAAAGCGAGCTTGCGCGTATACGCAGCGAAAAGATAGGCTTTATCTTTCAGGGGTATAACCTCATCCCCTCGCTGAACGTGCGGCAGAACGTGGAGCTGCCCATGGTATATCAGCACGTGCCCCCGGCGGAACGCGAAGAGCGGGCGATGGCGGCGCTCGAGCAGGTGGAGATAGCCCAAAAGGCCGAGAGCCGGCCCATGCAGCTCTCCGGCGGTCAGCAGCAGCGCGTGGCCATAGCCAGGGCCATCGCCACGCGCTCGCCCATCATCATGGCCGACGAGCCGACGGGCGCGCTGGACTCCAGGACCGGCGCGCAGGTGCTGGGCATACTGCGCAGCCTGAACGCGCAGGGCACCACCGTCATACTTATTACTCATGACAACGGCATTGCAGCCAAGGCCAGGCGCATCGTGCGGCTCATCGACGGGAAAATAGTCTCCGACAAACCCAATTCCCCCGACGAGACTCGGGCGATAAATCAGAATATGTGAGGAGGCGGGCGTATGGAAGAACTCAAAATGGCGCTCGAAAGCATTACGGAGAAGAAGTCACGCTCCTTCCTCACCATGCTCGGCATCCTGATAGGCGTCGGCGCGGTGCTGATACTCGTCACGGTCGTCACCGGCATGAACGCGGACATGGAGGCCTACTACGAAAAGCTGGGCGTCAACAAGGTCTATGTCAGCATCACCCAATATGACCGCACGAACACCACTGACGTCACGGATGAGCTTATCGCCTATGTGGACTCCGAGCTTTCGGACATCGCCGTCGGCGTGACGCCGGAGTTTGAGAGCAGCGGCACGCTGCGCTATTCCGGCAGCTCAAACGACAGCGCCGTGGTCTACTTCGGCAGCGAGCAGTGGTCGCAGTGCAACAACTACACCCTCGAGGACGGACGGGACCTAACGGCGCTGGACATGAAAAACCGCTCCATGGTCTGCGTCATCGGGGCCTACGTGGCGGAGAGCCTCTTCGGCTACATAGACCCCATCGGCAAAACCATCACCTATAACGGCTATCCGCTCAAGGTGGTCGGAATTTACTACGCCAAGGACGGCACGGCTGAAGACAGCATGGACGACGCCATCGTCGTGCCATACACGCTGGACCGGGCCATCCTCGGCACCGACACGGTCACGGATTTCACTGTGAAGGTCTCAAGCTCCGAATACATGGAGGAGGCCATGAGCCGCATGGAGCTGTGGTGCGAGGAGAACCTCGACGACAACACCGGCAGCTATTCCGTGGAAAACGGAAACGACGAGATGAACGCCTCCGAGGACGAGACTACCAGCCTTTCACTGATATTAGCGGGCGTTGCCTGTATCTCGCTGCTCGTTGGCGGGATAGGCATAATGAACATTATGCTCGTTACGGTTACAGAGCGTACGAGGGAAATAGGCATCAAAAAGGCCATAGGCGCGCAGCGGCGCGTTATCGTCACGCAGTTTCTGGTTGAAGCCGCCGTGCTCTCTGGCCTTGGCGGGCTTATCGGCATCCTGATAGGCTACGGCGGCTCGCTGCTGATAGGCAAGGCGATGTATGACCTCATACTTGTCCCCGACACGGTCTACGTGATCGCCTCGGCAGTGTTTTCAATAGTCATCGGCATAGCCTTCGGGCTCTACCCGGCGGTCAAGGCCTCAGGCCTGCAGCCGGTGGACGCCCTAAGAGCAGATTAAGGAGATCGCTATGAAAAAACGTATACTCACACTGTTTTTGACCCTCGCAATGATGACGAGCCTCGCTGCAGCTGTCCCGGCCTCAGCCGAGTCGTCGAGCGAGAACACCTCGCTCGCCGTCGCCGTGCTTGAGGGCCTTGGAGCCTACGACGACGGGGCAATAAGCCAGTCGTCGTACATAACGCGCGGCGAATTTGCGCGGCTGCTGGCCTACGCGCTCGGCAAAGGTGACGAAGCTGGTTCCTATGCCCGGCGCACCATGTATACCGACGTTCCCGCAGGCAGCAGCAACGCGAGCTATATAAACCTTGTAAGCAGCGAAGGCGTACTCTCAGGCGACGGCAACGGCACCTTTGACCCGGACGGCTCGCTCACCTATAGCGACGCCGTTACCGCGGCGCTCAAGGCGCTCGGCTACACCTCCTCAAGCATAGGCACGGCCTGGCCGGACGACTACATTGACAAGGCGCTCGAGATCGGCCTTGCGAGCGGCCTGAGTCTCTCCGCGGGTTCCTGTCTCACCGGAGGGCAGGCGGCGCTGCTGCTTTACAATATGCTTCGCGCCGACACCGTATCCGGCACGGCCTACGCATCCACCATCTCCGATGCGAGCGTCCAGCAGGCCATACTGCTCTCAAACAGCGCCGTTTCCGACCTAGGCTCAAGCAGCGTCAAGGTCTACGCCGGCGGCGCGACCACCTATTACGCCCAGAGCGGAAGCCTGCCCGGAGAGCTGGTAGGTACGCGCGGCACGCTGCTGATCGATTCATCCGGCTCCGTCTGCGGCTTCATACCCGACGCCGCAAGCGTTGTATCCGTGCGCGTAAAAAGCGCGACCAGCGCAAGCATCACCACCGACAGCGGTGCGGTCTATTCCGTCCCCTCCTCGGCCTCCCTGGTTTATCGCGGCGAACGGTACAGCTACGTCACAGGTTATGTAAACCTCAGCAGCGGCAGCACCGTGCGGCTCTATTTGAACTCCGACGGGGATGTGGAGACCATCGGCACCCCGACCGCGACAAGCGGGAAGGCGGTTATCGCCTCGTCGAGCGGCGCGAAGGCGCTCAGTTCGTTTATCAAGGGCCTTGGCGTCACGGGTGACTACACGATATACAAAAACGGCGAGGCCGCCACCGTGGACGACCTTGCAAAATACGACGTCGCCACATACGACGCCGCAAACGCCGCGATCCTGGTATCCGACAGGCGCATAACCGGCGTTATCGAAGCCGTATACCCGAGCATGGACGCGCCGCAGACCGTTACCGTTTCAGGGGTTGAATACAGTGTGATCGAGATGGCGCAGAGCGACTTTGCCAAGCTCAGCCTCGGACGCACGGTCACGCTGCTGCTCACGACCGACGCCGCGGTCGCGGCGGTGGAGACGGCCGCAAAGTACAAGAGCGATATGATAGGCATACTGAGCCAGAACTCAGATGGCAGCTACACTGTTTCCCTGGCCGGCGGCCTCACTCTCACGGGCGAGTGCTCCAACGCCGAGGAGCGTTATATAGGCACGCTCGTATCGGTAAGCTCCTCCGGCGCGGGCAAAATAAGCGTCTCGCCCATCTCGGAGTCCGACGTCACCGGCAGCCTCGACCTTGAGGATATGACCCTGGGCAGCTATGACGTGGCTCCGGGCGCCGCGGTCTACGAGTGGGCCGGGCGCGGCTATGTCGTCGAGGCGGACCTCGACGACATCAAGTGGACAAATACTGTCGGCGCGTCGAGCATCAGCTACGCTCACCTGGACTCGAACGGGCAGGTGGACGTCATCCTGCTCAAAAGCGTCACGGGCGCGTCCTACACTTACGGGCTTGCCGCGGTCACCGGCGGCACGCTCAGCGTGAGCAACGCGGCCTCGTCGACAGGGGAGCTCACCGGGGCGGGCAACGTGCGCACCGGCTCCTTCGTGGGCGTGGCGTATACCGCCTCCGGCGCAGCTGTGGATGTCATAACCCTCAAAGGCAAAAACGTTGAGCGCTCCGACTTTGTCGGCGGCGAATATGTGGAGATAGACGGCGTGCTCTACGGCATTTCCGACGACGTGCAGGTATACAACTCCACCACGGGCAGCTGGTACACGGATTCGTCCAGCCTGGGTACGGCTCTGGAGCAGGCGCTGGCTTACTCCAATGATATAACCGCATACTATGACCGCGACGCCGAAAGCGGCGGCTGTATTCGGGTGGTGGTCGTGGAATGACAGCTCTCAGGCGTTTTGCGGCGGCTCTCGCCGCCGCAGCGCTGCTGAGCGTCCCGCTGGAGGCGTGGACGGACTCGGCTGCACTGGACGCAGGAGCCGCTGCATACACCCTGGCGGCGGCTCAGAGCGATGAGCCCGTTGTTTCAGCCGGCACAAGCGAGGGCGGCGCCAAAGCTGATGAGGCTGAAGAAACCGTCTATCCCCTCTCAGGAGAGCGAGAGAGACTGAGGCCCGCCTATTACATGGCCTCGGATGAGGACCTGCTTGCCGCTGAGAACAAATACACCTCCATGGAGGCGAACCTTCAGTTCACGCTCGAAAACTACGAACTCCTGAACCCGGGCTATGACGAGTATGTTTACGAGTTGGACGACATTGAGCACGACCCCTACGTTTTGCTCTCACTGCTCTCAGCATATCTGGGCGGCTTCTGGACTATTGAGGGGGCGCAGGAGGCGATAGAGGAGATATTCTCCCGGCAATACACCCTTACTGAGACCGTCAGTGAGGAGACACGCTATGAGACCGCAACTGAGACCAGGACGGAAACCGACCCCGAGACAGGCAAAATAGTCATCTACGTAGAGGGCTCTGAGGTGCCATACACGGCCACGGTCTGCACAGTGACGCTGGATGTGACTCCGCTGAGCTTCATTCCCTCATCGATGCTCACGCGCACACAGCTGGGCGAGTATGCCTCGTATATGTCGATACTCGGCGGCGCAGAGGAGCTGTTTCCTGATTCATATTATCAGACATACCTTACCGGGGATTATCAGAACTATGAGGTGAATGAGGAATACCTCACCGACCCTGTGTTTTCCGCAGTGCTCAATGAGGCCGAAAAGTATCTGGGCTGGCCCTACGTCTGGGGCGGCTCGTATCCCGATACCAGCTTTGACTGCTCGGGCTTTGTCTGCAATGCGCTCAACGCTGCGGGATACGACGTAGGGCGCACCTCTGCTCAGGGGCTTTATATGCTATGCACCGAGGTGAGTGAAGACGAGCTCCAACCCGGCGATCTGGTTTTCTTCACCGGAACGTTTGACAGCGAATATACCGTGACACACGTAGCAATTTATGTCGGAGACGGCATGATAATAAACGCAGGCAATCCCATACAGTATGAAAGCCTGGAGGAAAAGTGCTCCATGTCACAACTCTACGCGTATGGAAGGCTGAATTGAGAGGAGGATACCGTGCGCAAATCTCTCTACGATTATTGTCTTGAAACAGAAAGCGGCCTGCTTAACGAATGGGACGCGGATAAGAATGCGCCTCTCACGCCGCAAGACATCAGCTACGGCAGCAAGCGCAAAGCCTGGTGGCGCTGTGAAAAGGGCCACTCCTGGGAAGCGTCGATATCGATCCGCACACGCGGCTCTCATTGCCCGGTCTGTGCCGGAAAGATAGCCGATGCAGGCGTCAACGACCTGGCCACGCTCTATCCGCAGCTCATGGAAGAGTGGGTGTGGGAGAAAAACGGCGGCCTCAGGCCGGAGACGATCCTGCCAAACAGCCACAAGAGGGCCTGGTGGCGATGCGCCGAAGGGCATGAATGGTGTTCTCACATCATAGTGCGCACCCGCGGCTGCGGCTGCCCATATTGCGCAAAGCGGGCCATAGCCCCTGAGGACAACTCTCTCGCCGCTGCATTCCCACAGTTGGCCGCCGAGTGGGCGCAGGGCCTCAACGGCACGCTTACGCCCTCGGACGTTGCGCCGGGCAGCCGGCGCAAGGTCTGGTGGCGCTGCAGTAAAGACCATGTCTGGCTCGCGGAGATCAGCTCCCGCACACGAGGGTGCGGCTGCCCTTACTGTGCCGGCAAGCGAATAAATCCTGGGGAAAACGATCTTGCAAGCGTCAACCCCAGGCTCGCCGCCGAATGGAACAGCGAGCGCAACGGTGCGCTCACGCCTCAGGATGTGACGGAATACAGTAATCGCCGCGTGTGGTGGCGCTGTCCCATCGGGCACGAATATCGTACGAGTGTATGCGCCCGCAGCAAGGGCAGCGGCTGCCCGTACTGCGCCGGAAGGCGTACACTGCCAGGTTTCAATGACCTCGCGTCGCAGGAACCCAAGGTAGCTGCACAGTGGGCGCAGGACTTGAATGGCAGTTTAACGCCTGAAATGGTGACTCCCGGAAGCAATCGCCGCGTATGGTGGCGATGTTCAGAGGGCCACGTCTGGCGCGCCGTCATATATTCCCGCGCGCTGGGAGACCGCTGCGGCTGCCCGGTGTGCGCAGGAAAAGTGAAACAGCGGACACAGAAGCATCCTGCTTACTGTGCTCCAAAATATGCGCAGATATCATACAAGGGGGGAAAACTATAATGACAAAGCGAATGATGGCTATGCTTATGGCTGTTGCTATGGCAGTGTCTCTGCTGCCAATGGCAGCATCGGCCGCAGATGAACCAGAGCGGAACAATTCGACGATAAACATTGACGTGATTGTCGACGGCACTGAGTGTGATGATCTCAGCGACATTTTGACGGTCAGACCGCTCGGCAACGGCAGCTTCGATACAGAGAGCGCTGAAGTCGACTTCAAATTTACCCGTTATGACTGTAAAGACATTCTGTTCACTGCTGCAGACGGATATGTGATCGAAGGGGTCAAGGCCGAACTTGTCTATGGACAGAGCGGCAGCAATGGTATTATCAGTACCAACAGCGGCGTACTGGCTGACAACGTAAAAGGCGGTTCTACCGTTACCGTGTATCTGCAAAGTGTATACAGCATCGTGTACCACGACGAAAATGGCGACGTGCTTACTGAAAACACGGTCGAAGCTATCACGGCAGGCAGAACATCGCTCGCTGTCAGCAATATGCCAATGACCGAGGAACAGTACAGCGAGGCCGATGAAAACGGTGCGCAGGAGGGGTATGAGTATTGCTGCTCCACCGGAACTCTCAACACCTGTGAGATAATAGCCGAGCTGCCGGAGGACCGTTCTGATTACGTCTATGACGGCTGGTATGTAGGCACGGCCGAAGGTGACGTAAAGCTGCAGCCCGGTACGGTTTTCTACGGTGATGCGTACAACTTTGAACTGCTTGACACATATGACGGCGTGGAAGACCACATCATAAACCTCTATTATACAGGTGCGACGATCTATACCATCACTGTGCGCTACGAAAACGAGGCTGGAGAGACACTTAAAGAGCCTTCTGCCAGAAGCGTCACTGCCGGGAGCAAATACAATGTTTTTGTCGGCATTGAGCTGATGGTTGGCGCCTCACACAACGGCATTTTCTATGTCTTCGATGGTCTGAAGGATGGAGATGTTGAAGAGGGCATTGCCGCCGGGGATGTAGAGGTCACGTTCATATACGCGACCGATGTCATGGGCGATGTTGACGGTGGGTCTGACGGAGTTGCGGACAAGTATCAGGCTTTTATAATATACCGTTCCAATAACAGCGCTCTCGGAACGGTAAGCCAGACAAGCGAGTCTATCGATCTCCGGGAGGACTTTGATTCCGAGCCCTCGATCGAGGATGTGTCTATTTCCGGAAGCACAGCCGTTGCAAGCTCCGGCGCTCGCTTCACCGGTTGGACTCTTGACGGCAAGGAAATAAGCTCTGACGCCGTACTCGAATACACCTTTGACACAGTGACTCCTGGAGCGGTGTATACTTTCGTCGCAAATTTTGCCGCATAAACAAATCCCCGTGGCAACGCCCCGGGGATTCTTTCTGCTCATTATTCAGCGGTTTCCTCGCTGCCGCTTATATACGTCACCATCGTGTCCAGTGGGTTTCTTTCGGTGGCGGCGGTATAGTTATCGTAGCTTTCATCCACCGTTGTGTCCTCATGGCCTATCAGCAGTACGGCGACCACTGAATATCCATCAGGTATACCTAACAAATCAGCGTATTCGCTGCTGTTTTCTCCATTAAGCACCATGGTTGGAGAAGATATTATCTTAGTGCCGTATCCCAGCAGCTGCGCTGCGGCCGACATGGTCTGGCATGCTAGACCTGCGTCGAGTTCGGATCCGTCTGCGCAGGATATAATGATGGCGAGGGGCGCGTCGGCTATGCCGGCCTTCGTGAGCGCCTCGCCCTCGTTTGCGCCCGGCTCTTCAACATATGCATCCGCGTCCGGATCTTCGGTGTCTGCTCCGGCCTCTTCGCCGCTGTTGTCGGTTGCGGTGGTTTCATCCGGCTCCGGGTCGGTGTCCGCAGGCTCTGAAGCTTCATTCGTACCATCGCCGTCCGCAGCCGTTCCGTCCGACGGCTCTGCGCCTTCTGCCATACCGCCTGCCGGAGCCGCGCCGCTCATGGCAGCGCTCATGTTTTCGTCTATCTGCTGCAGAACCTCCTGGTCCGTGACAACACTGAAGTGCCAGGGCTGGCCGTTCATCGCGCTCGGTGTATTGGCACCGGCGGTCAGTATGGTTTCCAGGTCAGTTTCGTCGACCGCCTCGTCAGTGAAATACTGAGTCGTGGCCATGTCGGTGATTATCTCCAGAGCATCGACTGTCGCAATTTCGATGCTATCCGGCGACTCGACGGCCTCCGGTGTTTCCTCCGGATTTTCGGTCTCTTCGGTTCCCGCCGCCCCACAGCCGCTCAGCAGAGCTACGACCATGGCAGCCGACAGGAGCGCTTCATGTTTCGGCTTTTGAGATGTTTCATATTCATCGTCCTTTCCACAAATAGATTCAGTGGCTTGACCACAGTTAAATTTAATCACATCAAATTGAAAGCAGGCTGAATGCGTTTGCAGCGATTTGTAAAACTAATGTGAGTTTAGCCGAACGCTCCCTCTATTTGAGCGAGCGCACTTCCGGCAGCTCACGCAAGTGCTTTTTCGCTTTGGAGACCCAGGCGGTAACGTTGTTCGCACTTGCACCCATCTGCTCTCCTATCTCTCGTGCGGTGTAGCCGTCGGCCATGAGGCGCAAGGCCCGAATGCCTTTGGCGGTCACGCCAGATGCGCTGCGCTCAGCAGCCATCAAAGCATCGGCAAGGGAGTTGTCGGTTGGTTCTGTGACAGGCTCGGAGCTGTACGGCGGCATTATCTCAGGCTCCATCAGCCTCTCGGCACCCGCACGGCGATTGGCATATATGAGCGCTGAGCAGATCTCGTTCCAAATGAGCCGGTAGGCATAGGTCGAAAAGCAGCCGCCTTTATCCGTCGCCGCAGCTTTGCATAACCCGATACAGCCTATCTGGAACAGATCGTCGTAACTGTATATGCTGGGCTGGCTGATGCCGTGGACTCTGTCCCTTATGACCTTGCCGACGAGGCCGATGTTATTCTCAACTTGCTTTCTCTGCGCATCGTTAAGCGTCATGAGGCCTCACGCCCCTTGTAGCTTGCGAGCATCGTCCTGCTCGCGTCAATGACCTGCCGGCAGTAGTATTCGCCGAGATGACCTATGTGCGCCTCAGAGAGCGGCGCTTGCAGCAGGTGCGCGAGCCAAGCGTAGGCTTGCTCCTTGCTCATCCTGCCGCTGAGGTAGAGCTTATCAAAATAGCAGTGCGCCTCGCGGCGCAGCGCACGCAGCTCGCCATTTGCCAGAGTGCCGACGGGTCGGCTCGTTCCCGGGTGTGTGCGGACATATGCATCGCACGCCGGATAACGCTTGCAGACATAGAGCATGGTGCCGTTGGCGTTTTCTCTGTATATCCCGTCCGCGCTGCGGAGAATGACAGGCGAGCCGCAGTAGGGGCAGCGCATGTCGGCGGGGTTTTTCCTTTTCCTTTTCATAAAGTACCTCCAGATATGCAAAAAGAGCCGGAAAACTGCATGACAAAGCAAGAGGCTAAGGTAGACGTTCTAAATCGTCTCCGCATCTTGCTGATGTCAAAGCAGCCTTCCGGCTCTTTTAATCAGATGTGGCTTGCGCCGTGTGGATCGCTCAATGCGCGAATCCGTAACAGGATCCCACGCCTGCGCGGCGTGGCATTTGACCGAGGGGTACCTTCCTCCGTTCCTGAAAGCCTGGGCGCAAGCCCCTGCCACGGTTTCAGCATAACACGGCACGGACACACGGTCAAGTCATGCATGATCAATTTAACAAAATAGTTACAAAAACATCTAAAACCATACGGTAAATAGCTATAATTTCGGTCTGACAGTTAGAAAATCAGTCTGACGGCTCGTTATCATCTTCATCGTATTCGTCCCAACGGCGTCTGCGCCTGCGTGAAAATTGAAGCGTTATAAGGAACACGATCGCCACCAGCATCCCGCCGCCAAAAACGGCAAGGTGAACAACGGGAATGCCGTAAACGGTCGGCTCATCACTGTCGTCATCTATTTGCTGTGTGACTGGCTCTGTGGCTGCTGTAGACTCCACAGCTGCCGGCGACTCGCTTGATTCCGGTTCCGGTGAAGGGGCCTTTTGCGTAGAGGTAAGGCGGGACAGCTCGTAAACACTGCTGCCGCCAATTTCAAGGCTGAGAATGCCGTACTCATCCACGATAACCGTGCCAGGATAGACTCCAGAATCAGTACGCAGTTCAAACTCCACCCCCGCCCAAGCCTCCCCCAGCTGTATTGTGAGCTGTGAGGGTTCGACGACCTGAAGCTCGGTCCCGTCTGTGTCGGCACGGGCGTTGACAGACAGAAGCGATATGGCCATGACGGAAAGCATTGCAGCGAACGCTTTATGTTTTTTCATTGCGCTTGCCTCCCTTGCCCTTGCGGTAGACGGCAAAATAGTAATACATTCCCACGCCTGTGATCCCAGCGAGCCCGACGCAGACGAGGACAATGAGCGGTACCAGGCTGTCATCACCTGTTTTGGGCACGTCGACCGTTATCTTTGCGTTATGTATGTTTACTGTCAGTGTCTCGCTTGCGACAAGGGCCACAGTGACAGGATCAGCTATCTCATAGCCTTCGCTGGCACCGTTTTCAAGTTCTGTGACCACATATTCCCCAATGCGAAGGCCCTCAATGAGTATCTCCCCGTTTTCGTCGGTAGTAAAGGTCATATCGTAGCCGTTCACTCCTGAGACTCGGAAAGCAAAGCCCTCTAACTTCCCGTCATCGGTTGTCTTGACTATCTTCAGTGCGCCGCATTGGGGCTGGTTGAGGAAACCGGCGCCGGCCTCGTTCTCAACAGAGCAGACTTCACCGTCAATACTTATCTCAACGTAATAGGCGTTTTCATCGAGCACGTAGCCTTCGGGAGCCTCAACTTCCTTTACCAAATAGCCACCGGCCTCGAGCTCGTGCATCCAGTAGACGCCTTCGCCTTCATCGTCCATCTCACCGAGAAGCTCATCGCCATCGTCGGGCAGCTTGTCCCCGTTGGTATCACGGTAGACCTCAAATACTGCGCCGGTGAGACGGTTGTCAGGGTAGTCCGCGTCATATTTGGTGAGCGTGATGCTGCCTCGAATCGGGTCATTGGTGATCTCCAGTTCTATTGTCTGGTTATCCTCCGAAATACTTACCTGATATAGCTCCTCGCTGAGCACATAGCCTGATGGAGCCGCCAGCTCGCGCACGATGTAATCACCAACGGGCAAGTTTTCAAAGGTGAATGCGCCGTCTTCACCGGAAGCCGCGGTCATTATTGCCGTTTCCTCAGTGAACTCGGCGGCGTCGCTGCGGAATATCCCAAATATAGCGCCGGACAGGGCTTTGCCGTTTTCGTCCAGCTTCATTCCCGAAACTGAGCCGTGCTTGAGTTCGTTTATTATGGCTTCGCCACCGTTGACCACTATGCTGACCAACGGCGTATCCTGACCGGCGTAGCTGAACTCCACCGGGTAGCGTGTATGGCTGAGCACATAGTGGCCGTCGGAGGTATACTCCAGGACGTAGTAGCTGCCAAATGGCAGGTCTGCTGTAAACGAAGCAGTGCCGTCGGCGTTGACAGCGGCGATTTCTATAAGCCCGTCGGCGGGTATGACGCTTCCATCTGCAGCGGTGATGCTCTCAGCGGCGTAGAGTCCGAAGCTGACTGCGGTGAGCTCGCCGTTTGCGCCTATGCCATACTTTTCGTCTGTCTCAAGCGACTTGGTCAGCGAGACCTGCGCTTTCTGCCGCTCATTTTTGAAAGTGACCTCCAGCTCCGCGAGGCTCTCATTCTGCCCGGCGTATGCCAGCTCTACCGTCTGCGGCTCGTCGTTCAGTACCATGCCGTTTGGTGCAGCGGTCTCAGTTATCACATATTTGCCCAGGTAAAGTTCCTCGCTCACAGCAATTCCGTCAGACCCGGTAGTAATAGTGTCGACCACCGTGCCGGCCGCAATGCGCACGCTGCCATCAGGGGTAAGAATGTCTTCGGCAGCGGAAATGGTAAACGTTGCTCCTTCGAGGCCTCCGTTTTCATAGATCGGGCGGTAAACTCCGTCAGACTCTGCTACTGAGGCAAAAACCTCTCCAGTCTTGGATATGCGTATCACGCCCATCTGCGGGGAGTTGTATTTTACGACTGTGACAGTGCTCTCACTGCCATCTACGGTAAATGACACAGGCGTGGGATCGAGAACGTAGCCGTGACAGGCAGCTACTTCGATAAGCTCGTATTCACCATAAGGCAGGGCCTCAGGCAGTATCAGAGTGCCTGTGTCGTCGGTATAGAATGTGGAAATGCTCGTGGGCGAGGGGTAATTTACCGTCTGTGTGACAAGTTCCCCGGTGGAGAGATCGCGTATCTGAAAACCCGAGCCGGAGACAGTTATAATATCTCCAGTCTCCGAGTCGCGCTTTTCAATGCGTATCAGACTTGTAATACGCGCATCGTTGAGGATATATGAGTATAGTTTGGCGTCTTCGGAGATGTATACGGTGAAGTCCGGAGCGAACTCAAGTCCGGACGCGCCCTCGATCTGGTGCACGTGATATTCGCCATAGGGCAAAGCTTTGGAGACTGCGACGCCGTCGGCGTCAGTGGTCAGTGTATCGCGCTCGTCTTCATCTGCGGCCTCATAGCTTCCTGCGCTGGCAAGGTATATCTGGAATACCGCCCCCTCTTCCGGCTGCTCTATTGACTTGCTGCTTTCAGACATTTCTCCTGCCGTGCTTTCATAAGACTGAGTGTCATCCCCGGACGAGGAGCTGAATTCAACATCAGTTTCAGCCTGCTGCTCATTCTCCGTTTCTTCCGACTGTTCGCCAAGCACTAGTTCGACGTCCTCATCTGCTTCGTCGATGTGCTTTATTATGCGGATGCTGCCCATGATCAGCTCTTCGGTCACACTGAGAGAGGTCGCATTGTGCTCTATCGTGTAGTTTCCGGGTTCGGCGCCAATGCTGTGAACGCTCTCATCGAGCAGATAACCCTCGGAGGGAGCGATCTCGCGTATCGTCCAACCGTCTCCGCATGGGTATTCAGCCGTGGTGAACTGGCCGTTGTCATCAGTATAGTAGGTGTCCACCAGCTCGCCGTCCTTGTATATGCCGTACTCGGCTCCTGCCAGCGTGGCATCGCCTCGAGGCGCGCCGCTTTCAGAGTCGGTCTTGGTGACGGTGACTGAGAACTTCTTGAGCACATTGTGGAAGCTGCGCTCTGCCACGTCGTTCCAGAGTATGCTCACGGTCTGGCTCTCCGGAACGACATAGCACTCTTCAGTGTCCACCTCCTCGATCGTGTACGGTGTGTTGCCGCTTATGAGGACGTTATCAAAGTATGCGACGCCGTCAGTGCCTGTAACGGCGTATTCATCAACCTCGAGCCCCAAAGCAGAGACGCCATAGAGGTGGAATGTGACACCCTCAATACTGCCGTCCTCTGAACTCTTGTGAACCTGAAGTGAGCCGCGCTTGAGTGTGTTGTTGAAGGTGACAATGGCGCTCTCTCCGCTGGCAATGGTGACGGTCTGCGAGTCTTGCGGTTCATACTCATCCGAGACCATTTCGGTGACGGTATAACGCCCCGGCATGAGGCCAGTGACGTCGACGGTACCGTCGCTGCCAGTCTCGACGCGCTCAGAGTAGCCGTCGCCGGTGATGGTGAACTCTACGCCGGAGATATTCCCGTCCTCGGAGGTCTTGACGATGTGAAGCCCGCCCGCGGCATCCATCTTCAGCTCAAAATAGCCGGTGACCGGATCGGAGACGTTTTCACCATAGGTGATAGTGTCCTGTACGCCGGCCTTGCTCCAGGTGCCGTCTGACCACACGACCAGCGAGGAGCTGTATGCATTCTGCTTCTCAGCTGTGACGAGTATGGTCTCATCGGTCGGTGTATCGCAGGTGATGGTGAGCTTGTTGCCGCTTTTAGAAAAGCTTACTCCCGGTGTGTCGGTGCTGAAAGCAAAGTTTTCGAGCACGCCATTGCTGTCAGTGAGTGTGAGCGTGTAAACGCTGCCGTCCTGTTTCAACTCATAGGTAGCAGCGTAATCACGATACGGCGCACAGAAGCTGGGGGCTACAGTATGATTCTTTACATTCTCAACGATCTCGTTATAGTAACTCACGATTTGCGAGCGCAGCGGGTTGGACTCGCCGATGTAGTCCATGACCGCGCCTTTGCCATAAGCTGAGGGATCGACGTGGTCGAAGTTTTCATCCCGCTCGCCTACAATTACTTCCCAGACAAGCATCTGCGTTGCAAGCGCATAGCTGAGCGAGTCGGCGTCAGATGGGTCATCTGTCTGCCAGTCCTGCGAGATGTTGCCCTGATAGCCATAGGTCAGCACACGGCTGAGAAGTGTTTTGATGGTATCTGGCGATATCGTGACATTGCTGTCGGCCGGGTAGTTGTCCCAATAGCTCTCATCCTGCGAAGTGAGTGTGTCGCCGGAATCCTGGTCGACGCCGGGCTCGATGCAGTAGGCGACCTGCCCGTTGTACGAGCCGATGGCGTGCAGCGTCATTCGCTCGTAGGAGACATACGCCCAGCCGCTCATCAGGTAGTTCGCCGAGTGACCGAAGCGGCTGTCTCCATAGTTTGGATCGCTCTGCCGAGGGTAGTTTACCATGTAGGCCTGCACGGTGGTTGCCGCAAATGCCGGAACAGTTCCCAGCAAGCTGAAGCAAAGTACAAGCGCCATAAAGAGTGAAAGGACCTTTTTTATCCTGACTTTCATTTTATCCTCCTTTTATCTGGGCGAGGCAATGTGGGTTATAGCGCCCCAGATGCGGTTGCTCTCGTTGTTGATGCCGAGAATACGCACTGTCACGCGCGAGCCGCGCGGTGGACGCCCGCGCTTGGGATAGCTGCAAAGGCAGTCAATGCCTCCGTCCAGCGCGACAAATACGCCGGTGGTGTCCACCATGCTCACCGTACCGACATAGCGGTTGCCGACCGAATATCGCTTGAGCGCCTTCTCATAGGGGTTTTCGCCCGCACGCTTTATTGAGGCGCTGACTCTGATGTGGTTGCGGTCGCTGCGGTCTATGTCAAGCAGCCTGATGAGTATGCGCTGTCCTGGTTGGTAGCTCGCCGAGGCGTCAAGCATCCTCTGGTAGCTCAGCTCGCGCAGAGGGATATACGTCTCAACTCCGAACACGTCGGCAAAAATACCCGCCCGAATAACAGAAACGACGCGCGCTTCAGTGCACACGCCGTTATACAGCAGATTGTTTCCGTCCCGGTCGGTTCCAAAATAGTACTCGCGCCGCTTCGCCGCCATCGCTTCGAGCCTGCTTGCAACCGCGACACCGGCCTCGCCGTCAATGCCTTTGACAATGTAGTCGACCTCTGCACCAAGCCGCTTGTTTAGCATATAGTGCAGCACATCGCTAACTGAGCGGCCGCGCGTTTCGGCAGGTTTCTCAACCATCTCAGCCGCCGGGATGAGCACCTTGAAGTCGCCATGGTATATGACTGCGACAGAGTCTGTGCCATCGCCCGGACGCTCAATGCCCTGCACGGTGCCGGAGAGTATGCGCCGGGTCTTGAGCGACTCAACGAGGTCGAGCATAGCGTCGCGTGCCTTGTCCGCATCCGTCTCCACACCGAGCCGGCCGTCTATTGATATTACCGGAGCCCGTTGCGATTTGCCTTTGCGTATGCGTTCGCTGTCGGGCCGGGACGGAGCCTCGGCTTCAGGGACGCAGCTTTCGGCGCCTTCTGCGTTTGACGTCTCAGCGCCAATCTCAGTTTGCTGACCGGAAATATCCGTGGATCCGCAAATAAGTTCATCCAAGTTACTTTCCTCCTTTGGTTCAGGGCATGGAAAAAGCACCCCCGGCAGGGGTGCTTTTTACCATGCTGTTACTTCATTTGCACTATACGTTTTTCTGCTTCACGGTAGACCTCATCGTCATCACGTATTGAAATGATTATGACACGCATCACCTCATTTTCTCGGATCAGCGAGTATACTACGCGATAACCCAGGTTTTTGAGCTTGATTTTATAAAACCCGCTGAGTTTCGATGAGGAGTGGTTCCCCAAAGGTTTGCCTATGCCCTCCGGCGGCGGAAGAGGCCGTTCAGCGGTTTTCTCAATGGCTTTTAAAACCATCTTCCTGTTGTGAGGATCAAGCTTACGCAAGTCTCGCTTGGCTTCGTCCAAATATTCTACTTCCCAGGGCATGGCACACCTCATTCAAGCTCAACGTCTATGTTGTCAAGCTCAGACTGGGATATGCCGAACTCCTTCATTACGTCCTCGTGCTTCGTTAGCTTGCGCTCATCCATATTGGCCGTGCGCTTTTCAGCCTCCTCAAGCAAAATATAGTCCGAAAGCATTTCCATCAGCGCGCTGTACTGCTCCGGAGACATCAGTATGCACGCAGGTTTGTTGTTCTTCATAACTATCTTCGTGCCGCTGGATTCAACTTCTTCAAATATCTTGTTTGCTTCTCCCTTGTTAAATCTCGTAATAGGCACCATGGCCTTCATCATCCCCATAACAGACATCTGGTTCATGTTCATCGCTCCTTCCGCGTACAGTATTTCCGTTTGTAAATATTATACGCAGCATAAGAAATTATGTCAATGAATTTATTGTAAATATATCTATAAAAATATCAATTCAAAACTCATCCGGAGGTTTGGCGCTGCTGTATAAGCTGTGTTTTTTCCGCGACGCTGACTCTTCTGCAGAGGTCGACTTGGTTTCGGGCTGCGGAAAGGAGGGCGCGGGGTTGTAGTCCATCAGACTGGCCCTGACTATCTCCTTGGCCATTGGCAGGCGGGCGAAGTCGAGCTTTTTGAGCCGCAGTATGTTGTGCCCTCGGATAACAACAAGCAATTCATCGTTCGGAAGGCGTAAAACTTCGTCCGGTGTCAGCAGGCGACGTTTGCCCTGGCCTTGGGTCTGGCGGTACTCGGGTATCATTTGAGCCACCGCCATCGTCTTGCGGACGGTCATGGTCGAACTGATCTTGATGCTCATGTCGCCGCTGCGCTCGGAGAAATACTCGGCGGTGACATCGTCGGTGCAGCCGAGCATGAGCTGTACGTCAGTGTTGCCAATTATCTCAGCCCAGAGGTTGTTCGGATAGCGGTTCTGCAACTGACCCAGGCTCTGCACTGCGAGCATGACATATATCGCACGGCTGCGTATGACAGAGAGCGTACGCGTGAAGTCCGAGCCATCGGCTGCGCCGCCCAGCTTGCCGATGTTGTTGAACTCGTCGAGTATGAGGTTCACCGGAACAGCGCAGCGCATCTCTGGCGTGCCGTCGGCGTAGCGCACGAGCTTGATAAACAGGAAGGAGAAAAAGAGCGATGAGAGAAATGCCATAGTCGCGTCCTGGTCGCTGAGCACGACGAAGTACGCGCACTTGTGTCTGCCGGGTGCGGTGAGGTCAATATCACTGCGGCTTATGATATTTCGCACAGCCTCATTTTGCAGCACCTGTAGGCGCGTACCGAGGCCGAGCACTATTCCTGAGCGCACCGTGTCGCTGGCCTGAGCGAAAAGGTTGAAAGGCGCTCGTGCCGGATGGTCGAGCGGGAGCTTATCAAAGAGAGCGTTGAGCTGCCGTTCGCTGTGCCGGATGAGCATCTGGTAGACCGAAGCGAGATTCTTCTCGTCCGCTGTGCGGCTGGGGTCGAGATCAACGAAGAGCACGAGCGCCTTGAGCAAGTTGGCCTCTCCGTTATCCCAAAAATGATCGCCCTTGCCCTCGCTGGTGTTGCCTATGATAACGTTGGTCAGCACCTGCGCGAGCAGCGTATCGCCGCCAAGATCGGACATACAGTTCCATGAGTCGCCATGCAGCGGGTTAACAAGGTTGAATACTTTGACCTCGTAGTCGTGGGCGCGGAAC
>ENA-UBIJ01000505-UBIJ01000505.1-human-gut-metagenome-genome-assembly--contig:-NODE-505-length-18105-cov-6.066427_pt1 | contig 18105 bp, 20 predicted proteins | sample MGYA00244944_ERZ654876 | MGnify/ENA primary metagenome ERZ654876 (study PRJEB26926, sample SAMN06164748) | human gut metagenome | biome: ENVO:00009003; feature: ENVO:2100002; material: ENVO:00002003...
TACACGCGTAAGATCGTCGGCAGCGTCAGATGTGTATAAGAGACAGGCCTGAAAGTGCAGGTTGCTACTGTAAAATCAATACTTATCTTAAGGAAGTAATCAATCTTATCAGCGGTGATTTTGATTATGTTGTAATTGACGGCGAAGCCGGAATTGAACAGATTAACCGCAGAGTTATGGAAAAAGTTACACACCTTCTTCTTGTATCTGATGCAAGTAAAAAAGGTACGCAGGTTATTAACACCATTAAAGATGTTGCCGATAAGCTTGTGATGTATGATGAAATCGGCGCAATCATTAACCGTATTCCTGATGAAAGTGTAATTAAACTTATTGATACAAACGGTATTGAAGTGTTGTCATACATTCCCGTTGATTCAAATCTTGCGGTGTATGATATTGAGGGCAAAAATATCACAAAGCTTCCTGATGATTCAAATATAGTAAAAGGCACTGCCGAAGCACTTGAAAAAATCGGCATTTTATAATTGTTATGAACTTTTTTGATGAACTTATAGCAAAATGCGAAGATGCTTTTTCACAGCATAATAAAAATTCATATCATTTTAGCCCCGCAAAGCAGTGGGAGGATACCGGCATAAGCCACATAGTTTTGCAAAGGGATACAGCCTTTGAGCTTAACGGAATAGGCTTTAACCTTGTAACTTCAAAGCCGATAGAAAACAGTGAAACGGCAGTTATCGGCAATGAATTAAAAGAAATTAAAAACAATAGGAAATTTTGCCGAGTGTCAATAATTCAAATTGATGATGTTGATGATGAGCAAAAGGCATATAATCTTATTCGTAAAATTGAATATGTTAAATATCACTATTTTCCGCTTGGCTATATGATACGCACTTCATCCGAAGAGCAAAAAGAAATAGTAAGAGTTTCTAAAAGTGCAATAAAAAAGGGAATATCGTTTGAAAAAATAGGCAATCTTTTGAATTCAAAATTCCTTGAAAATAAAAGCGTAAAAAATGTGAAAACCGTGTTTGTAACAGCTGAAGATTTTGATTATTCACTCTTAACTTCGGTTGCAGAAAAAAACAGCGAAATCACAAAAACACTTAATCATATTATGCAGGGTATAAATTTTGATTGCTCTGCCTGCAATTTGAAACCTATATGTGATGAGGTGGAGGGTATGCGTGAACTTCATTTCAAAAACAGCGGTATGATGTAGAAAAAACAGCTTGGACATTAAGTCCAAGCTGTTAGACTGTCGATAAAGTGGCTAAAGCGCGCCTCGTCGAAAGGGTGCAGAAGCACCGACCGAACCGACAGGTGAGACGGTGGGTGCAACTTGTTGCACACGGAGGGATTGTGAAAAAGAGCTTGGACATTGAGTCCAAGCTCTTTTTGCGCTTTTCGTTTTTTGCAAACGGGCAGTACCTATGTACAGCTCCGTTTACAAGAAAACGAAATTTATCTCACTTTCTCAAAGTCTACCGGCATGCATAAATTTATATTTATTTCCAAACCTCTTCTGCAATTTCTTTAACAAGCTTAAGCTTTGCCCATTGCTCGTCTTCAGTAAGCTTGTTACCGATTTCGCATGATGCGAAGCCGCATTGCGGGCTTAAGCAAAGTCTTTCAATAGGGATGTACTTTGCAGCTTCGTTTATTCTTGCAATAACAGCTTCTTTGCTTTCAAGTTTTGGTGATTTTGTGGTGATAAGCCCCAAAACTACCTGCTTGTCACTTGAAACTTTTGCAAGCGGAGCAAAATCGCCGCTGCGTTCATCATCATATTCAAGAAACAGTGCATCAACATTTTCCAGTGCAAATACATAATCCGCAACCGGTGCATAACCGCCGCTTGAAAAGAAAGTGGAATGGTAGTTTCCGCGGCAAATGTGTGATGTGATTACCATATCGTCTGCCTTACCTTCAAGCGCAAGGTTGTTAACGGTCAATAATTGCTTTTTAAATTCATCTGCACTTAATCCGAATACATCGGCATTTGCATTTTCGCCGATTACAGAACCCCAGGAGCAATCATCAAGCTGCAAATTGCGGCATCCGGCATCATAAAATTGCTTGATTACATCTTTATATGCTGCTGCAATGTCAGCTATCAACTCTTCATTTGTAGGGTAATATTTGCGTGTGCTTTCAATATTTGAAGGTACAATAAACTGCAAATATGTTTGTGCAGGTGCAGGAATTGTGTATTTTGCAACCGTATTTTCATCTTCAAATTGCTTTAAAAATTTAAAATATTCTACAAAAGGATGTGGCTTTGCTTTGATTTTTCCTACCAGATATGTATCATCAAGCACTGCAAGTTCGGCGTTAAAAGGAACTCCGTTTCCGGTATCCTTATGTTCAACTCCGCCAAATCCCCACATAAAATCAAGGTGCCAAAATGTTCTTCTGAATTCACCGTCGGTAATTGCGTGGTAGCCAAGTTCCTTTTGCTTTGCTACAAGCTTGGTGATTTCATCATTTACGATTTTATCGTATTCTTCTTGTGAAATTTCGTTGTTTTTGTATTTGCTCTTTGCGTCTTTTAATGCCTGTGGCCTTAAAAAACTGCCTACAAAATCATATTTAAACGGTGTTTTTAATGTACTCATTTGAGTTGCCTCCTTGTTATTTGCTGAGTACAGTTTAACACATCATTTATGTTTTGTATAATACATATAACATACGGATTGTCATAGTTTTAATCTATGGCCACGCATTTCTTTATCGCTTCAATATATGCAAGCGCATATCTTGAAAGCATAATGTTTTTCTTTTTAATAAGCCCGATACGCATATTTGCATCTATGTTTAAAGGCTTTGCAATAATATCTTCACCGTTCAGCTCTTTATCAATAACACCGGAGCTTACGGTAAATCCGTTTAGCCCTATTGCAAGGTTAAACAGAGTTGCACGGTCACGCACCTGTATGTTTTTCGGCATATCAAGCACACTTAAAAACTCCTCGCTGAAATAGAATGAATTGCGCTCGCCTTGCTCATATACCAAATATGGATATGGCTTGAGTTCATCAAGTTCAACCGCATCTTTGCTTGCAAGCGGGTGGTTTTTGCTGATGAATATATGCGGCGAAGCTTCAAATATTTCCTCAAATACTAAATCGTTTTTCTTAAAAAGTTTTGTAAGCACTTCTTCATTTTGGCTTGATAAAAACAATACGCCGATTTCGCTGTTGTTGTTTGCCACATCATCAATGATTTCGCCTGTTTGAGTTTCACGCAAAATGAAATTATATTCGTCTGCATCATATTTGTTTACAACATCTACAAATGCATTTACGGCAAAGGAATAATGCTGGCACGATACGCTGAGCTTCGGCTTTCTGTTTGTATCCTTGCAAAATCTGTCTTTCATAATATCAGCCTGCTCAAGTAAATTGCGTGCATATGAAAGTAATTCTTCACCCTCACGGGTAATTTTAATTCCCTTGTTTGTGCGTGCAAATGCGGTAACGCCCATTTCTTTTTCAAAATTGTGTATCGCCCTGCGGTGAAGTGCTTGACAAGCAATTTAAATGCGGCGGTTATAATCTCAATTTTGCATTTTGGAGTGGAATATGCGTTGCCGACAGTATATTAAAAAAGAGGAAACAAAATGATAAGAATTAACGAAATTAAATTATCACTTGATGAAGATGAAAGCTTACTTAAAAAGAAAGCTTCTAAAATTCTGAAAATAAATGAAAAATATATAACCAAATATACTATTTTTAAGAAGAGTATCGACGCAAGAAAAAAAGACGATGTACATTTCACATATTCACTTGATGTTACGATTGCTTTAGATGAAGAACAAATAGCTAACAAATGCAAGTCGAACAAAGTGCAGATAGTAAAACCTTATGTATATGAACTTCCTGAAAACAAAAGGGTAAGCAAATTCAGACCGGTCGTAATCGGCTTCGGACCGGCAGGAATGTTTGCAGGGCTTATACTTGCACTTTCGGGTTTAAAGCCTATTATTCTTGAACGCGGGAAAGACATTGACGCAAGAAAAGCCGATGTTCAAAAATTTTGGAGCGAAAAAAAGCTTAATGAAGAATCAAATGTACAATTCGGCGAGGGCGGCGCAGGTACTTTTTCTGACGGAAAGCTGACAACAGGTATAAAAAGCCCATATATAAAAAAGATACTTGAAGAGCTTTATGAAGCCGGCGCGCCGGAAGAAATTTTATATTCATCAAAGCCGCATATCGGCACTGACAGGCTTGAAATAGTGGTAAAAAATATACGAAAGAAAATTGAAAGCTTGGGCGGTGAAGTTAAGCTTGAATGTAAGCTTACAAAGCTTATTGTGGCAAACAAATTTGTTCACGGTGTAAGCTATGAGCATAAAGGCGAAAGCTTTGACCTCGAAACAGACACAGTAATTATGGCAATAGGCCACAGTGCAAGGGATACGGTAGAAATGCTCTACTCTCTCGGCGTTGATATTATGCAAAAGCCATTTTCGGTGGGTGCAAGAATTGAACATCCGCAAAAGCTGATTAACGAAGCTCAATACGGCAAATTTGCAAATCATCCAAAACTCGGCGCTGCCGATTACAAGCTTGCCTGCCACGGACTTCACGAGAGGGGTGCGTATACATTTTGTATGTGCCCGGGCGGTACAGTTGTTGCCGCAGCAAGCGAAAAGGAATGTGTAATAGTTAACGGAATGAGCAGCCTTGCCCGTGACGGTGAAAATGCAAACTCCGCATTACTGGTAGGAATTGAGCCAAAAGATTTTCCAAGCGAACATCCACTTGCAGGAATTTACTACCAAAGGGAAATAGAACATAAAGCATATGAAATTGCCGGCAGTAATTACAATGCACCTGCGCAGCTTGTGGGCGATTTTTTAAACGGAATCGAATCAAAAAAGCTTGGAAATGTAAAGCCGACCTGCCCTACCGGTGTTACGCTTACAAATCTTGATGAATGTCTGCCGCAAAAAGTATCGGCAACTATGAAAAGCGCAATAGTTGAAATGGACAAAAAGCTAAACGGTTTTAATTTATACGACGCTGTATTGACTGCGCCTGAAACAAGGTCATCAAGTTCAGTCAGAATACTGCGTGATGATTTATTGCAATGCAACATCAGGGGTGTATATCCGTGCGGCGAAGGCGCAGGATATGCAGGCGGAATTATTTCTGCGGCTGTTGACGGAGTTAAGTGCGCACACGCTGTACTTGAAGACGAACATTAACGAAACGAGGACATAGCTATGAGAATGAAAAGAAAGAAAAATCTTGACGAGAGAATCGAAGCTTCAAGTGATTACCTTATCACAATGAAAAACGACTCTCTTGATTTTCAAGACGCGATAAAAGAAAACCACTTACTTGATTTTAAAGAAATATTTAAAAAGGAGCAGCCTGTTTATCTTGAAATAGGATGCGGCAAAGGGCAATTCGGCAACACATTTGCATCATTGAATCCTGATAAAAACATACTCTGCGTTGAAAGAAACAGAAATGTACTTATTATGGCGATTGATAAAGCAAGAGAACTTAAACTTGATAATATTATGTTTCTTTGCGGCACGGCGGAATATTTACCGTCTTACATACCAAATAACAGCATTGAGGAAATTTATCTTAACTTTTCGTGCCCGTTTCCTAAAAAGAGCCACGAAGCACACAGACTTACAAACCCACGCTTTCTTGAAATATACAAGCCTATGCTGAAAAAAGGAAGTGCAATTTGCCAAAAGACAGATAATATGCACTTTTTTGAATATTCAATAGAAAGCTTTTCAAAATGCGGATTTAAACTTTCAAATATTTCACTTGATTTGCATAAGAGTGATTTTGAGGGAAATATCGAAACGGAATATGAGCAAAAGTTTTCATCGCAAGGCTATCCGATTTATAGATTGGAAGCACGATTATAATAATAAGAATAGCTATACTTCAACAACTAAACCGAGCTGTAAAATACAGCTCGGTTTTTTCTTGACAAAATTGGTCTATTATGATAGACTAAACATAGAAGGTTGGCGATTATAGACCACCAAAGGAGTGATATAAATGAATTTAAAATTATGTGAAAGTGATTACAAGTTTATGAGCATTATATGGGAAAACGAGCCAATACGCTCCGGCAAGCTTGTGGAGTTATGTGCAAATAGGCTTAATTGGAAAAAATCAACAACATATACAACTTTAAAAAAAGTATGTGATAAGGGTTTAGCACAAAACAAAAACACAATAGTAACTTCACTTGTAAAGAAAGAAGAAGTGCAGGAATTTGAAAGCAAACACATTGTGGAAGAATCATTTTCAGGTTCGCTGCCAAGCTTTTTAGCATCGTTTTTTGCAGGCAAAAAAATCAGTGACAAAGAGGCAAACGAATTAAAAAAACTTATTGATGATTTCAAGGAATAGGTGATTATATGACTAATTTGTTTTATACCGTGTTAAATATGAGTATAACATCGGCAATAGTGATAATTCTTGTAATAATTGCAAGAATGTTAATAAAACGCCTGCCTAAAAAATACAGCTATTTGCTATGGAGCGTGGTTGCGTTCAGGCTGTGTGTACCGTTTTCATTCAAATCACTGCTAAGTCCGTTTAACATTGCTAAAAGCGAAGTATTAAACACACAATCAGGCAAACTGACTTATGTTGATGAAGGCAATATTTCTGCACTTAACACAATAATCAGCTCATCAGGCAATTTAAACAACACTGCAAAAGCCCTAACATTGACTGACATATTGCCATATATATGGATTAGTGTGACCGTTGTTATTTTAGCAATAAGCACAGCAAGATATTTTAACCTAAAGCAGAAGCTAAAAAGCGGCAAGAACTTTAAAGAAAATATTTATTTTTCGCACCAAGCCAACACACCGTTTATTTTAGGAATAATAAAGCCAAAAATATATATTCCGTCAAATACAGATAAACAGTACATTGATTATATCATTGCGCACGAAAAATATCATTTAAAGCGAAAAGACCATATCATAAAAGCATTTGCATTTTTGCTTTTGGCGATACATTGGTTTAATCCGTTTTGCTTTATTGCATTCAAACTGATGAATGATGATATGGAAATGAGTTGTGATGAAAAAGTAATAGAAAGCCATAAAAACATTAAAAAAATTTATTCGTCCGCCCTATTATCATTTGCAGCAAAAAACAATTTTCCGTCATCAACTCCCCTATGTTTTATAGAGAGTAAGGCAAAAACAAGAATTAAAAATGTACTTAAATTTAAAAAGCCTAAAAAAATAATCGGTATAGCAGCAGTTATGCTTTGCCTTATTATTTTGAGTGCGTGTGCATCTAATCCGATTGATGTAAAAAAACAAACAGATAAAATAAGTATAAATTCAAGTTCAAATGTATCAGCAAAACAAAATAATACAATCAGCGATGATTATATTTTAGGTAATGTGATCGCAACAAATACAGGACTGTCAATTTCGAGCATACAAATTGACGGCGGAAATACAGTAATCAAGTTTGATAAAAAGAAGTTAATCTTAAATATTGAAACAGAAGAAATTGAATATAGTGACAAAGTTGAAGAAAAGGAATATACGCGCAAAGAATTTTTAAAAACATACGCAACATATAAACTTGATGCAGACGAAAAATACTTTTCGAAAACAAACAGCATAAAAGAAGTAAAATACTTTAAAGGTAAAAATTACAGCAGTATAATTTACCTTGATAACAAGCCGGCCTTATATAACCAGGAGGGTGTAAGAATTTACGCAATTATGCCAAATTCAAAAGGCTTTAACGAAACACTTTCAAATGAAATTTTAAAGCAGATATCACCAAATTACGACTATGATAAATACAAAAGCGAGGCACATTATATTTATCAAAAGGAATACACAAGCAAAAATACAATCAGTGTTTATTTAAGATTTTATACTGCAACCTATTCCACAAGGTACGGCTATGTAAAGGATGAAAGTGCTTGGATTAGTGACGCAAAAATCGATTTAAAGCTTAACAATAATTCCGATTACAGCGTTGTTAAATTTACTGCGGCACAGGACGGTACAGATTACCTGAAAAGTATAAAGAAAATGTTTTCAAATGATGTATATACTTATTATTTTGAAAATAATTCAAATACCTCACTGCAAAATCAAGAACTTGCTGCACAGGCAATGAAAGCATTGATTGAAAATAATAAGGAAATCGACATTAACAAATCTATTGAAACCTTGCTGAAAAGAATAGGCAATATCAATTTGATTGACACTGAAACAGACGCTTATTTGATGAATTTAGTAGATTACGGCGAATACACCGTGCGTTACACATTTAACGCTTACAAAAACGGCACGCTCAGCGAACCGCAGGGAAAAATACTGCAATATGCATTTTTAAAAATTGCGGGTGATGAATACATCAAAACTTATGCCGCCACAGGCAAAGAATATTTTGATGAATTTGACAAACATGCGAAAAGCATTGCAGAGAAGAATAAAATTTACGATAAATTCAAAGCGGAATATCCTTATACATATATTTATATTACCGAATATATGAAACAATAAACTAATAAACGAGCCTATGGTCTAAAACCATAGGCTCGTTACTTTTACTTAAATACTATTTTAACCGGGCTTTTTTTATTATATTTTTCAAGTTCTTCGCTTAGCTGTTTGAGTTCATCCTCGTTAATAGGTTGCTTTTCTTCCGGATAATCCCAATTTGAAAAAGGGTTTTCCTTTGTACAAAGCATATTTCCACCGTCAAGTACCCAAGGCAGTGCAAGTATTTTCCTTTTATTTTTCACATAAAAGAGAACACCTGTACTTCCATTTGATACATTTTTGAAATATACAAGACCTTTAGCTTCTTTCATAATAAGTCTGATTTGCTGGTCAGGTTCAAGATTTCTGAATTGCCGGCGATTAACAAGCGGAAATATAATTATTCCGAGTATTAAAACAACAGCAACGATTGTAATTATTTGAGCAGTTGTCATTTTAAACACCTAATGTAATAATTTCAAAAGGTTTATATTCTATCACATCTGTTTTGCCAATTTCATTTTCGAGCATATCAAGAAGCTTAACCGGCTTTGAAAGTTTAATCTTACCGCGCTTGCCGTCTTGCTCGCTTAAGCGAATAACCGTCATTGAACCGTCTTCGCTTTGCTTCATAGCCTGCAAATAAAGAGGTTCAAATGTATCACCGCTGTACTGAACATCAGCTTTTACAAGCTGTTCGTTAAACTGAAATGCAATTTTATTGATATTGGCGTCAACAGCATTTTTATTATGAGGATAAATCATATAGCAGAAATTATGCTGCCCCATATCAGATGTTACATCAGGGCGAATAGTTGCACGAAGAAGTGAAAGCGACATTGTATTTTCATCAAAACCGATACCGTATTTACCGTCATTGATAATTGCAATACCGCCGTCTGTTTCAGAAAGGTCAGCCCACTTATGATGGCAGGTTTCAAATCTTGCCTGCTGCCAAGTAGTGTTTTTATGTGTATCCCTTTCTATAAAGCCTGCCGAAGTATCGCAAAGTGCCTTACGGGTAAGAACATTGCAATCAAATTCAGCCTTTGCAAGCTTATGCTTTTCATTCCAATCAACAATATTTTCAACTTCAATGCCACAGCTTCTTCTAAAGAATCTGATAAGCATAGTCCAAGTTGATTTTTCAGTTGAAAGAACAGTTTTAAATGTTGCACATTCACCGTCAAGTTCGGCAAGGGCAAGCTTTTCCTTAACATTTATTTCTATTTGCTTATCCTTATAGTTAGGAAGAATATCCCAAGCATCATAGTTACCCGGGTGGTCGGTATATATTTTAAGTTTATTAAAATCACCGTCAACCCACTGCCTATCCTGCTTTTTATCAATAAGAGAAGCGATTGAGCCGTCGTCATTAAGCACAGCTTTATAAAACGGAGTTTCTATATTATTGCCATTGCAGTTAAGCCATTCGCCATTAAACTTAGTTGCACGAAGAGATGATGAAGAAAGAGCCGGAATATTAGGAATAATCCAATTTCCGCGAACACCGTAACGAGTGGAAGTACCTTTTTTATTAGGTACAAAAGTAAGCGCATCACGGGTGAAATTAAGTGTATTAAAATACTTTGTGCCTGTGCCGATAATGCCGTCAACGCACTTTTCAATATCACTGTAATCTTTCATTGCATCTTCATAAACCGGGTGAATATGAGAACCCGGAAGAATATCGTGAAATTGATTTATAAGAAGCTTTTTATACGCTGATGTAATAGCTTGTCTATTATCCTCGCCTCTTAAAACGGAAAGCATTTCTGCATCACGAAGCTTATATTCAAGCCTTCTGTTAGCACGCTTCATTTCAGACTTTGTAGTAAAAGTACCCCTGTGCATTTCAAGGTAAAGTTCACCGTCCCAAGTCTGCAATTCCTTATTATTTTTAAGATTTTTTTCAAGGAATTCTTGGCCGCCCATATGCTCACATTTCGGCATAATTGAAAGCTTATCAAACCTATGCATAAGCTCAATCATTTCTTCCGTACAGCCTGAACCGCCGTCACCGTAGCCAAACATATTCATAGTTTGGCCGCCTGAATCTTTATCAATATATGCTTCCCAATTTTCCTGAATTTGAGAAGGCATATTCCAGGTAATAAAATGAGTAGGCGGAACGCATGCTAAAACATCCGTGCCATCAATACCTTTCCAAATAAAGTTATTATGAGGAAAACGGTTAGTATCATTCCAAGTTGACATTTTGTTTGACACAAAGTAATCAACACCGCTTTTTTTAAGAATTTGAGGTAAAATCCAGCTATTGCCGAACACATCCGGAAGCCAAGCATTATTTACTGTTTTGCCAAACATTCTTTTATATGTTTGCTGACCGTAAAGGCACTGGCGAACAAGGCTTTCGGCAGTAGGAATATTACAATCAGGCTCAACATACATTGCGCCTACCGGCTCAAACTGGCCGTTTTTAACTTTTTCCTTAAGCTCTTCAAATACATCAGGATAATACTTTTCAAGTGTTTCGTAAACATAAGGTTGGGTATGAGTATATTTGAAATCAGGATATTTATCCATTAAACGAAGCTGAATAAGAACTGTACGAAGATTTTTTTGCACAGCGTGAATTCTTCGCCAATAATATGCAATATCAAGATGCGAATGAGCAATAAGTGCTACATCACCGTTGCCTTTGTAATTATCGTTTGCAAAAACAACATCATCAAGATACTTTTGGCATTCGTCAATTCCGTCAAGCTCATCGCTGTCAAAATCAATCAAATTCATTGCATTATTAAGTTCTTTATTAAGGAAGTTGCGATAATCTTCATTAAAAAGTTCACTCTTTGCAATATCCAAAAGGAGTTCAAAATCCCAAACAAGATTTTGCACCTTATGATTAACAGTGCAGATATAAGCACCCTCAAATATTTGGCGGCAACCGCGAACAGAAAGTGATTCGGGGTTACGCTCATCATCAGGCTTTGAACGGTTATAGCCCATCATATCAAAATGAAGCGTCTTTTTATCATCAATATACGGAGAAAGAAGCATTCTTTCTCTGTTAGGGTCAACACCGCCTACATACTTTCCGTTAATTTTAACGCAAATTTCGGCAGCTGTTTTAAGTGAAAACCAAAGTTCTTTTCCCTGAAGTTCCTTTGGAATATCAACATCAGCTTTAATAAACGCTGTTCCGTCAGGTGTGAAATACATATCGCCCTTATTAAGCGGGCGGTAATCATCACTGTAATATTCAAATTCCATTTCGGATATTTGGCGCGCGTCCCTAATCATAAGATTGGTAATTTCCCACTTTGAAGAATATATATATCTTTTAAGCCAACCGAAGCGCAAATCAGTCCACTCTTCAGGACGCATAGAACGCCTTACTACTTTAATATGTGCCATTTCTATACCTCCTTAAACATCTTGAAAATAAGGCTTTTTACGAATTGCATTAACCTTAACATTCTTTTTCAAATCTTTTTTTATCTGTTCTTCAATCCAAGCGGTACAGCGGTTCAAAATAAGGCATTTTGAACATTCGCCCCTAAAAATTAAAGTAAGCTCGTCTTTATCAAGGCTGACATATTCAACCCAGCCGCCGTCGCCTTGAAGTTTCGGCTGCAAAACAGTTTCAACATAATTTTTGACTTTTTCCATACTTCGCTCCCATATTATGCGTTTATAATACTTTTAATTTCATTTCTGATTATTTCAAGGCGTTTGCCTGCATTTTCCTTTGATGCATCAACTATTGAGTAATACACCTTGATTTTAGGCTCTGTACCCGATGGGCGAACTGCCATCCACGAACCGTCTTTCCAAATATATTTGAGAACATTTTCTTTTGGCAAATCACGAATACCTGTTGAAAAATCAATTACTTCTTCAATTCCGTCAAAAAGGGATGTTCCTTTATTTCTAAACGAAGTCATAAGATTTTGAATTTTTTCTGCTCCGTCCTTACCCTTTAATACAAATGAATCAAGATAATCAAGAAAATATCCGTATTCATCATAAATTTCATTTAATCCGTCAACAAGGGTTTTGCCTTGATTTTTATACCAAGAAGCCATTTGGCAAATAAGCATTGATGAAACAACAGCGTCTTTATCCCTTGCATGAGTGCCTACAAGATAACCGTACGACTCCTCATATCCGATAACAAATTCCTGCTCGCCTGTTTGCTCGTATTTATTTATTTTATCGCCGATATATTTAAATCCGGTGAGTGTTTCTTCAATCTGAAGTCCGAATTTTCTGCCGATATTTGCACCAAGTTCTGATGTAACGATTGTTTTAACCAAAGTTGATTTTTTATTTAAAGTATCTTTTTTCATAGTTAAAACAAATTTTACAAGAAGCGCACCTGTTTGGTTACCGGTAAAAAGCTTATAATCATCACCGTCTTTAACAGCAATGCCTACTCTGTCACAGTCAGGGTCAGTACCTAAAACAAGATCAGCACCGATTTCTTTAGCTTTTTCAATTGCAATGGTAAGTGCGTCCTTTTCTTCAGGATTAGGTGAACGAACAGTTGAAAAGTTACCGTCAGGAAGTTCTTGCTCTTTAACAACCGTAACATCCATTCCCTCAAGCATTTTTCTTACCGGAATATTGCCTGTACCATGAAGCGGAGTATAAACAATTTTCAAATCGCTCTTTTCTTCATAAAGAGATTGCTTTTTAACCTCTGCAAGAAAAGCGTTAAGCTCGTTTTCGCCTATGTAATTTATAAGCTCACTTTCTTCAAGAAAAGGAATTGAAGAATAGTCGGTAATATCGTTTATAAAGCCAATTGCGTTTTTAGCATCTTCTGTGCAAAATTGGCAGCCTTTACTGTCATAAACCTTATATCCGTTATATTCCTTTGGATTATGTGATGCTGTAATCATAACACCGGCTGTGCAATTCAAATAATGAGTTGTAAATGACAAAACCGGAACAGGCACAACCATTTTATAAATATTAACCTTAATATTCTGTGAAGCAAATATACCTGCCGCAACCTTTGCAAAGTATTGTGAATTATTACGAGTATCATATGCAATTGCAACGCTTATTTCACCGTCATTTTTACTTTTTAAATAACGGGCAAGTCCCAAAGTCGCCTTACCTACCGTGTAGCGATTCATTCTGTTAGAGCCTGCACCCATAATACCTCTTAAACCGCCTGTACCAAAAGCGAGGTCTTTATAAAACCTGTCTTCAATCTCTTTTTCATCTGTTATGCTTTCAAGTTCGGCTTTTGTATTTTCATCTGCAAAAGCGAGCCATTCATTATATTTATCCTTGTAATTCATATTTAAACTCCAAATTCAAAACTTATTTAAAGTACATATAGTACTGGCATTTTATCATTCCGTTATAAAGCTTTCTTCGCTTATCCGCTTTTCTGCCGAATTCGCGCTCAAATTCCTCATCCGGAGAAATTATACCATAGCTCCAGCCACGCTTAGCCACAAATTTTTCACCCATAATGTGATAAATATTTTTCGCCGTTTTAATATCAAGCATTCTTTCACCATATGGTGGGTTGGTAATAAGCGTACCCTTTTCGGTAGTCGGGTTAAAATCTTTAATATCCTTTGTATCAAGCCTTAAAAACTTATCAACTTTAATTCTTTTTGCATTTGCCATTGTAAGTTCAAGCGCATGAAAATCAATATCACTGCCGAAAGCTACAAAATCAGTATCCGTTTTAATAATATCGTGGCAACGCTCTCTTTCTTGCATCCAAGCTTTTTCAGGAATAAATCCCCAGCGGTCACATTCAAAATTACGGTTAATACCCGGTGCAATATTATGAGCCATCATTGCCCCTTCAATAAGGATTGTACCGCTGCCGCAGCAAGGGTCATACATAGTGTGATAATGCCTGAGCCTTGAAAGTGAGCAAAGAGCTGCCGCAAGAGTTTCCCTAATCGGTGCATCATTAGCTTCAGGGCGATAACCCCTTTTATGAAGCCCCCTGCCTGTTGAATCAAGCATTATTGTAACTTCGTTTTTCATAATGGAAAATTGAATTTGATGAACCAGACCTGTTTCTTCAAACCAAGATATGCCGTAATCTTCTTTAAGCGATTCAACAACTGCTTTTTTAATTATCTTTTGGCAATCGGGAACTGAATGAAGGGTTGAATTGATACTGTAACCCTTAACGGGAAAAGTATCGCTTGAGCCTATAAATTCTGACCAAGGCAATGCCTTTACAGCCTGAAAAAGTTCTTCAAATGTTTCTGCCTTAAATCTGTCAAGAACGATAAGTATTCTTTCAGCAAAGCGGCTGTTGATATTTGCCCTTGCAAGCATCGCTTCATCGCCTTCAAAAAACACACGCCCATTTTCCGCCGATACATTTTCGGCTTCCATAAATCTTAATTCATCTGCTACCAAGCCTTCTAATCCCAAAAGGCAAGGTGCTGTCATCAATAAATGCATAATACTTCCTTTTCAATAACAAAAATAAGGGTGTAATAATACACCCTTAAATGAATTTTACTTACCCGATGAAATATCATAGAAAACGATTTCATCACTTTTTACATAGCCCTTTTCTCTCGCTTTCTTTTCGATATATTCATCCTTATCTTCATTATCAAGCACAGCCTGGAGTTCCTTATTTTCCTCCTCTTGTGCTTCATACTTGGCACTAACCTCAGCCTTTTCCTTTTGCAGCCTGCTTATATCGGCATTTTTATTAACCGTGCTGATAGAAAAAAATGCAAAAACAGCTACAAGTAAAACGCCGACAAGAATTTTGCCGACACTGTATTTGCCTATATATAGCTTTTTAGACTTAGCTTTCTTGCTCTGATTTGCCAAATTCGTCACCCTCATATTTCTTATGATTCGGTTTTTTAAACTTTACTTTGATATTATAATATAATAAATATGGCAATTGCAATACTTTTTTAAATTTTTTTAACCGAATTTTAACTTTTTTTGCAATTGTTTTTTGGATAGGCAAAAAAAGCTTTCCGAATGACAGTATATACACCAAAAAGCCAACCAAAATTGTGACGAGATATATCCACCTAATCTCACCGTTATTAAAAATCAAAAGATATGAAAAAGTCACGAATGAACAGCTCACCCAAAAAAGCAAATCAAAAAATAAATCAAGACCGACAGTCAAACGAAAAAGTCTTAAAATATCATAATAAATTCCAAATCCTATACCTACAAAAAAGGCATAAAACAGAGCCTCACCCACCGAAAAGCCTCTTTAAAAGTGAAGATGACGAAAATTTTTCACTGTATGTAAGCGAAGTAACCTTTCCGCTGACCGATACATAACCTGTTTCAAGATTTAATTCTTCAATATGAAGAAGTTCGCCTTTTATTGTAAGTTCACCGCAGGAGCAAATCGCAACAATTTCTTCTTCATTAAACGAATCCACATCACTTATTCCGCTTAAAGTTAAATGCTCCCTGTTTTCAAGTGTTAAGGCATGGCTTGTTTCACTGATATTTTCCATAAAATCACCTAAATAATTTTATGTGACTGCCGGCGATAATATGCAAAAACCACCCGCAAATTTGCAGGTGGTTTAATTATAATATTTCATACATTTTTGCCGCGTCTTCCTTAAGTGCATGCTCGTTTATTGCAAGCACCTTGTAGCTGTTTATTTTAGTTCCGAGTGTAATTTTAATTACATCACCGACTTTTACATTATATGATGCACGCGCGATCTTTCCGTTTACTTCTACTTTACCGGCATCACAAGCTTCATTTGCAATTGTTCTGCGCTTAATAATACGCGATACTTTTAAAAATTTATCAAGTCTCATAATTCACCTTTAACTAAAAAGAAATAGGGTGCCTAAAAAAAGACACCCTAAAAAGCCAAAACAAAATTACTTTACAGCATCCTTAAGAGCTGAACCTGCCTTAAATGCAGGAACCTTTGATTCAGGAATTTCGATTGTTTCCTTTGTGCGAGGATTAAGGCCTGTACGAGCTGCACGAGTCTTAACTGAGAAAGTACCGAAACCGATAAGAGAAACCTTATCACCTTCAGCAAGAGCATCCTTAACTGAATCAAATACAGCGTTTACTGCTGCTTCTGCGTCCTTCTTTGAAAGTTCTGCCTTTGCAGCTACTGCTGCTACAAGTTCTGTCTTGTTCATTTTAATTTCCTCCGTTTATTGCCGAATTATCATCGGCTTTTAATATTTCTTTTGCCTTATCCCACAAGGCATCAAGCTCTTCAATAGAAGAAGATTTCATATCAATATTATTTTCAAGTGCCATTTTTTCAACTAACTTAAAGCGAGTAATAAATTTATCGGTAGAAGCTTTTAAAGCCTCTTCGCTGTCTACCCCTATAAAGCGTGAAATATTAACACAAGAAAAAAGAACATCGCCGAATTCATCTTCAATTTCAGCCTGATTGTTATGTGAAATTGCAATTTTCAACTCGTTAATCTCTTCATTAAGTTTTGAAAAAGCACCGTCTTGACTTTCCCAATCAAAGCCAACTTTGCTTGCCTTTGATTGAACCTTTTGTGCGCGCATAAGAGCAGGAAGTTCAAGTGCAATACTATCCATTTTGCTTGAAGCGGTTTTAGTACCTTTTAAACTTGCTTTTACGCTGTCCCAACTGTCAAGTGCCTCTTTAGTATTGTTTGCAACAGCGTCACCGAAAACATGAGGGTGACGAACTATAAGCTTTTTGCAAAGCTCATCGCAAACATCATTAAAGGTGAAATTGCCCTTTTCACTTTCCATTTCACAGTGAAGTGCAATTTGAAGGAGAACATCGCCTAACTCTTCCCTAAGACCTGATATGCTGTTTTTATTTATAGCTTCAATAACCTCATATGTTTCTTCAATAAAGTTACTTTTAATTGAAGTATGAGTCTGCTCACGGTCCCAAGGGCATCCTCCCGGCGCCCGAAGCAATGTAATAAGTGAAATCAAATCATCAATATTATATTTATCTTTAAATTGAAAATCCACTTTAACACGCCCCTATGATTAACTTGTCAATGAAATAATACTATAAATCCGTGTATTTTGCAAGTATTTATGCACATTTTTTACGTTATTTAGGTGATATTATATCAGAAAGTTTTATACATTTGAACAAAAGCAGTAATAAAATTGTCAAAAAAGTGCATATTATGCCACAAATTATCAAAATAAGAAGAGAAGAAAATTGATTGAAAAATGACTCTTTTATTACTTTCACGGCAAAATAAACCGTTGCCGAGCAAAAAATCGGCTTAATAAATATATCTTTTATGCTAAATTTAGCCCCTGTTTCTTTGCTTACCGTAATCATATTCCAAATAAGAATCAATAAAAATCCGCCGAAATTTGATAAAGCAGAAGAAGAAATATTCATTTCAAGCTTTGGAATAAGAATGATATTCAGTACTACTCTGACAATCCCCGAAACAAGAAACGGGGCAATAGTTTTTTTAGAAAGCCCGAGCGACTGCGAGCAAAAAACACAGCTTGAAGCAAGGCAACAAGGCAAAATAAATACACCTAAGTAAAAGAGAATATCACTGCCGTATTTGGAAATATCCGAATTTGACTTGCCGTAAAACAGAGTAAGTATTTCACTTGAAAAAAGTGCAAGAACGCACCCGCCGAAGCACGCAAGAATACCTGTCTCTTATACACA
>ENA-UBIJ01000524-UBIJ01000524.1-human-gut-metagenome-genome-assembly--contig:-NODE-524-length-17662-cov-6.881468_pt1 | contig 17662 bp, 16 predicted proteins | sample MGYA00244944_ERZ654876 | MGnify/ENA primary metagenome ERZ654876 (study PRJEB26926, sample SAMN06164748) | human gut metagenome | biome: ENVO:00009003; feature: ENVO:2100002; material: ENVO:00002003...
CGAGATAGGAGTCCGTCTCGTGGGCTCGGAGATGTGTATAAGAGACAGGCCCTCGCGGATGCCTCGGTTGAAGTCCACGCGTCCATAGCCTTCCCCCTCGGGAAAGGGCTCCAGCTTGAGCTGAAATGCCGCCTCATCCGGCGACGCTCCCCGAGGCAAAAGAGTTCAGAAGGCACGTAAGCTTCTGCTTATCCATACGTTATCCCTGCTTCACAGTTTAAAATAACCGTGGCCGCCGGCGATGAGAGCGGAGTCTTAGACGTCCACGCCGCAACCGCTCATGGCCAGATAATCTGCGCAAGAGATGCCGCTCGGGCCGGCACCGATGGTGGTGACGTTCTTGTCGTTGGCGGGTCATCACACCCTTCTCAAAGACCCTGTCGGAGACAAAACACTTGATGTCGCGTATGATGGCAGGCCCGTCGTGGTCGGAGCGTCCGCACTCGAACTTGCAAGGATGCGTGCGGTTGCGTCCGTAGACCTAGGTGAAGGGTTTGCCGCGCTGGATTGTCCGGTAGGCATCTTCGTGCCTCCCCGCGTCCCACGTACTTCGAGCTGTCCGCTTTGGACACGCAGGTCAAGATTTTCATGCTGTACTCTCCTTACATGTGTAGTGGAGGTGGCAGACGTTGCTGGGATCATCTACGTGGCCCACATAGCAAACGGCTTCCCGCTCATCGTCCCACGCTGGTACAGGCTCGCCAGCCACAACTATGTGGCTCGCGAGGAGTTGGGCAGCCTGCTCAAGTAGTCGCTCTGATGTACGGAAAGTCCCCACGGGCCCATGTGGTCCGCGGGGGCTTTTTCGTTTACTTTTAGTTTCCTTGCGAAAAGTGTATTAAACTTTCTCAGAGTCATTTTCTAAAATCGGACTAAGATTGATGTAAACGTATCAGGACAGCAAAAGCAGCTATTCAAGAAAAGCACCTTGGTTGCCTGGAGCACCGGCATAGTCGTGGCTGTGGGCAACGACGTTGCCGGGTTCAAGGCTGGCGACATCATGGCCATTATATATAGTATTTTCTTAGACCGCTTAACACACAAATTTAGAAAACCCTACTGCTGATAGTCTATTTAATTCTACAAGCGGGTGTCCCACTTACCGCAAAACGGATCCACGGGGTTTCTGCCTATGAACTTGTCTTTTCCTGTAAGTTTGTCCATCAAAGACTCCAGCACGGCGTCAGTGGAGCAATACGCGTTTATGTAGGTTTTGACTCGAGGCACATCTATTAAATGGTAAGGATTTTCAACAGATACGAATACTATGGGCTTTTCATGAATGTACACTGGGCAGTTGGCACCCATAGGCTGCATCCATTCTATTCTAACTGTAGTTTGGTTGCTTTTCGTTGAATAGTTCGCAAGATATAAGCATAGATCATAATTGTCCAAGATCTCAGTTGTAGGGCTGATGTGACCTTCCATGTTAGCTTTATCGACATGATATATATCAACCTGAAATCCCCGGGCGATCAGTGCCTGCCTGAATTGTTCGCATGCGCCGCCACGGACAGAATAACCAAATGCAGCGGTTTCCGCTTCTAGTGGATAGTAAAGTATTCTTGGATATTTCTCGGGAGTGATTGGAAGCACTCCCGGCTCCTCTTTTACAAGTGTTATTGCCTCATCAGCACACTTACGGGCCAATGTCCGGTTGTTGGAGTTGAGCAAAGCATGTTCTGCCTTCTGAACAGAGAATTCTCGTACACCCCTGTGTAGGCCCAGACTTGCTTTAAGGCCGAGTATGCGCATGACTGCTTCATTTAATCTGCGCTTAGAAAGGATGCCATCCCTATATCCTTGCTTCATGAACTTAACGTCCTCGGCCTCATTTCGTGTAAAGAGGAACATGTCATTCCCAGCCTCAATAGCATATGGGACAGCCCGCTTTCTTGGCATGGCAACAGTGAACCCAACCATTGTTGTGGCATCGGTACATATCAGCCCGTTGAAGCCCAGTCTGCCTCGAAGCAAACCCTGAAGCAAGTTTCTCGACAGGGATGCTGGCAGAATGTCTTCATCCCTTATGCTAGGATTGAAAAGCCTCTCATAGGCTGGCTGCATTATGTGGCCCACCATAATAGTTTTAACGCCGCTCCCTATACACTTCTCATATACTTGTCCGTAAGATCTGTCCCACTCTTCCACACTCTTGTCGTTTATGGTGGTTACCAGATGCTGGTCTCTTTCATCACAACCGTCTCCAGGAAAGTGTTTGGCGGATGCCGCAATACCATAAGCCTGTATTGTTTTAATGTATTCAGCCCCAAGAAGCCCAACAAGGTTGGGATCAGAGCCGAATGTTCTAGTATTGGTAATTGGGTTACGGAAATTATTATCTATGTCAACAATTGGGGCGAAGGCCCAGTTGCAACCAAGCTCACAGGCTTCCTGAGCGCATATGTCCGCCAGAATTCTTCCATTAGAAACTCGTCCAGTTGCGGCTATTTCAAGCGGAGAGGCATATAGAGTGCCCTCTTCTGCAATGCCTGAGCCACCCTTCTCCAAATTGGCAGCGATAAGCAAAGGTATTCTTGATTCCCTTTGGGCCATGTTGGTGTATTCAACTGCGCTTCTTGCAGGAGCCGGTCTGTACATCAGGGCGCCTGGACGTAGATGACCTAAGGTGTTTCTCCAGTTTTCCCGAGTGAAGTCAAGTACGGAAATGCAGAAAAGCTGCTCCAACTTTTCATCATCACTCATTCCGTCCATAGTGTTTGTCACCCAATCAATTGCCTCTTTATCAAGACAAAACGGAATGGCCCCAAGGACTTCTTCAAAAGGCATATCTATCATATATGTTTCTCCTCTAGCTGTTTGACGCGCGGAATTTCGAAGGTTCGACCCCCACGCGCTTTTTGAATATTTTCGAAAAGTATGAAAAAGATTGAAAACCCACGCTCATAGCGACTTCGCTTACAGGCATGCGCGTAGTAAGCAGCAAAAGCTTCGCTCTATCGATCCTTTTGACGCTTATATATTCAGACAAGGTCATCCCCGTCTCCTTTTTGAAGATGCGGTTAAGGTAATCTACATTCAGAAATAATGCTTGGGCAATCTGGTCATTTTGCAACCGCTCTCCAAGATGAGCTTTAACGTAATCTTTAGTCTGCTCGGTAAGGCTTTTCCGCCTTGAATGGTAAATTGAATCACGCCTCTTGCAAAAAGCAGCTATCATAGTCCGAACAAACTCTGAATAGTATTTTTGCCCCCTTATCGCCATGTGTATCTGTCTTTGGAGATCTGATGACAAAATAAAATCTGTGCGTATATTAAGCTTTGAGCAGGACACATACACCGCCTGCACACAGACTTCCGTACACACCTCAAGATAGCCGGTCTCGGAAATACCTCCCGCCGCGGAAGTGCTTCTTGCATAGTAAACCATCTCGGCAATCAATTTTTCAGCTGGCTCGGTTTCCATCATCTTTACCCAAAGACTTACGTCGGGAAGGGAGGGTTCAATTTTTTCCAGCTCCACATCATCCGTGATTTTTTCTATGGCTCCGGTTTTTATGCATCGGCGTTCCGCCGCTCGACGAAGCCTTGAAAATGCTTCGGGTATTTGAGAAGCTTCTACGTTTTGAGAGAAGAAAATGTTAAAACTCAGCCGCCCTTCCCTAGAACAAGGCAAACATATGTCTGACAATTTCTCACGCAGAGCAAGGCTGTGTATATAGCTTTCCCTATTTCGACGTAGAATGACAACACACTGGCTTCCTATTGATATAAGCCAGCCGTCCTGTTCGGTCAGCTTCCGAAGTCCGGAGATTAGCCGCTTACTTTCAGAATAACCGCCGCCATCAGGCTCTAGTATTAAAAAGTCAACTAACACGACTCTATAAAGCGCGTCCCGTATGAAAAACATATTCCTAATCAGGCACAGTTCTTCCATAACTGGCGAAGTGGGCTTAAGATCACCGTTAAATATGTCTGTCCACAGTTCACATGTCAAACGTTCACGGTTTTTTATTAATAATTGCTCGTGCCTATTGGCTTGGCGGTACTTTTTCTTTTGCTCAACTCTTGTTAATGCCCGCTTCAGGGTTTCCGTTACCTCCTCATAGGCAATGGGCTTAAGAATGTAATCAAAGCTGCCGCTTTTCATGGCAATCCTGCTGTATTCAAAGTCGGCGTGGCAAGTAAGGATGATAGGCACCGCGTCCATATGATATTCGTTCATCCACCTGAGTAAATCAAGGCCGCTCTCGTCAGGCATTTCTATATCTGAAAGGACTATATCAATATTGTTGGAGAGTAGTATCTGCTTAGCCTCTGAAACATTGTCCACAGCAAACACCTGATCAAAGCCCAACTCTTGGAACGGAACTCCATGAATCAGGCCTTCAAGCGCATATGGTTCGTCATCTGCAATGAGTATTTGGTACAGAGTTATCACCTACTTCAGTAATAAAAGGAAGCTTGATATCAACTGCAGCTCCTCCGTTAATATTACGGAACTCAACTGAAATTTGCTCCTCGTAACTGATTCGAAGTCTCTCGCATGCGTTGTAAATACCTATATGCTCCCCGCGTGCGTTTTTCAATCCCCTGTTTACATTCAGCTGTTCAAGTATGCTGGGGTCAAAGCCGCGTCCATTATCCCGAACTGAAATATTCAAATCTCCGTCCTCACAGCGCAATACTGCCACGCGCACTGAAAGCGGGCGATTTCTAATCAAAGCATGCTTACAAGAGTTCTCAGCAAAGGTCATGATAGTAAACGGTGGTATCAACGCCTGCGCACATCCATCGCCAATTTCCATAGAAAGTGATATCTCTTCTCTACGTGCTGTCTGCTTTATACCTATGAAACTTTCAACACACTGACATTCATCGGATATTTTTACAAAATCACGGTCCGCACAGAAAATATAGCGAAAATAAGACGACAAGCTTAACACCATTTTTTGAATAAGGCAATCTTGACCTGTCTCTGCTAAACTGTATATTGTGTTGAGTGAATTCAGGAAGAAGTGAGGCCGTATCTGATAGCGGAACTGTGCAAGCCGTAGCTGGTCGGCCTGCTTTTGCCTTTGCAACAGATCATGTTGAAGATTCATGACTTGATCCATCATGGTGTTAAATGAATCATATATCACGTTCAGCTCAACAGGCAATTTTCTGTCTATTTCCATGCGTTTATCAGTATTTCCCTCACTTATGGAAAGCATTGTATCGGCCAGACTTCCTATTGGCTCTAGAAGCTGTCTTGAGGTCATTTTAAATATCAATGGTATGCAGGAAATAACCAGAAGAAGAGCTAACACCGATGCAAGGTACAGCTTTGGTATATTATCATACACGGTCGCCCGTGGTATGATTCCACATACATAGAGATCTCCAGAGGTGAGTCTAGCACATACAAAAAGGTAAGTTTCACCTTTTATTTTTACCCAGCCGTTCTCCTGATCGGACAGGTTCTGTATTTCCGGCCCAAACATGTCGCTTAGGGAACCTATGCACTCACCTTCGTGGTTTAACATGAGCATATTCCGGTCAGAATTGTCCACAGCCAAACTTGCCTTTAAGCATTCTTCACTGTTAGCGATAATGCCTATACAAGCGGTATGGTATCTGGCTGCAAGCATCAGCCAAGGTTTTCCTAAATTAAGGTGCTTCCATCCAGTCTCACTCCATATCCCCCCGCTGTAATAGTCCGTCAGCGTATCGGACAAAGCCTGCGTTGTTTGAAAATCTTCAGCCCCGTTAGCCGCAATAAGGCACTCACCATTGCGGCTGTCATAAATAAACATATACTCAATTACATCGTAGGCTTTCGCTGCAGAAGTCAGGGTCTGGTATAGGCTGTAGCTGTTAAGTCGGTAGTCTGTTTCATTCCTTGAATAAAGTAGAAAGTTTTCTAGGTCTTTGTTGTAGGAGATATAGAAGTCAAGGTAACTGCGTAAGTTAGATAGGGTGTAGTCTATGCTCTGGCTGTAGTATTTTGCAAACTGCATTTCAGAGTTGTATGCTTTGGCTTTCAAGGTATTGGTACTTAGCAGCATTGATATGAATATAATCCCAATAATAGGAATGTAAATGATAGTAAGGAGCACTGAAGACTTTGACTGGAGAGTTCCCTTGGACAGATTTAATTTCAACATTATCCCTGCTCCCACAGTTTAGCGGCCTTCTTAAGCCGTCTTGCATTTAAAACCACAATAACTGAACTAATGGACATCGCAAATCCTGCGGTCAGTGGAGTTATGATTCCAGCTCCAGCCAGAATCAGTCCGATGAAATTATATGTTGCCGACAGGAGCAGATTTTGCCGCATGTTTTTGTGCATCTGTTCAGAGAGCATGACCAGCCTCGGCAGGTCCATCAGTTTTGATCGGCCTGCTATGATGTCTGCAGCGCTTTGAAGAGCATCACATGAGTCACCAAGGGTGACAGTCAGGTCAGCGCTGAGGGCTCCGGGCATATCGTTGAGTCCATCACCAACCATCATGACGGTTCCTGTCCCTTTTAGCTTTTCAATATATACTTTTTTATCTTCGGGGCCAAGCCCCCCCTCCACGGCGATAACTCCTGGCAGGCGTTTGAGCGTGAGAAGATTTTCTGATCTGTCTCCGCTCAAAATATATATTTTCTTACCCATGCCAGCCAGCCTCGAAAAGCACTCTATAGCGTCATCCCTGAACTCTTCTTCCAGCTGGACAACTCCGCTTGTTTCCCCGATTAAAAAGAACACTGCGTGCCCTGGGGCATCAGGTGGAAGTTTTGCCGGCGTAATACCAAGGGATTCAATAAAATCCCGCGTGCCCACGCATACTTCAGTTCTGGAGATTGTGGCCTTGATACCACCACTTTGCTCCATTAGAAGGATTGATGAACCGGATGGGACTGGAAAGCCTTTTGCTGCTGCGGCGATTGCTTCAAAGGCAGGATCCGGTGCTAGTGAGGACAGGCCACCCAGTATAGGCAATACGTCTGAGGCGCTGCCCTTGCCATCAATAATTACTCTGGACAGCTTCATTTGTTTTTTCATAATGGTGCCTGTCTTGTCAAACACCACAACATCCACATTCCGAAGTTTATCAAGTTTGCCTTCATCGCAGACGAAGATACCATTTTTTAGGCAGCAGCTTACAGCGCCGGTCACTGCAAGAGGCACAGCCAGACTCATTGCACAAGGGCAGGCAACCATCATAATTGCAACTGCGCAGCGAACGGCCTTGTCCAGATTTCCAGGAGCAAAATATCCGTACCAAGCCAAAGCAGCCGCAGCGGAAAGTATGAACACCGAAGGTACAAAATATCTCATGATCTTTTCAACTAGATCAATATAACCGACTCTTTTCCCGTTCACAGAATCGAGAGCCGAATCTATAAGGCGAGTAAAAGTATCGTTTTCGGGCGCAACTGAGGCTTCTATGGTCGCGTTTCCTCTAATAACAAGGCTTGAACCAATCACCTTATCCCCAGCTTCCCGCTGCATAGGATAGAATTCCCCTGTAACTATGGACTCATCCACACTCAGGCTGCCGCTGATAACCACGCCGTCTATGGGTATACGTTCACCGCCCTTAATAAGCAGGTGCATTCCCGGCCGTACCTCTTCCAGAGGTAATTGCTCTGCTTTTCCATTGCTGAGAACACGCACATTTAAACTTTTTCTTCTCCTAAGTCTCTCAAGTAATTCGGTATTTTCCATGCGGCTCCCGAGCTCTATGAACCTTCCTATGAGTATCATCATTACTACGGCGGCAATGTTAGGCAGGCAAGGAATCGCCCCTTCTTCTGGGAACAGTATGGCGAACAGGCTATATAAGAAAGCAACATTTGTACTAACAAAGACAAGCATGGACATGTTTCCCGTACGGTTTTCAAGTCCATTTACCGCATCCCGCATGAATTCAGCCGCCACTATTGCCTGCACAACGACAGCCAGCGCCAATTGAACAGGCGATGGTAGCGAGGGGAAAGAGTTTAGAATTACAGAAGCCGTAAAAGCCAAATATATTCTGATCCTGAGGCTTTTCTTTCTCTGCAGGCGCATGCGACGAGATTCTGTTGCGTCAGCTGCCTCACGAGGTGTCAGCCTAAAGCCAGCCTGTATTGCTTTGCGTTCGAGTTGCTCGTGGCTAAATGAGCCCTCTTCATAATTGAGGACCATGGTATCTGTCATGTAGTTTACTTTTGCAGAAGTAACTCCAGGTATCCTTTCAGCAATTCTCTCAAGTATGCCGGAGCATGAACTACATATCATTCCAGATACAATGTAATGCTCAGTCTTCATAGCCGTAACCATCCCTGTCTCTGATATCTGCTTTTTCATAGCCAAGGAAATGCTTAATTTGCCTAAGATTTACCACGAACCTTGCAATAAGCAGGGCTCCGATAATACAGCACAGCAACAGCAAGCCCCCCTGCATCAAATAAAGGCCCTAAGTGCTTTAAATAATAGTTGTGCTCCAAGAAACATGGTAACAGCACCGCTGATTTTTACAGTCACTTTTCTGGCGTATGTTGTTAGCAAGGCGTTTGAGCTGCCAAACAGAAACAGTGCTGGGGTGGTTCCTAAGATAAACGTGGCCATGCACAGAGCTCCACGCCAGGCGCTTCCGGTACCTGCGGCGAATATATGAACGGGACTAAGCATTGCGCAAGGGAGCAGGGGCGTCAACACACCGGCCGCAAATGGACCGCTTTTCCTAATCCAACGCAAAACTGCGACATCCTTACCCTGACAATCAAAGAAGTGCAAGTTCTTTCCCGCTAAATTAACAAGGCCAATAAATAGAAGCACCAGACCACATACGCATGGAAACATTGCTCTCAAGTATTCATTGACAGTTATGAAAAGCCCCAAGCTGCCCAAAATGAAGCCAAGAATCATACCGGTAAGTATCCTTCCAGAATGATAAGCAGCCTGACGGCCGAGCTGCAAGCCCTTTTTCTCCTCATTTTTAGTCGTAACAGCAAGAACTATACCGCCACACATACCAATGCAATGAATGGATGAAAAGAGCCCGTAGAGAAACGTTCCCATTTCAGGAATGATTCCCTGCCCAGACATAATATTTTCAAGCATCATGTTCTCCTTATGTGTATTTTCGTTCTGTCATTTAGAACCACGTTCAAAACAGCGCTGCCATCCTCTGCTGCGGTAAAACGGATGTCAGGCCCCTGTGCAAAATATTCCTCACAGGGTTTAAGCTGCCGTATTGTTATGCTTTGCTCTTTATTGGAGCTTCCGCTACAAAGGACCAGGTCAAGATCTTCACCGTCAGAGCTTACGGCCCTGGCGACAAGAACATCTGGATACGCACAATCATCCAGATATGGTCCGGTCAGAGCGTACTCTCCGGGACCGTGAACAATGGTATCACGCCAGTCTCCAGGTCTTGCCCACTTACTTAAAGCAATGTACGCCATATTTACTACAGATACATCCCTATATTTGAGCACCCTCGGATTTTTTGAGGGTCTGAGGTATGCTCTCTCAACAGCCTCCATAGCCTGCATGAGCTCATCATCACCGTGTTCTGCGGCCATGTGCTCAAGAAGTCCACAAAACAGGCTGGGGTTCTTACTCAGGGTTCCGGGATCAACTACCTTTTCCCATGGAATCCCTTTAAGATACGCCATACCATTTCTGATATCAATTACCTCATCTCTGGCCATGGCATAGCACCGCTTTGCTAAGCCAGGAAAAATGGGGGAATACTCCCACGCTATCGAAAGGCCGTTTAAAACTGAGATATTCATAGCCGGCTTAAGGAGATAACGGCAGGCGCCAAATAGATAGTGACGCATTGCGGCTACGGATCCATCGGCCTCCACGAACTCTTCAGCCAGCATACTGTTGAAATCATCAAGTATCTTATGGCTGTAATCAGTTCCGTGGTCCCTGTCATAAATCATCATGCCGATAATTCCGTAGGAATTACACACAGGAAAAGCTATGTTAGGTTCGCACGGGATCAGCATTCCCGGGTAGACTCTGCTACTCCACTGATCTACAAGTGTTTTCGTGAGGCTGTGAGCGGAATAGGAAAACTTCATATTTCGGTGGTAAAACGGCCTGAAATTGATTGAACCCTGCAGTTCATACCTGCGGTCACCTGTATGGGCTCCATACCCTGTTACAACGGGCAGCATCCAACCGCTGAGCATAATATTCTCTTTAGCTACAGGGTCCGGGTCCCATCTAAACTTACCGCCAAGCTTTTCCCATTTCCAGTAGGCACAGCATCTTGGGTCGGTATAAGCATCTATTAAAAAGCGCCAGGCCCGGCTTTGGTATCCACGGAAGTTGGGCGTATATTTGCATTGCATTAGCATAATGGCATAGCCGAGAGCAGAGAACTGGTACCTGTACGCCCCCATAGAGTTTATGCGCGTTTTATTGTAATCAGTGAAGTCCCCATTTTCACGCACAGTCATGTCAAAAATGTACCGTGCGGCTTTGACGGCCACATCATCCAACTCGCGATATTCTTGTGCAGGCTTGTCCGTGGTGTCGGATACCAGCTCCTTTAATCGGTAAAATGAACTTATACGGCGCTGCCTGTCTCTAAGGATCTGCTTTTCAAGGCTACGTTGTTTTCCTTCAAAATAGATCAGGCACACAGCTGCCACAAAGACGGGCAAAAAGAGCCATACGGGTTCTGTATGTTCCGGCGCCAAAAACGCGCCAAAGCATCCTGAGAGCCAAAGCAGCAACATTATCGCAATGTTCCCATACCAGTCTACCATGTTTCTACCGAGCGTGAAGAAGAGCATAAGTACTGACATACCTGCAAGGATTGGGATGAGGTTCCCGCATGCCATAAATCCGCCGCCGGGGACAACCAAGCCGATAGCAAAAGCTGCTGCCTTATACGGTATGGGCAGACCCAAAGCCAAAAGTATGGAAGGTATTGTTCCGATAACACACATTGAGCCATATAATACTCTCAGCCGGCGGCGTATGGTGCTCATTACGGGTGCGTTAACGCCATGCTTTGGACCGGTTTCCTCAATCCGAGGCATATTGTTCCATTTTTCTAAAAGCTTTTCTAAATCTATCATCTTTTTTACCTTTCAGGGCAGCATTCAGCGAATGCTGCCCTGAATTAACTCTTATTTACTCAAAAATTCGTCCATCTGTACCTGCTTGACGCTGATGATTTCGTTTATCCCGGCACTTTGCAGTTTGTCAACAAACTGGGGCAGCATGCTTTCTGCATCAACAGTTCCATTTTCCAAAACCATTCGGTACTGGCTCATTGTAGAGCTTACAGCAGCCACCTCTGTGGAAACTTCCGACAGGTCAAAGGACAATCCGAAGGCAGGAGACTTATAGGTTGTGCTGTTGAATTCTTCCGTCATACCCCACAGGTCGTCAACATCACTGTCCCATAGATAAGTAATAAAGTTGTTGCCGATTTCCCAATGGTTGAACACATACCCGCTCTCTGTTACACCTTCAGGCAGAGTCGCCTTGCCTTGCTCATTGAGAACGTAATGCTGGCCCTCAATACCATTTGCCAAAAGGTTCATAAGGTCGGCATCTGTATAGAGCAGATTCAGGAACTCCAGTGTTTTCTCAACGTTTTCGCAGTTTCTTGCAATACCCATCTGAAGCGCGGCAACATCCTGCGTGCAGGAAATACCATCAGAAATGTTCACCTGAACCATTTCAACGCCGGTATTCTTGCTCTCTTGCTCGGCATAACCAGGTTTCATATTTGCTAACCAGCAAAAAGCCTTGCCCGCTGCCATGAGGCTTTCCCCGGTCTCCTGAGTGGTGGTTATGTCCTTGTAGACATATCCGCTGTTATACCACGATCTGACCAGATCTATGGCGTTGCGGTACTCTGAAGTCTCAAACAGGTTAACAATTGTACCTTCCTGGTCGTCCAGATATACAACTCCCATTTTGTCTTGGCAAAGATCGAATTCACTGCCAAGTATCATTTCCGATATGGAAGTGGAAGAATCAAAGCTTACAAGAGGATAGATCTCGGGTTCATTTGCTTTGATGATTTCAAAAGCCGGCCCAAGGTCCTCCCAGGTAGTAATAGCGTCAATATTAATGTCATATTTTTCGACAAGATCTTTGCGCATTACGGCACCGTACTGAACTCCATACTCTTTTGTAGGAGGAAGTCCATACAGCACGCCGTTAACCTTGCATGCATCAAGGTTCTCAGCTCCTATAGCCTCTATGGCATCAGGGCAAAATTTCTCAACCAGGTCTGTGATATCCACAAGCTGACCTTGCGCGATTTGGCTGCTCATGCTGAAATTCTGAGATATCAGAAGCGTATCCAGCTTTTCATCGCCTGAAAGCATAAGCGGCATCTGCTGTAGGTAAGAAACCACATCCATGGGAAGCAGCTTTACTGTGGCGTTAATTTTCTCAAGTGTAATTTCGCTCATGGCATCAGATACTGCTTGGACATCCGCATAATTTGTCATGCAGAAATATGCCATTACTATTTCGTAGGGACTTTCATCGTTCTGGGGAGCAGCGCTGCCAGCGTCCCCATCGTTTCCAGCGCTCCCAGCACAACCGGTCAACAGTCCCAAGACCAGTGTGGCGATCAGAAGCAGTACAATTAGTTTCTTCATGTTATCCTCCCGTCTTTAATTTTATATTTCTTCTCTCAGCCTTTGACAGCGCCGAGAGATATTCCCTTGACGAAATACTTTTGAAAGAAAGGATATGCTGCAAGCATGGGCAATACTCCAACAAGCGCAATTGCCATACGAACAGTCTGACTGGGAAGATCCATGACAGATGTATTCACCCCCATGTTGGATGTACTCAAAAACTGAATATTTGAAGTCATCCTGTATAGCAGGTTTTGCAGGCTAAATAAACTTTCATCTGTCAGGTATACAAGTCCGTTCATCCAGTCGTTCCAGTAGGCAACACTGATGAACAATCCAAGAGTGGCAAAGATAGGCTTTGAGAGGGGAAGGACTACTCTGAAAAATATTGTTAACTCCCCAGCCCCGTCTATTCTTGCAGCTTCAGATATTTCACCTGGTATAGATGTCTGAAAGAAAGTCTTGGCCAGCATGACGTTGTAGGCTTGAACAAGCAAGTTCGGGACTATTAAAGCAGCCAGATGGTTTTTAATATGAAAAATCTGCGTGTAAACTAGGTAGGTTGGAACCAGCCCTCCGTTAAACAGCATTGTAAAAAACACAAAAAAAGTCAACACAGAACGTCCGGGCAAGTCACGTCTGGACAGTGGATAAGCGCATAGCACAGTAAGAATAAGCCCGAATACTGTCCCCGCTATGGTTACAATTATAGAAATTAAATAAGATTGGCCAATGGTGGCCGCGCTTTTAAGCAAATACTCATACGCAGCGAGGCTGAACTCAGACGGCAAAAAGCTGTAACCGTTTCGGGCTATCGCGGATTCATCGGTAAACGATGAGGATAGCAAGAGTAGAAACGGAAGAATGATCGTGAGGGCCATTGTTCCCAAGATTATATAAGCTACAACTTCGCCCTTTCGGCTGTTAACCATTGCGTGTCACACTCCCATGGTCAGAATAACGCATTCTCCGGGCTCTTCTTTTTAACGATAAGGTTGGCGATTATTATTACAATGAATCCGACTATCGACTGATAGAACCCCGCAGCAGAGGACATGCCTATGTCGCCTATGTTAAGCAGGGCATTATATACATAAACGTCTATTGTATTTGTTACGTCGTAAAGAGCGCCGGAATTCATTGGTATCTGATAAAACAGCCCAAAGTCAGAATAAAATATTTTGCTAACGCCAAGCAGGGTCAGAATTATTATCACAGGTTTGAGCTCCGGAAGCACTATGCTTTTGATTTGCTGTAGCTTGGTTGCGCCGTCCAACGCAGCCGCTTCATAATAGGCAGGGTCAATACCGACTATTGCTGAGTAGTATATGATGCTGATATATCCCCCATTTTTCCAAAGCTGCACAAAGGTAAGTATAAAAGGCCATGATGTAATGTATAGAGGGTGGATTACACCAAAAAACATTACATCATGACTGGCGGCTCATTTGTGGCGAATGAAAAGACAGTTATGATAAAGGAGGGATGCCCTCAAACCTACCGTAACTGTCAACCACATTCTCACGAAAGGAGCCTTGTATGGAACTGACTTACACCCAATGCGGCGACTATCTCATTCCCAACCTTGTGTTAGCAGACACCAAAGAGTACCATATCGGGAAATATGGCCGGATGCGCCGTGCCTACTTAAAAGAACATCGGCCCATTCTGTATACCGATCTCATTGTCACTGAAAAGCTGCTTCCCCACTTGGAGGAAATCGACATTGCCTGCCGGGAGCGGCTGGAAATCATTGAAAAATCCATGATGCAGCAAGAGGGCGTCACAGAAGCCCTGAAAGCTGCCGACCAGATGGCATGGGTGCGCTCCATGAACTCCATCCACAACAGAGCCGAGGAAATCGTCCTGGCAGAGTTGGTCTACTGTTGAGGGAGGGAACGCAATGATTTTAGAAGCCATGTATAATGGGGAGTTTTATCCCTGTGAAACAGTCGTTCCCACGTCCCCGGAATACCGCAAAGCGGTCCAAACCTGTGCGGCGTTGATGGAGCAGCTATCCCATCGGCTCAGTAAAGAGGACTATGCTCTGGTGGAGGAGCTTCGGGCGCAGAACGCTATCGCCCAGTGTGAGGAAAGTGAGAGCCATTTCAAGTATGGCTTTTCAGCGGGACTGATCGTCCAGCAGGAAGCCCATGAACAGCTGCAAAACAAGAAATAGGCGATGGCCGAAAAAGCCCACGCAGCCGGAAAGAGAATCGGAGGCGTGGGCTTTCTGTGTATACGGTTATTCTGTCTGATCAGCCGAAGTCTCTGCAACCAGTCGGTCAAAGTCGCTCTGATAGGTCCGATCCTGCAATACCCGGAACTTTTCAAACTCTTTCTCGGCAAAGGCTTTGGCAATGGCAGCGGTCACCTTGCCTTTATCATGCAGAATATCTTCCTCGTTGAACTGTAAAAATGCGTCAAGCCGCTTGACCCAATCGGCCATATACATGACATTTCCCCGGCGGGCCTGCCGTTCCGCATAGTCAAGGTACATGGTGACAATTTCGTTCAGGTTCCGCATTTCTGTTTCGTTCAGATAGTTTTTGGCAACGGTGACATCGGATTTGCGGATGCGGCCTTTGGGGGCGTTTTTCCATGTGGTCAGCCCCATGTTGGGCTTGGTGCTGTCGGCACGGCCGTATACGATCTCGGCGGCGGTATGATGGGTGACCGCATAGTGGAGCTTATTCTGCACCGTTGCGAAAAACTCCTTTGTGATGGGGCTTTCCACATCGTAGTCGGCGCTGCACTGGGAATAGATGTCCGTGATTTTCTGGTAAAATCTTCTCTCGCTGGCCCGGATGTCCCGGATACGCTCCAGCTGTTCCTCGAAATAATCTTTGCCGAAAAAGTTCTCCGGCTCTCGCAACCGTGCGTCATCCATCACATAGCCCTTGATGATGAACTCTTTCAACACCCTGTTCGCCCAAATGCGGAACATGGTCGCCTTTTTGGAGTTCACACGATACCCCACAGCGATAATGGCGTCCAGATTGTAATAGTTGGTCTGATACCGTTTCCCGTCCGCCGCAGTTGTTTCCATTTTGGAAACAACTGAATCCTCGCTCAGTTCGCCGGATTCAAAAATGTTTTTCAGATGCTTGGAAATGGCCGCTTTCTGTACCTCGAACAGCTCTGCCATTTTTGCCTGTGTCAGCCAGAGATTTTCCTGAAAGAGCAGGATTTCCACCCGCACCTCTCCGTTTTCGGTCTTGTAAAAGAGGATTTCTCTGGTTTCATACGGGGTCAGCCCCTGTTCCTCGCTCATTCCTCGTCACCTCCATATCGTTTTGGTAAGTTTGGATTGTATTTTGTAATTCATTTACAAAATGCCAGGTATTCCATTTACTTCTTTCGATGAATCGTATTGGATTCCCATAGTAAGTTCTTTTCCAAATATACCATATCAATAAGCTGAACGCCGCATTCAAAGATAGGATGATCATAATTGTCCGTGAAAAAGTTTTTGATACGATGGCTTTCTATAAAACCGCATTTCTTATAAAAAGGGAGCGTCAGCTGACTGTCACCCGTCCCCACACGAAGAATACGAAAATTATCACGGTATGTCTGCTCAATAAACTCAATCATCCGTTTTCCGTAGCCCATGCGCTGGCATTCCGGCAGAACAGCAATATTCTTGATTTCAAGAACTTTGCTGCCTTCGTCAGTAACAACACATTCCGCTTTTACGCCATTTTCCTCCAAAACATACATCGTACCTTTTTCAAGATACCGGTCGATCATATCTTCCTGCTCGTCCGCAAGAAAAAGCAGGCTCATGTATCTCTTTTTATTATCCTCAATTTTGCTTATTTTCATCAACTGTCATCCTCACATACTTTACATTCCAACTGGCAGTCATACGGCTCGGTTTCTACATGAGACTGATTGTAGACAGCCGCCTCTGCACAGCCCATTTTGTGATAGAATGCCTGGCTTTCAACGGCTGAATGGGCTGAGATGTACAACTTTTTTGCTCCATGTGCCTTTGCCCATTCTTTCGCTGCTCGAAACAGTGCAGTGCCAACCCCTTTTCCTCGCATATCCTCTGACACATGGATACTTGAGAGGTCAAGGTATCTGTGATTTCCCCCAAAAAGTTTCGGTTCAACTGACACGAAACCTTTCAACACCCCTTCGCAGAAAGCAGCATATACCAATCCACCTGTTGCTGCTGTGTTTCTCAGGCAGGAAACCAGGAATTTATAATCCGCTTCGCTCCAATCGTCAATAAACGGATCATCTTTGATAATCCATTTTCCGTTTTCTTTTCGCCTACATTTAACAACAGTTTGATGCCGTACAAAATGTCTAAATAGCTCTCGGCTTATCTCATTCTCTTGTAAGTTTTTATATATAATCTCCATTTCTATTATCCATGCAGCTCCCTTTGGTGTTTACTTTATTTTCAAATTCTGGATTCCAATAAATGCCGCTCCAATCGAACGCAAAATGATTTATCGGGTCTCTCCAAATGTCTAATTTTTAACGATAACCGTTTCTATTTCAAATCATAAACATACATCCTCGACAAATCTACCTCACCATCGCCCTGCGCCATACACAGGAACTTCCATCCGTAGCGCTCATAGAAGCCTGTGTGGTCTGTAATGAGATATAAGGTTTCCAGGCCAAATGAACGCATATCCTCACAAACATATTCCAGCAGCTTTCCTGCAATTCCCTGACAACGGTAGTTTTCCTCAACATATACCGCGCAGACATTTGGCGTCAAATCCTTGCGGTTATGAAAATCGTTTTCGATGACCCCAATACCACCAATAATCTGCTGATTCTCGACTGCAACATACCACTGCGGAACAATGCTTTTGCCCGTCAAGCACTCCTGTATGCTTCCCGCATATTCTTCAACTGGAATATCCCACTTGGAATGAAACCACTCTGCGGCCTCCGATGCCAGTTCGCTGTGTTCCCTGAGTTTCAGAATTTCCATAGCGTATCATTCCTCCTCATCTCCGCCCTTTTTAGAACGGCTCTTGTAGACATTGTACTGGTTCTTGCACCGTGGGCTGCAAAAGGCGGCGTTGGACCGGCTGCCCAGGAACACCTTCTGGCAGTGCTTGCACAGGCGCAGGGGCTG
>ENA-UBIJ01000528-UBIJ01000528.1-human-gut-metagenome-genome-assembly--contig:-NODE-528-length-17621-cov-5.148070_pt1 | contig 17621 bp, 16 predicted proteins | sample MGYA00244944_ERZ654876 | MGnify/ENA primary metagenome ERZ654876 (study PRJEB26926, sample SAMN06164748) | human gut metagenome | biome: ENVO:00009003; feature: ENVO:2100002; material: ENVO:00002003...
GAATAAAATTGCTCGTAATAATCTTTAATTGCGGATACAGAATCACCCAATGTAGCTGTAAAGGCAATTTTAAGTTCACTTTCTTTACTTTTTACACCGGCTATGAATTTAACCATGCATTCCTTTCCGGCGGAAGTAAATTCCGGATACTTATTTTTAATAGCTGTCAAACAAGCACTGATGATCGTTGTAAAAGCCATACGAGCGTTACTATCCTGCGAACGGACACCTGCAATCAGCTTCACCATAGTTTGAGTTCCCGTAGATGTAAACTCGCCATATTTATTTCGTATAGCAGTTAAGCAGCCACTGATAATATTAGTAAAGGCTGTTTTAGAAGCATTGTCTTGTGAACGGACGCCCGTAATAAATTTGACCATCAACGTCGAACCACTAGCTTGAAACTCTCCGCTCTTTCCGTTAATGGCAGTCAACACAGCCTGAACCAATGACGTAAAGGTGGACGATAACTCGGATTTCTTTGCGTTTGCGCCTCTGATAAAGGATGAAAGCATACCCGATGCAGCAGCTACTACCTTGGATTCCGCATTATTGAACGAATCAATAAATCCAGTCACACCAGTTTCTCCAAGAGTAGTCAGTGCCGAACTAAAAGAGGTCATTCCGCTCGTATCTAATTCGGCCATGCCGTTCGCCATACTCACAAGGCGATTTGTTTGGGTAATAACGCCGGACAATAAAGCGGTGTCGATCCCGCTTATACTATCGTAATAGCGCCTAAAGTTGGCTCCAAATGACGCCATGTCGCTTCCAAAACTGGAAAGCGTCATATCATCCGAAAACCATCCGCCTTCTTTCGGTAAGCTCTTTTGAAGCTCTACGATAGAAGTCGCCGCATTAGTAGTTGCTGTTACAATATTAGCATCAACATTCTTCATATAATCCGAATATTGCGCAAAATTTTGGCCGAAAGAAACGAGACTAGCGCCAAACGACGCAATATCGTTATCCCCTGTAAACCAACTGACTAAGCCACCTGTATTCGGTAATGTGTTTGCCAACTCGACTATCGATTTACCGGCCGTTGCAGAATTTGTAACCGCATCAGCATTGATCCCCGATATTGAATCGGAATAGGATTTCATCGCTTTGCCAAACGGTACCAACTTTTCTCCAAAAGTATCAATATCGTTCTCGCCAGCGAAGAATCCTACGACACCTCCACTATTTGGAACTGTATTTGCTAATTCTACTAAAGCTTTTCCCGCTGTCGCCGACTCTACAATAACATTGGCATCCAATCCTTTTACAGCCTTCGAGAATTTCATCATGGCTTCGCCAAAGGGGATAAGCTGTTCGCCAAACATATCCATATCGTTTTCACCGGCGAAAAATCCGACAACACCACCAGAATTAGGGATAGTAGTTGCCATTTCAGCCATAGCTTTGCCAGCAATGGAGGCGTTTGTGACAGCATCGGCGTCAAGTCCCCTCACTGCTGAAGCGAACCCCATCATGGCTTCTCCGAATGGTATGAGCTGAGCTCCAAACTCGTTCATATCATTTTCTCCCGCAAAGAAGCCGAGTACCCCTCCGGAATTAGGAAGAGTTGCGGCCATTTCAGCAAGGGTTCTTCCCGCAGTAGCTGCATTTGACACCAATTCCCCATCCATGCCAGCAATAGCAATGGAGAAATCCCGCATCGCTTCACCAAATGGTACAAGCTGGCTTGCAAAGTCGCTTAAGGAAGACCCGCCAGTAATCCAAGCTGTAAGTCCATCCAAAATATCAGCGGCGGTAAGAATGAGAATGGTTTCTGCTAACGCTTTTGCTCCATCCATCATAGAAGAGTCGATCCGGCTTGCCCCTTCTATAAACGGCTGCACATTAGTCATAAACGCAGATAGATCCGACCCAATCTTAGGAAATTGACTGGAAACACCGGACATGAAACCGCCGACAATTCCGCCAACAAATTGGCCGATGGCAGTACCTATGCCTTGGAGCAAATCTCCGCCTTCTCCTATGAGCCATTTTAAGCCTGGGATTTGCGCTAAAGCCCCAACTGCCGCCAACACAAGAGCGAGTTCGGCAATAACTGCGCCCATACCAAGAACGCCAAGCATAGCTCCGGGAACCAGAGATGCAACGGCGCTTAAGGCAAGCATGATTGCTGAAAGTAAACCGATTCCGGCGATACCTTTGATGAGGACATTTACATCAATATCGCTCAAAGCATCAATTACTCCGTCAAAAAACGCCATGAGCAATTCAACGCCCGCCTTAATAAGCTCTGGGAGTTTTGCTGTAAGGGCTTGAATAACTCCGATTAAAATATCAAATAGTTGTTCCACAATAGTTGGCGTATGTTCTACCAAAGCTGACAATATACTGTCGAGCAGGACGAACAGTCCATCAACTACAGCGGGAACCGCTGTGGTAAGTGCATCAACTGCTGCTAATATCAATACTGTAACCGCCTCTGTTATAGCCGGCCCACCGTTCGCAATAACAGTAGCTAAGGATAGAAGCCCTTCTCCGATTGCTTCGAATATTAAAGGAATTAAACTTAGAATACTGGATACGGCGACAACCAAAGACGCAGCTCCAGCAGCCCCAGATACCGCAAGAGCCGAAAGTCCAGCAGAAAATGCTAAAATACCAGCTCCAGCAGCCAGACAGCCAACTCCAAGTACCGCAATAGCAGCTGAGAGAGCAAGAATAGCTGGCGACAAAGGCCCCAATACGGCTCCGGCCACCCCAAGAATTGTAAAGGAACCGGCTAAAGTGACCAATCCTTTTACGATACTTTCCAAAGACATAGAGCCTAAAGCTTTCAAAACAGGAGTAAATATGGCTAAAGCAGCAGAAACGGTAAGGACGGCTGCTGCGCCTGGAAGAGCCCCTTTCATAGCATTAAGCGCTACAACAAGAATTGTCATGGAACCTGCAAGTGTTATTAAACCTTTTGCAATTTCTTCTACGGACATTCCGCCCATACTGCGAACTGCTTCGCCGATAATAAGCAGTGCCGCGCCTACTTCCACCAAACCGGTTGCTTTAGAGATCATTCCTTTTGGGAGAAGTCGCATCGCTACAGTAACAGCCGCTAAAGAACCGGCCATTGTAGTAAGACCCTTGCCGATTTCATTCCAGGACAGGTTTCCCATTTTCTTTACTGCTTCTCCAAATATCACCATAGCAGCGCCAAGAATGGTCATTGCAGTAGCTGTAGCTATAACATTTTTAGCATTTGCTGTTAGCTTGGTAAATACCGCCAATTCCGTAAGAACTACAGCAATAGCAGACAATCCTTTAATTAAACTTGGGATATCCAACGCGCCAAAAGCGCCTACTGCATTAGCTAAAATATTGATGGATGCAGCAAGAAGAATAAGCCCGGTTCCTTTAAGAATACCCATTCCATCGAGATCGGTTACTTTTAGGAACAACGCCAGTTCGACGCAAAGAACGCCAACGCCGATCAGACCTTTAGCCAAGGAAGAAATATCTAAAGCTCCGAGATCTTCTACAGCGTCCACCAGTATGCGAATTGCCGCTGCAAATATAACAAGACCAGTTGAGCTCTTAATCAAACCTCCGGAAGATTTAGAAAGTCCCTTTGCTGACACTACCAAAATCGCAGATAAACCGGCAACACCGGCTAATCCTTTGACCAGGCCGCCCCAATCAAGGCCGGATAATTTCTGAACTGCACCAGCTAGAATCAAAACTGCCGTTGACATTCCTATCATCGCGATAGTTAATTGCCCCATCCCTTTAATAGCTGCGCCGTTCATAACCTTTTCGAATATCGTCATTGAACCAAGAAGCTCAACGAACAATACGCTTAACGCCCCCAATGAAGTGTTAAGCTTTTCCGAATCGACCAGAGATAGAGCAATAATAGCGGCTGTCAAAATTGCCATGGCTCCTGCAATTTTCAAAAGCGTCCCGGCTTTTAAACTCGATTGCCATGCTTCAAGACTTCCTTTTACTCCGTCTAGAATATCCTTGAACGACCCTAAAATACCGCCGCCGTTTTCAGTAATTTCCGATAAAGAGTCAATAAATTTCTTAACTCCTAATAAAATCGCAGCGAAAAGTCCAGAATTAAATAAATCCAAAATAGGATCAAAGCTGGCAGTGTCAAAGGCTGTAAGAATTGCTTCGCCAATATTTGAAAAAGCGTTGGCTATGATAGAACCAAGTTTAGACAAAACAGGAGCGGCTTTTTCTATGATTTTTGCAATACCTTCGAAAGCCTTTTTTACTAAATCTCCCAATTTTACAAATGGTTCAAATCTTACCTTTACCTTATCTGTAAACTTCTCAAGCCCACTGGTGTCAATGTTTACAAATTCGCCAAACGCATCGGCAATTGCTTTTACAAAACTTTTTACTCCATCAGCAATCGGCTTTAAAAAATTCCCAATTCCTTCAATCGCCTTATTGAAAGCATCCGAGGATTTAATTGCTTCATCGATACCGACAATAAAATCACCTATATTGGCTGTGATTTCAAGAAATCCGTTTCCGGCTGGAGCTACATAACCTATTAAATCAGCAAATCCTCCAGCAAGAGCTTTGACGCCCTGAAAGCCAATATCAAATAGAGCGAATACTCCTTTGAATGTCCTCTTCAGGTTATTCGCTGTTTCTTCCCCTATTTTGAATTTTTCGGTGAGTTCCCGCAGACCTTCAGTAAATTCATATAACTGTTCTCCTGTTACCGGAGGGAAAATTTCTCTAAAGGCTTCTTTTAAAGGTGTTATAACACTCATCAAACCTTTAGCCGAATTCCAAAGGGCTTGAATCAGATTTTCACGACCGGACGGACGCAGAATCTTTTCTGTGAACTCGTCCATAGAGATAGAGCCGTCTCGAAGCCCGGCATCCAGATCTTCGATTTGCTTGACCATGTCTGAAGTATATCCGGCAGCTTTAAGCTCTTCTTCAGACATACTGCTCATCTTATCTTGAAGATTATAAACAGCTTCCGTAAGCGTTGACGAAGAAATAACGCCATCTTGCAATCCTTGTTTTAACGCATCCGAAAAATCGTCTGCGTCTTCAACCATTTTATCGAAAGCATCGCCATTTTTTCTTGCTACTTCTTCAATGGCTTCGATGTAGCCGGCTTCATCAGCAATGCCTTGATCTAATAGTTGCTTCCATCCAGAGCTTAAACCGCTGCTCAATACTGCGTTCCGTGCTTCGGCCGTTTTTCCGATCACACCGCCTATAGAGTCAGAAATTTCAGTCAGCAGTTCTTTTGCTTCTCCAAAATCACCAATTAAGATTTCCCATGTCTGAGTCCATCCAGATTGAGCGCTTTCTTTCAGGGTGTCCCATAACTGTGTGAAGGTTTTTACTTTGGTGGCCGCATCTTCAGCAGTCTTCGCCATCTGCACGATCTCTTTAGCCTGGGATTCGGAAAAACCCTGGGCAATTAAATCTGCCTCATCATAAGCTCCGGCAAATTGCTTTAAAGTCTCGGTCAGAACTTCTGTGGTTAGCCATCCTGTTTTTGTAAGGGATTCGCGGAACGAGCCATACATATTGATAGCTTCTTCCGCACCAGTTCCGAGTAGCTCTGATGTCCTAATAAGGGCATCCTGAAATACTTTTCCGCCCATTCCGGCATTTACGACAGAGTTCCAGTCCATAAGCTGAACCTTTCCAGCCGCCAATGCCTGTGAAAGCTGATACATTGCGGTAGATGCCTGTTGGGATGTTGAACCTGAAACAGCCGCCAGGTTAGCAATACCTTTAATAGAATCTACTGATGTCTGAAGATTTACACCCGCAGCCGTAAACGTACCAATATTACGAGTCATCTCTGTAAAATTGTATATTGTTTTATCGGCATAGGTGTTCAGCTCATCCAAGGCTCTATTTACCTGCTGAAGATTTGTTCCTTCATGCTGAGTATTTGCTAAAATGGTCTGGACAGCATTGATCTGGGTTTCATATTCTTGAAAACCGGTTTTAATAGGATCAATTGTCAAGGCTGAAATAATATTTTTCCCAGCGTTTAGAGCCGAATTTGTAATGTTCGCCAAAGCTGTAACAGCCATTACTTCTAAAGCTGAAAATTTCATCCTCACTGTTTCAACGGCATTAGTAAGCGGAGTCATGTTACAATTTTTAGCCGCAGTATTTACATCTTCCAGACCTTTGGATGCCCCTTTGAGGTTTAAGCCTTGTTTTAACTTATCCAGCGTCGATAAACTGGTTTGAACATTTTGCTCAAATTGTTTATTATCGAATCGCATTTCCACAACTCTTTCATCAATCGTCGTGCTCATGGCTTAGTAACCTCCCTCCACACGTTATTTGCAATTTTGTCAAAAATAGGCTGGATTGCAGGATTGATATAATCTCGCCCCTGAACCCAGCCGCCATTTCGAGTTCCATGACCGTATTGCACAATAATTGCGATAGGAACTTCATTTTGAATATTTGAGTTGTAAAATGAAATTGTAACAGATCTTTTTTTGTTTTCTATCTTGTAGTACCAGGAATTCGCCGTTTGCCCCGTGTCCACAGGTGTCGCAGACGCAAGGGCGGCTACTCCCTCTTTGCCAAACTTGTCCAGATCTCCGACATGAACCGCTTCTTTCGCCCTTTCCAGAAAGCGGGTCAACTTGGAGAAGTCACCCTTTTGTCTGAAACTTATCATCGAATCATCCTTTTACAGAAGTTCGTTTACTCTTTTCTGAACAGCGTTGTGGTCATATCCGGCTGCCTGTAAACGGTTCTTGCGCTCTTGCCCATTTCCCCACAGGCCCTGAATGACTTCTCTGGCAAGCTCATCAACGCTCTTCTTAGTGGCAGAAGAAACGGCCGTTCCGCTCTTAGTGGTTACGTAAGTGTCGAAGCCCGCAGTTTTCAGTTTAGTAGCCATTGCATCCGCATTTTCCTTACTGCTGTAGGCTCCAACCTGAATCTTATAAAGATTGTCGACCTTGACCATGTAGGTATCAAAGCCAGCCGACTTTACCTTAGAAAGCATGGCGTCAGCGTTCGCTTTATTACCAAATGCTCCTGTCTGGACGTGGTATAATGTCGTTCCTTCCGACGGAGGAGCGGCCTGGTTTGATCCATTGAGTTTTGCATTTACTTCATTTGCGATCTGTCCAAGACGATTATAAATATAATCTCCAGGGCAAGCTTTATTGGCAAACCACCTATGCACGGTCATATTTTGTTTATCCGGTTGCCCGATAAGCGATTTATCACCTTTCCATTTGAGTTCTTTAATGCCGTTTCTTTTGCATATGTCCGTACAAAGCTCAACCAGAGAGGCATAGACTTTATCGTTAATCGCATAAGGATGCGTAGTGTCGCTGGCACATTCAATAGTAATTGCCCGATTATCATTCGCCGCATTTGAAGAACACCACGAACGATCCTTCTCTTCTACATACATCCCAACACGGCCGTCTGCTCCGATGCCATAATTAGAAGATGCCTGCCGTGAAACCGGTGCGAATACATTTCCTAATGTTTCCACAGAACACTGCCCAACAACGCAATGGATTGTGATTGTGTCAATTACATGATTGCGTGGGCTATTTTTGTTTGGACTGATTTTTGTATAACTCACAAGAGAACTATTACTCATAATAATCACCCTTTCGTATTCCATTGTTTTCTGCGAGCTGCATTCAATGCTGCATTCCGTTTAATGATTTCTCTGCGGCTGTATTTTTTAGGCGGTTTACTTTTAACATCGCAAACTTTTATCAAAGCAAAAAGCCTGTTAAGATGCCATTTCTGGCATTCGAAAGGAATATTTAAAGCAATCATCCAATAGTAAATGAGTTCAGATGTAATCTGCTCTTTGTTTCCAGAACTCTTTTTTTCCTCAAAAAATCGAGTAGCCGACATTGGAAGCTCTATGTACCTGTTGATTTCGTTAATGTTTCCGTTCGTCAAGTAATTGTATACTTTCGGATTTACGTTCTGAGTAAGGGTCATACATTTTACGTAATCTATAGTTTCTTCCAATGTTTTTTCCGATTTTGTTAAAAATGGTTTATTCCACCGAGATTCCCATTTTGAAAGAGAAACAAGAGAATGCTCCAGTTGCAGATCTTGCGAATTTGTATAGATGAACTCTTGTTTCGCTTCATCCCATAATTCAGTGGATGGTATCGTGATTCGGAGCATCTCCCACTCTCTCCTTAGATGTTATGCATTCTCAGAAACGGTTGCTGTAATCGAAGAACGGTTGATAGACATAACAGCATTAACAAAATCCGCCGCAGCACGGTCGTTAGTAACAAGTTCCTCAAACAGAACTTCATATGCGGGAGTCTCCATAAACGACTTAGAGATTTCTTCTGATTTCATGAAACGGCGGCCATCTTCACTCTTGATACCATATGCTTTAGAAATAAGTTCTTCAAAAAACTCCATGATTTGCCCACCATCCAAATTTGCGGCAATGCTTTTAAGCTGAACATCATATCCGCCTTTTACACTCGTCTGCATCTTTACAATTTCCGGCTTGGACAAGTTAAAGTAGAAATCTTCTTTTCTTTCAACGCCATTCAGATCCGTATAAGAAATTGTCTTTTTAAGCATAATTTTTCTCCTTTCAAATAAAAAAAAGAAGCCCCACGCGTCAAACATGAGGCTTCCCGAAAAATATTAGGTTTCCAAATTCAATCCAGAAAGATTATATGTCTTCGTGGATACTTCTTCGTTATTTGTGGCCGTAACCTTGATGCTCTGCGTGTCCTTATTCTTGATAAGGAGTACAATGTTCATGTCATCATCAAGAGCAACCGGGCCTTTGGTACCGCCCACGAGCTCAACTTTAACATCGGAAACGACCGGCTTCGTTTCAATCTTGAGAGCCAAGTAATTTCCTTCCTGGTCAGACAAAATGCTGCTGAATCCTGTATAACCAGTAACATGTTTCAGAGTGCCTGTTATTTTATCATCGATTACAACCACGTTTGTCTGTAAATCCTTTACGAATTTTCCAAACAAAAGAGCCTCTCCGTCTTCAGGCTTAACGGAAAGGCTAATTAAGGGTTTTCCTTTGTCATGATCTCGATGACTTCATCGGGAAGAGGCAATCTGGGCTCCACACCATCATCTTCAAGCTCGGTGGGATCTTTACCATATAAGATTTCTTCCAAATTTGCCAGATTCTTGGCATCAACCTTGGTAGAATCGAATGTAAGAATTGCTGTTGGCTTAATCCTGTTACCTTCGATCAATTTTGTGATTTCCACAGGGGTTGTGCTGAATTCCCAAGAGAGTGCGATCGGCTCGGGGCTATCATTTTTAGTTTGATAGCCTTTCTCGGAAGGGGAGGCCAAACAACCGTAGACCAGATGAAGCTTATAGCCATAGTCATCAGAATCCACATCGTTCCCCAGGATAGTTCGATAGGAAAGCCCAAAAATCTTTCTGCGCTGTTGTCCTGCAAACACACCAGGGGCAATTTCAACGGAACCGTCGCATTCTGCGAATTCATCCGGATAAGTATACGCCTCAATTGTGCCGCCAAAATCCTCTGCGGACATCAGATTCAGGTATTTAGTATTATCGGCATAAACCGGAGAGGGTTCTGCTCCGGAAGGGCTTTCTGTTACCGCGCTCAAGCCGTTCCAAGCAACACCTTTATTGTACTTTCCGCCCGCCTGAATCGGGTAAAGAACGCCATGATCGCAGCCTGTTTCATAAAGGCGTTCGCCGACTTTATCCCAAACAAGTCTACTCATTGAAATATTCCTCCAATCTCAGAAATACATATTAAAAATGTAGTGATTTAAGTTATCGTTTTTAAAATGCCGGTCAAACCGGCTCATTGGTAATTCCAATATTTTTCTTACCAAATCCGTATCCGGATTCTTATCGATAACTGTAACTGAATACCGACGATTAAACAAATATACCCCGTCATTTGCATATGTCTTTTCGATATTATCCAGACTATATACAATGGCGGGGTAATTCATCTTGACTGACTCGGGAGGCTGGTAATACACATTTCGGCTTCCCAGAAGATCTTCCAGCAAAGCCTGTAGATCTAGTCTATTCGCCATTATATACCCCTCCTATAGTCAGTATTAGTCTAGGGTACTGAACTTCGACGCTTTCTATCTTCCATTTAGCACCCATAAACCCAACGTACTTCATCAAGTGAAAATTCTCGCGAGCAAATGGATCGGCCAGAATACTAATCTCATTCGAAACATTGATATTATCGTTGAGTTTGTCGGCTGTCTGAAGCCTGCGGGTATTTCTGACAAGTTCGCCGAAATACATGTGCTCGGAGATATGATCTTCCCATACGCCGGGGGTCGTTTCTTCAGTAACAGCATAGCCGATTGGTCCATAAAACTTCGCCATTTTGAATTTTCACCCCTTTAGCCAGCGGAATGCTCCTTGGAATACAGAGTAGTCGCAGCAGAAGCGGACGCAGAAACAGCAGTCGCAAAGGTTACGGAAACACTGCCGCCAGACTCTTCCTTGAAGAACAGCGGCGTGTAATACGTACCGTTGTAGCTGATGATTACCCCCTTCTTGCACAGATCGAGAAGAGTATCCTTATCAACTTTGTTCGCTTCCGAACACTTGCTGTCTGTGTACAGATAATTGTCAGACGCCTTACCGTAGAGAACAACGTTTTTCACATACTTCTCTTCAGCATCAGCGTAAACAACAGTCATATTATTCATTGATTAGTCCTCCTTGTTATTTTTTGTTGTAAATTTTAACCGGCAGTGCTCAATTCGAGAGCGATAGCGGAATAAGGCTTGATAAGAGCGCCGGAGCAACGGGTCTCAATCAGATACTTCTGCTGGTTGTAGTCGATATCGAAATCATCGAACATGTTCACAGCGCCGCCGCGATCCGCGCCGACATTGTAATCCGCCAGATTAACGATAATGCCCATCAGAGCGCCGCCGTTCTTGCCGTTTACACCCTCCATAACCGGAATGGTCACAATCTCCTTAACGCGGAGCTTCTTTGCAAGCTGAGCGACATCGGTGTAGAGATCGCGGCCGGTAGTATCAGTCAGGAGCAGGCAGTCAGTAAGAATGTCTTCAGTGGTGTACAGAGTAGGCTGACCAGAACCCTTATAGTTCTTGCGGGCCTTGATAGCGGTACGAATAAACTCACGGGCCTTGTCGTCCTCAGTAGCGGAAGACTGGACGCTGACGGCAGCCTGAATGGTATACAGTTCCTCGTCCTTGAGAATAGGACGGATGTTCTGCTCATTGATCTTGTCGTCGCTGGAAGCAAGACGGCCGTCGCCAATCAGATAAGCGCGAGCCAGCTCTTCGTCCAGCATCATGCGCATTTCAGATTTCAGCCACGCCACAACATCGAAATCGGTGATATCAACGACATCGTCGCGATCCATCTTCTGCTTTTTGTAAACGGTGGTCGGGGTAGTAGTGCGTTTCAGAAGACCAAAGACCTCTTCCTTCTTCAGCTTGCCCTTGAAATAACCCTTTGCGCGGGCGTCGTCCTCGGTGATATCGGCAAAGACGGACTTAATGCGGGAGAATGGAGTATGATGCACACCGCTCATAACCTTCTTTACCCATCCGGTATCACGCTGAATAAATTCGGGAGTGTTGGTCAAAGTCTGGGCATCAGGGAACAGATAGTCCACATTGTCAATGCCGTGGGCAAGCACACTATCCTTCAGGCTGCCGTATCGCTTAATATCGCCAAAGATCGTGGAAATCTCTTCGCTGGATACCTCAGACCCATCGGAATGAACGAGATCATTCTCCTTCTGACGGTCATCCTTATCAAACACGTTATGTTTCATAGTATTAGTTCCTCCTTTAGAATCGTCATCGTTATTGTCTTCAGACTCGGGGTCAGATTCCCCTTGGTCATCCATAGCCTGACCGATCAAAGCGTACATAACGTTTTTCTGCTCTTCGGTCATGCTGTTGATTACATCAGCGACGGTTTTCTCCTCATCGGAATCACTCTTCTTTTCAGGAGTTTCTTTCTTTTCACCGTCATCCTCCTTGTCTTCCTGCTTATTAGCATCGGAATGCGACAGATAGAGCGGCATACCTGTATAGATGATCGCTTCGTCATCCGAGTCTTCGCCGTGCTTGAGCATAGAATCGATAAAAGCGCCAGGATTTGCACCGGCATGAACCAGACTTACTTCACGAATCTCTCCATGAAGAACGTCGCACCCTCTCTGCTGAAGCTGATTGGCGTAGATAGACAACGCACAAATGTCCCCATGCTTAACAAGAATCTTTCCAATCTCGCCGGATTCGGAATCGTTGAAAAAGCCATAGGTATAAACACCTTCCGGACGATTTTCCAGCCATGCATGACCAAGCACATTGCGTGGGTCATTGTGCTGATGATTCCATACGAGAGGGACCTTGATTCCATCATCATGTTTGAATGCGTCTCTACGAATCACTCTTCCGTCAGAGCATTTAAGGTCGTTTCTGGTTGCCCATCCGCTGAAATCGCAGGCTTCAGGTTGAAATGCTCTTTCCATTTTGAATTTCCTCCTTGTTTCGTTTTTGTTTTAGAGACCCTTACTTTTGAAACTACTCTGTTTCCATGTTTTCGTCTTCGACAGGCGGGTTGGGTTCCGACTCTGACTCGCTCGGGGCGCTGAGGTTTTTATTCCTAAGCTCGTCCGCTCTCGGGTCATCCGAAGGTTTCATGCCGATAACCTGTCGAATTTCATTCGATGTCATAATTTCGTTTCGAGTAAACTTATCAGCAATTTCAGCGATATCGTTGACAGGAACGAGTTTAAACGGGTCTCTAAAGAACGAAATCGACTGGGATTGTGATCGGGCGGTTTTTGTTAGAAACTTTCGTTTCATTTCGTCAACAATAGCTGAAATAATAGGCTCAATCGTTCGGTTATTGTAGTTCAGCATCGTTTTCTCGTCTGCTGTACCATCCAATATGCTTTGAGTGATACCTAACTGGCTGTATAGCATACTCGTTAAATATTCAATCTGAGACATAAGGTTGTTATTGACGGAACGATTTAACTGTGTAATACGCTCGGTACCGTCGGCATAAGCAATACCGTATTTAGTACCGGACAACTGAGCTTCAATATCTTTTCGCCTATTTTCGGCCTGTTGGCGCCTTGCTTCCGTCTTGATGACGTAGGGTAATTGGATAATCAGGTCTAATTTTCCAGAACCGCTCTGTTCATCAATGACGTCAAGTAGGTTAAGTTTTCGAATAAGCCGCTGCATGGTAGAGTTAGGCTCATTCACGACTGCGTACAGCGGATTTTCAACAATAGCTACTATACTTTTTGGTACCAGTATGTTTTCTTTTGTCCCGGTCCGCTCATTATAAAGGCGAACTCTAACATTCTGCGGGTACCAATCTAAAATTTTACCGACTCGCATGGTTTGGATGTCATATGAACCGGTAACGGTTGGGTCAGTAGTTGTATCAACGGGAACAATCGCCACGCATCCTTCGTCAAGCATAGATACAACAATATCTTGAACAAATGCTCTTGAAGTCTGGTCTATATTTGCTTCTAGAGTGAGGCAAGTATTCAAACCGTCTTCTATAACAGACAAGAAACGTCCGTTTTTATCCAGACGAACATGCTGAATATTTAAAGCCGCAACATCCAAAGCGATTCGATTATATACAGATGTAATAATCGATCTTTCGTTTCCTCTGGTAAGTCGTATGCGGTCTGGTCGTGAAGAGTACCTAGGACCCACATCACGATACTCAGTATACAGAGTGCCGGTAAACGCGTTCCATGCATGTTTCAGTCTGGAACCAAAAGACATCCCCATTTTGAATCATCACCTCCTTTTAATCAAAAGCATCGCGGTTAAGCTTATAAGCTATATAAGCGTCCATCATTGCAGCTACCGCATCGATTTTTTGCTCATATCGCTTTTTAAGCAATTTCCGGTTTCCGTTGGTATCTTCAAGGGTAATGCAGTTACCCATAGCAAAGGTCATAAGCTCCTCATCAAAGAGAAGCATTCGTTCCTCCGAAAGCTTTTTTAATTCGCCCAAAGGAACAGATTCGGTTTTAGCGCCTTGAATAACTTTCTCAATTCCGAATGGTCCATTTTCCGTTTCCCATCTTGCGATAAACTCCTTCGCATTGTATGGGTCAAACCCCAAACAACGAACATCGTATCCGCACTCTGATATGTGATTGTCTAGATCCTCATAAACCTCCATCATATCGAGTACCGCACCTTCCAAAACAATTAAACTGCCCTCAGCCATGAATTGATCGTACTTAAATCTCATAGCAGCAGGCAGTTTCATAAGAGTCATGGAAGTTATGTAGTTTCGGGTTTTTATTCCAAATGAACCGTTGGACAAAGGAAAGAGGAAAGCGAAAGCGCAGAAGTCATCGCCTTGTGAAAGGTCCACACCGAGAGAACACGGCATCTGCCAATAATCACGTTTTCGGTGAGGCAACGTTTCTTCATAAGTGAAGTAATAAGTGTAACCCTCCATAGGTAGACCAAATCGTTTAGCGAGAATATCGTTTCGTGCGGCGGGGGCTTTTTCGGCTCGTTCCACATCCAATTGATAAGTTTCATAACTTACCGTTTTTCCGAGATTGGGATTTGCTTTGATCCACATTTCGGGATCTCCGACTTCGTCAATAGAATCCAACTTATACCACCAAATGGAAACGTGTGGGTTAATGTATTCTCCTTTAAGGATGTCCATCAACTCCATTTTGATTGTATCGCCGCTTCCGTTACGAACGGTACCTTCGGAACTGATCGCCACAATGATGTAGTCGTTTACTTTTGAAGCGCCTTGCTCAATCGCGCCAATAACATCCTCTCGAATATCGCCGGAAAGCCATTCGTCAACGGTCGCCACTTTGATCTGCAAACCTTGAAGCTTGGCAATGCTCATCGGACGAATCTCTAATAGAGAACCGGTCAGAAAGTTCTCGACACCTTTTTTGGTGGACGCAAGTTTAGTGCGATTGGCTTTTGAGCCGGTAGTATTCTGTAAAGAACCTTCCGTCAGGAACTGGAACACCGGTCCGCGAGAACGCGTTATTGCAGTACGCAAAGGAGACATAACTTCTTCCGCCTGCTTCATGGTCGGCGCCGTAGTGATTTGATGCGTTGTGGAAGTGTCAACGTTGAGAAAGTATCCCTGTAGCGTAGAAGCGTACATTGATTTTGCAGCGCCTCTGGCTACGATAAGATACTGTTTATTGATAAGACGCTTCTTGACGTTCTTCCGAACGTAATGTCCGCCGTGGCCGTCTGGATTTGGCTGGTATACGCTTCGTTCGACAAAGTAATACCATCCAAAAATCTGTTCGCCCCATAGCTTGAATGTATCCAGCAAAGAAAGATCGGACCCATCAGTAAGAGTCAACTCCGCTTCGCAATAGGCGATCCATCCCTCAACCGCCTGGTCGTCATAGTAAACGCCGGGGTTGGCAATAAGGTCGTCGATGCGATTCATCTCCATGGAGATTTCTTTGTTTACCGGGATTTCTCCTCGAAGAACGGCATCACGAAACATGCCGTAATATTTGGGGACGGCAGTGTTTGATAATGCCATAAAGTTTTATATCTCCTTCTATTTTTTTGTCATGCTAACAAGGATCTTCTTGACTTTATCGTAATTGTTGTACAATGTTATCGCCGTAGTGGTAGCAGTTGCTATGCCAGTCGCAGCTTTCAATGTTTTAGAAACAAAAATTCTTCCACGATTAACATCAACACTAGCTATTTGTCTATACTGCTTCTCCATCTGTAGTCGATTAAGACGGATTCGAAGTTCTGTATCGCTCATATTTTTAACACTTTTAACGCTATGAGCCTTTTTATAATCATCATGACTGGGTTCCTCAGAACTTCTATATAGAGCTCTTAGCTTCCCAGCAGCAGTTCGAGAGCCGTCTTTATTCTGGAATCTCCTAACGCCCCATTTCATTCCTTTGATACCATGATGATAAAGCGAAGTATTATCCATTTTGAATTTCTCCTTTCTATGCTGGTTTCGGGTCGACAGAAACATTAATCCTCCACTCAAGCTCGCTTATCTGTCTGTTGATAGACTCGATAACTGCTGAACTAAGCGGAGGATCAAAGGCCAACCGAACCTTTAGATAAATGTAGGTTTTAACAAACTCAAGACAGAAATCATCTTGCAGAAATTCAGACCATTCGGCGCTGTCATCTTCGATACGGAATCCCTCAGCAGGACCGACACCAAGTTGAGTAAGAACAGAAAACACCGAATTGATATGCATGATGATATCCTGGTCAAAGTGCTTGTATTCTTCTGTAATTCCGAGCAGCTTTTTAATCGATGTTAGTATGCTGTCCATATCGAATTACCTCACTCTCTAACGGCAATGAATTTCTTCATGCAAAAGCCTTCGATACCGGCAACTGTACAGACCGCGTACCAATCATCATTGGAATTTACCATGTCGATTTTCAGCTCGTCGAGAGCCTTTGCTTCCGCAATTACATCTGAATCGACAGAAGCTTTTTCTCGAATATTCAGCGACAGACAATTAACCACTACGCCAGTAAGACCGTCGCAGATATCCTTGCCGTCTCCGGAAACCCCGTCTGGATTTTCCATATCGACATCTTCATACATCGTGCTCATAAAATATACTCCTTTCAATTTTTTCGCCAAGGACAAGTATCGTTGCGGCTCCTTTGAACCGGTTTTAAGATAAGGATACTTTCGTCTCCGTAGTGAATAGCGTTATGCGTTTTTAGCTGCGTGCATATCACATTTTCCAAATCAAAGGCACAAGGATTTCGATTTATGATATCCTCATAAGTAATCGGATTGATGTGGTGTATTAGTACCGGTCCAAATATTTCATGGCTGGCAATTCCCAAATCGCACCCATTATCTCGAATGATAACGTCGTCTCTAAAACTCAGCCATTCGCTGGAATGATAAAATTCTTGATTAAGCCACCTTTGAAAACCGAAAGTAGCTTCGCCGATTTTCCCATCCAACTTCAGATAACGGAATCGTTCCTCAAAGGTCGGAAGAGATATCAGTTCCGAATAAGTTCTAACACTCATCTTCATCGCTCCCGGCACCAGAATAATGACGCATAGCGTTAAGAGCATTGGTGTAGAGTTCATCGACACGTTTTGCGGATTGAAGGTTTTGTGTTTTAGCCTCGATAAGCTCTTTCTGCTTCTCAAGAATTTCCTTTTCTATCTTTTCCTTAGTCGAACCAAGTTTCAGATAATGAGTAATAACCTGAGAAGAAGCAGTTCCCTCTCTTAACTGCTTTTCAGCAAGATCAACAGCCAAAGAAACCAACTGGTTTTCTCTAGCCTCCGGAGATAAAGCCGGTCTCATCTTTCTTGACGACTCAGAAGAGCTTGCAGCTTTACCTTTTGGCATCCTTACTGCCTCCTCTCTGTCAGTTGATATATACTTATAAAGGGATTACGACTAATTTTGTATGAGTTTTAATACAGTGTTTGAGTGAACTTACAGAGCTGGTTCCCATCAATCACCGAAAGGAGAAAAGAAATATGAAAGGAGAATTATCCATGACACATGCCCAACCCTGTAAGCTCGCTCAAACACTGTACAAACCCGAAAAGCGAATCCCAAAATCTGTCTCTTATACACATCTCCGAGCCCACGAGACGGACTCC
>ENA-UBIJ01000536-UBIJ01000536.1-human-gut-metagenome-genome-assembly--contig:-NODE-536-length-17436-cov-8.851505_pt1 | contig 17436 bp, 15 predicted proteins | sample MGYA00244944_ERZ654876 | MGnify/ENA primary metagenome ERZ654876 (study PRJEB26926, sample SAMN06164748) | human gut metagenome | biome: ENVO:00009003; feature: ENVO:2100002; material: ENVO:00002003...
ATAAAGAGCCAGTGGATAAAGAGCCAGTGGATAAAGAGCCGGTGGATAAAGAGCCAGTGGATAAAGAGCCAGTGGATAAAGAGCCAGTGGATAAAGAGCCGGTGGATAAAGAGCCGGTGGATAAAGACCCGGTGGATAAAGACCCGGTGGATAAAGAGCCAGTGGATAAAGAGCCGGTGGACAAAGAGCCAGTGGATAAAGAGCCGGTGGATAAAGAGCCGGTGGATAAAGAGCCAGTGGATAAAGAGCCGGTGGATAAAGAGCCAGCAGACGAAGACCCGGTGGACGAAGCCCCGAAGACCGATGATTCGAAGGACATACTGGACGTACTTGACGAACTGGGCAAAACGGACGAGCCCGAAAAGCCCGAAAAGAGCGGTACAGGCTGGCTGATTGCATTCCTTGCGGCGGCGCTGGTGGCTGCGGCAGAGGGCGTATACATCTGGCTGCATAACAGACGCAGCAAAAAAAGGAGAAGACCGCAGCCCGAAAAGGAACCGGTCATCACGACGCTGCTGCCCCGGACGGCCGACATCCCGCAGAAGACCGTACAGACCGGCCCGGTCGGCCGCGTCGCAGTCGGCAAGGTCCACGCGCAGGGCGCGCGGGAGAGCCAGCAGGACAGCTTCTCCGTTTCCTCGGATTCGCTGCAGCCCGACGGCATCCTCGCGGTCGTCGCCGACGGCATGGGCGGCCTCGCGGACGGAGACAGAGTCAGCCAGACGATCGTTTCCGCCGTCATGCACACGTTCGTTTCCGGCGGAAACGCCGCGCCGCGTCTGCCTGAGCTGCTGGCAAAGGCAAAATACGCGGTCGACCAGCTGCTTGGCCCGGACGGGCTGCGAAGAAGCGGCTCGACGATCGTCATGGGCCTCATCCGGGACGGAATGTTCGACTATCTCAGCGTCGGCGACAGCCGGATCTGCCTCTACCGGGACGGCGAGCTGCAACAGCTCAACCGGAGCCACAGCTATTCGCACGAGCTGTCGATCGAGGCGATCAACGGCGAGAAGACGTTCGAGGAGATCCGCAAGGACCGGAGAGCGGAATGCCTGACGAGCTACGTCGGCATGGGTGAGCTGAAATATGTGGACATTCCTGCCGCACCGATCAAGGTGCATCCGGGCGATGTGTTCATTCTGATGAGCGACGGCGTGTTCAACGCGCTGAAGGATCAGGAGCTTTCCGCAGCGCTGGAGCAGAACGCGGAACGGGCTGCCGAACTAATCGATCAGTGGATTCAGGAGAAGCACTATCGCAATCAGGACAATTATACAGCGGTCATCCTGCAATGCTGTGCGGACGCCGCGGAATGAAGGCCCGGAAAGGAAATGAACGATGCTGCAAGTGGAGGCGTACTCGTCGATCGGCGGAAGAAGCAAAAATGAAGACTGCGTCACCGGCACGCACATGGGCAAACGGATGTGCTTTCTGGTCGCGGACGGTCTGGGCGGCCACGGAGACGGCGACATAGCCTCCAGAGCGGCGATCGATACCGTCTGCGGGGCCTGGAACGGGACGATCTCAGCTGCGGAGTGGCAGCGGCTGCTGGAGCTTGCGCACGCGCAGATCCAGCGGCTGCAGACGCCGCAGAAGCAGATGAAAACGACGCTCGTCGGCCTGATGCTGGACACGGAGCACGCCGTCTGGGCGCATATCGGCGATTCGAGACTCTATCACTTTCTCGACGGCAGGCTTGTCTTTCAGACACAGGATCACAGCGCGTCCCAGATCGCTGTGCTGCTGGGTGAGATCGCGCCGTCGCAGATCCGCTCCAGCAAGGATCGCGCGATCCTGACCAAGGCGCTGGGGCAGCCGGGCGACGTACCGGCTGCACAGATCCATGCACAGCTGCTGGAGCCGGGCGTACACGCGTTCCTGCTGTGTACGGATGGCTTCTGGGAATACGTGCTGGAGGAAGAAATGGAGCAGGATCTCCGGCTTGCGCGCAGCGCAAAGCAATGGCTGGAGAAAATGCGCCGGCGGCTGCAGGCGAGAGCCCCGGCCGATCAGGATAATAATTCTGCAATTGTAATATGGAAATCAAATGAGAAACGAGAGGAGAACACGCAATGAAACTGAACACCTTCTGTAAAAGAGCGGCTTGCCTGCTGTTGGCAGTGATCTGCGCATTATCCCTGACGCTTCCGGCTCTGGCCGCGGGCGACAAGAACATCAGCAATGCCGCAAAGGGCGTTGTCCGCCTGCTGATCATGGACCCGGTCACCAATCAGGTATGCAGCACCGGAACGGCGTTCGGCATCGGCAAGGACGGAGAAGCGCCGCAGTATTTTGTGACGAACAAGCACGTGGTCAATTGTGAGTACCCGATTTCTGATCTGGTAACGGTCAATCTCAGTGCAATCAAGATTTATATCATGAAGAGCAGCCATGCCGTGGTATTCAACGCACTGAACGGAACCATCAGCGTCGAGTCCAGCCAGCTGATCCCCTGCGAGATCCTGTACGAAGAAACCGACCCATACCCGGATCTTGCGATTCTGAAGGCTGCAGAGCCGTTTGAGGGCCACGTTACGCTGCCGATTGCGAAAAACGTCAGCGAAAAGGATGTTGCCGCAACGGTGTATGCGCTGGGCTTCCCCGGCGTGGCGGACCTTACCGCACAGAACACATGGTCGGCGAACCTCCTTGCCGATACCTCGGACATCACCATCACGCGCGGCGTTGTTTCCAGATACGGCGCAATGAAGAGCTACAACAACTGCAGACTGATTTCCCATGACGCCGTCATCAATCACGGCAACTCCGGCGGCCCGCTTGTCAACGAAAAGGGCGAGGTCATGGGCATCAACACCCTCTATCTGCAGAAAAGCGCTGACGCCAGCGCGACCTACTATGCATACTCCAGCGAGTATATCGTCAAGGTCTGCGAGGACATGGGCATTCCCTTCAGCTATGGCAGCAAAGCGCCCGGCTGGCTTATCTACGTGCTGGCCGCAGCGCTCGCGGCTGTGATCGCGGTGATCGTTGTGCTGATCATCAAGAGAATAAAGGATGGAAAGACGGACGATAAGAAGCATGACCCGACCCCCGTACCTCCTGCACCTCCCGCACCCCCTGTGACCGAAGACAAAGCGCTGCGCGTAGAAGGCGTGTTCGGCTGCTTCGCGGGCAAGCGCTATAAGGTGACGGGCAGCGTGACCATCGGCTGCGGCGGCCAGAACAGCCTCGCCATGCCGGAGGGCACCGCAGGCGTCAGCCACCGGCATTGTATGCTGACTGCCGGGGCGGACGGAGAAGTCCAGCTTACCGATCTCGGCTCGAGCTACGGCACGTTCGTCGGCAGCGGCCAGCGGCTCAACGCCAACAGCCCGATGACGCTGCACCGCGGCGATACGTTCTGGCTCGGCTCCAAGGAGCAGATGTTCCGTATTACCGGAAAGGGCGGGAAGTAACATGGCGGAGTACTGCCCGTTCTGTATGCGGCCGAGCAAAGGAAAATACTGCCAGTATTGCGGCGGGGAAATTGCGTTCCGCGGAAAAGAGCTCCAGCTGCCTGTCGGAACACATCTGATGGGCTCGCAGGCACCGTATCTGCTCGGCGCGTCCATCGGACAGGGCGGCTTCGGCGTGACCTACGCGGCGCTGAACTGCGCGAGCGGCGAAAGAGTTGCGATCAAGGAATATTTTCCGATCTACTGGTCGGAGCGGAGCGACAATGGAAGGGACATTCTTCCGAAGAGCGCATATACACGGACCTATCAGTCCGGACGTGAAAAATTCCTGCATGAAGCCGAGATGATCCAGAGAGTGCGGCACCTGAAATCCATCGTGAAGGTCAAAGATTTCTTTCAGGCGAACAACACGGCCTATATCGTCATGGAGTATCTCGAGGGCAAGACGCTGAAGCAGCTGGTCAAGAGCAAGGGGCGGCTCACCGTGGAGGAGCTTTGGGCCGTGCTGCGGCCTCTGATGGAGGATATCAACGATATGCACGTGCTGGACGTGGTCCACCGGGATATCGCGCCCGACAACATCATGATGCTGCGGGACGGCAGTCTGCGGCTGATGGACTTCGGCGCTGCGCGAAGCTTTCAGAAAACGTCGACAGGCAAGACCATGTTTGTCAAGCCGGGCTTTTCCCCGGTCGAGCAGTACCGGCCGGAGAAATGTCAGCCGTTCAATGACGTATATTCCATGGCGGCGACGATCTATTACTGTCTGAGCGGGGTGATCCCCGCTCAGGCGACGGACCGCCTCACCGAGATCACCAATCATCAGACGGATCCGCTGAAACGGCTGGGGGAGCTCGGCGTAAACCTCCCGGCCTCGGTCGAAGCGGCGCTCCAGCACGCCATGGCGATTCGGAGCAGCGAACGGACGCAGACCATGCGGGAATTCTGCGACCGGTTTTACCGCGACGCGGCCGCCCGTGCCGAGCTGACCTTCCTGCCGCTCCGGCCCATTCCGGAGGAGCGGACGCTGGAGATCAGCTGGCGCGGAAAACGGCCTGCCGGCACAAGCTATCTGCTGTTCCGGCGGATCAACGATGGAAAATACCACCTGATCAGCAACGGGAACCAGACGCTTCAGCGGGACCGGCTCCCGCTCATCGCAAAAAGAGTGCAGTACAGGCTCGAACTGCAGAATGCGGCGGGAGTGACGTTCAGCAGCTGCGAAAGCCGCCCGATCGATGTATCCGGATGGGCAGGCGAACCGTCACAGCAGCCGCAGCAACAGCAGACGCTGATGATCGTGCTTGCCGCGGCGGCGGTCATTCTGCTGGCAGCGCTGGTAGCGGCGCTGGCTGGAGCCTTTTAAAAAACGGGAGAGCCGCGAGGAATGGAGAACAGAGAAATGAGATATTGTCCCTACTGTATGCGGGAAATCGAGGGATCATGGTGCCCGGACTGTCAGAAGGACGTGGAGACGGCGAGCAACGGCACGAATCTCGCGATCGGTACGATCCTTGACACGCATTATGTGATCGGCATATGTCTGGGCGCCGGCGGTTTCGGCGTGACCTATCTGGCGCGGGATCAGCACCTGGGGCGCATCGTCGCGATCAAGGAGTATTTTCCATCCTGCTGGGCCTACCGAAGAAAGCGTACACAGGAGGTCTGCGCCTTTCCGGATCAACAGCTGGCCTATGAGCGCGGGAAGCAGCAGTTTCTGACCGAGGGCCAGCTGCTTGTCGAGGTGGAGGACCTTCCGCATATCGTGGATGTCTATGACTCCTTCGAGGAAAACGGCACGAGCTATCTGGTCATGCGCTATCTGGAGGGCAAGACGCTGGAGGAGCTGGTGCGGTCGTCTGAAAAGGGAAGACTCTCGCTGGACGAGCTGCTGCCGCTGATGCTGCCGCTGATGGAGGATATCGACTGCCTGCACCGGATGACGCCGCCGATCCTGCATCGGGATATTACGCCCGGTAATATCATGTTCAGCCGCGGCAAGCTCCAGCTGATCGATTTTGGCTCTGCACGGCAGATTCTGGGCGATAAGTCCATGTCTGCCATGATCAGCATGGGCTTTGCGCCGCCGGAGCAGTTTTCCCGGAAAAACCAGGGGCCGTATACGGATGTATACGCAATGGCCGCGACGATTTTATACTGCATCACCGGCAAAAAGCCGCAGGATGCGACCAGCCGGGTATTCAACGATGAGCTGTATATTCCGGGAGAACAGCCGGATGCTGCGCAGGGACAGATCAGCGAGACGCAGAGCGCCGCGCTGCGCCATGCGATGGCGCTCCAATACAGCCAGCGCACACCGACGATGGCGGAGTTCGTCAGAGAGCTGACGCAGGAGCCAAAGGAAGCGCCAGTGCGCAGAAAGTGGATCCTTCCTGCCGCGGCAGCGGCGATTCTGATCGTGGTCCTGCTTGCCAGATTCTGGCCGACAAACAGCAAAACAACCACCCCTGATAATCAGGACACTCCCGAGAACACGACTGCCACTGACAACCAGAATACTACCGGCGACACATCCACCGATGTCGTTCCGGAGCCGAAGAAGGACGAAGAGCTGACGGAGGCTGATACACCAACACTCGATTCGGTCAGGATTGATGGCCTCAACATCGAGGCAGGGAAGAGCGAACAGCTGAAGCCTGTGCTGACGCCGGAGGACTATCAGAGTAAGGAAATCACATGGAAAAGCAGCAACAGCGCCATCGCCGAAGTCGATGATGACGGAATAGTCACGGCAAAGAGTCCCGGAGAGGCGAGGATCGACCTGACGGTAGACGGGGTCAAGGCTACGTGTGTCGTAAGGGTTTCGGAGGTGAAGATGACCTCCGTCACAGTGAAGACCGGCCCTGACAAGACGGAATACTATGCCAGTATGCCATTTGACCCGACGGGCATTACGCTTGAGGTCACGTATAGTGACAAGAAAACAGAAGAGGTCACCTCAGGCTTCGAGTGTACCGGCTTCAGCTCGTCCACAGCCGGTGTAAAGACGGTCACCGTCAGCTACGAGGATATGGAGGCCGGAACGGTATACGTGACCGTGAAGCCAAAGGTGCTGATACAGGATTCCGGAACCGCAGGCTTCGCGGGGCATAATCTGGTTGATACGGTTCAGTACAAAAACAAGATCTATTATGTAAAGGATATCAGCCAGGGCGGAAGCTGGGTCAGCGCAATTTATCGAAAGGATACGCCGTCCGCGGAACCGGTCTGCGTATACAGACTGGACAAGGAGAGTATCAGCGATTTCTTCATTTTAAAGGATCGGATCTTTTTCTCGGCAGAGTACGGCGGCCGGGGCTACATTGCGACGGTCGAGCTTGACGGCGGGAATTTCTACGCGATCACGGCGAAAAGCAAAAACTATATGGGCTGCTATTACAGCAACGGCTGGATCTATTCCCTTTCGGGTGCAGACAACTGTGTCGTCCGGTTCCGGACCGATGGCTCGCAATGCGAGCTGGTCAGCAGCGGGGAGATCGGCACCACGCAGTACAGCATCTCGAATCAGAGAATCCTCTACGCAGAGAAAAGACAAGACAAGACGACGGTCAAGTGCTTTGATCTCGATCAAAAGACGACGACGACTCTGGCGGCATACGACACCGAATCCGTCTGGCTCGTTGGCGCCTATGAAGATTATCTGTTTTATACCGTGAAGGAAGACGGGAAAAAGAAGCTGTGTATCTATGAGCTGAACAGCGGTACCGCATACACGCTCGAAAACGGCAAGACGGAAGCTGCGGTCTGGAACGATCAGATTTTCGTCTGTGACGAGAATGGAAACGCGGAGCTCAGATCGCTGAACGACCCGCTGATCGTGACAAAGGAGTTCAAGCTGCCATACACGCTGCGGTCCACCTCGGCCTATTCGCCCCGCGTGATCCCTGTCGGAAAGAATCTTGCCTTCGTCACAAGCGAGAAAACGGTCGTTCTGATCGACAAGGAACTCAAGGAGGTCGCGTCGTTCTCTACGGAGGCGTAAGAAGCGGCCTGGATCCAAATCAAAAAGCCTTCCCCTTCTCATGCTGTGTGCATGATGAAAGGGGAAGGCTTTTTTCATGATTTCAGCGGGGGAGAGGGGCGATCAGATGATCTTGCCGAGGCTGGCGGTCTTTGCGGCCTGCGCGGCGCGGCGGAGGGCCGCGACGGGTTCGCCCTCAAGGAAGTATGCGTACAGATCGAGGATCATCCCGGCCAGCTCCGAATCGGCCTCCAGCCCGGAGACGTCCTTCAGAACCTTTGCCGCTTCTTCCTTCGACTGCTCAATGCCCGCCTCGTTCAGATAGCGGTACACCGCACCGGCTGCGCCGACGGCGATATACGCGGGCTTCACGCCCTGCTCGAGGCACAGCAGGCTCGAACCGATCAGCCGGTCGGCTGCGCCGAGCTTCCGCGTCGGGTCGCCGCCGACGCGCTTGCAGGTGTCCTTCAGGGCGGCATTGCGGAAGCGGCCGAGAAGATCCGTGATGTGCAGCATCAGGCCATCCAGCTCGACGCCGTACTTTTTATGCAGCGCCAGCGCGCTTTCCAGCATGGCGTTCTGCACGATGTTCAGAATTTCAGGATCGTCGATGGACTGATAAATATATTTCCGGCCCTCGTAGCCGCCCAGATACGCGCAGGTCGCGTGGCCCATGTTGTGGACGTACAGCTTGCGCTTAATATAAAAATCAAACGGCTCAAACGGAACCATGTTCGTGATCTCCGGAATTTCACCCTTGAACGCGGCCTTGTCGACCGGCAGGAAACCGTAGCGCTCGACACAGACGCGCATCGGATCGCCGTCCTTCATCTCCTCGGTCTGCACGGGCACCATGCGGCCAATGGAGGCCTCGACCAGACCGACCTTTTCATCAAAGTGCTTCTTTTCCTCGTCGGTCAGCAGGTCCTTCAGCATCCCTTCCATGACCTTGTTTGCGTCCATCAGGTTTTCGCAGATGATGATGTTGAGCGGGCGGTCGTCCCGTGCCCAGCGCTTTCTGAGACCCGCGACGATGTTGCCGACGATGAACTTGAGAATTCTCGCGCCGACCGCCGTCGCCATGATATCGCAGTTTGCGATGGCCTCGGAGGCCGCTTCCTGATCGTTGCCGTTGACCGCGGTCACGTGCTCGATCACGACGTCCTCATGTCCTTCGCTGGACACATAGCGGACGGGATACTGCTCCTTTTCCTGCAGCGCCTTCACGACCGGCTCTGCCACGTCGATGAATGTGACCTTATAGCCGGACTGACTGAGCGTTGCGCCGATGAAGCCGCGGCCAATGTTGCCGCCGCCGTACATAACTGCCTGTTTCATACTCTGACCTCTTTCTTTATTTTCCGTAAAGCTCATAGAGCTTCAAAACCTCGTCCTTTGTTTTCACGCCGTCCGACGCGCTGACCTCGCTCAGGGAAGCCGCCGCGCTGCACGCGCCGAGCTTCAGCGCCTCCCGCAGCGGCATATCTGTCTCCGCCGCGTACAGAACGCCCGCGCAGAACGCGTCGCCTGCGCCGACCGTACCCTTGATATAGCCCTTGGGGAGCTTGAGACTTTCAAATTCGCAGTAATTTCCGGCCTCGTCCATGCCGCAGCCGAGTTCCGGGCAGTGGATAACGGCCCATTTTGCCACGCCCAGCTCGTGGAGCTTCTGCAGCGCAGCCTTCATGTTTTCCACGTGCAGCGTGCCGTCCTCTCCGCGCAGCAGGACCCCCGTGGTCTGCTGCGTCTCAAGCTCGTTGATGATGCAGTAGTCCGTGTATTTGAGCGCCGGGGTCACGAGCCGCTTGAAGCGCTCGCCCGCCTCGGAAACAACGTCGATGGACGTCTTCATGCCCGCCTGCTGCGCCCGGTGCAGAAGCCTCGCCATCTTTGTGCCGTATTCCGCGTCCGGCTCGTCCAGATGCGGCAGCAGCAGAATGTAGCCGATGTGGAAGATATCGACGTTCAGCCTGTCCCAGTCGATGTCGTCCTCACCGTAATAGGCATTGCCGCCCGCGTACTGGAAAAATGTGCGCTCTTTTGTCTGGTTATTCGACATGACGGCGGTAAACGAGGTGTCGCCGCTGCGCTTGACCATGGAAAGGTCGATGTTTTTGTATTTCCCCATCTCCTGCAGGACAAAATCGCCCTCCGCGTCGTGCCCGGCGAAGCCGGAAGCGACGAGCGGCAGCGCGGGATCGAGCCGCGCGAGATCGGAAATGGTGTTGCAGACCGAGCCGCCGGTGGAGCGCGTGATGCCCTCAGTGATGTGCGTCAGCTCGTTCTGCTTCGGCCATGTTTCGATGGGATAGGTGATATCTACGATCATATTGCCTGCGCAGCAAATGCCTTTTTTCATACTTCCTCCCTGTTTTCGGGCCGTGCGGCCCGGATTCCCTTGTTTTTTGTTCCGGTTACTGTTATTATGAAGGAACGGGGCAGGCTTATCACCGATGAAGATGCGCCTGACGCCCGACAAAGATGCGTTTTTGGTGAAACAAATGGAACTTTACAATGAATATGAGCTGATCTCCCATTCCAAGCTGGCCGACTGCACCATGTTTATCGTCGACATGGTGTACCGCCCCATGCACCTGCATAAGGAGCTGGAGCTGTGCGTGGTGCTGAGCGGCAGCTGCCGTGTCAGCACCGACCGGCAGAGCTTTGAGGCCGGGCCGGGCGAGATTTTGCTGTTCGACGCGGGCAGCAGCCATGAGCTGTGCGCGTCCGGCGCGCCTGCAAGGCTCCTGACGCTGCAGATCTCCAACAGCTTCTGCGCCCGCTTCTATCCGCAGATCCGCAGCATCCGCTTCGGCTGCCGGGGGCTGTCCTCCTGTCTGGGGCCGGAGCAGCTGCCGGCGCTGCGCCGGGCGATGCTGCTGGCGCTTTCCAATTATCTGCGCGACACACCGGAAGCGCCGTTCGCCTGCATGGCGCAGATCAACGCGATCTTTGCGATCCTGCTGGGCGGAACGCCATACCGCGTGCTGAGCGACACGGAAAACATGACGCAGACGCGCAATGCCGAGCGGATGCACCGCATTCTGCACTATCTGGAGACGCACTATTCTGAGCCTGTCCGCCTCAGCGAGATCGCGGAGCGGGAGGGGCTGACGCAGACGTATCTGTCGCACCTGTTCCGCGAGCAGCTGCATATCCCGTTTCAGGATTATCTGGGCAGACTCCGACTGGAGGCGGCGATGCTCCTGCTGCGGCAGTCCGACACGACGCTGACCGACGCAGCCTATGCCTGCGGCTTTTCCGATCCAAAGTATCTGAACCGGAGCTTTCAGAAAAACCTCGGAATGTCGCCGCGCCAGTGGCTGCTGGAAAACCGCCCGGACCCGAGCCGGGCCCCGTCCGCGGAGGACCCGCGTACAGCGCAGCGCATCCTGACGCCCGGCGAGTGCCGGGCGCTGCTGGATGTGCTGGGTGTTGCTTAAATTTTCAGGATCTTCAGCTCTTCGCCGCTGGCATAGGCCTTTTCCATGATGCGCTGGACGTGCACGGCGTCGGACGCAGGCACGACGAGGGGCTTATTGTTGAGAATGGAGTCCGAGAAGCTCTCGATCTCGCGGGTGTACATATTGCCGAAGTCGCCGGGAATCTCGACGCCCACATCGTCGGCGTGGGTCTGCTCGGCGGAATAGGCGACATTTTTGTCAATGAACACGGCATTCAGCTTGCCGCCGTCGATCTGGCCGATCATCGTGTCGCCCAGCAGACGGCCCTTCGTGCCGAAAAATTCAACGCGCCACTTGGAGGCTTCATCCGGGATATTGAAGTTGGACTGCACAACGCACTGTGCGCCGTTTTCCATGCGCATGAGGATGGTGGACGTGTCTTCCACGTCATACTGCGGCTCAGGGAAGGCGATTTTTTCGTTCATGGACGCGACCTCGGTCACGCGCATACCGGTGATGTACTCCATCAGGTCGATGGTATGAACAGACAGATCCATCATCGCGCCGCCGCCGGCCTTGGCCTTGCACTGCCGCCAGTTGCCGGGCTCGTACGGGAGCCAGAGCGTAAACTGTGAATAGCCGGACACGACCGTGCCGATCTTGCCCTCGGCGATGGCCTTTTTCATGCTCATGACGTGCGAACCGAAGCGCATCATGAAGCCCGCCGCGATCTTCACGCCCTTGTGTTCGCAGTAGTCGATGACCGCCTGCCCTTCGTCGGACGTCATGGCCAGCGGCTTTTCAATCAGGATATCCTTGCCGTAATCTGCGGCCAGCTTGGCCTGCTTTGCGTGCAGGACGATGGGCGTGGCGATATAAACGGCGTCGACCTCCGGGTCTGCCAGCAGGTCCTCTTCCTTCGTATAGCCGCGCTTTGCGCCGTATTTCTGACGGATTTTCTCAACCTGCTCGGCATTGATGTCCATGACGGCAATCAGCTCCGCGTTTTCGGCCAGCATCATGCCGGGGATCGTCCTGCGATCCGCAATGCCGCCAGCTCCGATCACGCCCCAACGTAATTTTTTCATATGCTTCGCTCCTTTGCAAATCCATAGACCGCCCGCAGCGGTTTATTTTATTATAGCACGTTCCCGTCATGATGAAAAGAGAATTCTGCATCAAAACAGGGAAATCCAACAAAACCCCACAGAAACGCGCACCCGAATTCGCCGAGGATTTTTGCAAGTCCCCTGCAAATGTCAAAAAGCTCCTCTTGCAGTCGGCAAGAGGAGCTTTTCATGTTTACAAGTCCTGATAAACCGCTCTGGCGCCGCCGATGTATTTCGGGCGCGTGCGGGCGCAGAGAATGTTGGCCTCGCCGATCTTTTTGATTGACAGGCGAACGGGGATCGCGACGCGGCGCAGGTGCATACCGATCAGCGTGCCGCCGATATCAAGCCCCGCGTCGGCAACAATGGTTTCGACGAGTACGGGGTCTTTGAAATTGGCCCACGCCGTCATGGCGAACGAGCCGCCCGCGTGCAGCTGCGGGATGGCATTGACGATCTCAAAGCCGTGCGCCTCGGCCACATCGCGCTCAACAACAAGCGCGCGGTTGAGGTGCTCGCAGCACTGCACGGCAAGTTCAATGCCGCGCTCCTGCAAAACGGGATAAATGCCCGCAAACGCGGCCTGTGCGGCCTCAAGGTTCGAACCCTTGCCGATGCGCGCGCCGACCATTTCACTCGACGAGCAGCCGATGACAAACAGCTTGCCGGGCTTCAGCTTCGCAACGTCCAGCAGCTCCGTGACGGCCTGCTTCGCCTGTGCGGTAAGTTCTTCATACATGATTCATTCCACCCTTCCAGAATGCCTTATGAATTTCGGGAACCTTGGCCAGCGCGGTGTAGAGCACGACGGACAAAACGATGCCGACGGCGGCCTGCACCAGATTGTTGGGGATGGACGCAGCTGCGGCAAGGCCCTTACCGAGGATCAGCGCCTTATAGCTGAAATACCCGGCGACCATAATGGCCTCAGACGGCAGCTCGATGAGCGCCAGCCGCCAGAACGGGACCTTTTCACCTTTCTTCAGCAGCGGCCGAAGCAGCAGCGCGGCCACCAGCGCCACAAGGCCCTTGATGATAAACGTGCCGGGGACATAATGCGCGTAGCCTGCCAGCAGATCAGCAAGACCGCTGCCGATGCCTGCGGCAAAGAAGCCGTACCACGGGCCGAGCACCAGCCCGGCAAGCAGGCACATCCCCTCGCCGATGTTGGTATACCCGGCAACGGTCGGGAACTGCACCAGCATGGTCGTCACGCAGCACAGCGCGGCAAACATCGCGCTCAGAACCAGCATACGGATGGTTTCGTTTCTCTTTTTCATACCAGAGTACCTCTCTTGTTAAGATACCCTGATTATATCCAATGCTGGTACTATAAAAAGATGCAAAAACAGATATTTTTTTAGGTTCAGATTCAGAACCGCGCCATAATTACGGCGTTTCCCGCGTCGGTTACGGTATCTGCACCCTCTCCAATGGCGCGGCGCAGGAGCGTGCGCTCGTCCAGACCGCCCTGCCCGTGCAGGACGCGGTACGCGCCCGCGTCGCTGCCGCAGGCAATTTTTGCACCCTGCGCGGCGGCTTTTTTTACGGCGTTCATCTGATAGGCCAGCAGCGGCGTTAAAACCTCGTCCGGAAAACGGCCGCAGCCGATGAGATTGCCGATCGTCACGAGCGTCGGCACCCAGACAGCGCCAGACTCTGCCAGTTGACAAAGCGTCTCATCCGTGAGATACGCGCCGTGCTCGATGGAGTCCACGCCGCCCGCAAGCGCCGCGCGCACGGCCTCGTCGCCGTTGGCGTGGGCCATGACGGAAAAGCCTTCGTCATGCGCGCAGGCGATCATGTCCCGGATCAAGTCCGGCGGCAGAGGCTCGCCGGTCAGCACACCGTATTGGCTGAAATCCATCAGCCCGGAGATCATGAGCTTGATAAAGTGTGCGCCGCGCGTTTTAGCCTCGCGAACAAGCGCACGGTATTCGGCAAGCCCATCAAAGCCGCGTCCGATAAAGCCGCCGTAATGTCCGGTTTTATAAATCGGGAAGCCCGGCGACCGGTAGCGTATGCCGTATTCCGGGGCCAGCTTCGCGGCCAGATCGCACACGCCCCAGCGGTCGCCGCCGTCGCGCAGATAGGAAAACCCCAGCGCCTGATAGTGACCCAGCGCCTGCCGGATCAGTGCCTCCTGCGGCGCCGCTTTATGCCGGGCGATGGCGTCCTTCCAGTTTACGCCGTCCAGCACCATATGAATGTGGCAGTCGACCATTTCCGTTACGTCCTTCCCGGTACGCAGTGCCGCTCGATGGCAAGCGCCGCGCCGTCCTCGTCGCAGGAGGCAGTTATTTCGTCGGCTATCGCCAGAATTTCCGGACACGCATTCGCCATGGCCACGCCGATCCCGGCCATTTTGATCATGCTCCTGTCGTTCAGCCCATCGCCGATTGCCATCGTTGCCGCCATCGGCAGGCCGAGGTAGGCTGTCAGACTCGCAATGGCCTCGCCCTTGTTGGCGTGCGCGTCGTTGATCTCAATGTTGCAGGGCATGGACGTGCTGACGCTCAGGCAGGGAAAACGCTCCGCGAGGTCGATGAGCAGCCTGCCGCGCAGCGCATCGTCCGGTGTGAACAGCTGCAGCTTCTGGACGCTCCGGTTCTGCTCCCGCAGATACGCCTTGAGCTCGTCAATCGGCGTGCGCAGCTCACGCACCATGCGCAGGGCGTGCTCGAACGGGATAAACGCGGCGGCGGTTTCCTGCATACTGCGCGTCATCCAGCCCCAGTTGTCCTGATAGCAGTCGTAGATCACGGGGAAGCCGTCGAGATACTCCAGGACCCGCAGAGTCGTTTCCAGCGGAATTTCCGCTCTGCTGACAGCCTTTTCCGCGCGGATGTCATAGACCTGCGCGCCGTTGATGGTGATGGCGTAGTGCAGAAACGGCAGCTTCTGAATGACCTCCGGCATACCGGTAAAGAAGCGGCCCGTGGTCGGCACGATCTCGACGCCTGCCTCTGCCGCGGCATAGAGCGCATCGCGGGTGCGCGGCGTCAGCTCCTTTTGGGAGTTCAGCAGTGTGCCGTCCAGATCAAGCGCCAGTAATTTCACGGAATTCATTGGAAACGCACCTCGATTCCATGCTTTTCACCCCCATGATACCAGAAGCCCGGCAAAAATGCAAGAAGCGCGTGATTTCCGGCGAAGACTGTGATAGAATAGACGCAGAAACCCCTTGCAGGAGGAAATTTATGCTGATATCCGCAGAGCATCTTTCCATCAATTTCGGCAGCCGTCAGCTGCTGGACGATGTGGATTTTTATCTGAACGAGGGCGACAAGACCGGCGTGATCGGCATCAACGGCACCGGAAAGTCGACATTTTTGAAGGTTCTGGCCGGAAAGCTCCAGCCGGACGGCGGGACGATCGCCCGCAAGCCGAATTTGCAGGTCAGCGTGCTTGCACAGAATCCGGATATGCGAGATGAGCTGACCGTTCTGGAGCAGGTCTTTGCCAGTATGCCGCCGGAATTCCGGCAGCTGAACGAATACGAGGCCAAGCGTATGCTGACGCAGCTCGGTCTTGCGGACACCGACCGGCGGATCGGCACGCTTTCGGGCGGCGAACGCCGCCGTGCGGCCCTGTGCGCAGCGCTCATCCACCCGGCGGACGTGCTGGTGCTCGACGAGCCGACGAACCATCTGGATACCGAAATGGTGCAGTGGCTGGAGGACTGGCTGAAAAAATTCCGGGGCGGGCTGGTCATGGTCACGCACGACCGGTATTTTTTGGAGCGCGTCGTGAACCACATCACGGAGCTTTCGCGCGGGAAGCTCTACCACTACGAGGCCAATTACTCCCGTTATCTTGAGCTGCGGGAGCAGCGCGCGCAGATGGCGGAGGCGTCCGAGCGCAAGCGGCAGTCCATCCTGCGTGTCGAGCGCGAATGGATCCTGCGCGGCTGTCAGGCCCGGAGCACGAAGAGCAAGGAGCGCATTCAGCGCTATGAGGAGCTGAAGGACCAGAAGGCCCCTGAGCGTGACAGCACAGTGCAGCTCTCGGCGGCTTCGAGCCGTCTCGGCAAAAAGATCATCACACTGGAGCACATCTCCAAGGGCTATGACGGGCGGACGATCTTCCGTGATTTTTCCTACGGCCTTCTGCGCAGCGACCGCATCGGCATCGTGGGCCGAAACGGCGCGGGCAAATCAACGCTCCTGCGCGTGCTCGCGGGCGAGCTTCCGCCGGACAGCGGCACAGTCGAGCTGGGCGAGACGGTCAAGATCGGTCATTTTTCGCAGGAGGGCCGGGAGCTGGATCTGAACCAGCGCGTGTATGATTTTATCTACAATGTCGCTGCACAGGTAAAAACGGACGAGGGCACATTCTCCGCCAAGACCATGCTGGAACGCTTCCTGTTCCCGCCTGATCTGCAGCAGACCACCATCGGTCGTCTGTCCGGCGGCGAACGGCGGAGACTCTATCTGCTGTCCATCCTCATGGCGGCACCCAACGTGCTGCTGCTTGACGAGCCGACGAACGATCTGGACATTACGACGCTTTCCATTCTGGAGGACTATCTGCAAAGCTTCCCCGGCCCCATCATCGCCGTCTCGCACGACCGCTTTTTCCTTGATAAGCTGGCGGATACCATCTTCGAGGTGCGCCCGGAGGGCCGCGTCGACGTGTTTACCGGCAACTGGTCCGACTGGGCGCGCAAGCGGACGCCGCCGGAGGAAAAGAAGCCTGAAAAGCAGGAAAAGCCCGCCCCGGAACGTCCGCGCGAGAAGAAACTGAAATTCTCCTACAACGAGCAGCGGGAATTTGACACCATCGACAGCGTGATCGCGGAGCTGGATGCGCAGCTGTCTGCGTGCCGGCAGGAGCAGGAGTCCTGCGGCAGCGACTATGTCCGCCTGCAGGCGCTCACGGCCGAGCAGGAGCGCCTGACGGCAGAGCTGGACGCGAAAACAGAGCGCTGGGTCTACCTGAACGACCTGAAGGAGCGCATTGACGCGCAATAGAAATATTGCACAAATTTTCCCTCAGGCCGTATACGGATCCAGGACAGAGTGCTATAATATAGACAGAAGGAAACGGAAAGCTTTGCGGTTCGGATGAAGAAGAGGAGGCATCTCTATGAATCTGAAAACGATCAAGGTTCTGCTGTTCACGCTGCTTGCGCTGACGCTGGCCAGCTTTCTTATTGGCTGCGGCGTGTCCAAGCCGGTGTATTTTCTGTTTACGGCGCTGTTCGCCATCGGTTACGCAGCCGTCTGGCTGCTGTGCTGGCGCTGCCCCTTCTGCGGCGAACGCCTCGGCCGCAGCGACGGCGAGACCTGCCCGCACTGCGGCAAAAGCCTTCTTGCACCCCGCGGGCACCAGACCTGAGTGCGGGATAGGATTGAACTGCTGCGATTCTTGTAGGGGCGGACGCCTCTGTCCGCCCGCAGAATGCAGCGTTTTCTCGGAAATCTTCGGCAAATCCGCAACATTTATCGGGCCGACAGAGTCGTCGGCCCCTAGGGTGTATCTGAAAACTCCCAACGCACCCGGACAGCGGACCTTTTCACGCT
>ENA-UBIJ01000542-UBIJ01000542.1-human-gut-metagenome-genome-assembly--contig:-NODE-542-length-17227-cov-7.555672_pt1 | contig 17227 bp, 9 predicted proteins | sample MGYA00244944_ERZ654876 | MGnify/ENA primary metagenome ERZ654876 (study PRJEB26926, sample SAMN06164748) | human gut metagenome | biome: ENVO:00009003; feature: ENVO:2100002; material: ENVO:00002003...
TGGTTTTGCTCTGCATCCTCCTCTGTGGTTGCCATCTCCGACGTGAGCTTGTAGGCGTCCACTGTCCCGGCATAGGTAAAGGGCACATAGTGCAGCGTATTATCCGGCAGAGCGTCGTTCACCGTGTCGGGAATGCCCACGCCGGAGAGGTCAAAGTAATAGACTCCGCCGGGAGCAAGGTTGAACTGCTCTGGGGGAACAAACTGCGCCGTCAGTTTGGTTACGTCTGCCGGAACATTATCGTCCGGAGCGTAGAGCTCGCCATCGCTGCCAAGCCACTCGAAGTAGCTGCCGGTATTTCCGTCGGGGCGGGTCAGACCTTCGGACGCAGGCGCGGTAAAGCTCTCGCCGGTTTTCACAATGATCTGGATAGTATCCGAGCTTCCTCCCAATTTTCCGCCGCCAAGGTCAAGGGTAACGGCTTTCAGCCCGTCAGAGCCCAGCGTGCCGGGGTTCAGGACTTCAAGGACGGGGCGGAAACCGACGAACGGAAAGGAGTACGAAGCATAGTAGTAGTACCAGCGGCGGGCCGAACCGTACCCGCGAACCGCACGGCCCGACGCGTCGAAAGAAACAGTATCCTGTCCCCACGAATACATTTCATTCCAGTTTTGGATATATCCGCTGTCCTTATTCAGCATCGTGTCCCATTCGTTGCTTTGGGGCTCGCCGGGATCGGAATCGCCCAAACCTGTAGCGTTACTTCCCACAGACGGTGCGCGCAGGGTATAGTCCACGCCGCCGCTGGCATAATTTTTGCCGAAAATCAGACCTTCGTCATTCAGGCCACCCCAGCTAATCGTATGCGTTACGGCATAGTCCGCCACAAACAGGCTGTGGGGATATTTGTTCTGCTGTGCATACTCCTCGGTGGTTGCCGTCGCAGACGTGAGTTTGTAGGCTTCTATCGTTCCCACATAGGTAAAGGGAACATAGTGCAGCGACGTATCCGGCAAAGAAACCGCACCATCTGAGTTTCCGCCGTTTGCCGTTCCGGGAATATTCATCGCCGAAAGGTCAAAATAATATCTGCCGCCGGGGGCGAGGGTAAACTGTTCGTCGATCTCATCCGTCAGCTTCACTTCCCGAAGTGCGCCGGCATAGTCGGTCTTATGATCGCCGTTAAACTGCTCATTGAACACGCAGAGCGTCTTGCCGGTCATGTCTATGCCGGTCAGGTCAATCGCTGCCCTGCCGCGTGTACCGTTTGTCGTGCCGTCCAGCTGCACAACGCGTGTATAGCGGGAAATGCTCCCGTCCGCATCCTTAATAACGGCAGATATATATTCATTATCGCCCACTTTTGCGTTCTTGTATTCGACCTCCAGCACACTACCGTTGACCAGCACCGTCTTTGCCGTAAAATCGTCGCGGTCGCTGTCATGCAAGGTCAGCTTCCATTCATCTCCGGCGTATTCGGCGATCGGGGTCGTTAAATCTGCAACTTTTCCGTGCTCGGCAGCAGATATAAAGAGAACGGAGGACAGATCCAGCTCCATGGCAGGCCGCACGGCAGCATCGTAGTCCACGTTGAGGGCGCTGCCGCTTCTGCCATCGGGATGAATCGTCCACGATCCGTAGCCGTAAACCTCATTGGAAGAACGCGTCCACCACTGTGCAGCGTACTTGCACGAATTTCTGTACAAATAAATACTATCCTCTTGCGAGAAGGCCCAGAGCTTCTGCGCTTTGACCTCCTGCCCGGTGATTCCCTCGGTGATGTCCTTGGGGCGGATGACCGCCTGCTCCTTTTCGGGGATCGCCTCGGCCAGGGAAACCATTTTCTGCTGCAAGGTGCTTCCCGCATACTCATTGGGCTTTCTCCATTGCGACATATCGGACGGGTTGTTGGCATAATAACCGTTGTCCTCGCTGTAGCGACTTGCATTTTCAAACGGCACGGCGCTCCCCGTGCGGAACGGGACATCTCCGAAATCATTGTTTACCGCAAGCAGGGTAATGATGGGCGCATTATTGCTTTTGTCGGTCTTTTGGCCGATCACCCACCATTCATGCCCCGCAAAGGACAGCCTGCTTTTGTCGATCTTTAATATGCTTTGGGCGCTCGTACCGGGCAGAATGGCTTTTGCACCGCCTGCGGCAAAAACCGTTATCGGCACAAGGCATAGCACCATACAAAGGGTAAGTAGGATACTAAGTATTCGTTTTTTCATATCAAATTCTCCTTTTCATGACCTTATACAAGGCTCTTTTTCTTTTTCAGCACAATGTACAAAATCAAAACCATGTTGCTCAAAAGCGAAGCTCCTGCCACAACGATAGCTGTTTTTGCCAGCGGACTTTTTTCGACAACGGCAGAAGATCCTGCGGCAATCGAACTGTCGGCCGCCGCTTTCACACCGGTGTCGGTCGTTCCGATCCACCAGTTGCCGTTTTCACCGATGAAGGGGGTCAGACCGTCTGCGCCTTTATCGCCTTTGTCCCCTTTATCCCCTTTTTCTCCACGGTCGCCCTTATCGCCGGAGGCTCTCACTCCGAGGGAAGTCCAGCTTTGCCCGCCGTCATAGGAGACATACCAAATGTTATCGTCTCCGATTTTAAGCATGGGCGTTGTGCCGTCTTTGCCGTTTGTGCCGTCTTTACCGGGGGCGCCGTCTTTACCGTCGACGCCGTCTTTGCCGGGGGCGCCGTCTTTACCGGGAGCGCCGTCTTTGCTGGGGGCACCATCTTTGCCGGGGGCGCCGTCTTTGCCGGGGGCGCCGTCTTTACCAGGGGCACCGTCTTGTCCGGGGGCGCCGTCTTTACCGGGGGCGCCATCTTTACCGGGGGCACCGTCCTTTCCGTCAACTCCGTCTTTGCCATCCTGTCCGTCTGCGCCGGTGGCTTTTACGCCGAGGGAAAGCCATGTCTGACCTTCATCATAGGAAACTTCCCACTCGTTACTTTCGGCATTGATACGAAGCCTTAGTGTATTTGAGCCTGCCGATTTCAGCGGAAGCTCAAGCAGATTGCTTGCGTAATCGGTTTTTCGGTCGCCGTTGTATTGTTCATTGAAAACAAACAGCCGATCGCCTTTTTCCACATCCACAGCAACAGGCAAAGTAAGTGTCAAATTCCCGTTTTCCATGCCCGTCTCGCTCACATTTTTAAGTCTGCCATAGTATTTCACGGTTTCGCCGTTGATCACCATTGCGGAAATATATTCGTTTGCGCCGGTTTTCGCCCCCTTGTAATCAAAGCGAACGCTGTTTCCCGAATGGGATTTGAGCGTTGCAAGGAAACCGCTTCGGTCGCTGTCCGATAGCGTCAGCTTCCATTCGTTTCCGGTGTATTCGGAAATCGGGGTCAATCCTCCGTCAGGCTTTCCGCCCACAGCAGCGGAGGTAAAGAGTACGGAGCTTGATTTTAAGCTAAAAGCGGGACGTACACCATACCATCTGGTGACATTGAGCCCAAAGTATAAGACACCACCACCACCACGCACGACGGCAGAAGGGATGCCGTCGATGTAATCTTCTTCGCCGGGGGAGCGCAGCCACCAATTGCTTGAATCCCAAGTCGGATGTTCTTTATCCACAATTCGCAGATCATTATTTACCGCAGACGCTTCCGCTGTGGAAAGCGGCCAGAATACAGCGTTATCCACCTGAGCTCCTGCTACACAGTCGGTATTTTCTCCGTTATAACTTCCGCTTGTAAGCGTCCGTTTCTTTACGGCAGCATTTTCTTCTGTCGTCAGCTTTTCTGCAAGCGCGTCTACTGCGGTTTTCAAATCACTCGGTGCGTATTCGTTGCTTGCTCCGTTACCGGCAAATTGCATAACTCCCATATTGCCTGCCGCAAGCAGGGTCATATTCCCGGCTGTGCCGGCAGCACCGCTTCCGTCATAGCCGATCACACGCCATGCGGCAGGCCTATTTTCTTGGTTTTGCCCGAAATACACGGTCGGTGCGGTCACTGTGTTTACATTTTTATTCAGTGCGTCTGCGCCAAGATGTACCGTCCTTTGCAGACGCAAGCGCAGCGTGCTTTCCTTCCGAATGTTGTAATCTGCCAGCGTGCGCCCGTTCTCAAGCTCTTTTTCGCCCAAAAACAGTCTTTGCGCATCGGGAGAAAAGCCCGTTTTATCCCGAATTTTTTCCTTGACCTCGTCAATGCTGTCGGCCCCCTCAACCTCGAGCGTTAAAATTGCCTGACCGACAATTTTCAAGTCAATGAAAATCACCATTGCGCTTGCCGTGATCGGCACAAGGCATAGCACCATACAAAGGGTAAGCAGGATACTGAGTATTCGTTTCTTCATTTCTTGCTACCTCCGTTTTGCAGCCTCAAACAAGACTCTTTTTCTTTTTCAGTACAATGTACAAAGTCAAGCCGAGGTTACCAAGCAGCGCAAGCCCCGCAACAGAGCCGATAACAATCAAAGCAGGAGAGGATGCGGATATGTTTCCGGAGCCTGCGGGGACTGCTGCATCCGCCGCCGCTTTCACACCGGTGTCCTTCTCGCCGATCCACCAGTTGCCGTTTTCGCCGATAAAGGGGGTCAGACCGTCCTTACCGTCCGCGCCGACGACCTTGCCGAGATTGACCGTCTTTCCGTCGGTATAGGTGATAACAAGCTCGCCGTCCGCATTGATCTCCGCCTTGGCGATTCCGATTCCGTCCTTACCGTCTTTCCCGTTTTTACCGTCAGCGCCGCTTGCGCCGTTAACACCGTTTGTTCCGTTCTTGCCGTTCTGTCCCGGTGTGCCGGCATCTCCGGGGTCACCCTTATCGCCTTTATCGCCCTTTTCACCTTGTTGTCCGTCTTTACCGGTATCGCCCTTCTCTCCGGTGGCTTTCACACCGAGGGATACCCATGTCTGTCCGCCGTCATAGGAGACATACCAGAGGTTATCTTCCCCGATTTTAAGCCGAGGTGTTATGCCGTCTTTTCCGTCCTGTCCGGGGTCGCCTTTATCTCCCTTATCTCCCTTATCTCCCTTGTCGCCCTTGTCACCCTTCAGCTCCGACAAGGCAATCAAATTATTCCAGACGGAATCATCGCTGTACTTCCACTGTACAAATCCGTTATATACCCGCAGCTCGATCTGCTTTCCGTCTGCGCCGTCATTTCCCGTCAGCTCGGCAAGTGAGACAAGATCACGGTATGCGTCGTCACTTTCACCCGCATATCGCCACTGGATACTGCTGCCGTTACTGCGGAATTCGATTTCTCTGCCGTCGGCACCCGCAAAGGTTGAGAAGGTTTTGGTGTTGGACAGTGCCGATACCATTCCTTTGTCTGTCACGGAGGAGACTGCAAATGTATAGGTGGTATCCGCCTGCAGTGAGGTGTATGTATAAGAAAGCTCTTCCGCAGAAAGCGGAGCTTCGGTCACACGCTCAAACTCTCCGTCATCCATACGCATCCAGACATGATACCCGGCATAGGGACGTCTGAGGTCTGCCGTCGGCGCCTCCCAGGTGATTTTTGCGCTCCGGTTATCCGTTACGGATACGCCCGTAAGTGTCGGTATGGGCGGCGCGGCACGAAGATTGGTCAACACATAACCGAACACGGGGATCTTCTGATCTCCTGCCGTCCATGTGCGCATACCGAAATCCCAGGTAAAGCCGTACTGGCCGGAGACATCGTAGCCGATTCCGTAGGAGGCAAGGAGCGAACGGCGGTCGATGTTGTTGACAGTGCCGCTGGCGCCGCTGCTTTCGGTCGTGGTGTAGACCGTGCCCGTTGCTTTACTGTAGCTCAAATCAATCACAAAACCCATATTGAATGCGTCTACACCCCACGTGTTTTTCATCGAAGCGGAGAAGCCGTGAGCTATCTCAACTCCTTCGGCATGTTCGGACGTGGTCGTCCAGTCGTTTGTGATACTGCTTGCACCGAAGCCAAGCTCATATTTTTGCTTACTGAGCGACTCAAATTTCGAAACATAGTCGGCGGTAGTAGCGGTATTCGACCAATAGGCGAACGGGTCGCCCTCGGCGTTTTCCGGCAGTACATGGCTGTTCAGTATCGGCAAAGCCTTTGCCTTTCCCGCTGCAATGTCTTTCTTGTAGGTTTCGTTGTACAGTACCGCAAACTCATCGTAATACTCCCGGTCGAGCATGGTGTAAACCGGTTGCCCGGGGATCATCAGGGCAATGGTATTTCGCTCGCTGAGGTCAAAATCGCCCTTTTGCGGGTCATAAAGCGAGTAATAATAGGTTGTTGCCGGCACGCGGTACAGCACCACAGAATCGTTGCCGCCGGCATTGAAGGAGGCACTGTATTCCTTTGAAAGGGTATCCTCTGTGCTCTTTGTAAAATCCATGGTGTATCCGAGGGTTGCCTCGTATCTCCACACCTTCAGATCTCCCTGCGCGACGATGGACGCACCGAAGGAGGTGTTGTGCGATGAGGATTTCGTGTCCGAATAGCCGGAGGAGAAGGTATAAGTGGTGGAACCGTCGGAGAAATCGAGGTCATAGTCGCCGAGCTCCGCAAAATAGGGAGCCGCCTGAAGCACCGCCTGCACCTGTGCATCGGAATATCCATAGCCCTTGCCCTCATAGCGGGCAAACAGACCGTCCTTGTTCACGTCAGCCGCAAGCAGTATGCAGTTATACGGCATATCCCATGCGAGGTCGACGGCGTGACACAGCTTTGAGTATTCGTCTTTTTCGGCTGTCGCCGTATATTTGCCGGCAACTGACAGCGTGCCGCTGCCGAAGTCCTCACCATAGAACACATCGGTGAACAGATCGAATTTGCGCGCATTTTTGGTGCCGTTCTGTCTTTCGGCGGCAAGTGCGATCACCTGCTCGCGGCCTTCGGTGTTGTGGTCAAAGTTGCCCGCGATGGCATCCTGATAATACCACCACCATCTCGCACTCGAGTTCTTCTCGCGCGTGGTATCGCACAGAAGATTGAGACCGCCGTTTTCCTGCACCTCATAGAGAGCACCCGCGATGAAGACCTGCTCGGGCGTGCCTCTTCCGTTGATGGCAACGCCAGTCATGGCGGGCTTCGGCTTCACGCCGTTATTGTTTGTTCCGCCTGCCGTGTAGCTGCTCATCGCGATCTTCTGAACATTTGTGATCGCATCGTTTTCGCTGTAATACACGGCATATCCCATATTCGAAGCATCGGTATCCGAATTGGCAAGAAAACCGTAAGTCTTTTCTTCCTTTACTTCGTTGTAATATCCCGCAACGACGATCTCTTCATATCCGTCACAGTTGACGTCGGCTGTCGTGATGTTCGGGAAGCGAATATGGTCATAGTACCTGTTGCCGTCCTCTTTCTCATCCTCACGATTGAGGGTCATCAGTTTTTTCTGCGATATTTTCTTAAAGGTCCCGCCGCTGTTTTTATACACCGTCAGCTTTGAGACAAAAAGGGCATACGTATCCGCCGAAACGCCGGGGATCCCGGGCAGCATACCGCTGCTGTAAGGGAACGGCTCGGCGGCGCCGGCGACAACCGCAAGTTCATCACAGCCGTCGCGATCAATGTCTACCGAAACGAGTGACTTCGTGATCTGATCTTTTTCGTATTCGGTCGTTTCCCAACCGCCGAAGTAGGTATCCGCTCCCGCGAAGGATCTTTTGAAAAACGCCTGCTCGCCGGCAATACCCGTTCCGGCAATGCCCCACAGATCATCACTGCCGGCATAGGTGATAACGGCGGTCATTTTGCCGTCACCGTCATAGTCGCCCGCCGTGACATTGAAATAGTGGCGGAATTCTTGATATTCCAGCTCGCCGTAATCGGTCTTGCACGCCCACTTCGGCGCGTCGGCAATTTCCTGAAGCTCGGAGCGCTTGTTGTTTACAAGATTTTGCACCCAATAGCAGACCCTTGCCGTGTTCTTGTTGTTATCCATGTTGCAAAGCCCGACAAAGATGGCGTGATCGTTTCTGCCCGTGCCGAGCGGGTCGTAAGCCAAGCCGACAGCGAAAGCGACATTATCGACCGAGGAAACGCTGTATGTACCGCTCGGAGACTCGATGATATTTTTTCCGAGGGTCAGCTTGTCATACACCTTGGTGTGATCCTGTGCCGCCTGTCTCTCCGCATTGCGGTAGCTGTAAATTATCGGCTCATACCATGGGGTGATAGCAAAGGGCTGACCTTTCTTGGTGCCGTACGGGTTGCTTTCGTCCTCTGCCCATCCGACCGGCGGGGTTGTGTCGGGTGTGAGCAGTGCGCCGTATGCACTTGAGCCGGATGCCGATACTCCCGGGTCGGCGTAGCTCATCACAGGTGAAATGGCACACATCACCATACAAAGGGCGAGCAGGATACTGAGTATTCGTTTTTTCATATTCTATTACCTCCGTTTTCGTGTATGTCGGCTCAGTCAAGAGCGGTGATTGTAATGGTGCCGTTGAAGCTGAGAAGCGTAGTTTTGTAGCTCGACTGTTCAATTTTAAATCGCAGGGGAATATCTTCGTCCGATGCTATATATATCCGGCTGAAACTGAAATGGTGCTGATCCCTTGAATAAGGCAGCTTTACGCCGTCTCTCTTTATGCGCGTAGCTTCTCTGCAAAAGCCGTCATCATAATTGTCCGTCATTTGAACAGAATAATTACCACTTCTGTCTTCGTGAGATTGCAGTTCCATAGATGCGCTTATGGTTACGCTGTATGTGTGACCTTTTTTCAGATATATCTCATCCATGTATGTAGAAACAAATCCGCCGCTTTCGGCTTCTTTATAAACTTTTATCCCAACGGGCCGTTCGGCGCCGTCCTCTTTGTAAAGATCGCCTTTTGTCCAAAGCGTACCATAGAACCAGCCGGCGCAGCTGCCGTTCTGTCCCTTGTCTCCCTTGTCTCCTTTGTCTCCCTTGTCACCTTTTTCGCCGGGGTCACCTTTGTCGCCCTTGTCTCCCTTTTCGCCGTCTGTGCCGTCAACACCGTCTGTGCCGTCAATGCCTGCGGCTTTTACGCCGGTGTCGGTTTCTCCGATCCACCAGTTGCCATTTTCACCGATGGAGGGGGTGTTGCCGTCTTTGCCGTCAACACCGTCCTCACCGTCAAGCCCCTTCAGAATGGAAAGATCGTACAGATTCAGCCATATTTCGTCGCCGACATAGCGCCACTGCAGGGTGCTTTCGTTCACGCGGAACTCCGGTGTTTTTCCGTTTGCTCCGTCTGCGCCTTTCTGCCCGGCAGGGCCTGTGATATCGGCTATCGCAACAAGGTTCTGCCACTCGCCGCCCTCGTAACGCCACTGTATGTGGGTTTCGGCTCGTTGAACTTCTATGTTTTTGCCATTGATGCCGTCTTTGCCGTCGGCGCCGTCAATTCCGTCCTTGCCGTTTTTCCCATTGGCTCCGTCTTTTCCATCAATTCCGTTAATGCCGTCTTTGCCGTTTGTACCGTTTATTCCGTCCTTGCCGTCGATGCCATTCTCGCCGTTGACTCCGTCTTTACCGTCCTTGCCGTCAGCGCCGTCCTTGCCGTCAGCGCCGTCTTTACCGGCTTCTCCGGCAGCGCCCCGCAGCTCGGAAAGCGCCACCAGGTCGCGCCAATCGGCTTCGTCGCTGTATTTCCACTGGATCGCCGTGCCGCTATTCCGCACCTCCAGCAGTGCGGTGTCGGTTTTTGCCGCCTTGCTCCATCCTGCGGCAAGCACGATGCAAAGCGCCAAAAGAGCCCCGCAAAGCGCCAAAAGTGTGCCTGTGAGTAGTTTCCTTTCTGTTCTCATCTTCTTTCCTCCGTTCGGAATTATTACGGCGGAGTTTTGCACCGACGCCCACGCCGTGAACAGGCGGCGGCAGACAGCCTTATGCTTGGTTTGCCTTGTACTTATCCACAAACAGGGCGACCCCCTGCTTTAAGACCGTACTTTTCTCTGGTTGTGCGGTTGCTCTGTTGTTTTCATATAGATCACGCCCCCAAGACAAACCGACCGTTCGTTTACGATTAGTATACTATAGAATCATGCTCCTTTCAAGAGCGACTTGCGAAAAGCTGCGAAAAAGGCGGGACAGATAGCCAGCGGTAGAAAATTTTATAAATTTCTGCTATAATACCGTCAAAAGAGCCTGATTTGGGACAATGTTATTTTGCGTTGCTTTCTGCTAACCTGATTAGCGGAAGGATTAAAAAGAGAAAATGGTAACGCTCCGTTTCCAGAGCCGAGCAACTCTCCAAGCACCTGTTTTTGATACTGAAAGCAGGTGCTTTTTTGCTTCCCAAGCGGCGGCATTTTCAGAAAATAAGCAAGCCGGGAAATCCGTTTGTCCCCATTCCTGATCCCTGTTTCCTAAGCAAAAAGCAGCCCCTCCGGCTCATGCCGGAGGGGCTGCTCAGCCTCCCTTTGAATTTTCCTCAGTCTGCGAACAGCGGGGTGGATAGATAACGGTCGCCGGTATCCGGCAGCAGGGCCACAATGGCCTTGCCCTTGTTCTCCGGCCGCTTTGCCAGCTGGATGGCGGCCCATACGGCTGCGCCGGAGGAAATGCCTACCAGAACGCCCTCCTTCTTGCCAATCAGCTTGCCGGTGGCAAAGGCATCCTCGTTTTCCACAGGAATGATCTCATCATAGACCTTGGTGTCCAGCACATCAGGAACAAACCCTGCGCCGATGCCCTGGATCTTATGGCTGCCGGCCACACCCTTACTCAGCACCGGAGAGGACGCAGGCTCCACGGCCACCACCTTTACATTGGGATTTTGGCTCTTGAGGTATTCGCCAACACCGGTAACCGTACCGCCGGTACCCACACCTGCCACAAAGATGTCCACCTTGCCGTCGGTATCCTCCCAAATTTCGGGGCCTGTGGTGGCCTTGTGGACAGCGGGATTGGCGGGATTCACAAACTGCCCGGGAATAAAGCTGCCCGGAATTTCCTTGGCCAGCTCATCTGCCTTGGCAATAGCGCCCTTCATGCCCTTGGCACCCTCGGTGAGCACCAGCTCCGCACCGTAGGCCTTCATCAGCTGGCGGCGCTCCACGCTCATGGTCTCAGGCATGACAATGATGATGCGATAGCCACGGGCGGCCGCCACAGAAGCCAGGCCGATGCCTGTATTGCCGGAGGTGGGCTCAATAATGACGGAGCCGTCCTTCAGCAGCCCCTTTTGCTCCGCATCGTCGATCATAGCCTTGGCGATACGGTCCTTCACGCTGCCGGCGGGGTTGAAATACTCCAGCTTGCCCAGGACCTTGGCCTCCAGCCCCTCGGCCTTCTCAATGTGAACCAGCTCCAGCAGCGGGGTCTTGCCGACCAGCTGATCGGCGGATGTATATACCTTACTCATCGTATTTTCCTCCTAAGTAGTTATTGTTTTATTTAGTATTCTGCTCCCGGTTATCTATATGCCTGCTCACTGACAGCGGCAACATCGGTATCTCCATATAAAGCTCATTTAATAACCAACCTTTCCTGTGGGTTTATATGGATTATAGTGCCGCCTCCCCCATTTGTCAATAGCCTTTTTTAATTATTTATTGATTTACCCACTTTCCCGCTGTATAATAGGCTTGTTCTTAAAAGGAGGGCGCAGAAATGCTGATTTCAACCAAAGGCCGGTACGCGCTTCGGGTCATGATCGACCTGGCCGAGCATCAGGCAGACGGTTTTATCCCGCTGAAGGTCATTGCCCAGCGGCAGGAAATATCTGAAAAATATCTGGAGAACATTATAAAGCTCCTGGTAAAAGCAAAGCTGCTGACCGGCGTGCGGGGAAAGGGCGGCGGCTATCAGCTGGCAAAGGCGCCCGAGCAGTACACGGTGGAGAGCATCCTGCGCGTTACGGAGGATTCTATCGCCCCTGTTTCCTGCTTGGATCCCGATGCGGATGCTTGCCCTCACTCCGCCGAATGCCGCACGCTTCCCATGTGGCGGGGCCTGGATAAGCTTATTACGGAATATTTTGAGAATATCACCCTGGCGGATCTGACCCACAGTGACCCAGGCGGGTATGACTATGTGATATAGTGGCTGACCATGACGCAGCCGCATGGGCCCAAATACACAGCAAAAAAGAAGCAATCCTCGGCATGACCGAACAGCGGTCATGCCGAGGATTGCTTTGTCAAAATTTTTACTTAATTATGGGGCAGCAATTATCCCCGCCCGGCCGCCGCTCTTGAAAATCGCCGGGCTTTGCTCATTTCCCTTTTCTTCGCTTGGCGAAGGCCTCCTTCTTCCGCTGGGGCATTTTCCCCTTTTGGCCCGGATTCTCCGGCCGCTTGTGGCGGAAGTTGCCGCCCCGGGGCTTTTCCCGCCGGTCAGGCCTTGTCGGCTCCTCCGGCTTCTTGCCAAAGTATTTCTCCCCCTTCTGGGGGCGAATCAGGCACTTTTCCTCATACCCGATCAAATCCGTCCGCTCCGCCTTCTCCAGGGCCTCTATGACCAGGGGCCGCAGATCCTTGCGTCCCCACTGCAGCAGCGCCCGCTGCAGGGCCTTTTCGTGAGGACTCCGGGCCACATACACCTCCGTCATGTCCCGGGGGTCGATGCCTGTGTAGTACATGCAGGTGGAGATGGTCCCCGGCGTGGGGTAAAAGTCCTGCACCTGCTCCGGCAGATGCCCGGTTTTATGCAGGAACTCCGCCAGGCGCACACTGTCCCGGAGGGTGCAGCCCGGGTGAGACGACATGAGATACGGCACCAGGTACTGCTCCTTGTGATCCGCCTCATTAAGCCTCTGATACCTACGCCAGAACTTCTCGAATACATCGAAATGGGGCTTTCCCATGTAGTCCAGCACCGAGGACACGCAGTGCTCCGGAGCCACCTTCAGCTGGCCGCTGATGTGGTAGTCCACCAGCTCCCGGAAAAAGTCTCCCTTCTTGTCCAGCAGCATGTAGTCGTAGCGGATGCCGCTGCGGACGAACACCTTTTTTACCCCCGGCAGCCGGCGCAGACGCCGCAAAAGCTCCGTGTATTCCGTGTGGTCTGCATCCAGATTTTTGCACGGCTCCGGGGCCAGGCAGCTGCGATTTTTGCAGCAGCCGTGCTTTTTCTGCCCCGGGCAGGAGGTGTGGCGGAAGTTGGCCGTAGGCCCGCCCACATCGTGGATGTATCCCTTAAACTGCGGGTCCTTGGTGAGTATTTCCGCCTCCCGCAGGACAGATTCAATGCTCCGGGAGGTGACCATCCGCCCCTGGTGAAAGGTCAGCGCGCAGAAATTGCACCCGCCGAAGCACCCCCGGTTGTGGGCAATGGAAAAGCGCACCTCCTCAATAGCCGGTACGGGCTCTTTGTACATGGGATGCACCTCCCGCACAAAGGGCAGGTCGTAGAGCCTGTCCAGCTCCTCCCGGGGCAGGGGGCGCTGGGGCGGGTTCACAATGAGGAACCGGCCCTCACAGGGCTGCACCACGCCGCAGCCCCGGATGGGGTCGTTTTCGTCGTATTGCAGCTTAGTGGCTATGGCATACTGTTTTTTATCCTCCCGGACGCTCTCGTAGGAGGGCGCCGTCACCGGTCGATAAATGCACTTTTCCGGACTTTGGCTCAAAAATGCCGTCCCCCGGACGTCGGTAATATCCTTCACCGGCGTCTTTCGGGAAAGCCGCCGGGCGATTTCTCTCGTGGCCGTCTCCCCCATGCCGTACACCAGCAGGTCCGCCGGTGCATCAAAGAGAATGGGCCGGCGCACCTTATCGTCCCAATAGTCGTAGTGGGCAAAGCGCCGCAGCGACGCCTCCAGCCCGCCGATGATAATGGGTGTGCCGCTTCCGAAGGCCTCCCGGGCCCGGTTGGCATACACAATGGTAGCCCGGTCGGGGCGATACCCCATCTTACCCCCCGGGGAGTAGAGATCCTTGTCCCGCCGCCGCTTCGCCACGGTGTAGTGGGCCACCATACTGTCCAGGTTTCCCCCTCCGATAAGCACGCCAAACCGGGGCTTTCCCATTTCGGCAAAGGCCGTGTAGTCGTGCCAATCCGGCTGGGCAAGCACTGCCACCCGATAGCCCTCCGCCTCCAAAAGCCGGGCGATAAGCGTGCTGCCGAAGCTGGGGTGGTCGATGTAGGCATCGGCCATCACCACCAGGAAATCATAGTAGTACCAGTCCCGGGCCCGCATTTCCTCCCGGCTCACCGGGAGAAATTCCGTTCCTCTCATGCCTTTTCTCCGTATCCTATGTAGAGATCCATGTCGCCCTCGGGGGCTTTCTCAAATCCGTAATGGCGGAAGAAGCTCTCCGTCTCCGCGTCCTGGCAGTGCAGGCGGATATGCTGTGCGCCCTTTTCCCGGTAATACTGCACCGCCTGTCCCAGGGGGCCGATGCCCCGGTTCAGGCCCCGCCAGGTGGGGAGCAGACCGTACCAGCCAATCCAGCCCACCCCGGGCTCCTTCTGGGGCAGCAGCTGTACGCCGCCGGCCAGCTCACCCCCATGCAGCACGGCAATGGCCTCCCCCTCCGGTCCGATGCCCAGCTCCTTCCGCTGGGCATCGGTCATGGGCAGATAATACATATCGCTCTCCAGCATCCGCTCATCCTTCCACCACTTCTGCTTGGCAAAGGTGGACAGGTTCGCATCGATCAAATGGTGGTTGTCATCCCGGTACAGCACGGTAAAGCCATCCTCGTCATACTCCACCAAAGAGATAGCCGTGTTGTCCCCATGGGGCGTGCTGCCCAGCTCGCTGAGGGGTCTGCCCTCCAAAGTACCCAGCACCATCCGCAGCGCCGCTCCATGGCTGAATACCGCCACGGTTTTGCCGTCGTTTTCCCGGGCGATCTTCGTCAGCGCCGGGATAAACCGATCCAGCACCTGCTGAGCCGTCTCGCCGCCGGGCACCTGCCAGCGGTCCAGATGGCGGTTAAAGTCCACAATGCGCTCCTCGTCCTCCATGCGCAGCTGCTGCCAGGTGTGGCCTTCCCACACGCCCATATTCACCTCCCGCAGGTTCGGATCGGTGTGCAGGGGCAGGCCCTTGGGCAGATATACGGCCCTGGCCGTGGTGCGGGTGCGGAACAGGTCGCTGCTGTATACGGCGTCGATATGTATGTGCTCAAACCGCTGCTGCAGGGCTGCGATCTGCTTATACCCCCGGGCGGTAATGAGTCCGTTATAATGGCCGTGGGCAATGCGGTAGAGATTCCCCTCTGCCTCGGCGTGTCTGACTAAATAAATGCGGGTCATGGCGTTCTCCTTACAGTACTTGAATGATTTTCTTCATGCCGGCCACCGCCGCGTCTATGGCCGCGGACAGATCCTCTGCATACTGCAGCTCTCCGTCCGCCACCAGGGCGCCGCGGCCATATTCGTCAAAGGCGGGATAGGCGTTGTCTCCGTCGCAGCAGGCCAGGATCAGAAAGGCGTCCTTCAGCCGCCTGCGCAGGTCCTTGATGTCCAGGCTAAAGCCCGTTTCTACCATGCAGGCAGCGCCGAAGCGGGCCATCTGCTCTCCGGCCGCCTGAAACACCTGCCGGTCCCCGGCCATAAGATTCTGCACGGAAGCCACCCCGGCCTCCCTGGTGCGCAGCACGGCGATGACCAGCTTGTCCTCCGCTACCCGGCAGCTCTCCGCCCCGCCATAGGGCAGGATGGTCACGGCGTCGGCGTTCACGCCCCCCTGGAGCCACGACTCCGTCCCGGCGCACCGGGCGTCCACAATGGTGTACAGCCCCTGATTTTTGGCCATGTTCACCAGGTTTGAGAGCACATCCATCCCCATGAAGCCCTGTCGGAGATACGGCTCCGCCCGCAGCATCACCGCCGGCAGCTTCCCCGCCGCCTGAGAGATGGATTGGCTGCCATGGTAGCGCAGGGCCTCGGCATGGGCCATGGGGCAATCCCCGTACAGATCGGTAAAATTCTTCAAATATTTTTTCTCCAGCCGGTCCTCCCGGGGATCCAACACCAGGGCCACCGGCGTCTTTGTGCGGCGGATGGCCGCCTGCAGACGTTCAGCAGACATAAAAAGCTCCTTTTCTTATCTGTCCGATTTTTTTATGGATATTATACGCCACGCGGCGAAATTTGGCAACCGCCCTGACGGTTTTTTCCGGGCAAATGGGAGATACTATCCGCGTGGACAAAGGAGTGAATTGCAAATGTGTAAGAGTCCGTTTCTCTGGGGCATGGCCGCCGGGATTATGGTGGGTGTCACCGCAGAGATGATCGTCTGTCCCCGTCCCAAGTGCCGGAAAACCGCTGTGGGCCAGGCCATGCAGCGGATGGGTAACGCTCTGGACACGGTGATGGTGACCGTGGCGAAGAAGCTGGATTAAAGGAAATTTATGGGCAGGGTGTTTTCCGGAACATCCTGCTCATAAATTCTTTCAGATTTTGGGAAATATGTGTTGACAAGCGCCAAAAATTTGGTATAATAAATTTTGCTGTTCACAGCAAAAAGAGAATACGCAGTGGTATCGAAGAGGTCATAACGAGCACGACTGGAAATCGTGTTGTCGTCAAAAGCGGCACGAGGGTTCGAATCCCTCCCACTGCGCCATATTAACGAAACGGTATAGATGCGTCTGGCGAAAAGCCAGGCGCATCAACCGTTTCCGGGCTTTTTCGGGCCCGGATTCTTTCTTTCAAACCATAGATGCAAATCGCTGTTTCAGAGCGTCTGCCCTGATTTGAACCGGGCGGTTTCCCTTTTCAGGCAGATGCATTCAGCCAGTGCCCTTTTTGAACGGCGTTTTTCTGACTGGCAGCGGTGTTTTTCTAAAAAAAGAATTACAAAGATTCGGGCGCCGTTTTGTTGGTCTTGACGGACTGAGAAAGCGGCGCCCTTTTTCATTTCAAAAAGAGCGCTGGTCGCAGCGCCTGTATTTGAAGGCCGGAGCAATCATGCTCCGGCCTTATTTTTATGCACGGGAGGAGTTACATGAGCATCAGCACAGAAGAAAAGGACCGTTACCTCAGAGAAACGGCAATCGTCCTTGCCCGAGAAGGATTTCAGACGGGCAAAACTGATACCGGCAAGCTTCGTGTCCTGCTTGACGGTGCGCCGCTGTGCGAGGTGACCGAGAACGGCGGCATCACCTACCGAAATGAGGACATTAGTGAACCGGAACGGGTCGCCGCCAAGGACATGGTGTATGAGATCGTCAGAAACACAGCGGAATATATGCGGCAGATGGAAACAGCGCCCTTTTTGAAAGCCGACGGCCTGGAGGACGGCTACAAGGTGCTGGCGGATTTCAATGGCACTGTGCTGGCTGGAGTTCAGAGCAAACACGGAGTTCACTTCGTCACATGGGATTGGGCCTATGGGCACACAGGAGTATGTCATGGGCACTATTTCATGGAGAACTATGCAGGAGCCAAACAGGACTTTGCCATCCGCTCCG
>ENA-UBIJ01000563-UBIJ01000563.1-human-gut-metagenome-genome-assembly--contig:-NODE-563-length-16669-cov-6.447394_pt1 | contig 16669 bp, 16 predicted proteins | sample MGYA00244944_ERZ654876 | MGnify/ENA primary metagenome ERZ654876 (study PRJEB26926, sample SAMN06164748) | human gut metagenome | biome: ENVO:00009003; feature: ENVO:2100002; material: ENVO:00002003...
CGAGATAGGAGTCCGTCTCGTGGGCTCGGAGATGTGTATAAGAGACAGGTGGTGCCGGTGGTCGCTAGCGCCTTCCCATCGATAAGGAGCATCTTTTGCATGGTGCCGCCAAGGCCGATAAACAGGACGCACAGCCCCGATGCTTTCATGAGCGTGTCTTGGATGCGCGGTGTGATGAAGCGGCCGCCCGCTAATCCCAAAAGACCGCCCGCAACTAAAAGCACAACGTTGATGATTGTTCCCAAGCCCGGCATGAGCCCTCCTGTATTGATGCCAACGTGGCAATCGTAGCAGAACGAAATGCGAGGCACATCGCGACTCATCTAATACGTTATATAAGTGGTGTTAGGAATGATGTGCAGCATTTAAGCCTCAGGTGGTTGTCGGGACATAGGGATAGTATTCAAAGCGCAGTGTCATAAGCCGCTGCGGGGATTCAATAGCCGCGGCGATGATATTGGCATCGCGGGCACGATCAAACCCTTCGAGTTCGATCTGATACGAGACGTCTTGCATAATGTCCAGACGTCGCCAGGCTAGGAGTGTGTCACCATCGAATTCTAAGGTCTTGCCTCCGTCTGGAGCAACGGCGTATAGACGCAGCTTGGCGGTGGTTGCAGGGTCGACAACCGTGACCTTTTTAATTTCGTTTCGAGTATTCTTGGCGCCCAACAAGGTGAGCAGTGTTGGGGCCACGACCTCGCCCGATGGCAAAAAGACGACTTCGATGGATTCAGGAAATGCGATGATAGCCGACTTGCGGACGGGCTGATTGGCGGCGGCAACTTCGATGTTCGCAGCGTCGATGACCTCCGTGTGGTCGAGCGCGGCAAGCACGCAGCAGTTACCTTCATCGATCTCTTGAGGATCAGCAAGCCCCAGACTGTCCGCGAACTCGGGATCGTTTGGATCGGCAGCGGGCTCATTCGGCGCTTCGAAAGAAGCTGGGACGCTGTTTGTCGGCGACAGCGTGTCGCCCGCACCTGCTTCTTTGTCCGCGCTCTCTTCTTGTATGGTTGCGTTGATGGGTTCGTCGTTTGGGGGGAGCGTCTTGGCGTCAAACGCGGAGGGGAGAATTCCGATGGCTCCGGATCCGTTCCACTCCATTTCGAGAAGCGCCGGGTCGGCAAGAATGCGTTGCCTGCTTTGCGCGCGGGCATCGATTTCAATAGGGCCTGCCTCTATCCCTCGTGTAAGGCTGAGTGATCCGGCTGGCTTCTCGAAATGAGCGTCTGTGTCTTTGGTACTGACGGCGTAGAACAGCAGGGACGCTTCTCCCGCCGCGATGGCATCGGTACCGGCTTTGGTCAGCCGCAACGATGCCGTGAATGAGAGGGTGGGCTGCGTGTCGTCTGCATTCGCGGCGGCGCAGCCCAGACATATACCGCCTCCTTTCTCAAAAAACGTACCGTCGAAGGCGACCTTCGCTCCGTTCGCCGAGTCATCGACCGAAGCGATGTCGATGCGCAGCTCTAAATTGCATGGATCGCCATCTGCATCGAGCACAACCGAGCGCCACGTGCAGACGGCGCACCCCGCCTGGGAGCCGTTTGCCTTGTTCGAACGATTGATATCCACGACTATCGAGCCGTCCGTATTACGACGAAGGCATCCCGAGGTTGAGATTGCGGCCTGTGCGATCGAAAAACGCTTGCACGCAATGGCGCTCGACGGATTTGGTGCGGAGCTTAGGGCCGCTGGTAAGGAGTCTGCCATGACAGGAGTCGCCCAAGCGGCGACAGGCGTTCCGGTTGCGAGCGCGCCGCAGAGTGCGACGACGGGCAAAAGGTTCTTCGATGCCATGGGGTCTCCTTAGCTAATTTAGTGCGGCCTGTTCATGTTTTGTTTCTGGCTGTGTTTGATGTGCAGACCGAGGCCGGCGGTTCCCGCGCCTGCTGCTGCGGCGCCTGCTGCCAAGAATGTGATCTTCCTGTCCGCTGATGCCTTCGGTGTGCTGCCTCCTGTGTCCATCCTGACTCCGGAGCAGACCCAGTATTACTTCCTCTCCGGCTTCACCGCCAAGCTGGCCGGCACCGAGCGGGGCATCACCGAGCCCACCCCCACCTTCTCCGCCTGCTTCGGCCAGGCCTTCCTGGAGCTGCATCCCACCAAGTACGCCGAGGAGCTGGTCAAGCGTATGCAGATGAGCGGTGCTAAGGCCTACCTGGTGAATACCGGCTGGAACGGTACCGGCAAGCGCATTTCCATCAAGGATACTCGCGGCATTATTGACGCCATCCTCAGCGGCGCCATCAACGAGGCTCCCACCAAGACCATTCCCCACTTCAATTTCCAGGTGCCTACGGCTCTGCCCGGTGTAGATCCCGCCATTCTGGATCCCCGGGATACCTATGCCGATGCCTCCCAGTGGGAGGAGAAGGCCAAGGATTTGGCCAGCCGCTTCGTAAAGAACTTTGTCAAGTATGAGTCCAACGAGCACGGAAAGGCCCTGGTGGCCGCCGGCCCCAAGGCGTAAATCAACCGAACTGAAAAGCGCCGGAATGATTATATTCCGGCGCTTTTTATAGTATTAAGGAGAAAACCATGATTGAACTGAAGCTTCTTATTGATGAGCTGGACTACGACTCCATCGCAGACTATCTGATTCCGGCCTTGGCCGAGAGCATGGCAAAAGAACGGAAGGGAGGCGTGCTGGGCGGCGTCCTTGCCGGGAACCCGGAGGTGTTTACCTCCATGGCACGCACACTGCTGCACACCATGAGCCAGGAAAAACGGGATGAGCTGCTGGTGCAGCAGCTGAACAAGAATCGGGACAAGCTGCTGCAAAAGGGGAGAAAGGTCGCTGCCGACAAGGGTATCCGCGTACAGCTGTGCGACCTGACTGCCAGAAGGTTCTGATGGGGGGAAATTACAACTGTACATAAGGGCGGGGGTTATCCCCGCCCTTATGCGTGGAATGCTGGTGCGGCGCAGGGGGATACGGATTGCCGCACCGGTGACATCGGTCACTGGTGCGCCATGACAGAGCTTTGCAGGCAGTTCGGAGCGGAATCGGCGGCGGGGTGAGGGCACCCCGCCCTACCATATAGGGATTCTTGCCCCTTCAACCAAAAGATCCGGCCCGTGTGGGCCGGATCTTTAATCAAACGAAAAAATCACTTTTTCAGCGCTTCTACAGCCTGACGCAGGGCGGATATGTTATCTTCTGTGGTGGCCCAGCTGGAGGCAAAACGAATGGCGGAATGAGTCTCATCGATACGCTCCCAATATTCATAGCCGAAGCTTTGTCCCAAAATGGCCAGCTCCGCATCACTCATAATAGGGTACTGCTGGTTGGTAGGGGAGTCAAAGAGGAACTTATAGCCGCAATCCTCAAAAATAGCGTGAATCTTCTTGGCCATGACATTGGCGTGGCGGGAGATTTTGAAGTACAGGTCATCGGTAAACAGGGTATCAAACTGCAGGCCCAAAAGCCGGCCCTTGGCCAGCATACCGCCTCGCTGCTTCATCATGAAGCGGAAGTCCCTCTTCAGGGCCGGGTTCATAATCACCACAGCCTCACCGAACAGGGCGCCCACCTTATTGCCGCCGATATAGAAGACGTCACACAGCTGGGCCAGCTCAGGAAGGGTCAGGTCACAATCGTCGCAGGTGAGGCCGTAGCCCATCCGAGCCCCGTCGATAAAGAGGGGCAGACCGCACTTCTGGCACACCTGATACAGCGCCGTCAGTTCCACCTTAGAGTACAGGGTGCCCCCCTCGGTGGGAAAGGAGATATACACCATACCGGGCATGACCATATGCTCATAGTCGGGGTTGAAGTGGTGCCAGTTATAGTAATCCTCCACCTGCTGGGCGGTAATCTTGCCGTTGTTCGTGGGCAGGGCCAGCACCTTGTGGCCGGAGGACTCAATGGCACCGGTTTCGTGACAGTTGATATGGCCGCTGGCAGCGGTGAGAACGCCCTGGTAGGGCCGGAGAACGGAGGCGATCACCGTGGTATTGGTCAGTGTGCCGCCTACCAGGAAATGCACATCGGCCTCCGGGGCCCGGCAGGCCGCCTTGATCTTTTCCCGGGCGGCGGCGCAGTATTCATCCTCGCCATAGCCCACGGTCTGCTCCATATTGGTCTGCAGCAGGCGCTCCATAATGGCGGGATGTGCGCCCTCCAGATAGTCGCTGTTGAAATAGATCATCTGAGATTGCTCCTTTCTATACCTTAGCTGTATTCTATCGCAAAAGATTGGCCCTGTAAAGCCTGTATGGAAGAATTCTTTTGCCTTGCCAAATAATGCGAAATCCGGTATAATAAATCAAAAGGGGGCGGCAGCATGAAGAATAAAACTGGGAAAAAGGTCCTCTATTATGCCATCCTGGCCATTCTATTGGGGGTATTTTGCTTCTCAGGCTACCAAATCTACAGCTATTACTCGGAGCAGAATGCCAGCACAAGTCTTAACCAGGAGATCGTCCGGGAGTACACCATCCGCAAAACGGGCGAGGCCAAGGAGTACTTTGAGGTGGATTTTGACCAGCTGCGCCAGCAGAACGAGGATGTGACGGCGTGGCTCTATCTGCCGGATTCGGTGATAAACTATCCCGTGCTGCAGCATGGGGACAACGACTACTATCTGACCCGGCAGATTGATGGGTCTTATAATAAAAACGGCAGCATTTTTATGGATTATCGCAACGCATCGGACTTTTCCGATCGCAACACCATCATCTATGGCCACCATATGCGCACGGGAAATATGTTCGGCAAGCTGGTGAACTTTAAAAGCGACAGCTACTATCAGCAGCACGATCACATGTTCATCATGACGCCCCAGGTCACCTACCGGCTGGAGCTGATCTGCGGCGCGGTGGTGGAGCCCGATGACCCCATCTACTCCATCGACCCCACGGAGGAGGCCCTGGCCGCCTGTATGCGGCGCTCCACCTTCCAGACCAAGCTGGATCTGCCCGGGGAGGAGGCAAGGCTTGTGACCCTGTCCACCTGCAGCTATGAGTTTGAGGACGCCCGGTACATCGTCATCGGTGTGCTGACACCGCTGGAGGAAACTGTGAAAAACTGAATCATGCTTTTCCATCGGGGCCGGTGCTATGCGCCGGCCCCCGATTTTATGTCGGGAATTGCCATATTTTACCTGGGCGAATAGCGCCGCGTCCGGCGGGCCATACTGTTTTCAACGACAGTTGGAGGCGGTTTGGATGCGGGGAAGAGTCGAGATCTGCGGGATCAACACGGCAAAGCTGCCGGTCTTGAAGCACGAGGAAAACATGGCCCTGCTGCGCCGCGTGAAGCAGGGAGATGAGCAGGCCCGGCAGGAGCTGATTTGCGGCAATCTGCGCCTGGTGCTGGCGGCGGTGAAGCGCTTTGCGGGCCGCAGCGAGAACGTGGATGACCTGTTCCAGGTGGGCTGCATCGGCCTGATGAAATCCATTGACGCCTTCGACCTGTCCTACGACGTGCGGCTGAGCAGCTACTCGCTGCCCATGATCATCGGGGAGATCCGCCGCTATCTCCGGGACAACAGCCCCATCCGGGTCAGCCGCAGCGTCCGGGATACGGCCTATCGGGTGCTGCAGGCCCGGGAAAGGCTGCTGGTGCAGCAGCAGCGGGAGCCCACGGTGGAGCAAATCGCCCGGGAGCTGGGCATCCGCCGGGAGGAAGTGGTCTTTGCCATGGATGCCATGGCCGATCCTGTATCCTTGTATGAGCCGCTGTATGATTCCGGCGGCGACGCTCTGCGGGTCATGGACCAGATCGGGGATGAAAACAGCTCAGACAGCTGCTGGCTGCAGCAGCTGGCCTTGAAGGATGCCATCTCCCGGCTGACGCCTCGCCAGCGGGAAATATTGGCTCTGCGCTACAGCGAGGGCAAGACGCAGATGGAGGTCTCCCGGGAAATCGGCATCTCCCAGGCCCAGGTGAGCCGATTGGAAAAGGGCGCCATCGGGGAGATCAAGAAAAATATGTGAGTGCTAAGGCGGGCTGCTTTGCCCGCCTGTTTTGGCCTATAAATCATGGATGAACGGAATAATTCTGCCTGGTCAGAGAAAAAAGCGCCTTTACTTGCAGCGGAGGGTTTGCTATACTTTTTTAAAAAGGATCAGGGGGAATGGGGACCATGATTTATTTGGATAACGCTGCTACAACCATCCATAAGCCGCCCCAGGTGCCGGAGGCGGTGCTTCACGCCATGACGACCATGGGTAACGCCGCCCGGGGCGCCCATAGCGGCGCGCTGGAGGCATCCCGGACGGTATTTGACGCCCGGGAGAAGCTGGCCAGGCTTTTTGCTTGTCCGCGGGCAGATCATGTGGCTTTTACGGCCAATTCCACTGAGGCGCTGAATATTGCCATCAATGGGCTCCTCCACAAGGGCGACCACGCCATCTCCACGGATTGCGAGCACAACTCCGTCCTGCGGCCACTGTACCGGCTGGAGGAGGAGCGGGATGTGCGTCTGGATTTTGTGCCGGCGGACAGGCGCGGCTTGGTGGATTATGAGGATTTTGAGCGGCTCATGCGGCCCAATACACGGGCAGTGATTTGCACCCATGGCTCCAACCTGACAGGCAACCTTTTGGATATTGCCCGCATTGCAGACATCGCCCACCGCCACGGGGCGCTGCTGATTGTGGACGCATCGCAGACGGCGGGCACTGTGCCTATCCATATGCAGGAGATGGGAGTGGATGTGCTGTGCTTTACCGGCCACAAGGGGCTTATGGGTCCCCAGGGGACCGGCGGCCTGTGCGTCCGGCCCGGGGTGGAGATCGATCCGTGGAAGGTGGGCGGCTCCGGCGTGCACTCCTATGATCGACACCAGCCCCGGGAATATCCTACCCGCTTAGAGGCCGGCACGCTGAACAGCCACGGCATTGCGGGGCTTTCCGCGGCGCTGGATGTGATCCTGGAGCGGGGGGTGGACGACATTTACCGGGTGGAGCACACCCTGATGCGGCGGTTTTATGAGGGTGTATCCAACATTCCCGGCGTCACGGTGTACGGCGATTTCTCCGCCGACCGGCGCTGCGCTATCGTGGCCCTGAACATCCGGGACTATGACTCCTCCGCTGTGTCCGACGAACTGGCCGTGACCTACGGCATTGCAACCCGGCCCGGCGCTCACTGTGCGCCCCGGATGCATCGGGCCCTGGGCACAATGGAGCAGGGAGCCGTGCGCTTCAGCTTTTCCTGCTACAACACGGAGCGGGAGGTGGACGCCGCCATAGAGGCCGTTTGCACCATTGCGGAGTAATTTCATGGGGAAATAAAAACGACAGGTTTCCATAGTAACCTGTCGTTTTTTCAAAGAGCTGCTGCGGGAGGAAGCAACTGAATAAAATAAAAAGCGGTAAGTCTCCACAGAAACTTACCGCTTTTTGCCACCCGTACCCAATAAAGATACCTTTCTGTTTTTGGTAGGGGGATTCGTGACACTGCGACAATCATTATATCTCACTCCCTTGCGTTTTTCAATCTCTTTATAGTGCCATCTCAATTTCCGTGCCGCCGATAAAGACCACCTTGATTTTCTCTTTTGATTCCACCACTACGCATTCGATAATCTGCCGGACGAGCTTGTCGTCATATTCCATCGGGTGGTTTTGCAGTCCGTCAAGTATGGTGTAAATCTCATCGAGTCGGGACTTTGCGCTTTCTCGCTTTTGGCGCATGGCGGCGTACTGTTCAAGCTGCACGGTCAGTCTCTGCTTTTCGCTCATGAGCTCGGCAATCCGTCCCTCGTCGATGGCATCTGCATTGTCGGCGGATACCGCTTTGAGCATTTTCTGAAACTCGGCATCCAACTCCGCTATGCGTATCTGAATGTCGAGGGTCTTATCCTCGGTGGTTTCATCCGTAAGTCCCATGCCTATATGCAGTTTCAGTGTTTTCAGCACTTCTGTGTTTTGTTTCGCCGTCTGCATGATGGCTCTCATAATGGCATCTTGCAGCAGGCTTTCCTCGATGCTCGGTGAGTTGTGGCAGTATTTCTTGCCGTAATCGAGTCGGTTGATGCATCGCCATACAACTTTCTTTTTGCCGTGTACCGTCCAAGTGCATCGGCGGTAAGGGGTACGGCATTCGCCGCAGATCAGCAGTTCGGTCAGCGCATATTTGCTTGAGTATCGGCTCAGCTCGGTTATCGTGCCTTTCTGTTTGACCTTCGGTTTGCCTGCCCGCCGTGCGATTTCCTCTTGAACTCTTGCAAAGGTGCCTGCGTCGATGATGGCAGGATGGTTTTCCTCAATGTAGTATTTCGTTCGTTCACCGTTATTCACCTTGACCCGCTTGCTGATGCAGTCGGTCACGAAGGTTTTGTTGACTACGGCATCACCCTTGTATTTTTCGTTTGTCAGTATGGAGCGGATGGTCCGGTGCTGCCATTCGGAACAGCCGCCCGGTGTCGGTATTCCTTTCCCTTCGAGATAGCTTTTTATTCCGTGCAGGCTCTCGCCGGAGAGATAGCGTGTATATATTTCTTTGACAATCTCGGCTTCTTGGGGGACGATTTCAATCTCACCGTCTGCGCTTTTCGTGTAGCCGAGGAAGTGCTTGCATTGGAACGGCACGACACCTTGCTTGGCACTTTGTGCTTTGCCCCATTTGACATTGGCGCTGATATTTTCGGATTCGCTTTGGGCTATCGAGCCGTAGATGGTGATGTAAAATTCCGAGGCAGGATCAATGCTGTGGATGCCCTGTTCCTCGAAGAACACATCTACATTGACATCTCGGAGCTTTCGTGTCGTTTTGATCACATCGAGAGTGTTTCGGGCAAAGCGGCTGATGGATTTGACGATGATCATGTCGATTTTGCCCTTGTAGCAAAGGCGGAGCATTTTATTGAATTCGTCACGCTTTTTCATGCTCGTTCCCGTGATGCCCTTATCGGCAAAGATGCCGACAAGCGTCCATTTCGGCTCGGTGCGGATGCGTTCCTCGTAATGGGTTTTCTGCACCTCGTAGCTGTTCAACTGCTCGTCCTGCGCCGTGGATACCCGACAGTAAGCGGCAACTCTGAGCTGTCGGTAATTTTGCGTTATCGCCGCTTTGGTGTCTATCGTCGCCGGGATGATATGCACTTTCTTTTGCGGTTTCATTGTTGCTGTCTGCGTCATGTGGTTTCCTCCTTTCCGATTCTCTGACCGTTTATCAGTGTAAGGCTTATTTCGCCGTTTCTTTGCAGGCGTATCTCACTGACCGTTTGGTCTGCCAAGGTGCTGTCATAGACCGTCAGCGGTGATGCGGATTTGAATGTATCTTTTAGGCTCTGCGCCGTGGTCACTTCCGTTCCAAGGCACTTGTATTTTTCGCTCACGCAAGTGAGCATTTTTTGCTTCAGCGCCTCTTTGTCAAAGCCGGGGGTGTCGAGGGTCTTGGTTATCTCTGCGCTCATGCGCTTGACTTCTTGGCTTTCCTCATAGGCGCTTTCGGGTATCTCGATTCTTTCGGGGTCGGCGATGACTTCGTTGAGCCGTTCTGTAATGCCGTTTTGCAGATCCTCGTCGGTTATGCTGACGATGGTTTTGCATTCGGGGCAGCACCACCATGTAGATGCTTTACGGCGGTTGTCGTAGCGTCGCTGCATTCTGCTGCCGCAGCTTGGGCAGACGACCGGAACGGTCAGCTTGAAGTGGGATACTGCCTTTTGCGTGTTCTTTTCGGTTTTCATGGCCTGCATAGCCGTATACGCTTGCTCGGTGAGTATGGAAGGATATCCGTTTTCGCCGATATAGCGCTTATCGTCGATCATGCGCTGTATGCGTGACCTGTTCCAATCGTTCTTGCCGGGCATATACTCAACTCGCTTTGCGGTCAGCAGTTCGGCTATGGTTCTCAGTGATTTCCCACCGAGATATTGTTCGGCTGTTTCTCGGATAATAGCGGCTTCGATATCGTTGATGATGACCGTGCCGTTTTCCATAGTGTAGCCAAACGGTATGTTTCGATGGTTCATGCTCGGTTGCACCGTCCTTTCTCTCGTATTTTTTCGGGCAGGCTGATGCCGCCTATGAGGTGGAAGGTCAGTTGGTCATTGCCGTCCACCGTGATGCTGTCCACCGTTTGTCCGAACAGCTCGGCGTCGAAGTCCGTGCCGAGTTCGGTTTCTGTGAGGATATCGTTCAGCAGTTTCAGCCCATCCAACATTTCGTCCTCATCGCTGTCGGTGATTTTGGTTCGGCGTTCGATCCGCAGTTCGGTTATTCTGCTTTCAAGCGCATCGGACTGTGCCGTGTAATCGGCGGCATTGAGCAATCCTTTGCCGTGCAGACGGGAGAGGACAAGGTTCTGCGCCGCAAGGTCGGCGATCTCTCGGTCGAGTTCTTTGATCCGCTGCTGACTGCCTGTGGTACGGTATTGCAGTTGTTCGAGCTGGCGGATGAGCGTGCCGAGCAGATATTCTCTGTTGGCGCTCAGCTTCCGTATCATAAGGTTGAATGCGGCGTATACTTCTTGCTCTCGGACTCTGCGCCAAGTGCAATTCGTTTGTCCCGTGGCTTTTCCGGCGCATATCCAATAGGCTGTGCCTTTTATCGTCTGACGGCGGAAGCTGCGGCCGCATTCGGGACAGCGAAGCATTTTGGACAGCGGATAGGTTTTATAGCTTCGCTTACAGTTTGGCTGTCGGCTTTTAATAAGCGCCTGCACCGCCTCATAGGTTTCACGGCTCACGATGGCAGGATTGCTGTCCTCGATATAGTACATCGTCTGTTCGCCGTGATTTTTCTGCTTTTTGAACGGCAGGGTCTGTGTGGTGATTTTCTTTTGCAGGAGAGCGTCGCCCATGTACCTCTCATTATTCAGCACATAGTTCACGGTGGTATGATACCATTTTTCCTGACCGTACCGTCTGCTCACCTCATCGGCGTTGAGCAGATTGGCAATTTTCTGCATACCGATGCCCTGTAGGTAGAGATTAAAAATCCGGCGAATCACAGCCGCTTCCGTTTCGTTGATTACGAGCTCGCCGTTGATGAGGTCGAAGCCGTAAGCCGGAGCGCAGCAGTTGAATTCGCCGGAGTTCATTCTCTTTTGATAACTCCATCGCATATTCTGCGATATGGAGATGCTTTCCTGTTGGGCGATCATGCCGGGGAAGGTTGCGAACATCTCGCTGTTCATGGACCGGGTGTCCAGTCCTTGTTCCTCGAAGTATACGCTGACTTCCATTTGTTCGAGCGCTCGGAGCGCCGTCAGCATTTCCTCGGTGTTTCGGGCGAAGCGCGACATGGATTTGACGATGATGCGGTCTATCAAGCCTTTCTTGCAATCCCGCAGCATTCGGCGGAAGTCATCCCGCTTTTCCATACTCGTTCCGGTCACGCCCTCGTCTGCATAAATGTCTACGAATTTGTATTCGGGACGCCGTTTACAGTATTCGGAGTAGTATTTGATTTGTGCGGCGAAGGAATGGAGCTGGTCACTTGAATCACTGGACACTCGACAGTAGGCCGCAAGTCTTATCTGAGGTGGCGTCGGCTTTTGCCGGGTGATCTCGGTTATTGTTTTCATCTGTATTTCTTCTTTCCGCAAGGGGGTCGCCTTGCTGTTATTCGCCTTTTGGCATGACACACCATACCACAGGAGTTCGAATACTTCCAGCGGTTTTTCGCAAAAACCTGAGAATTAAGATTTCAGACATAAATAAGTTCAGCGCCGTAGTGTTCGGCGCTAATCCTGACGATTTTTTCGTATTCGTCCTCGGTGATGAGTTGCATGGCGAGGAGCATTTTTAATAGGTTCACGCAGTAAGCAAAAGAGGCGTTGCCGATGTCTTTCTTATTCATATTCGCACCTCACATTCCTTGGATGAACGGATCGGCGTCCGGCGCAAACTGTTTGGTCGGGCGAGAGCCGTCCGCCGTTATCTCAATGTCGATGCCCTCATCCGCAAAGGCTTTGACGATGCCTGCCGCCACAGCGGTGTTCCTTTCCAAGCGGCTGATGTCGGGGATGATGAGCAGTTCTGCATTTTTGCTTTTCATGTCGGTGAGAATGTCCTGCATAATGGCAGGTATTTTCTCCGACGGTTCTTTGGTGAAAGCAGAGCCGACGATGCGGTATCCGTTATCCTTGCAGTAAGCGTCCATTTCTCTTTGTGCCGTGAGCAAATCGGTGTCCGTCGCCTGCGGCTGCATTCGGGTGAAGGTATAGGCTGTGATGCGGTTATCGTCCATGAATCAGTTCCTCCAAATATTTGATGCCGAGGCTCACTACAATGGCACGGTCAACGGCGGCGAGGGTTTTGCCGTCGAGCCTGCCGATGTATTCGCCGAGCCTCGCTTTGTCTATCGTTCTGATTTGTTCAAGCAGGACGGTGGATTCGGTTTTAAGCCCTTTCGCCATGATTTTCACATGGGTGGGCAGAGCTGCTTTTGTTTTTCTGCCTGTGATCGCCGCCACGATGGTGGTGGGGCTGTACCTGTTGCCGATGTCATTCTGTAAAATCAAGGACGGGCGCGTTCCGCCTTGCTCACTGCCGAAGCCTGTACCGAAGTCAACGGCATAGATTTCACCTCGTTTGATCTCTTTCATATTAGCCTCCGTTTTAAGTAAAAGGCGGCCGAGTGCTTTTGGGCAAACGACCGCCTTGGTATTTGTATCAATCGTTTTTTCTTTTGTCCGTATTTGTCCACGACGCCCCGAACAAGGGAACGCATCCTCCGGCAATGCATTTTGCCTCATGGGAATCTCACCCCTCCCAGGATCTCTGCGAGGTGCTCTCATTGGTTGCGACGGCTCACGGCGCTTTTTCGTGCCGCTTCAACGCTCGACCTGTGACTGAGCACAAGTATCATTATTGCTTCTGCCTGTCATGGCCTTCGGTGCGGATGCGCCGCACCGTCCGACTCAAAAGGTCGTGTGGCTCATCGGCTCTCGCCGACGGCAGAAGGAAGGTAAAGGATGCGCTGTGCTATTCGGTTTTCAAAGAACGGGCGAAGGCTATTGAGAAAGCCCCCTCACTTTTCATGGTAAAAAGTGAGGGGGCCTACAACCGAAATTTTTATTTTTCTAAAAGATTTTTGAGCTTTACTCTGATTTTGGCGATCCGCTTGCTGATTGCCTGCTGAGATACGCCGTAGATTTCCGCAAGCTCAGTGCCGGGAATATCGGCGTAATAATGGCGGTAGATGAGAAGCTGTTCCTCATCAGTCAGCTTGAGGATGGCTTCCTTGAGCTTGTCCGTCATAATGCTTTCCACTACGGTGTCGCATACATCCGGCTGCTCTGCTATGAGGATATCCTCACCGTTGAATTCATCAGTGGTCAGAGCGTTGTAGGAAACATCGCCGTTTCTTGATGCGCGTCTGTCAATATAGATTTGACGATTCCGCTGACGGTAATATTCCTCGTAATCCTCTTTGGAGACCTCCATAAGCCTGCCGTAGAGAGGCAGGAACAGCTTGTCCGCATATAACGGGCAGATTTGCTCACGGCGTCGGAACTCCTCATAGGTCAGTTCCGTGTACTCGCCGTTTTCTATGATATAAACCGCTTTGGGTTGTTTTTTCAAGGTTATGTACCTCCGTTCAATCGTTTTTTGTTGGGTCAAAAACGATTGATACGGAGGGCTTCGACAGCCTACCGCAAACTTTGACAGTACGCTGCCGTTTATACAAACGCAGAAAGCCAAGCCACTTTGAAATTCCGAAATAACAGATTTATCGTTGGTCTTTTGCAGATATCGTATGGAATTCTGTTGACCGCAGAGGTCAAAAAAATATAGGTGTCTGTGTGTTTGCGCAAAGACAGCCTTTGCTATTTCAACACCTGTTTCTTTCCTGTATTCTTTTTCATTCTTTCACCTTGTCGCTTGAAAACGGCAGGGCGCCGCTTTTTATGGCACTGCGTTGTGTTGAGCTTCGTCGATTGATTCTGCAAGGCTAAACATCGTGGTCACCTCCTGTTACGGTATTCGGGGAAACAAAAAAGCGACTGCACTATGCTTTAAGGCACAGTACAGCCGCATGAGGGCGTGCATATAAAAACCGTTTTGTTAAGACGGCCTTGGGCGTTGAGTTTTGCTTATGTACATGGTTGTTAGGGGCTTCTCCTTGTTTTCATAATTACCTCGCTGTATTTGGTATCTGTTGATATCAGTGTATCCGCTGCCGGGGCAAAAGTGAAGAGTGCATAAGTGTGATATACGCAGTATACATGGAATCCGGCAAAAAATTGTTGGGTTATGACCGAGAAATTTCTTATTTCTCAAAAACAATCGCCAAGGAAAGAAATACGGCACAGCGGTTTTTATGCCCTCTGTGCCGTAATTGCGATGTTTCCGTGATGGTTCGTTAATTGTTACTTATCTTTGATTATTTGACGGAATGCCTTTTCCTCTTATCAAATACCGTTACACCTGTCAGAACACCGCCGCTGATGAACAGCAGTGCGATCCACAGCATAAGGTTGCTGTTGTCGCCGGTCGGGGGAGACTTCGGCAGCTTCGCCGTTACGGTGTCGGCTTTGGCGATTTCCTTGGTGCCGTCTTTGCCTCTGTAATACTTATTGCAGCCGCTGCAGTACCAATACTCGATATTGCCCTCGGAATCCTCGGTCGCCGCCTTGGCCGGGAAATGCTTTAAGTCGGTGTGGTTATTCGGATCAAGCTTACCGTAGGATTTGCCGCAGACTTCGCATACTGCCTTATCCCTGCAGGTTTCCTTACCACCAGCATGATTGGTGATCACCTTTCCGCAGAGGTCGCAGACATGGTCTTTGTTTGCGTCTTCGTGGTTGGAGATTGTCTTTCCGCAGAGGTCACAGATATGGTTGTTGTCCGCATCCTCATGGTTGGAGATTGTCTTTCCGCAGAGGTCACAGATGTGATCTTTGTCTGCGTCCTCGTGGTTGGAGATTGTCTTTCCGCAATAGTCGCAGACGTGGTCTTTGTTTGCATCTTCGTGGTTGGAAATCACTTTGCCACAGTGATCGCAGACGTGGTTGTTGTCCGCGTCCTCATGGTTGGAAATCACTTTGCCACAGAGGTCACAGACGTGATCCTGATTCGCATCCTCATGGTTGGAGATTATATTTCCGCAAATGTCGCATATGTGGTTTTTATCCTCATCGGTGCAATTATCCGTTTCTACGCCTTCCGTACAGCCGTCTGCCGTGCATTGGCGGGTGTGTGTGCCGTCGCCGTTTGATGTCCATTCGCCGAAGGTATGCCCGTCGTTGACCGTTACGGTCATTTCGGCGGTGTTGCCCGCCCTGTCGGCGACAACGATTTTCTGCTCGCCGTCTGCCGGAGAGAGAACAAAGCTGCCGTTTTCGTCAAGCGTGACCTCTGTGCCGTTTACGGTGACGGTATCCACATATTTCTCGGTGATCGTAACCGTCTGTGCTTCACAATAGGTCTTGCCGTCCTCAATGCCGGTGATAACCGGGCTTGTGCCGTCAAGCACAATGCCGTCCGAGCAAATGCAGTCCGTATTGCCCGCCGTATCGGTCAGTCTGACATAGATAATATATTCGTTATCGGGGTCAATGCCGAACGGTGCGGTGTACGCTGTGAAGGTCATGCCGTCAAGCTCCGCTTTGGTAAGCTCTTTAGCCGACAGCAGATATTCGACCGTTACCGTCTCACCGCTGTTGTCGGCTGCGGTGATCGTCACCGTTTGCGTGTCCTTAAAGAACAGACCGAAGGTGATGTTGTTGAGGAACGCTTTCCAACTGTTCTCGCTGATTTTAATTTCGCCCGTGGGCTTTTCGCTGTCTTTCCACAGCGCCTTGACTGTGATGTCAGCGGTGACGGTCACGGGGGCGTTCACCGGATACTCCGTACCGTCTATCTGCCACGCCTTGAACTGCTTTCCTTCGGGCGCAACAAACTCGCACTCCGGCAGATAATACTCGCTGCCGTGCAATACCTTCTTGGCGGGCATTGCGGTGGTGACCTCCTCGGGCAGATCCTCAGGCTCGGAGCCGCCGTTCGCGTCAAACATGACGGTATGCTCGTTGCGCTTTTCAAACGTTGCGGTTATGGTGACGTTTTCCTCCGGCTGGGCGAAGGTATAGGCATCCTCCCCAACCGCAACGGCGGCAGCGGTGCCGTTGACGGACAGCGTGCTGAGCATATAGCCCTCGTCGGGGGCGATGGAGAGCATGACAAGCTCGTCCTTATAGAACAGCGGCGTGCCGTCCTCGGTGGTTTCTGTGGCATTCACCACCGTGACGCTGCCGTTTGCGCTATCCTCTGTCGTCACCTTGTAGCGCGGTGCGCCCTCCACTGTCACGCTGATTGCGAAATTCTTCTTCCATTCCTCTCCCGGACGCGTGATAACATCAAGCCCCGAGACGCAGCGTGCTCCGGTGCCTTCCAGAATCACCGTGCCGAGGACGGTAAAGGTCTGCTCCCGCGGGGACTGCGGATCATAGTCCTCCGGGATCTCCCACGAAACATCGACAGGGATAAAACCGGTGACGTCAGATGCAAAAACCCCGATGTTGACCTTGGAGAGCTCCTCTTGCAGATCCTGTTCCCTGGAAATACGAATCGGCTGCGCAGGCTGCACATCCCAATAGTCCTTCTCCCGAACAACCTCCAGATAGTTCCACAAAATATCGATGTCATTGTAGTAGGTTTTGTTCCCGCAGGCGTCCTCGATGCAAATGTCGTGATGGAGGGTCACGTCATAATCTGTCTCTTATACACATCTGACGCTGCCGACGATCTTACGCGTGTAG
>ENA-UBIJ01000586-UBIJ01000586.1-human-gut-metagenome-genome-assembly--contig:-NODE-586-length-16187-cov-11.635259_pt1 | contig 16187 bp, 11 predicted proteins | sample MGYA00244944_ERZ654876 | MGnify/ENA primary metagenome ERZ654876 (study PRJEB26926, sample SAMN06164748) | human gut metagenome | biome: ENVO:00009003; feature: ENVO:2100002; material: ENVO:00002003...
ATCTACACGCGTAAGATCGTCGGCAGCGTCAGATGTGTATAAGAGACAGTAATGACAGATGTCCTTCATGAAGAGCACCCATAGTAGGCACGAGTCCGATCGTTTTGCCTTTTTTCCTAAAATCATTGATAAATGAAATCAATTCTTTTTTAGTAGTAACAACTTTCATGATACTTATTTAAAATCCGGGGTGCAAGTTTACAAACTATTTTTGATATAACATCCAATATTTTAAAAAAGATAAGCCATCGATTTTTTTATGGGAAAAAGAAGTTTTTTAGTGAAATGTATTTATAGGAAATTCTTTTTTATTTTATGGAATATTTATTTGTAGAGAGAACGGATATCTGGATGGACGGATGTCAATACTTCTACTAATTGACTTCGGCTAACGCCCTCCCGCATTACAATGAAGATAGTATCGTCGCCCGCTACGGTACCTAAAATTTCAAAATAGTTTTCACTGTCAATTAATACAGTTACGGCATTGGCATAACCGGGAAGTGTTTTGATAACTGCCATATTACCTGAAAAATCAACGCTTAGTATGGCATCAGTGATAATGGATGAAATCTTCTCTTCTCTTTGTTCGTTAGCATTTTCGGGTATAATGTAAATATAACCTTTTTCCTTGTGTGGAATTTTAGCTACTTTCATAAACTTAAGATCTCTTGAAAGTGTGCTTTGTGTGGCTTCTACTCCAAGTTCTTTCAAACGAAATAACAATTCTTCTTGGGAAGATATTAATTCGGACTCTATCAATTTTCGGATAGTTAGAAGTCTTTTAGTTTTATTTCTCATACTTGAAGGTAGTTTTCAGCAAAGATATAAAGAAAGTTGATAAATGCTAAAAGAAACGCGGAAATTGCGATAGGTATACTTCGGGATTTCATAATTGCATAAATATAGAATAACATTACATATTTATTCTTTGCAAAAGCGAAAAAAGATCGCTACTTTTGTCCTAATTTGGACATAAGGTATTTAATGAATATGCAGAATTTGAAAAAAGCGCGTTTGGTTCTGGAAGATGGAACCATTTTTGAAGGAACCTCTTTTGGGTACGAAAAATCAGTATCGGGAGAGGTTGTTTTTTATACAGCCATGACGGGTTATCCGGAGAGTTTGACAGATCCTTCTTACAAAGGACAAATTTTGGTACCTACTTATCCGATGATTGGGAATTACGGCGTGCCTAAAGATGCTTATCAGGAAGGTTTGTCTCAATTTTTTGAATCGGATAAAATACATTGTACGGCGCTTATCATTTCTGATTATTCGTCTGAATACAGTCATTGGAACTCTCAAAAAAGTCTCGGGGAATGGTTAAAAGATCAGAAAGTACCGGGGCTTTTTGGTATAGATACGCGGGCTTTGACAAAAAAATTGAGGGAACATGGAGCAATGTTGGGAAAAATTGTTTTTGCCGGTCAGGAGATAGATTTTTACGACCCTAATAAAGAAAATATTGTAGCACAAGTTTCCACACCCGATATAAAAGAGTATGGAAAAGGGAAATATAAGGTAGTATTGGTAGATTGTGGGGTAAAATATAACATTATCCGGTGTTTATTAAAAAGGGATATTACTGTAAAGAGGGTACCTTGGAATTATGATTTTAGTCAGGAGCATTGTGACGGTATTTTTCTGTCGAACGGGCCAGGGGATCCTGCGCAATGTAGGGAAACAATAGAAAATATCAGAAAAGTATTGGATACTGATACTCCGGTAATGGGTATTTGTTTAGGCAATCAGCTGATGGCCAGAGCTGCCGGAGCGGATACATATAAATTAAAATACGGGCACAGGAGTCACAATCAACCTGTAATGCAACCGGGTCAGTCCCGTTGTTATATTACTTCACAAAATCATGGATTTGCTATCGATGATAAGACGTTACCTGAAAATTGGGAACCACTTTTTGTAAATGTAAATGACGGAACAAATGAAGGGATTTGTCATAAGTATAAACCATTCTTTTCTGCTCAATTTCATCCGGAAGCTTCCAGTGGACCGGTAGATACGGAATATCTTTTCGATCTGTTTGTAGAGAAAATGAAAGCAAGACATATCAATAAATAACGGATTGAAAAAAGATTTTGTTTTATCCTTTAAAATTGAATAGAAATGAAAGAAATAAATAAAATATTATTATTGGGTTCTGGTGCATTGAAGATAGGAGAGGCGGGAGAGTTCGACTACTCTGGGTCACAAGCCTTGAAAGCAATAAGGGAGGAAGGTAAATACAGTGTATTGATAAATCCTAATATTGCCACTGTTCAAACTTCAGAAGGAATAGCTGATAAAATTTATTATTTACCGGTGACTCCTGAATTTGTAGAAAAAGTGATTGAAAAAGAGCGACCGGATGGAATTCTCTTATCGTTTGGAGGACAGACGGCTTTGAATTGCGGAGTGGCTTTGTATAAAAGCGGAATACTGGAAAAATATGGGGTAGAAGTGTTAGGAACTCCGGTACAAGCGATTATCGATACGGAAGACCGGGAAATATTTTCTGAAAAATTACATGAAATAGACGTAAAAACACCTCGCAGTATAGCTGCTAATAATATGGAAGAAGCTATTACAGCAGCTAAAGAATTAGGGTTTCCTTTGATTATCCGGGCTGCTTATACTCTGGGAGGTCTGGGATCTGGATTCTGCTCTGATATGGAAGAATTGAAAAAATTGGCCGGTAGTGCTTTTTCTTATTCTCCTCAAATATTGGTAGAAGAATCTTTGAAAGGTTGGAAAGAGATTGAATATGAAGTTGTAAGGGATCAATACGATAATTGTATCACTGTATGTAATATGGAAAATTTTGATCCTTTAGGTATACATACCGGAGAGAGTATTGTGGTAGCCCCTTCCCAGACATTAAGTAACAGCGAGTATCATAAACTTCGGCAAATCGCCATTAAAATTATCCGTCATATCGGTATTGTAGGAGAATGTAATGTACAGTATACATTGGATCCTAATTCTGAAGATTATAGAGTGATAGAAGTAAATGCTCGTTTATCCCGTTCCAGTGCTTTGGCTTCAAAGGCAACAGGATATCCATTGGCTTTTGTTGCAGCTAAATTGGCTATGGGATATGGATTACATGAGATAAAAAATTCAGTTACGAAAGTGACTACTGCTTGTTTTGAGCCTGCCTTGGATTATATTGTGTGTAAAATTCCGCGTTGGGATTTAAATAAATTTGAAGGCGTATCGAAATTAATCGGTTCTTCTATGAAAAGCGTAGGAGAAATTATGGCTATTGGAAGGACTTTTGAAGAAGTAATTCAAAAGGGACTTCGTATGGTAGGGCAGGGGATGCATGGTTTTGTAGGGAATAATAAAGACGTAAAAAATATAGATGAAGAATTAACCCATCCTACGGATGTTCGTATTTTCGCCATTGCTGCTGCTTTTGATCAGGGGTATTCTGTGGAGAAAATTCATGAAATGACGAAGATTGATAATTGGTTTCTCGAACGATTAGAAAATATTCATAAGCTGAAAAATGAATTGAGTAAGTATACTACTGTACGGGGGGTTACTCCTGCTATGCTGAAAAAAGCAAAACAGATGGGATTCTCAGATTTTCAGATTGGTCGTTTTACAATTAAAGATACTACTTTAACAGCTCATCAGAAGATGTTAAAGGTAAGAGAGTATAGAAAGGAACTGGGTATTGTCCCTTGTATTAAACAAATTGATACTTTGGCTGGAGAATATCCGGCGAAAACGAATTATTTGTATGCTACTTATAACGGAAGCGAAACGGATATTACTTATGAACGGGATGGACGCTCTGTAATTGTACTGGGGTCGGGTGCTTATCGTATCGGAAGTAGTGTAGAATTTGACTGGTGTTGTGTAAGTGCAGTAAATGCCATTAAAAAAGCAGGATATCGTTCTGTAATGATTAATTATAATCCGGAAACCGTGAGTACAGACTACGATACTTGTGATCGGCTTTATTTTGATGAATTGTCTTTTGAGCGGGTTATGGATATTGTGGATCTGGAGGAACCTAAAGGAGTCATTGTTTCCACTGGAGGCCAAATTCCCAATAACTTAGCCATGAGACTTTATGGACAACATGTAAATATTTTGGGAACTTCTGCTTTATCTATCGATAGGGCGGAAGATCGTCAAAAATTTTCTTCTATGTGCGATCAACTGGGCATTGATCAACCTCGTTGGAGGGAATTGACAAGTATTGATGATATTTATAAATTTATTGACGAAGTAGGTTTTCCGTTGTTAATTCGTCCTTCTTATGTTCTTTCGGGAGCTGCCATGAATGTTGTTTCTAACAAAGAAGAGTTATTGCATTTCCTGGAATTAGCGGCAGAGGTTTCTAAAGATCATCCTGTAGTCGTAACTGAATTTGTTCAACAAGCCAAGGAAGTAGAAATAGATGCTGTCGCTCAGGAAGGGATAATAAAGGCTTATGCTATTAGTGAACATGTGGAGTTTGCAGGAGTGCATTCCGGAGATGCTACTATTGTATTTCCGGCTCAGAAGCTTTATATTGAAACAATCAGGCGTATTAAAAAGATTGCCCGTGCTATTGCGAAAGAATTGAATATTTCAGGTCCTTTCAATATGCAGTTTTTAGCTAAGGATAATGATATTAAAGTTATTGAATGTAATCTTAGGGCTTCCCGGAGTTTTCCATTTGTTTCCAAAGTATTAAAGTATAATTTCGTAGAAATGGCGACACGTATTATGCTCGGGGAACACGTGGAAGAATTGCATAAATCTGTATTTGATCTGGATTACGTAGGGGTAAAAGCTTCTCAATTTTCTTTTGCCCGTTTGTTAAAAGCCGATCCGGTATTAGGAGTGGATATGTCTTCTACCGGAGAGGTCGGTTGCATTGGTGAAAATTATTATGAAGCAATACTGAAGAGTATGTTGTCTGTAGGGCATCGTATACCGGAGAAAAATATATTGATTTCATCGGGACCTACCCGTTCAAAAGTGGAATTATTGGAATCCACTCGTATGCTGATTGCTAAAGGTTATACTATATTTGCTACGGCTGGAACCGCTAAATTTTTTGCCGATAATGGTATAGAAGTTTCTGTTTTGTATTGGCCGGATGAAGCAAAAGAGCCGAATATTATGGATTATCTTAAAAATAAGAAAATTGATATGGTCATTAATATCCCGAAGAATTTAACGAAACGGGAACTGGATAATGGTTATAAGATTCGGAGGGCTGCAGTAGATTATAATATACCTTTACTTACGAATGCCCGTTTAGCAAGTGCTTTTATTTATGCTATTTGTAAAGTAGATAAAGAGGATATTGCTATAAAAAGCTGGGATGAATACCGATAAAATTTTTACAAATAAAAGCAGAGAATAAAGGTCTAAAAAGTTTTATAGACGAATAAACGATTTTTTAAGTCTGATCGACAGAATTTGACCTCTCTTTGAGAGGCGAATTTAAGTGTTGATAGATGAATATTCGTTCTAAATCCTTATTATACTCCTCTGTTCTACAAAGAATATTTATCTTCAAAAAGGCCAAATTTTGGCTTTGAGATCTTTATTCTCTACTTTTTATGACATATGCTAAAAGGGATAAGCAGCTGTATGGATATAAAATTTCTAAAATATTCATAAGATATTAGTGTAAAGCTCTTAAAATTCTTTTATTTGTAATATAAAAATTTTTAGTTCTATTATAACTCTTCACGGAAAACAATAAATTCGACGTGTGTTTGTAAAGGAGTAGGGTAGAAGAGGATGGAGGATAAAAGCGAGGTGTGGTATGTTTTGGAGTAAGAAAATAGGTGTATATTTAATATGCCTGGGAAGTGCTTTGTTAATTACAATACAGGGAAAAGGGGAAAAAAGATTAGCGAATGAGTCGCTTCCTAAGGGATTTTTAAGAATAACTGAAAGAGAGTATATTCCCGAAGTTTGTCGTTTTATGTTTCGGGATCACGAACCTCCGGAAGTTATGTTTGATGAGAAGGAACGAAGTTTTTATGTGAATGAACCTTTACAGGTTCGGTTGACTCGAAAAAAAGAGTTATTATTACGCTTTTATTCGCCTCGTTCCATCCAAAATGTAACTATATGGGCTTACCTTCAAGAAGGAGGAGAACGGGTCAGATTAATGGAATTTGAGGTGATTTGGCCATTTTTGGAATTTCGTCGGTTACTTCCTTTTGGAAATAAAGATTATAAATATTACACAGCAGAAGGAAAAGCTGTCTTATTGAATCCAAAAACAAAAATCGGTGAATTGAAATTAGAGATAGAGTGTAAAGATCCTCTTTATGTACAAATGACAAGTTCTCCTTGTCATTGGAAAATAGCTTTTGGAGCTTATTGTGGTGAAAATTGGTCCCCTTTATTACCTGCTCATGCACGGGAAGCTGTAGCTATATCTTTGAATTTATCTTCTTTATTTGCTTCACAAGAATTTTTGCAGGAAATAGACAGATATAGAGGAAAATTGTATCTGGATAATTCTAAAACTGTAATTAATATCGATGAACTCTTTACGCAAATTTTTTCTTTAAAAATGTTGAGATACGTGCATGTTATAGGAAGGAATGGGGTAGGAGGGAATAATATTATGGGATTAAATGAGTGGTGTTATTTGGAACATTATCCAGATGATGAATGCAAAGCACATACTATTTTTCATGAATTTGCCCATTGTATGGGGTATAATCATAGCGGTAATATGACTTATGTAAATGGATTGGGAAAAGGTTGGGTGGCTTTGTGTAGTGAATTGTATGCTCAGCTGTGTATCGATCAAAAGTTGCCGGTTTATTCCCGTCATTTTTTATGTACCAGGCAATGTAATAATAGGTATGGAGGAGATTTGTACGTACAGAAGAAGACTAAACGGAAAAAATAATCTGTTTTTCTTTTAAATAAAATATCTTTGTAAAAGTATCTTTTAAGGAAAAGATACGTATGATTAAGAAAACATATAATATGCCATTTTTAAGATTTCATACAATTGATCCGGTAAAATTAGCGGAAATTAGTCGGGAAATGACTGATCGGCTTCAGGAAATAATCGGTTGTCCCCGGGAACATATAGTATTGGAAGTTATTCATTCCGAAATAGTCACAGATGGACAAATAGGACAAGGAGATTGGCCTTTTATTGAAGTAGCGTATTTTGAGCGAAGTTTAGAAATACAAGATGGAGTTGCTCATATTATTTGTCAATATCTGAAACAGGTGGGGTATGAGAATGTCGATATTCATTTTTCTTATCTTAGTAACCGGAATTACTACGAAAATGGAAACTGCTCTCAATAAGTATTTTCCGTTTCTATCTTGAAAAGGTTAGATAGATAAAAACTCTCGTATACAAATGTACCCGTTACAATCAATGGATGAATTTCTTTGATGTTCGAGGTATGATTTGGAATAACTATTACGTTCCTCGCAAATGGCAAGTTTTTCTTAGTATTTCTCTCGTTTGAGTAACAACTTGTTTCTCGATTTTAGACAGGCTTTCTTTACTGTTTTAGAAGGAGTATCCAGATGTGAAGTCAGCCGGGTAAGAAGTTCACATAGCTTATCCCTGTTTATGCTTGTTAAAGAGGTTGCAGCAGCAAAGGGATTTATCGCTGAATTTCAGTAGATAAAGCCTTATTTTTTTGGAGGGAGGAAAAAAGAAAAACGAGACTTCTAAAAGAAATCTCGTTTTGTCTATTTAAAAGCAATCTATAAAGACGCTCTTTTTTAGTTTAAGCAGAAAATGGATTATTTATGCTTTTCCATAGAAACGTATGTATAACGGGAAGTACCTCCTTTGTATTCACCCACGCTGCTACCGCTACCGTCAAACATCCACAAGATAAAGCCTTTCATCTCTTTTTCTCCGTATACACCGTTATCGACAAAGGTGTATATCAAATCATTACGTGTTCCGTCAGGTTCACTGATCAGCCCAACACCATCTGCCCAGGTGAATGTTCCGTCTCCGCTAACTTCCCAGGGACAAAGTCTTACGGTATTGGTACCTGATTTTCCAACATCCTGTTTTAATATCTCCATGCTTCCATTGGTATAATATTTCATCACGAACGGCATACTCAGACCGGTAACGTTGAAACTTTCATTTCTGGTCTTCGTTGTTAAGGTTACTTTCACGCTTGAACCTTCCCCGTATTTGAAATCCCATTCTCCGAGCAGATCATCATAAGATAACGGTTTTGCCGGATCCTGGAAAACGGAAATAACAGCATAAACATTTTCTGTTACGCTCAGTTTGACTGTTCCTTTACGGGTTTTTATTGCTTCGTTTGCTCCGGCTTTTACAATCAGCGTATCTCCTACCTGAGTTGCATTGATCCAGGAATCAGAAGCTTCTACTTTTACCGGGATATCACAAATGATCTCTACCTGCTGTTCGTCTCCAGCGCCGGCCAGGATAATTTCGGACGGATTTGTCTTAATAGAAAGTCCGTACTGAGTCACGGGAACGGTACGTTTTAAGTTTCCTGACGTCAGGATTACCTGACCTGTACGTCCGTTTACATCGCGGTTTTCAGAAGCCACAACCTTTATAACATTACCGGATACAGAAACGGTAAACCAATCCTTGTCTGCCTTTGCTGTCACATTAGGAACGACAACAGTTATCGATCCTTCCCCTCCTCCTGCACCAAAGATCACTTCAGAACTTTCAATGCCCAGTTCCGGAATATTGCTGTCGTTCTCGTTGTCTGAGCACCCTGCCAAAAAGAGGCAGAGTGTCATTATCAATAAGCTGAATATTTTTTTCATAGATCTCTAATTTTATTTTTTTGTCAACGTAATTTCGTAGAACCGTCCTCCGCCACTTCCAATGCTCGTACCAGATCCGTCGAATTTCCAATATATAAAGCCGTCAACAGTATAACCCGGCCATAATTTGTTGTCTTTAAAATTGATGGTCAGCTGACCTCCTTCTTCCGTACATACGCCGATCAGTCCTCCGTCACCCCAGGTAACATAACCTTTATTTGAATCCCACATAGCAATTCCCATGTATTGGTTTGAACCGATCTCTGCCAGGAATTTCTGAGATTTTAAGGTAATTGTACCGTTTGCCAAATCGAATCCGAATTCAAACGGATAATCCAATGTGCCACCAGCAGCAGTAAAGGATTTCTTATTTACTTTTTCACTGATTGTAATTTCTGTCGTTTTATTACCACTGTATTTCATGGTATAAGTACCGATAAAGTCCCTATAAAAACGATATCCTTCCGGCAAATAAGCTTCGAATTCTGCATCTACCCCAGCATCTGTACAAGTAAAAGTAACTGCTTCCTCATTCCAGTCGAAGTTTTCCATTTTCACCTGACTGTTACTTCTGAGGTCTTTTGTATAAACGAATGGTTCATACAGTTTTATACCAGTAGGAGTAAAGGTGAAAGCCAAACCTTCTTCCTGCACAACCACATCACCTGATTCATCGAATTGTTCATAAGCGATATTCAGCACCCTATCCGATAGAATAGCCATAGAAACGGAATCTCCATTAACCCGGAAGTAGTAATTACCAAAAGAAGCATTTTCTTCCATAGCGGCTATCGAAGCATAATAGGTCTTCGGATCGGTAGGTTCCTCGAGACGGATCATCACCAGTTTGTTATCGTATTTTTTCCCTTTTAATATGATTTTACTGGGTGTTACCTCCATAAAAATGAATTCATAGTCCCCGGCCATACCGTCTACATCGCTGGAGCCGTTCGGTTCAGTGAAGTGATGTAAAATCTCATTATAGGTATTGAATGTCAATACCGGTCCCATATCGGAGATAATATCATACTGGGAAGTCAGCGTGTCCCCGGCTTCATAGTTACGGGTAGCAACTTCAGAAGAAAGGGTAACATTCCCTTCAGCCGTAAATTTGGCCATCATATTATAACCACCGATAGAATGGTTTTTCTCGGGATAGTAAGCCAACAGCCAGCCGTTTTCTGCAGCAGCCAGTGTAGCCCTGTATTCCTTCATGGCAGCCGCGATTCTCTCGGCAGCAGAAGCATCGAATATGTCCTTCTCGTCCTCTACGCAGGATTGCAGGGAGAAGAACGGGAGAAGAAGGATTAAATATAGTATTTTCTTCATAACAGACAATGTATTAAATTTGTGTTAAATCCAACTGACCAAGACTATTACCGCGTCTCTGTACGACACTACGAAGTTCATAAATGTCGATACCCCAGGAGTTCTTCAGGTAATCCTTAACGATCTCGAATTTTTGTTCGAGAAGGGCTTTACCGGTTTCTTTATTACCCTCAGCTACCGTATTGGAGGCCTCAAGCATAGCTTCCCACGAATCCTGATCCCGGGTAACGAAGATTGAAATCATTTCGACAAAATCTTCGTCAGCACTGTAACGGGCATAGCGGCTGATAAATCCTTTCGAACGGGCCAGCGCTTCTGTCTGGGAATTGGAACTCCAGTCATCCCCGATATAATCTTTACCGGTGATATTCTGATATTCAGTAGAATAATTTTTAGTCTGGTGCAGGATATGGGCAAACTCATGGTGCATCGTTTTCAGATAAGCATCATTCAATTGTGCTGCCGTCACATGCTCCGGATCGATATCATTTACTTTATAAAGGGTAATCTTTAATCCGCCTTCAGCAGTACCCAGAACGACAGTATTATTCGTATTGTAAGCACCGGAGCCGATCATGTGGATTACACGAGGGGTATACGTCCGGGTGAAAGTTAATCCGGCCACTTCGTCATAAGCTTCCAGCCATAAATACTTGATTACTTTTGAAAGGGCGATACATTTATCGGGCATAGCCGGAGCCAGTGTATATTTCATATCGGCTTCGATATCCTCCATTTTGTATTTCACTTCGATGTTGTAAGGATATACATAATTGTAAAGTAACCATTCTTCAAATTCATTTTCAGGTCCAACGGTTGTATCAAAGATACTGTGCCCGCTGGGTTTGTCATCATCGCAGGACCAGAGACATCCTGTCAATGTAAGAGCTAACAGATATATTACTATTTTTTTCATATTCATACTTTAATTAATAAGTTAAGTAAGTACTATCTCGGATTCGGAGTGAGTCCTGCGCTGATTACATCGTTCGGAATCTGAACGGCACGACGCGGATCATTTACTTCCAGAGAATCCTGACGGATAACCTCATAGTTTTCATCTAAGAACCGGCGATAGATCTTAATGCCGAAGCGTTTTACATCGAACCAGCGCAGACCTTCGTGAATGGTTTCAATCCGACGGAAATGAAGCAGACAGTAAACAAAGTTTTGCTGTTCTTCCGACAATGTGAACTCGGGATGAATCTCTTTCTTCGGAGTCGGGTCTTCCGGGGTATAGAACGGAAGTTCGGAATAATATTTGTTAATTAATTCACGAGTCAAGGTTACAGAAGATTTGGTATGTTGAGACATCCACAAAGCCAGATCAGCCGTAGCATTGGTAAAATCATTTTTCATGATATAAGCTTCAGCCCGGCAAAGCAATACTTCGTCTGTCTGGAAGACCGGTAATACTGTACGGGAATATCCAACCCCTGCTTCCCGGTCGGTGTATTCAAACAAAGCCGGCATTTTAGGAGTAGCCACATAACCTGAATTATAGTTCAAAGGAGGCAAATAAAACAGCTTAGATACATAACCACCCCAAGGGCCATCACTTTGTGTTGTTTCTGTACTGGCCAGATGGGCAGAGTGCATAAATCTCTTACCTGTACCATAGTTTCCATATACATAAGCCAACTGGGAATAACCGGTCATTAAAAGCAGGTTAGCCGGGTATTCTACGCGGATATAATCCTCTGCGATAGGGCCGTATTCCTGTGTAAGGTTAGCAACCGTCTTCAGGTCCCTCAACATCGTCTTCGGGTTTGCTGTCAACACCTCGTTAGCATATTCAATGACTTTGTCATAATCGCGGATATACAGATAAAAGCGTGCAGCAAAAGCATAGGCAGCTTTCTTATTAAAGTGGTACTTCGGTACTTTATAGATATTATCGTCTATCAGCGGAAGACCTTCTTCGATATCCTTCTGAATTTTCTCATATACCTCTTTTACTGTCCCTCTTTCGTAGTGGGGGGCTACCGTAGTTTCTGATTTTTCCATATAAGGAATACCCAGATCCGTAGCGCTGGTCTGTTCGCTGTAATGTTTACAGAATACATTTACCAGCATAAAGTGGTGATAAGCACGGGTAATCAGGGCTTCTCCTTTTTGACCATTCAGACTTTCAGGGCTACCCATTTTTTCAATGGCTTCCAGTGCCTGATTAGCGGTAGCGATTGCATAGTAATAAGTTTCCCACACCCTCTTAGTGGATTCATTACCTGTATCTGTCGGATCCTGCCAGAAATAGAATTCTTCCTGTTTACGGCCGATAGAACTCAAACCCGTTGCTGTACCCCGGTCATCCACGTTATCCGACATTGTCTCTGTCGTTAAAGGATACAGGTGGTCAGCATAAGCTGTAATTAAAAGGTCGGTAATCTTTTTCTCAGAATCGAGTTCCGTCCGATTATCAGGCACCGTACTCAGATAATCGTCGCACGAAACACTGCCTAAAGCCAGTGCTGCGGCAAATAGTGATATAATGTGTTTTTTATTCATAGTCATCAATTTTTATAAACCTAACCTTAAAGTGAATGTAAACTGCTTGGGTACAGGAGCGGCAACACCACCGGAACGGAAGAACTCAGGATCCTGACCGTTCAGTTTATCGTCGGCATAGATTAAGAACAGGTTTGTTCCCTGCAATTTCATAGACAGGCTGTTGAAACCGATCTTGGTGATAAGCTTTTTCGGGAAATCATAAGAGAGGGAAATCTCTTTCATCCGGATAAAGCCACCGTCGGCTACACGTACGTCGGAGTTGTTGTAAGCGTTGTAAGCATAAGACAAACTTCCGTTTTTATTGTGCTGACGTTTACTTGAAATCACCGGTACATGGGTATATCTTTCATCTCCCGGGATCATCCAGCGGTTTTTGAATTCCTTCGGCATAGCATCGAGGTCGGAGTATGAGTATTTGAATACCGGGTCCAGACGCAGTTTATTTCCGAAAGAGTAGGTCATAAACACATTCAGTTTTAATCCTTTATAAGAGAAGGTATTTCCGAAACTACCGGTAACGGTCGGTTCACTCGGTCCTTCGTATTTCAGGAAGCTGATGTCATTACTTTCCTGGAAATTGATATCGGAAACTGTAATCTCTTTCTTTTCATTCAGGAACATGGGCAGACCGTCTTCATTCAATCCCCGGAACGGGATAGAGAACAGACAGCGTACAGGGTAGCCCTGAAGACCAAAACCACTGCCAGTGATCATATCGATAGCCCGTTTGGTGCTGTTCATTTTGGTAATTTCATTTTTGGTATAAGAGAAAATGAAATCGGTTGTCCAGCGGAAGTTCTTCAGGTTAATATTGGTAGTAGAAAGGGAAACTTCCACTCCGTGAGCTTTCATTTCAGCTACGTTAGCCATTTTATCTACGACACCGCCAACTCCCATGGTGGTTGTTTTACCGATCAGGTCATAGTTGTTCCGTTTGTAAACATCTATACCCAGATTGATACGGTCGTTGATAAATCCCATATCGGCTCCGATATTGAGCTCGTGTTTCTTTTCGTAAGTCAGCTCGCTGTTTTCAATATCGTAAAGCTCCAAAGCTGATTCCTGAGCACTGGTTTCAGGTCTCCAGGGATTTTTACTTTTAAATACAGCCATAGAGTTGGTTACATTTGACGGACCGCTATCGGCAGTCAAACTGTAGGAAGCTCTCAATGTAAAGTGGGACAAAGCCGGTTCCAGTGTTTTGAAGAATTCCTCTTCGTGCATATTCCAGGAGCCTGCAACGTTCCAGGTCGGAAGCCAGCGGGCTGAACGGCTCTTACCTAACTTATTGGTACCTTCATAACGAACTGTTCCATTGATGGTATAGCGGCTCTTATAAGAATAGGTAGCGGTTCCGAAGAAGGCGGCGATACGCGTACGGGTATTTTCTACCGTGTAGTAAGGGGTATTTTCTTCCAGACCTCTTTTGAACACTTCGTAAGCATAGAAAGCAACGTCTCCCATAGAATACTGACGTCCCCAACCGCGGTGCCAGTTTTTCTGGCGCTCTGTAGATTGTAACAACATACCACCGTAGAAGTTAACGATATGAGTATCGTTAAATACCTGATTCCAGGATAAATCGGCACGGAAGTCATAACCGAGCATCTTGTTATCCGTTCTTTCATAGATACCTCCCTCGGGTAATACCGTAATCGGAAGTTCGTACGGATGATCAGGATCTTTATACAGATAAGAGTTTGCATTACGAACCGTTGCATCTGGCATTTCTCGGTAAGCCATTGCTTGGTTGGATTCATCTTTAATATGGTGTTCCATAACGGTAGCAGAATATTTCAAGGCTCCCAATACACCCACTTCCAGGCTCGGAAGAATCTTCCATTTCAATTCGCCCTGGAATTTCAGGTCGGTTACGGAAAGGTCCATGTAGTTATTGCGTAACTCGTGCATAATATTAAAGGGAGCATAGTTACGGGTATAGAATTCATTAGCATCCAGTGCCCGGGAAGTATTCAACGCGTAGCTATACGGGTTGATATCGAAAGAACGTTTTACTTCTCCGTGTACAGCATCTGTTTCCTGTGAAAGGGTACCGGGAGCTCTCTGGTTACGGAAAGCACCGCTACCGATCAGGTTCAGGGAAAGATTTTTATAAAGATTATAGGTAGAGTTCAAGTTTAAGGTATAACGCTGTACCTTACTTTGTTTGGACCAACCCGGATCTACCATGGCACTCATAGAGGCATAGAAAGTAGCTTTTTCCGTACCACCACTCATGCTGACAGAGTGATTCTGCATGACATTGGTTTCGAACAATCTGTCGAACCAGTCGGTATTGCGCATTTCTGCCTGACGCAGATAAGCATTACGCGCAGCTTCTGTATTCTGAAGTGCAAAAGTACCCGTCACCGGATCATAGGTATTCAGTAACTTATACATCTTTCCGTATACACCGCTGTTGGCTGCCCGGTAAGTACCTCCGAAGTTCAGGAAACCTTTGGCTTCCATTTCCTGGTATACACCCATCTGTTCCTGGGAATTCATAATATTGAACTCACTGTAACTGGGTTTCAGACGCATTGTAAATTCACCCGTGTAGTTGATACGGCTCACCCCGGCCTTACCTTTCTTCGTCGTTACTACAATCACACCTGCCATAGCGCGAGCTCCGTAGATGGAGGTTGCAGAACCGTCCTTCAGGATCTGGAAGCTCTCGATATCGTCCGAGTTCAAACCGGCAATGGCAGAACTGATCATCGTCTCGGCATTACCCGAAGACAAATCATCGGCACTTACCTCTACCACATCCTCCATAATTACACCGTCTACCACCCACAACGGTTTGGAGTCTCCGTAAATAGAAGTCGCTCCGCGCACGCGGATTTTCGGGGAAGAACCGAACGTTCCCGATACGTTCTGTACCGATACTCCGGCAGAACGTCCTTCCAGCGCACGGCTGATTTCAGGAAGACCATCCAGTTTTACATCATCTGCCGTCAGACGGTCGGTAGCTCCCGTGAACAAACGCTTGTCCATCTTGGCCATACCCGTTACCACCACTTCGTCCAGCGTCTGGCTCTCACTCTGAAGAACCACCTTCATATTCGCACTCACTTTCAACTCCTGCGTCTTATAACCGATGTAGGAGATAACAAGTACAGACTTGTTATTGGGAGCTGTCAGTTCAAACTTTCCGTCAAAGTCGGTGGTCACACCGGTGGTTGTCCCTTTGACCAGAATTGATGCGCCCACAATCGGTTCACCGGCCTCGTCCGTGACGATACCTTTGACCTTCATTGTCTGGGCGATTGCTGCACCTATACCTATAAAGAGGCATAGAATAATCAAGTTCAATCTTTTCATAAGCATTTTTTAATTTTTAATTGATTCCTTTGCACCGTAAGAGGAGAAAGCTTCTCCTTTACGGCTGAATTTTGAGTCATTTTGGTGTTTTATGTTGGGTGAATTTTTTCAGAAAAAGCCCTGGAAATAAAAAAACAGACATCTTCCCGTTTTCCTCTCCTTTGAATCCACTGGATTTATCATCATAACCTCCTAAGTATAAATCCTGTCTCTTATACACATCTCCGAGCCCACGAGACGGACTCCTA
>ENA-UBIJ01000589-UBIJ01000589.1-human-gut-metagenome-genome-assembly--contig:-NODE-589-length-16069-cov-5.529662_pt1 | contig 16069 bp, 22 predicted proteins | sample MGYA00244944_ERZ654876 | MGnify/ENA primary metagenome ERZ654876 (study PRJEB26926, sample SAMN06164748) | human gut metagenome | biome: ENVO:00009003; feature: ENVO:2100002; material: ENVO:00002003...
CTACACGCGTAAGATCGTCGGCAGCGTCAGATGTGTATAAGAGACAGGGGTATGGCTTGCCGTGGCGAAGCTCTTTGGCGACGCGCGCCACCTCCGGAAAGACTGCGTCCATCCGCACCTTGAGCGCGTTGGCGATCGCCCAGCGCCTGTGCGCATCGGGCGTTGCGCCGGAAATTTCGAGCCGTCCGAGGCGTTCCGTGGAGATGCCCGCGCGGCTGGCCAGATCTTGCAGCGTGAGTCCGCGCGCAAGGCGGAAGCGGCGGATGTCATTCTTTCGCATGGGATCGCCTCCAGGCGTGGAAGAGTATGCGTAGTGCATCGAAGCGTGTGGCGCCTTCACCAAAGCATACTTGCAGCGCCGCACCCATAACATCGGCCACATCGATGCCGTCCCCTACCACGTGTAGCTTGTCTTTGGTGGCTTCGACGAAGAAGAACTCCGTCGCCTCGCGAACGCGATCGCCTTCGCAGACATGGATCCGCGTCATATCACTCATGGGGCTTGTCCTCCTTGTAGTTGATCCGAACGGCCATGAGGTCCGCCCAGCGCTGGGCGTCGGTGTCGCGGATGGTGTACTCGCCTGCGTCGATGATGATGTCAGTCATGGTTAATCCCTCCTTCCAGGTACTGTAGAAACGGGATGCGCGGGATCCGGCAGCGGTTGCCGTAGACGATCACGGGAAAGCCGAGCTTTTCGGGGCGCTCTCGCGCCATGAGACGCAGCCAGTGCGGGGCCATGCCGAGCACGGCCGCAGCTTCGGCGGGGGTGATGGTGGCGTCTGTGCGTTTTTTGAGATCTGCCATGGTGAGCATTACTGTTCCTCCTCCATAATTTGCAGGTTTTCGCCGTAATTTCATCTTCGTCTTTTTTATGGTAGAATGTGGATATAGGGGGTGTTTTGTGTGTTGACTCGAAGGGAATATAGGATACTGTCCAAATGCAGGGAACCATATGCACCGCAGACGGACGAGGAACGGGCGCAGATCAATGCGCTTTATAAGGCGAAGCTCGTCAGCGCCCGTGGTCAAGGGTTTACATCTGGGGGCATTCCCTACATCAAGGCGTGGATTGCTACCAACGAAGGGTTAAACGCCCTTGATGAGTTTGAGGAGCAGGCCGGCGAAAAGGCCAAACAGGAAAAACATCAGCGCTTTCAAGATCAGATATCCGTATGGAATCTTGTAATTGCCGTCCTCTCGTTCATCGCTGGCCTGCTCGTGGAGTTCTTTCTTGGGCCGCTTGCTGCTTTCTTTCAGGGACCTACGCCGTAGGCCGTCAGGTGGCCGGGTGCTCCGGCCTAAGAAGCCGTGTGCCATGTAGTCACCTCCCAATCAATCAATGTAAGGGCCGATTCGATCACTTCACCAGCGCTAGGACAACAACCGCAAACATGAGTGCAATGCTACACAGAATCAGCCAGTTCGCTTTGGTGTTTGCTTTTGTCGCGATGCGCAAATACTCGAAGTAGTTTCCCATGACTTTGCTCACATCACGATGCACGGCCAGGTAGATTTCTTCCGCCATTCTTTTTTCGCGTTCGGTAAGCTCTTGCTCTGAAGGCATCTTCTTACCTCCTCTCCATCGCGTCTCTAGTCGTGGCTTACACGGTGGTGTGGTTGTGAGTGGTAGCCTTTTGAGCGTCCAGCCCCACGGCCATCAACCTGCGAATGATTTCTGCAAACGACAACGTGCAGAATTCATCGGTTTTACGAAGCTCGATGATTTTAGCTTCCATGTCCGGCGGGATCGGAATGGTATACCTCTTATTCTCAGTCATCTTATGAACCTCCTTTCTTTTTATATGAACTTCTTACGTTCTCGATTATACATCAGAAGTTCATATAAGTCAAGCATTTTTTCAGAACTTTTTATTGACATAGGTTCATAAGTTCTGTATAATAGGAAGCGAAAGGAGGGCATATCATGCCGACGAAAAATACCCGTATTACTTTTGCAGTCTCGGACGAAATGGATCGTCGCATCGACGATTTTCAGTACGAGCAAAGATGCAAAAACAAGACGCAAGCCATACTACAGCTCTTGCAAAATGGACTTGAAGTGCTATCTCCCAAAAACGAAAAAGATTCTGCTCGCGTAAAGCAGAATCTTTCCGACCTGGATGAACGCATTATTTCCCTGTTACCCTTGGTTCCCGAAAATGTGAAGGAAGCGCTTCTTCTCCTGTGCGAGGCCACGTGCGTCCCGGAAACGGCAGAATCTTTGGCTGCGGATCCTGAAGTTGACGAAGTATTGCGCGCGGCGCTTGCAGAACACACCGGCGGGTCTGAAAGCGCGGAAGAGCGCAGGTATTCCTGAAAACAAATTCCGGCTTTCCCATAAACACGATTTCCCCTACCGTTCGATGGTTTGGCAAACAGACTTCAAGATATGTGATCGCGCTCATGTTAGTCCCTCCTCTTTCCCATAATGGGAACTGGTGTTCTTGTGCTCCCATTATATAGCGAAACGCATTGTTACGCAAGGGGAAAGTGTGGATTTTACCGGGTGTACGCTTTTCAAAATAAACTACAGGAGGAGTGTCCTATGTCGTTCGCGGCAAAGATCTGGCTCGTAATTCTCATCGCTGTCACATTGATCGCTGGCGTTTGTACCCCCTTCATCTCCGTTGCGCTTCCTCTGGGCGTTTTGGCGATTCTTGGTGCCGCCACTGGTTTTGGCGTTTCCCTCCTGATCGAAAATGAACGGCGATACAAAAAACGCGTCGAGAAAATTCAGCAAGAGGAAGCTGCGGCTAAGGCTCGTCAAAAAGCCGAACATGACCAGAAAATACAAAGGCAAGCCGTGGAAGCGCTCCGACGTGAAGAAGAGCGGATGCGTTGGGTGGAAGAAAATGGTTATCTCACTATCTCCGTCGCAAACACGACGTTCTCGAATCCGGATAGATCTTCTCGGCAAAGCATCCTCGCCGCAGCGTATGATGAGCAACTCGCCAATCCTGCTTCAACATTAGACGCCCAACTAGAGCGCTGCGAAATTGCCGGGGAAGAAGCGGTTCGTGTTTTGCTCCTGGGACAGTGTGTCGGCACGGTTCCAAGTGAATATGTTGATGAAGTGAGGGATATCATGGATGACGCACGAGTCAAGCAACTTACCATTGACTACATCGTCCCTCACGGAGAGAAGCGCCGCATTTTTACGGCGGAACTTACGATCTCTTGTTGGAAGTAGGCATAAGAAAGGAGAGAACAAAAATGAAGTGCCGCAAATGCAAAGCCGACATCCCCGATGATGCTCTTTTCTGTGCCTATTGCGGCATAAAACAGGACATCGAAAAGAAATCACCCCGGACCCGCGGCAACGGCCAGGGCTGCGCCGTACAGCGCGGAAACACTTGGCGCGCGGTATGGACAGAATGCACATACCTGGACGACGACGGGAAGCTGCGCCAGAAGCGCCGGACGAAGGACGGCTTTAAGACAAAGACCGCCGCGCTCAAGTATGCTGCCAATCCGCCGCGCAAAGAGGCGCCGGCGTTTACCCTGCGCGAGTACTGGCGCACCTGGTCTAAGGGCGCGATGCTGGACATCGGAAAATCCAAGCAGACCGCGTACAAGATCGCATGGGAAAAGTTGTCCAGCATCGCCGATCAACGCATCGACGCTCTGACGATCGAGCAGCTGCAGAGGACGGTCGATGAACATGCCACCACATACTACCCTGCGAAGGACATGCGCGTCCTGCTATCGCACCTGTACAAGCTAGCCATGGCCGAAGGCAAGGTGCAGCGTAACCTTTCTGAGTTCATCCGGCTACCCAAGCTGGAAGAAAAAGAGATGGAAGCTTTCTCGGAAACGGAGATCCGGCGCATGTGGGAGAGCTACAAGGCCGGCAACGAAAACGTGGGATATATTCTTTTGATGATTTACACGGGAATGATGCCCGGAGAGCTTTACAAACTGGAGCCGCGTATGATACAATGGTCTACGCATGAGATCGTTGGATGCGGCCTCAAGACGAAAAAGAGAAGGGAGACTCCTATGGTCTTCCCATCCTTCCTGGTTCCTGTACTTGTCGATCTGGTGGACCGGGCATCTGAAAAGACTGGTAGGCTTCTTGCGATGCACCCAGACACTTTCCGCAAGGAGTACGCGCTCGCTCTGCAGCGTGCCAACGTACGATACCTGCCGCCCTACAGCTGCCGGCACACCACGGCGACGGCCCTTGCACTTGGAAACGTCGCACCGTCCGTCATCCAGGAGATCATGCGGCATACTCGGCTGTCTACTACCCAAAGATACATCCACCCCGACGTCTCGGACGCTTTAAAGGCAGTAGAAGAGATGGTCCGGTGAGGGCCGTAGTTACCGCCGTAGTTGCCAAAGCTCGAGAATTCGCGATTCTTTAGGGATTTTTGGCTCCCCTGCTAAGGGAGTAGGACGGGATACCGTCGCCCGGGTTCAAATCCCGGCTTCTCCGCCAAAACCCGAGAAACTAAAGGTTTCTCGGGTTTTTCTTTTTTGCGTGAGAGTTACGCAGGAGCACCCAAAAAACAGCCCAAAAATTTTGCGTAGTTACCACCGTAGTTACCAAAAAAACTATTGACATTACGACGATTCCGACATATAATAGAGACATCAAGAATAGGGAGGCTCTCAAGATGGAATTTGCCACTTACAAATGCAGCGCATGCGGGAAAGAATTCAACGTCATCGTCGGCTACAGCTATGGATACAACTATAGCACAAGAACGCATGAGGCTATCGCCAGACATAACTGGACCGGGTGCACAGATAATGAAGACTGGGCCGCCACCCATCTCCCCCTCTGTGAGGAATGCAGACAGAAGGAGGCCGCCCGGATCGCAAAGGAAGCGAAAAAGCAGGGTCTACCAGAGCTGAAGGGAAAACCCGACGACGTTGCTCTGGGGGAAATGATCCGCAAAGACATGCTCTCTTTTTCGGATGCTGCAATGGACCTTCTGCGTACAAAAGAAGGTCGGGACTCGGTCACCGAGTGGGACGAATATTTCTGTGCGGAGTCTGTCGATTACATTGACAAAGCTTTGGCGGACATAAAAAGCGCAGCAGTCGGGGGATGGTGGGTAGACGTGTGTGATCACTTTACCGTCGAATATGTAGCCAAATTCATTTTGTCTGCTGCGGATCGTATGGCGCGTGCCGTAGATCTAGCTCAAAATTGCGAGTATCCCGATGAGAATATGTGCAAGGCTACATTTTTCCCCGCTGAACAAACTAAAGATGTCGTGTTTTTTGATAGATTCGGTGACAATGTATGGGTTGTATACAAAGAGCGTGATGATTCTTTTGACGAGATATGCCGCGAACATAGACTAAGTTGGAAAACTCCGACAATGTGGTTATATTCGAACGCAAATAAAGAAGATTTGCTTAAACATGTCACAGAATTGACCGCGCACTTGCTGCGCGCAGGTTTTTCGGTGCGGTGCTTTGATAAAGGTTTCATGGATGATCTGAGAAGTAATCTCTGCGCCCGGATAAGGAGGCAACTATAATGGCAAAGGCTTACGCAACTTGCACCTGCAAACACTGCGGTAAAGAATTCGAGGTTTCCGCCTTCAAGCGCAATCGAAAGGAGGCAGCCTCTTGGTCGGATTGGGCGGCAAGGACTTATGACTGCTGCAATGAATGTGCGGATAGGATCCGCGCAGAAGAAAACGCCCGCAACGCGGCAGAAGCCAAGGAGATGGGCTTGCCTGAGCTGGTTGGTTCGCCCAAGCAGATCGCATGGGCCGAGAGCATTCGAATGGACATGATATCCGCCATGGATAAAGCATTCGAACAGCAGCTTGCCTTTTTGAAGGCTCGCGAAAACGCCGGCAAAAATATTGAGCGTATCACCCGCGACACAAAGATCATTGATTTGGTCCGTCAGTATATCTTCAAAAATTGCACATCTGCTCACTGGTGGATCGATGTCCGCTTCTTAGATTGTGTCAATCTCATGCGTAACGTGTACAAGGAGCATAAAATTGAATTCGATAAAGCTGTGACTAATGGAGCAGTGGAAATAGACAAAGAAGATGAAGCAGAAGCGGACAAATTAATCACAGCTATGCCGGAAACTCCCTGCAAAGATATCGCTGATGTGTACGTCGCCGAAGAAGACAAACTGTGTGCTAAATACCCTGAAAAGGACGATACTTTTCGCGCGGTCTGCAAGGAATATGGTATGCGTTGGGACCCCGATAACCGCGTTTGGGCTCGACGGTTGGATGTTTTCTCAGGCGATCCGGAAGATCGTCAAGCAGACCTTGTAAATCGTCTCCTCCGCAAAGGTTTTCCCGTGCGTTGCCTCACGCGGGTGATAGTAGACAAAGCAGTCAATGCCGCTTTCGCTCCTGAACGGGTGCGGTGGATCAAGCGAGACATAAGCACTACTGGGCGGCTGATCTGGTATCCTCGTTCAAGCAACGAATATGATGCAGCTCTTCGCCTTCCCGGCGTTAAAGGCAAAGAATATCACTACGTAAAAGATGGCAAGTATGGCGAAATCACCGCCCCTGTGCATCTGCACACGGCTATCGAGGAGTATGCCGAGATGTACGACTACGAATTTTCCGATGGTGCTAAGGAGGAGATTGCTGAGTTCGAATCAAATAAAATGGTTGCTCAAGCAGCCACGCCGAAAAAGATTGCACGGCCCAAACCTGAGGCGAAGCTTGAGGAGATATTAAACAGCTCAGACGAGGTGCTGCCGGACCTGGAGGATACAGATGAGACTGATCACTGATCTATATGATTACCAAGTGCAGGCGGTAGACAAGCTGTCCCGAGTCAAAGTAGGTGCGCTGTATATGGAGATGGGCACAGGCAAGACGCGTACGGCGCTGGAGCTGATCCAGCGCCGACTCCAAACGGGCAAGGTGCAGCAGGTGCTTTGGATGTGCCCGCACTCTGTATCACGTGATCTGCCTGAGCTGTTGGCCGAGCATGCGGAGGATGCGAACGACGTGATCCGCATATGCGGTATTGAGTCGCTATCCAACTCCACGCGCATCTATGGCGAGCTGATGTCCTATGTCAAGAGCGCTCCGACTTATCTCGTAGTAGATGAGAGCTTGCTTATCAAGAATCCTATGGCGTACCGTACAGAGCGCATTATTCGCTTGTCGCAGGCCTGCACATACAAGCTCATCCTTAACGGGACTCCGATCTCGCGCAACGAAGCGGATCTTTTCGCGCAGTGGTATGTACTGGACTGGCGCATCCTGGGCTACAAGAGTTACTACAGCTTCTCTGCGAACCATCTGGAGATCGACGCTGATCGACCCGGGAGAATCGTGCGCGTGCTCAATACTGACTATTTGGCACGCAAGATCGCTCCGTATACTTACCAATGCAGCAAAGCTGATGTGCTTAAGCTGCCTGACAAGATCACGCATGAGAGCGTTTTCGCGTTGACGGCTGAGCAGAGAGAGCATTACATGCAGGTCGGAGAAGAATTGTTGGGGATGATAGATGAACGCAGGCCGGATACCATATACCGCATGTTTGGAGCCATACAAGCCATCACAAGCGGTTTTCAGGTGCGATTCACACACCATGGCCTGCACTGCGCATTGGCGCCGTTCTTCAAGAAGCCTGGCGACAATCCCCGCTTGCAAGCGCTTTTAGATCTACTATTCAACTTTGATGAACAGGCGGTGATTTACTGCAAATATACGCAGGAAATCGATGATATCTGCGCCGCGCTGGGCGACCGCGCTACAGCCTTTGACGGCCGGATGTCAGTAAAGGCGCGCCAATCCGCAAAGACAGCATTTAAGCGCGGTGAGAAGCAGTTCTTTGTTGCGAACAAAACTTGTGCGCAGTTTGGTCTCAACTTACAATTTGCGCGAAATGAAATTTTCTATAACAATGATTGGGACTGGGGGACGCGCGCGCAGGCAGAAGACCGAGTGCATCGCGCAGGACAGACGCGGGATGTGCATATCTGGGATATATATGCGCCGGGGACACTAGATGCAACGATCATAGACTGTCTCTCTCGTAAAGAGCGTTTGAGTGACCGCATCAAGAGCGAGATCGCATCCCATAATAACGCAAGAGAAACGCTTAAAGCGATGATACACGGACAACTAGAGGTGAGCAAAGATGGAAAAAATTTATCAGCCTGTTGATGTTTATACAGCATTGCAGGAGCGCTTGGAATACATCTTCGCGGAGTTCGACAATATATACATCTCCTTCTCCGGTGGAAAAGACAGCGGCTTGCTACTCAACCTGGTGCTGCAGTATATGGAGCAGCGTGGGATCCGGCGCCCCATCGGGCTTTTTCATCAAGACTTTGAAGCCCAGTATCAGAAGACGACCGAGTTTGTAACGCGCACCTTTGATCGGATGCCGGACTTTGTAGAGCGCTTCTGGTGCTGTCTGCCGATGGGCAGCAAGACTAACCTCTCAAACTACGAGCTGTACTGGTATCCATGGGACCCCGACAAGCAGGATATATGGGTGCGGCCCATGCCGCAGCGCCCGGACGTGATCAATCTTGAAAACAACCCACTTGGCTTCTACCAGTACAAAATGCTCCAGGAAGACCTATACAAGCAGTTTGGGCGCTGGTATAAAGATCACTGCGGCGGTGGCAAAACATGCGGTTTAATCGGTGTACGCGCCTCCGAGAGCCTGTCCCGGTACAGCGGCGTGGTAAACAAGCGCTACCCGTACAAGGGAAAAATGTGGATCACTCAAGGGCACAAAGATGTGTGGTCTGCATCCCCGCTCTACGATTGGGAAGTCGAGGACGTTTGGACGGCAAACGGCAAGTTCGGCTTTGACTATAACCGGCTATATGATCTTTTCTATAAGGCCGGCGTGCCTGTGTCCGAGATGCGCGTAGCGTCCCCCTTCAACGAGTGGGCGGCCCAGAGCCTTAACCTATATCGCGTGATCGAGCCGGACACATGGACCAAGCTCGTGGGGCGCGTCCAAGGCGCAAACTTTGGCGCGATCTACGGCAACACCAAAGCGCTTGGCTATCGCGAGATGACATGCCCTCCAGGACACACATGGAAGTCCTATACGATGTTCCTCCTGTCCACGCTTCCGCCCAAGGTCCGCGACCAGTACCTCGAAAAATTCGAGTTTTCCATGAAGTTCTGGGCGAAAACGGGCGGCGGCTTCGCAGAAGATGTTATCAAGGAGATCCAGGACTGCGGATACAAAATCCGCCGCAATGGCGTGTCTAACTACTCCAAAGATGGAAAAAGCCGGATCGTGTTCGAGGGTGAGATTCCTGATGACACCGACGATGTAAAGAGTACGATCGATATACCCAGCTGGAAGCGAATGTGTGCCTGTATCCTCAAAAATGACCACCTGTGCCGGTTTATGGGCTTTGGTCCGACAAAGCAACAGCAAGAGCAAATCAAAGCCATAAAGAGCAAGTATGCCGCGCTCATCCGCGGCAAGAAGGAGGGTTGACCATGGAAGATTATGTTTCCCCCGTTTATGGCGTTCGGCGCGTCCCCATCGAGAAGGTGCGCGCCAACGAGTACAATCCCAACCGCGTCGCGCCGCCGGAAATGCGGCTGCTATACGATTCTATCAAGCAGGACGGATACACCATGCCCATCGTCTGCTACTACAACGAAAAGGACGACATGTATGAGATCGTGGACGGGTTTCACCGCTACACGGTGATGCTGCAGCACCAGGACATCTACGACCGTGAGCATGGCACGCTGCCTGTGTCTGTGATTGACAAGCCCATCGACGAACGCATGGCAAGCACCATACGCCACAATCGCGCACGTGGAACGCATGATGTCGATCTCATGAGCAACATTGTCGCGGAGCTGCACAAGATCGGGCGCTCAGATGCATGGCTCGCCAAGCACCTCGGTATGGATCAGGATGAGATTCTTCGCCTAAAGCAGATCACTGGGCTGGCTGAGGCGTTCAAGGATCATGAATTCTCCCGCTCCTGGGAGCCGGGAACAGATAAAAAGGAGGACTAAAAAATGTATTTTCAAGTAGGCGGAAAAATGATGCCCCCTTCTGAAGAGGGCATGGTCTTCGACATGACCGACGGCGGCGGGATCCTCGCGATCAGGATGGGAAGTCCTACCGCAGCAGAGAAACGCGCTTTCAAGTCTGGCCTTAGCCTGCGTTTCACCGTTGCAGAGGACATCATCTTCATCACGGTTCGCATGGGAACTCTTCAGTGGATGGATACACCATACTACCCTTTTAACAGCAAAAATCTCACGCACCTGGAGGAAGTAAAAGACGGGCAGGGATACGGCATCCACGCCATGCTGATCGACAGCAACACGGGCACTCTAGTAGCGCAGAAGCTCATCTCCACTACGACTGCCGGCGCGCGCGCATTGCGCGCTGCAATCCTCGCGCAACCGAGACTGCCTGACTATGCGCAGCGTCTCAGCTTCGCACTGTCCATGCATCCCACGGACGAGCTGGCCATGAACGGGGTGTCGCTATGCTGATAAGTCTCACGGAGTACGCAAAGAAGCACGGAAAGGGGTGCAGCACTGTAAGGGAGCATATACAGCGCGGAAACATAAAGACTGCGCGTAAAATCGGCAAAAGCTATGTGATTGATAGCGACGAGCCTTGGCCAAAGGACCGGCGCCTCACCACAGGTAAGTATAAAAACTGGCGAGGTAAATAAAAAGAGGGAGCGCTTATTGCGCTCCCTTCACCATCTCGTTCACTTCCAGCACGGCGGCTTCGATGTCTGCATCCACAGCCTGAGCATCTACTCCGCGCGCTTCCAGGTACTCTACAACATACGCCTTCTTTTCAGCGCCATTCCCAGCCCCAAAGAGCTGCTCGGCAGCCTGCACAGCCTTCCAGATCAGCTCTTCAAGCTGCTGCGCGCGCTCGGCACCGAGCTTCTCTTTCAGCCACGGCACGAGGAAGATCGCAACGGCGATAGTGGCCACAGTGATGATAAATTCCAACGCGAGATTCCAATCCATTTTTACTCCTCCGTTTCTACGCCCAGCATGCGCAGGGCGGTAATTTGGTCGGGCGTGGTGTCTACGCCCAGGGTGTTAAGCGCAGCACTTACCTGCGCCTGCTGTTCTGCTGCCGCCTCCAGCGCGGCGATGCGCGCGGTGAGGGCCTGCACGGTTGCAAGAGGATCTGTCCTCCCCTCCACCCGCACGGCGTCCGCATCCGTGTACACGGTGTTTGTGCCGGGCAGGGCGGGGTGGGACTGGGAGCCGGTGGCGGTGATCGACAGGGGCTCTATGCGTTTTCTTACCACGACAAGCGGGCTTCCTGCTGCACTCCATTCTGCAAGGGCCGCCTTAAACTCGCCAACATCCGCGTAGGAATTGTCTCTTATTGCAATAATCCAGGCTGGCGTACCACTCGATACAGCAGCCTCTCCATCCGCAATATTGCCTATGCCAACCTTTCCGATGTATCTATTTACAATTGGTGCAACGCTCAAATCGAGCGACTCGGCCCCGCTAACATAAAACACATCGTAGCTTGCATTGTACCGCCACGCTTCACTTCCATCGAACTCAAACGCTGTCCACGTCTCCACCCCCACCCCCGTCACCGCATCCACCGTGCCGCCGTAGATGGTCTCGGGCAGGGTGAGCGTGTGCGTGGTGCCGGTGCCTACGCCATCTGATAACGTTACTGTCACCTCATTTAGCCCCGTAATCGGCCGCACATTCTCCGGCGACGGATCTCCCTCGCCCTCCTGCCTGGGCTCCCAGCTCGCCTGCACGCTCAGCGGATACCCCTCAACGGGCGTGCAAGTCACAGGGTTGCCCTCTGCCGTGAACGGCGCGCACAGCGTGTCCACGATCTTGAGCGAGGTCCAGGGCTTCCCGTTCACAGCATCATCGTCCGGCGAGATCACCGCGATCGCGTCGCCGGTGGCCTTTGCATCTGCCGCTTTTCCCTCTTGTGTGAGCGTGGCATCCACGGACACCTGCACGTCACCCAGCTCGTACCCAGTGCCGTCGGCATTCACCACCGGCACTTTCCCTGCATCCTCAGCGGTGGGAGAGGGCACGCCAAGGCCAGCGGGGCCGGGAGCCCCCTGGGGCCCGGGTTCGCCCTGCGGACCAGGAGCACCCTGGGGACCGGTTTCACCCTGGGGACCAGTTGCGCCGGTATCGCCCTTGTCCCCTTTCGGGCCCTGCGGCCCCTCCGCGTTTGTCTCCGTGTCCACATACGTGCCCGACGCCGCGTCCCAGGTCTGCCACTTGCCCGTATCAGCGTTGATCTGTGGCGCGTGTGCGTTGGCCGTGTTGATCTCCTGGATTTTATCGTTTCCGGCCTGCTCGATCGCCTGCACCTGTGCAGCCCCGGCCTGCTGCACCTGCTCCACAGCGCCCGACGCGGCTTGTCCGATAGCCTGTACCGCCTCTGTGCCTTCCGTAGACACGGCCTCCTGCGCCGCATGTCCCGCCTCCTGCACGGCCTGCACAGCCTCGGTCTTTGCGGCCTCCACATCTGCCGCAGCGTCTTTCGCATCCTCCACGGCCTGCTCTGCCTGCTGCGCGGAGTCTGCCGCGCTGGCTGCGCTCTGCTTGGCCTCGGATGCCGCCTGCAGCACGTCGTCGATCCAGTCCTCCTCGGGGTCGGGAGGCGTGCTGCCAGCGCCGGAAAGGCTCGCATCCACCTGCGTGGGCGCGGTGACGCTCTTGGCCAGCACATCGCCCAGCATGGCGCGCACCTCGATCTTGCCGCGGCCAGCGGTTGCCGTCACCGCAGCGGAGATCGGCCAGGACAGCACGGTCCCACCGAGCGTCGTAGCGCCGATGTACAGCTCCGTTTCCCCTGCACGCTGGAACACGAGCCCGATCGACGCGCCGGGGTATGCTTCCAGCATGGCCCCGACGTCGATCTCTACTGTCCGCGCCAGGTTTTCGCCTTGCCGCCCCAGGTAGATCAACGGCAGGCACTTGATGTCATACATCACCCTTATCCCTCCTCGGCAAGAAAATCTCCATCACCCGCTTGAGCATGAGCGCGCCGCACTCGATGCCTACCACGGTGAAAACACTGTCGATGAGCTGCGACTGCTCCTCGCCGCCGGTGTACACGAAGCTCCACACCATCACCGCCACAAAGAGCACCAGGAAAACGGCGATGGCGATGAGCACTTTCGTTGCAAACCGCGCGGCTTTCCACGCGGCCTTCATATCGCTCACCGCTGATACCCCGCCTGCTTCTCCAGCCGCATCACACGGCCTTCCAGCTCATCATGCTGCCGCCGCATCCCTTCGCTGTCGCTTTCCAACCGTGCCAGGCGCACGGAGATGCCGCTGTAGTCCTCCTGCATCCGGTCCATCTTGCGGCTCATCTCATCCAACTTCGCGTTGCAGGAGTCAAGCCCACTCTGCATCGTGGCCAGCTTGGTGCTCATGCTCGTGGCGTCGCGCCGGCGGGAGGCATAGAAGCCCGCCCAGCCGAGCACCACGCCGGAAACGCTGGCGATAATCGCCACAGCCGATTCCCACTCCATCAGCCCACCCCATATCGATCTGCGGCCTTTTCGGTCGCGGTTCCGAAGATGCCGTCCGCCTCGATGTCAGCACCCTGGGCGATCAGCTCCTCCTGCAGCGCCTTCACACGCGGGCCGCGCATGCCCTTGCGCAGGGGCGCAGAGGGGTCAAAGCGCAGCACCGCGCAAACCTTGCCCGCGTATAGGTCGATGTCGTCCGTGCGCACGCCATATTTGGTCGAGCGCGCATGCACGATGGTGTCATGGTCCGATACCATCGTCACGTGGGTGATTCGGTTGCTGCGGCTGGTGTCGGAGTCCGTGCAAAGGAACTGCAGGTCGCCCTCCTGCCGGGCCTTGTTGATCTCCGTCTTGCCGCCGAGCTTCTTGCCGATGTCGTCATAGTCCTCCGGCCACAGCAGGAGGAAGTTGTCGCTATACACCTCCTGCGAGGAGTTGGGCAGGACACCGTTTCCGATGCCCTCCCAGGAGATACCCTGTGCCGCGTAGGCGCGCGCCACCAGGGACGAGCAGTCGAAAACGCCATCCTCGTCGCGCTCGGCCTGGGAGTAACGGCAGCCTACCTGGTCCAGCGCCCATTCTGCGGCCTTCTTTGCCACCTTAGAGAAATCCTTGGGATCGAGCATAGATTCATCCTCCTTTGTGTCCTCGACGCCCTCAGCGCCGTACCACACGCCGTTGGCGCGCATCATGGACTCCACGTCCTGGATGCGGTCGACGCTCGTGTCCAACTCCTTTGCCCGCTTGCTGTTCTGGCCGTATCGGTGCGCCAGCAGCGCGTAGCGCCAGCCGTCCGCGCCGGTGTAGCCGTAGCGCTTGCGGCCCAGCTCTGCATAGTACGCGTATACCGCCGCCATGCCGGTGATGCTCTCCCAGCCCTCGAGATCAAACTTGAACCCCGCATAGCGGTAGTAGTCCTCCGCGTATCCGGGGAGGAACTGGCAGGGGCCGACCGCCCCGGCAGAGGACACAAGCCCCAGCCGGAAGTCCGTCTCGCACTCCACCGTGCCCAGCAGGATGCCCACCGGGACGCCGTACTCTTTCGCCGCTTTCTCGGCGATGCCGACGGCGATGTTCGGCGCGTAGCCGCCGTCGCGCAGTTTCCATTTCATAGGATCACTCCTTTCGATTTACTCCTCAGCCTGCTCCGTCCAGCCGTATACGCCCGGCTCCCAGACGTTGGCGTCCACGTCGGAAATCCAGTGCTTGCCGTTGTGGCTGACCTTTGCACCCTTCGCATACGCGTTGTGCGCGCCGGTCGGCTGGATCCACTCCGGCCACTCCTGCGCCGGGTCCGCGATGCGTGTCCACAGGGACGGCGCGTCCTCCGGCGTCCACGTCGCCTGCAACGTGTGCGCCTGCACGCAGCGATACAGCAGGCCGTTATACTGTCGGATGTCGCCCGACACATACTCCACGCTATCTGCGCTCCACTCATCATACATGGCCATAGGCTGTGCCAGGAGCACCGCGTCGGGTGCGGTGCGGGCAAGGGCCTGCATTCCGGCGCGAATCGCCTGCGCCTGTTCCACAAGATCAGTTCTCATCGTGTCTCAACTCCTAACTCGTTTAGTGCTCGCTCCATCTGCACGGGGTCCGGGGCGTCGCCGGGCTCTGACGTGGGAGCGAGTTCCAGTGTAAGGCCGGTCAGGGCCTCCCAGCCCGGAATTTGTGCAGGCTCGATCTCCACCATATAGTCTATTGAATCCCCCATGCTACAGGAAAATGGTTGATAAACGGCATTATAATACCTCCTATCCGCCTATCGAAAAGTCAGAATTGGAAACGTAAATTTCTGCTGATCCCGAAGCAAACAGATATGTTAGGTCGTGGATCACTGTTGCGGGTCCCACCATGATTGCAACCACACTGCCTTTCAATACCTGTACGCTCGTTCCTGATGCCGGTGCCGTGGCATTCGTGTATGTTTTTACAACCGGAACGCCGTTCTCGTTTTCCATCAGCGCCAGATTTTGAAACTTCCCCATCGAAGAATAGGTGAAGGTACACGTCACCCACTCCGGCTCCCACCCGCCTTCTTCGAAGGCCGGAAAAAAACTATGAAGCGCCATAAAATCACCTCCTACAGAATCGTGACCTGGATGGGGATGTCGACTTCAATGGGGATGTCTCCGCCGCTGCTTGCGCTTGTCACGGCGGACGCCTCTACCGTTACTGTACCTTCCGCCTGTGCAACTGCGCGCAACATGAGCGGCGCTGCAGCTTTGGCCGTGGCTGTGTCAGCGGAGGAATTAAGCGAAACTATTGCCGTAGCAGCAGCAGTCATACCGGAAATGTTTACTGTCTGTCTGGCGACATATTGGGACACCGGACCGTCGTTGAATGCCTCAAACATCCACCCCGTCGCCAGCAGCGTTGCATATACCGTGTTCGACGGCTTTGCGTAGTCCGTCCCCGCGACCGCCTGTTGTATCGTGCTGCCGTTGCCTTTGAGGAGGCCGGTGATGTTGGTGCCCGTAGTCGTGGACACCTCGTTCGGTCCTGCGGGACCCTGCGGCCCCTGCGCACCGTCCTGTCCGTCTGCGCCCGGCGCGCCGTCTGCGCCTGCGGGACCCTGCGCGCCGGGCGCAGACGGACAGGAC
>ENA-UBIJ01000597-UBIJ01000597.1-human-gut-metagenome-genome-assembly--contig:-NODE-597-length-15953-cov-8.824129_pt1 | contig 15953 bp, 13 predicted proteins | sample MGYA00244944_ERZ654876 | MGnify/ENA primary metagenome ERZ654876 (study PRJEB26926, sample SAMN06164748) | human gut metagenome | biome: ENVO:00009003; feature: ENVO:2100002; material: ENVO:00002003...
TACACGCGTAAGATCGTCGGCAGCGTCAGATGTGTATAAGAGACAGGCCGCAGGCGCTTTTCCATGTCGGCAGCAATGCCGGTATACAGACTCCCGCCCCGGCAGCGGAGCATATAGACGAAGTACATTACAGGTCCGTCAGCGCGTTCGCGATCGCGGCGAAGCCGGGAATATCCAGTGTCTCCCCGCGCACCGTGGGCGCGAAGCCGCAGTCTTCGATCACGGCGGCAAGCGCGGGCTTGTCAAACTGCGAAAGCCCGGATGAAAGCGCGTTCAGAAGCGTCTTTCTGCGCTGGGCGAACGCTGCGCGAACGACCTTGAAGAACATGGTCTCGCTTTTGATCTCGCAGACCGGCTCTTTCCGCATGGTGAGCTTTAAAACCGCGCTCGTGACCTTCGGCTGCGGGATGAAGCAGCTTGCCGGTACGTCGAACAGCAGCTCCGGCTCGGCGTAATACTGGCAGAAGACGCTGAACGCGCCGTAATCGCCCTTGCCTGCGGGCGAGCAGATGCGCTGCGCGACCTCCTTCTGCACCATGACGGTCACGGCCTCGAACGCACGGCTCTCCAGAAGCGCTGCCAGCACGGGCGTGGTGATATAATACGGCAGATTCGCGCAGGCTATCGGGCGAAGGCCCGAGAACTCCTCCCGCACGAGCTTCGCGATGTCCGTTTTCAGAATGTCGCCGAAGATGATTTCCAGATTTTCATTGCCCGCCATCGTCTCGGCCAGAATCGGCTGGAGCGTCCGGTCAAGTTCGACCGCGACGACCTTTTTCGCGTACCGGCACAGCTGCTGCGTCAGCGGCCCGATGCCGGGGCCGACCTCCAATACGCCGCACGTCTCGTCCACGCCGGATTCCAGCACGATGTTCTGCGGCACCCAGCTCTGCGTCAGGAAATTCTGCCCCTTGGCCTTGGAAAAATGGAATCCGTGCCGCGCGAGCAGCGCCTTGATCTCGTTGATATTACAAAGGTCCATAGTCGGCCTCCCTGTCTGATTCTGAGGCTATGATACCAGAAAAAAAGCCGGTTTGCAACGCATTTCCGTGTCCGCGGGGGATTGACAGAACCCCGGAAACGTGCTATTGTAGCATCCAGAAAAGGCTGAGACGAAGACACGTCCCGGCACCGGCAGCGCATCACAGAGAGAGGCTCGTATGCTGCAAGAGCCTTTGCGCGGCCCGCCCGGATACCGCTTCTGAGCCGCGGCGCGGAAATGCGCCGCCGGGTTCTCCCGTTACAGAGACACAAAGCGACGGATGTTTTTTCGTCCGTAAGCAGGGTGGAACCGTGGAGCGTACAGCGCCTCACCCCTGAAACGACAGGGGTAAGGCGTTTTTGTTTTGCCCCAAATCAATTTAGGAGGCAGAAAACCATGTCCGAAAACAATGAATTCTCGTTTGAAAACCCGCAGTACCGCAAAACGTACTGGCACACCTGTTCCCACGTCATGGCGCAGGCCGTCAAGCGCCTGTGGCCGGAGGTCAAGCTGGCCATCGGCCCGTCCATCGACAACGGCTTCTATTATGACTTCGACGCTCCGTTCAACTTCACGCAGGAAAATCTCGACGCCATCGAGGCCGAGATGCGCAAGATCTGCAAGGAAAAGCTGAAGCTCGAGCGCTTTGAGCTGCCGCGTGAGGAAGCCATCAAATATATGCAGGAAAAGGACGAGCCGTATAAGGTCGAGCTGATCAACGATCTGCCCGAAGATGCGCACATCTCGTTCTACACGCAGGGCGAGTTCACCGACCTCTGCGCAGGCCCGCATCTGGACTCCACCGGCCGCATCAAGGGCAACGCCATTAAGCTCACGCAGTGCTGCGGCGCATACTGGCGCGGCGACTCCAAGCGCAAGATGCTGCAGAGAATCTACGCCGTCGCGTTCCCGAAGAAGGAAGAGCTTGACCAGTATCTGGCCGAGCAGGCAGAAGCCCTCAAGCGCGACCATAACAAGCTGGGCCGTGAGCTGGAATACTTCACGACGGTCGACTGCATCGGCCAGGGCCTTCCCATTTTGCTGCCGAAGGGTGCGCGCGTCATTCAGCTGCTGCAGCGCTGGGTCGAGGACGTCGAGCAGGCGCACGGGTATCTTCTGACCAAGACGCCGCTCATGGCCAAGCGTGAGCTTTACAAGATCTCCGGCCACTGGGATCACTATCTCGACGGCATGTTTGTCCTCGGCGACCCGCAGGATGAGACGAAGGAGTGCTTCGCCCTGCGTCCGATGACCTGCCCGTTCCAGTATCAGGTCTATCTGAACCGCGGCCGCAGCTACCGCGATCTGCCGATGCGTCTCGGCGAAACGTCCACGCTGTTCCGCAACGAGGACTCTGGCGAAATGCACGGCCTCATCCGTGTGCGTCAGTTTACGATCTCCGAGGGCCATCTGGTGCTCCGCCCGGATCAGCTCGAGGACGAATTCCGTGACTGCCTCGATCTTGCCAAGTATTGCCTCAGTACAGTCGGCCTGCTTGACAAGTGTACGTTCCGCTTCTCCCAGTGGGATCCCGCGAACCCCAAGAACAAGTACGAGGGCACCAAAGAGCAGTGGGATCACGCGCAGAGCGTCATGGCAAAGATCCTCGACGATCTCGACGTCAAGTACGATATCGGCATCGACGAAGCCGCGTTCTACGGCCCGAAGCTCGATATCCAGTACAAGAACGTCTACGGCAAGGAGGACACCCTCGTCACCATCCAGATCGATATGCTGCTGGCTGAGCGCTTCGGGATGTACTACACGGATGAAAACGGTGAGAAGAAGCTGCCGTATATCATCCACAGAACGAGCCTCGGCTGCTACGAGCGCACGCTGGCCTACCTGATCGAGACATACGCCGGTGCGCTGCCCACGTGGATGGCGCCGGAGCAGGTCCGCTTCCTGCCGGTCACGGACCGCGCTGTTGACTACTGCAAGGAGCAGGCCGCAAAGCTCACCGCGCAGGGCTACCGCGTGACGGTCGACACCCGCAGCGAGAAGATCGGCAAGAAGATCCGCGACGCGCAGATGGAGAAGATCCCTTATATGCTCGTCGTCGGCGACCGCGATATCGAAGCCGGTACCGTCTCCCCGCGCAACCGCGCAGACGGCGACCTCGGCGCCATGACGCTTGATGCCTTCACCGCCGTCCTCAAGGACGTTGTGGACAACAAGCTGAAAAAGTAATCGACCACACCCGCCCCTGTCCGGCTGGACATGGGCGGGTGTAACGGCCTGCGCTTCATCGGTACGCTTGACAAATCAAAAGTGTCTGGTATCATAAAAATAACCAAGGCTCCTTCCGCAAGAACGGTTTGGCCTCGGTTGGTTAATCAGCTGCAAGTAAAACTCGAAACCGTCACTTTGCCGAGTGGCGGTTTCGGCCATTTATGCGGATGGTGACCGTGAATCCAAAGATATGGATCGTGATCGTAACCGGCATAAACATCCCTCCTTTCGGAGAAGGCCAAACCGCCCGTCTGCATCGGGTGCTTTGGGGTTCAGAAGAACCATAATCCTTCTATCAGCCCAGTCGAAAAATGCCAATCTATGCCGGGATAAAAGACCCGCCCCGGGCAGCTGCCCGGGGCGGGTTCTGCATAGAAAGCGGATCACTCAATGTCGTGGTTGACGACGGGGGCGGGCTTGTCGAGCTGTTCGGGGTGGGACAGCAGGCGCTTGAGGTGCTTGAGCGTGGTGGCGTAATAGAAGCCGTCGCAGATGCGCTCGTCGGTGTTGACGGTGTAGTCGATGTACTTGCGGCGCACGACCGTGCCGTCGTCGAGCACCTCGTTCTTGTGGTACTTACAGCCGAAGGAGACGAAGACGGGCATATTGCCGAAGTCGTACAGATGGTGCACGATGGGCGGGATGCCGAGCGATCCCATGGACGTAAAGAAGATCGAGGCGTGGAACGGGCTGACCTCCAGCAGGAACTTCGGCAGGAAGCCGAAGTAATCAATCGTCCTGAGCAGCCAGACCACAAATTTGAACAGCACGCCGGGGATAAACGACAGGAATTTCGCGGTTTTGTCAAAGTCACTGCCGCCGATGGCCTGCCCCTGAATGGAGGCAATGCCCTTGTTGAGCTTTTCGTAAATATCGTCGATGGTGTCGGTCGGCTTCAGGTGGAGCTTTGTGATCGACTCCGGCGCGGAGGTATCCATCGAGGTCTTGACGACCATGCAGAACTGAATGTCGTCGTCGCGCGAATAGACCTGCTGCCCGGACAGGAAGCGGTTGAGCGCCGGATATTTCGCCACGCACTGGACATAGGCGGCCAGAAATACGTGCGTCACGCCGAGATTCGTATAGCCCTGCTTGCGCTTTTCGCGGATATAGCGCTCCATCGGGCCGATGTCAACGGACTCGCGGATGAAATTGGACGATCCGATGCGCGTCGGCATGATATAATTGGCTACGACCGCCATCGGGTCGAGCGTGCGCAGCCTGCGGCCGTCGGGCCGGTCACCCCAGGTGGGGTGGTACGCGCCGTCGAGATAGACCTTCGCGCCGAGCAGCGTCAGAATCCCGGCAAGCAGGAACAGCATATCAGGAAAAATCTGCCGCAGCTGCGGCCAGTTTTCCCGCATGAATTCCTTCTCGTGCATCCCGACCAGAATGCCGAGCGCAGCGATCAGCAGCAGAAGCAGCGGGATCGTGCTTTTGATGTGGCCGGAGACGGTCACGGCGTAAAACGCGGCGATGGCGAGATAGGCGATCCAGAACATGAACGTCAGCCACAGATACGGTGAGACGAGCGTGATCTTGATGCCGTAATAGATCGCAAGCAGAATGACGGGCACGGATGAACGGTAGAACCGGTCGCTGCCATTGCACAGGATATTCAGCACATAGAACACACAGCCCACGACCGGCAGCACGACTAAAAACCACACCGTCTTTGCGTCTGCGCCTTTCCCGCAGACATTTGCGATGCGAAGCGCTGCCGAGGCCAGCATGACCAGCGCAGCCAGCCAGATAAGCGGATTCTTCCGGCTGACATAGTAAGCAACTCTTTTCTTCATAGCTTTATCATACCAGCCGCAGGCAGAAAAAGCAAGAACTCTGGGGAAACAGGGAAAATTTCCGTGCGGCTGCAACAAAATCGGCCAAACACCCGACATGATAGACGTCAGTATGCTGAACACAATGCAAGTAACCGATCAGCGGTTACAAAAGGAGGAATGCGGCTTGGACGAAAAAGAGCTGCTGCGGCAGCTGCAAAAGCAGCGCACGGGTGCGCTGGAGCAGGCGGTCGCACAGTACGGCGCATACGTTCTGGCCATCATCCGCAACCGCAGCCGCGGCGTTCTGACGCCGGAGGACCATGAGGAAATTGCCTCGGACGTGTTTTTCGCGCTCTGGAACGGCGCGGCGCGCATCGAGCGCGGACAGCTGCGGCCATGGCTCGGCGCGGTGGCGCGGAACCGGACGGCGGAGGCCATGCGGAAGCAGAACGTCTATCTTCCGCTGGAGGACGATACGCTCATCACGCTCGACCGGCTCTGGGAGCAGATGGTGGAACAGGAGCGCTGCGCGGCCATTGCGCAGGCCATGCGCGCCCTGCCGGACGAGGACCGGGAAATATTTTACCGGTTTTACGATCTGTCGCAGACAGCTGCGCAGATCGCGGAGGACTTACATTTGAACGCGTCGACCGTGCGTTCGCGCCTGATGCGCGGACGGCGGACGCTGCGCGAGGCTTTGGAAAAAGGAGGTCTGTTTTGTGAAAACGACGTGGGATGAGCTCATGCGCTATGCGCCGGAGCAGGAGATTCCGCTGCCCCCGATGCAGGACGGCGAGGGTGCGCGGATTTTGAGCAAGACGATGGGAAAAATCAAAGAAACGAAGCGGAAGCCCGCACGGCCTGTCCGGACGGTGCTGATCGCGGCGGCAATCGCAGCGCTGTTGTGCGGCAGTGCGTTCGCGGCGCACTCTTTCGGCTGGTTCGACCGGCTGTTCGGCGAAAAGGCCGCGCTGGTCAAGGAGCACGTGACCAGCTACGACGAAACTACGACTACGGATATCACACAGCCGGCGTACACCGAGGAAGAGCAGGCCATGATCGCCGAGGGCACGATGCAGGTGCCCGACACTGCCGATTTGGCGGATACGGGCGTATCGGCAGAAACGGATGATTTTACGTTCACGCTCGAATCCATGCTCGTTTCCAGAAACTCGTTCTATGCCATCATGCGCATTGACGCGAAAAACGACGACGCGGCGGCAGAGCTTGCCGCGATCCCGGAAACGGACGGCTACCAGAAGGAGCTCGCCCGGATGCTGTGGGTTGGTGCGCACAACAACACAAACTTCGGTGGCTTTGGCGCGGATCACCGGCTGGAATGGAAAAACGGCGGCATGAGCATGGAGATCATGCAGGTGGAGGGAAGCACAGCCTATGCGCTGCTGACCAACATCGGCGGCGAGTTCGAACCGGGCGACCGAATCCTGTTCGATATGAGCCACCATGACCAGAATGTCGATCTGTTCGAGATCCCGGTTCCGGAGCAGCTGGAGCAGGAACTGGTGATCGAGCTGGATGGCGAATCCGGCCCGGATGACCGCTTCTGCTGGCAGACGGCGACGATCTCGCCGATCTCTTTCCAGCTCGATGGGATATATGGCAGCGGCGAGACGAGCAACGAGGCGGTCTCCATCACACTCAAGGACGGGACCAGCTTTGCGCTTTCCAGCGCGGAAAACGGCTACGAGGACAGCCCGTATGGAACCTACGGTTCATGGGGCAGCTCCTACGCCGGCAGCTGGGAGAGCAACGAGGTAAAGAATACATGGCTGTTCTCGCAGATCATCGATCTGGACGAGCTGGCCTCCGTCACCGTGTGCGGCGTGACGTACCCTGTTTTACAATAAAAACAACGCAAAACGACATAATCGGAATACACGCATCACAAATAAGCATTTCAAATCTGCTGCCGGGTATGCTAAACTGAGAAAAAACGCGGCAGGAGGAATTTAAAATGCAGGAATTTGATCTGATCGTGATCGGCGGCGGCCCGGGCGGCTATCTCTGCGCGGAACGCGCGGGAAAGGCGGGGCTGCGGACGGCGCTGATCGAAAAGCGTGCGCTGGGCGGCACCTGTCTGAACGAGGGCTGCATCCCGACAAAGAGCCTTCTTTACTGCGCCAAGCAGTATCAGGCGGCGCTGCACGGCGCGGAATACGGCGTGACGGCGCAGAACGTCTCCATCGACCACGCGCAGGTCGTTGCGCGGAAGGACGGCGTGGTCAGAACGCTCGTCCGGGGCGTGGGCGCGGCAATGAAGGCGCATGGCGTGACAGTTTTCGCCGCCGAGGGCCGGATCCTCGGCAAAACGGGGGAGCGCTTTGAGGTCGCTGCAGGCGGCGAGACACTGTCCGCGCCGCGGCTCGTGCTGGCGTCCGGCTCCAGCGCCGTGATCCCGCCGATCCCCGGTGTGCGGGAAGGACTTGCTTCCGGCTTTGTTATGACGAACCGCGAGCTGCTGTCCCTTTCGGAGCAGCCGGAATCGCTCGTCTGCATCGGCGGCGGCGTGATCGGGCTGGAAATGGCGTGCTATTTCGCGTCCATCGGCACGAAGGTGACGGTCATTGAGATGCTGCCCAAGATCGCGGGCAGCACCGACCCGGAGATCTGCGAGCTGCTGATGCGGACGTACAAAAAGCAGGGCATGGACTTCTGCCTGAACGCCAGAGTCGAGGCTGTCACAGACCGGAGCGTCGTGTATTCCGACGCTTCCGGGCGGCACGAGATCGCCTGCGGGCGCGTGCTGCTGTCGGCGGGACGGCGGGCGGATGTGACGGGGCTGAATGTGGAGGCGCTCGGCATTGCGCTCGAACGCGGCGCAGTCGTGACAGACCGGCAGATGCGCACGAACGTCCCCGGTGTCTGGGCCGTCGGCGACTGCAATGGCAAGCTGATGCTGGCCCACACGGCCTATCGCGAGGCAGAGGTCGCGGTCAACGATATGCTCGGCAAAAAGGACGCGATCGACTATTCCATCATCCCCTCCGTGATCTACACCACGCCGGAGGTCGCCTGCGTCGGCGAAACGGAGCAGAGCGCAAGGGAAAAGGGACTGGACGTGCAGGTGGTCAAGGCGCCGATGGCGCTCTCGGGCCGGTATCTTGCAGAAAATCCGAAGGGAACCGGCTTCTGCAAGCTGCTCTATGACCGGAAAAACCGCTGCGTCGTGGGCGTCCATATGGTCGGCTCCTACGTCTCGGAGATCATCTACGGCGCGGCCATGATGGTGCATTCCAAGCTCCCCGTGCAGCATCTGGACAAGATCGTCTTCCCCCACCCCACAGTCGGCGAGGTCGTGCGCGAAGCGCTGTTTCTGCTGTGACCGGGCAACCCCGGAACTTTGGCACATAGAAAACGCCCCGAAGCAGCAGCTTCGGGGCGTTGATACTGTCAAAAAACCATGAAGCGCAGTCGGATGACAGAGCAGCAGGGGAAGAGTGAAGGGGGCAAAGAGCCCCCTTCGCGTTCAATCAACCTGTTTTTTGAACTTTTTTAAAGTTCGAAAAACTGCCTCAGCGGGGCGAAAAGACTTTTTCGACACGCTGAAACGCCCCGAAGCGGCTGCTTCGGGGCGTTCGCTCGATCTGTCAGTCTGCGTAATCCTTCATTTCCTCGCGGCGTGCGCGGCAGGCGGCAAGCTTTTTGACGCCTGCGCAGATCTCGTCGAGGAAGCCGACGACGACAAGCACGGTGCCGATCACGGCCATGACCGCGCCCGCGATCTTCAGGATGCTTTTGATGGATTTCATATCAGTGCCCTCCTGTTTTTTTCTTCAGTATAAGCCTGTTTTTTCGATTTTGCAAGGGGTTTAGTAACCGATGAATTAATCGACAAGAGTTACCAGCGAGAGATTTTGTCGCAGATGAAAGTTTGAAAGCGCAGGAATCCTTTGTGTATTTCAAGCTTTTCAAACTGCACAGCTGCGGTAAAAGATCCGCTGGTAACCGCAGGCGATTGGATCATCGGTTACGATCAACGCGGACAATGAAATCGGCCTTTCTGGGCTTTGCGGGGGCGGGCTCCTGCGCGGCGTAGCCGAGGATGCAGTGGCCGATGCCGGCGTAGTTCTCGCTCACGCCCCATTTTTTCATCAGCGCCTTGCCCTCCGCGCTTTCAAACTCCTGCCGTGCCCGGTGGATCCAGCAGCTGCCGAGGCCGAGGCTGTGCGCGGCGGCCATCATATTGCCGATGACAAGGCTGCCGTCCTCGACCCATGTATTCACATTCGTGTCCGCGAACACGACACACACGACCGGCGCGCCGTAGAACGGGTGCGCGGCCGGGTTTCCGAGGATCGACGCGTTCATTTTTTCCAGCTGCGCGATATCGTCCGGGTTTTGCAGCACGACGATCTTCCCGGCCTGACGGCCCATGCCGCAGGCGGCATACGTTCCGGCCTCCAGAACGGCGTCCAGCTTTTCCTTCTCGACCGGCTGCGAAAGATACTTCTTGACGCTTCTGCGGGTCAGCAGGCAGTGCAATACTTCGTTCATGACAGTCCCTCCGTTTTATTTCTTTTCCGCGCCCTCCGGGGGCGTGGTGATGTGGACATGATTGTTGATGTGATCGATGCAGTAGCAGTAATAGCCATTGCACTTCGAGCAGTAGCGGAATTCGAGGTTCGGATAGTCCGTATCCGTCCGGCCGCAGACCGTGCATTTATGCCGGTAGGGCTTCTCGCCGGATTTGGAGCGGTAGGAGCCTGCCCAGTTGGGGTTCGGGCGGGCATTTGTCGTGGTCGTGCGGTAATTCTTCCGCTGCCGGTAGCGCAGTGCGTCGGGCAGGATGTTTTTGACGTCGCTGCCGAAGAAGAGGAAGTAGTTCAAAAGCGGCACGACGGGCAGCAGCCAGTAGAACGAGAGGAACGAGGCCATCCGCAGATACGAGAAGACGTTCAGCGCCGTAAAACCGAGATAGACCCAGGCCATGTATTTCATCTTGATGGGAAGAATGAAAAACAGCAGCACCTTTGCCTCCGGCGCGATGGTCGCGACGGCCAGGAACAGACTGAGGTTCAGCGCGGACGCGTCCGCCCCGGAGCCGAGCAGCAGCGCGGCCAGATCGGTCAAAACGAGCCCGGTGAGATAATAGAGGTTGAAGCGGAACGAGCCCCAGTAGCTCTCCAGGATTTTTCCGAACTGATAATAGCAGAACAGCGACACCGCCGCCAACAGCAGTCCCGCGCCCCGCACGTCGTTCAGGTACGTAAAGATGTACGAAAACAGCCGCCAGACCTGCCCGCGCAGAATGGCGGAGCGGCTGAAGCAGAGATAGCTGTAGACGATATTGCTGGGGTCGATGTACGAGAGCGCATAGACCGCCAGATTTCCAATGGCAATGACGAGCATGAGATTCGGAATGCCCTTGCCCCGGTTTTTGAGGCAGAAGCGTTCAAACCGTCTGCGAAGATCCTTCATAGTGTTCACCCTCCTGATGTTCAGGTTTCATCATACCGGCTCCGGGCGGAAAAATCTACCCTGCAAATGTAAACATTCTGTTCTGTATGGAGTATGGGCGGGTTCCCGCTGAGATAAACCGGGAATTTTGCCGAAATCAAAACTTTTCTCTTGACTTTTCCGGCGGGTTTTGTATAATCAGGGTACAACTGAACAGCCTTATCAAGAGTGGTGGAGGGAACGGCCCAATGAAACCCGGCAACCTGCGGATGCAAGGTGCCAAATCCGGCGAAGGAATCGAAAGATGAGGGAGAGAACCGTATATCGTTCTGCCCCTCGGGCAGGGCGCTTTTTTATGCCCGGAAAGGAATCAGATATGAACAACAGAAAAATCTTTACTTCAGAGTCCGTTACACAGGGACATCCCGATAAGCTGTGCGACCTTGTCTCTGACAGCGTGCTCGACGCGGTGCTCGAGCAGGATCCCATGGGCCGCGTCGCCTGCGAGACGGCGGCGACGACCGGCATGGTGCTCGTCATGGGCGAGATCACCACGTCCGCCCGCATCGATATCGCCCAGATCGCCCGTAAGGCCATCTGCGACGCGGGCTATGACCGCCCCGAGATGGGCTTCGACGGCCACAGCTGCAATGTCATGGTCGCCATGGGGCGGCAGTCCCCGGATATCGCCATGGGCGTTGACAACGCGTATGACGACGGTACGACCGGCGCAGGCGATCAGGGCATGATGTTCGGCTTCGCCTGCACGCAGACGAAGGAACTCATGCCCGCGCCCATTGCCTACGCGCACAATCTCACCAAGGCGCTGACGCACGCGCGCGAATCGGATCTTCTGCCCTGGCTCCGCCCGGACGGCAAGAGCCAGGTCTCCGTGGAATACGGCCCCGACGGGATGCCCGCCCGCATCGATACTGTCGTCGTCTCGACCCAGCACGCAGACACCATCGCCATCGACGATCTGCGCAAGGCCGTTATTGAGACGGTCATCGAGCCGAACCTGCCGTCGCGCCTGCTGGACGAGAACACAAAATACTACGTGAACCCGACGGGCCGCTTCGTCATCGGCGGGCCTGCGGGCGATTCGGGCCTCACGGGCCGCAAGATCATCGTCGACACCTACGGCGGCTACGCAGCCCACGGCGGCGGCGCGTTCTCCGGCAAGGACCCCACGAAGGTCGACCGCAGCGGCGCGTACATGGCGCGCTACATCGCGAAGAATCTGGTCGCGGCGGGTCTGGCCGACGCCTGCCAGCTGCAGCTGGCCTACGCCATCGGCGTGGCGCACCCCGTTTCCGTGCTCGTTGAGACTTACGGCACCGGCAAGCTTGCCGACGACAAGCTCGCCCAGCTCGTGCGCGAATGCTTCGACCTGCGCCCGGCGGCCATCATCAAAACGCTCGACCTGCGCCGCCCGATCTACCGTCAGACCGCCGGTTACGGCCACTTTGGCCGCGCGGAACTTGATCTGCCGTGGGAAAAGACGGATATGGTGCAGACTCTGCTTGCAAAAGCGTAAAAAATAGGATATAGTATCCTTGTATGTTTGCATACAAAGGAGCGAAATAGCATGAAAAAAATCGAGATCATGGGCTGCGGCTATATCGGCCTCCCCACCGCTATCACGTTTACGCTGGCGGGCTATGAGGTCTGCGGCTTCGACGTAAAGGATACCGTCGTGGACACGCTGAACGCGGGCCATATCCATATCGTAGAACCCGGCTTACAGGACGCCATGACGAAGGCCATGGCAACCGGCCGTCTGCACTTCACGACGAAGCCGGAACCTGCCGACGTCTTTATCATCTGCGTCCAGACGCCCTACCGCGAGACGGAGGAGCACAAGCGCGTGTCCGATATGCGCTTCGTCGAATCCGCCGCGAAGGAGGTCGGTTCCGTCCTGCGCGCGGGGAACCTCTGCGTGCTCGAATCCACCTCGCCTCCCTATTCCACGCGCATGGTGGAGAAGATTGTCTCTGAGGTGTCCGGCCTTGCACCGGAGCAGTTTATGACAGCGCACTGCCCGGAGCGCATCATCCCCGGCCGGATGCTCATTGAACTGCGCGAGAATGACCGCATCATCGGCTCGAACCGCCCGGAATCAGCGGAGTTTGCAAAAGAGATCTATGAAAAGGTCGTCACCGGCGGCACGATCCGCCTGACGGACGATCTGACTGCCGAGATGTGCAAGCTGACGGAAAACACGTTCCGCGATATCAATATCGCCTATGCCAACGAGCTCAGCAAGGTCTGCGACCGGCTCGGCATCGACGTGTTCAAATTGATTGAACTTGCCAACTGCCACCCCAGAGTGAACGTGCATACCCCCGGCGTCGGCGTCGGCGGACACTGCATCGCGGTCGACCCGTGGTTCATCCATGAAAAGTTCGAGGATATCACGCCGCTCATCTACGAGGCCCGTCTTGTCAACGACGGCAAGCCGGCGTGGACGGCAGACCGCATTGCGCGCGATGTGAAGCCCGGCGCGAAGATCGCCGTGCTCGGCATGAGCTTCAAGGCCAACATCGACGATACGCGCGAAAGCCCGTCCGTCCTGTTTGCGAACATCCTGAAATCGCGCGGCTATGAGGTTCTTGCCTGCGAGCCGTACATTCAGGGCGACGTGGCGGGATACCACAATTATTCCCTTGCCGAAGCCATGGCGCAGTGCGATTATGCCGTCATTACGCTCATGCACAATGTCTTCAAGGAAAACAAAGCCCTCATCGCCTCCAGACCGTATTACGACTGCGTGGGCCTGATGGAGCAGTAAACAGACAGCCCAGCCGCTGCAAGCGGCTGGGCGCTTTTTGCTATAGAAATGTGCCATTTCCTCGTCCCTGCGGGGCAGCCGGAAATGATGCACAAAAACTTCATGCACCGGCATTTGCGCATTTTCGTGGTGCAGTGCTCACGCATGAAGTTTTATGCCAGCAGGTTTTGCGTGCGGCAGAGGCTGGCGTAGATGCCGTCTTTTTTGAGAAGCTCCTCGTTCGTGCCGCGCTCGGCGATGCGGCCGTCGGCAATGACGACGATCTCGCCTGCGGCGCGGATGGTGGACAGGCGGTGTGCGATGATGAGCGTGGTGCGGTTCTTTGCCAGCTCGTCAAACGCGTGCTGGATCTTCGCCTCGGTCAGCGTGTCAAGGGCGCTCGTCGCCTCGTCAAGGATGAGGATGGGCGGATTTTTGAGGAAAATGCGCGCGATGGAAATGCGCTGCTTCTGTCCGCCGGACAGGAGTGTGCCGCGTTCGCCGACGTAGGTGTCGAAGCCGTCGGGCATGGCCATGATATCATCGTAAATTTCCGCGCGCTTCGCCGCCTCCACGATCTCCTCCATCGTCGCGCCGGGCTTACCGTAGCGGATGTTTTCCAGAATGGAATCGGCAAACAGAAACACGTCCTGCTGCACGATGCCGATGGAGCGGCGCAGGGACTCCTGCGTGACGCTGCGCACGTCATGGCCGTCGACGGTGATCGAGCCGCCGGTCACGTCGTAAAAGCGTGGAATGAGCTGGCAGAGCGTGCTCTTGCCGCCGCCGGAGGGACCGACGATGGCGACGGTCTTGCCCGCCGGGACGTGCAGGGACACGTCATGCAGGACCTCCGGGTCGTCCTCATAGGAAAAGCTCACGTTCTCGACTCCAATTTCGCCGCGCACGTGCGTCAGCTCAAGCGCGTCCGGCGCGTCGTGCAGCTCCGGCGCGGTGCGCATGATCTCCAAAAAGCGCTCAAAGCCCGCCGTGCCGTTGGAAAACAGCTCCGTAAAGTTTGCAAGCTTCCGGATGGGGTTGACAAAGGACGCGATATAGAGCGTGAACGTCAGAAGATCGACCGTATCCATCTGCCCCTTCATAATGAGCAGGCCGCCCACAGTCACGACGGCCACGGACAGGGAGCTTGTGAAAAACTCCATCACGGCCATGAAAATGCCCATTTCCCGATGGAACATCTTCTTGGAGGTCTTGTAAATGTCGTTCGAGCGGTCGAATTTTTCTTCCTCGACGTGCTCGTTGGCGAATGCCTTGGCCGTGCGGATGCCGGAGAGGGCAGATTCGATGTCGGCGTTGATCGCGCCGGTCTTTTTCTTCACGCGGCGGGAGGCCTCGCGCATCGCCTTGCGGCGCGAGACGATGATCGCGATAAACACCGGGATCATGACCGCCACGACCAGCGCCAGCCGCCATTCGATCGTCGCCATGACGGTCAGCGCGCCGACGATGGTCACAAGCGAGATGAACAGATCCTCCGGCCCGTGGTGGGCAAGCTCGGTGATCTCAAAGAGGTCGGTCGTCATGCGGCTCATCAGCTGACCGGTGCGGTTGCGGTCGAAGAACTCAAACCCCAGCTCCTGCATATGGCCGAACAGGGCCGCGCGGATATCGGCCTCCACGCGGATGCCAAAGGTGTGGCCCCAATAGGTGATGATGAAATACAGCACCGACCGCAGCGCATAGGCCGCCAGCACGATCAGCATGATCGTAAAGAACGTGCGGTACGCGCTCTGCGGCAGCAGCGTGCGCATGGCGTAGCGCGAGATAATGGGGTACGCCAGATCGATCATCGACACGACCAGCGCGCAGGCCATGTCGAGAAAAAACAGCCCCCGGTGGGGCTTGAAGAAGGACAGGAAGATCGAAAAGCCTGACCGCTTCCGGTATTGCTCTGTTGTCATGATATTTGCTCCGTTTCTTATATTCATGTGTATTATACCGGGAGTTTCCGCGGATTGCAAGCCGTTGCGCAGTGCGTATTTTTCTGGTAGAATAGCCCCAAAAGAGAGGCGAAGCATATGATTGAAATTCTGAAGGAAACAGCGCGCTATCTCGTCTGCGTCAAGCCCGTCGGCACAGCCGCACAGGGCACGCAGGCGGAGGCGATGCCGCAGCTGCTCTCCGAGCAGCTGGGCTGTGACATTTTCCCCGTCCACCGGCTCGACCAGACGGCCGGCGGCGTGATGGTCTTCGCAAAGACGGCGCAGGAGGCCGCACGGCTGACGCAGGCGATGGGACAGGGACAGATGCAGAAGACGTATCTGGCCGTCCTGACCGGCTGTCCGGCAGAGAGGGCCGGGACACTGGAAGATCTGCTGTTCCACGACCGGGCGAAAAACAAGACCTACGTGGTCAGGCGGCAGCGCGGCGGCGTGAAGCAGGCGCGGCTGCACTATGAAATCCTTGCCGAACAGGACGGGCTGAGCCTTGCGCGCATCCGGCTCGAAACGGGGCGCACGCACCAGATCCGCGTCCAGTTTGCCTCGCGCGGCCTGCCGCTGCTGGGCGACGGAAAATACGGCAGCCGCTGTGGCCGCTGCACCTGCGCGCTCTGGTCGTACCGGCTGTCCTTCCCGGACGGGAAGGGCGAAGCGGCTTTTGAGGCACAGCCCCCGGCCCAGTTCCCGTGGACGGTGTTTTTCTGATACGATGTACAGTACAAAGCTTTCGGCAAATTCGCACCGTATTTTCCCGTTTGACTGTAGGGGCCGATGCCGGTCACAGCCGTTCGCGACGAAGGAGCGTTACG
>ENA-UBIJ01000600-UBIJ01000600.1-human-gut-metagenome-genome-assembly--contig:-NODE-600-length-15830-cov-8.361648_pt1 | contig 15830 bp, 13 predicted proteins | sample MGYA00244944_ERZ654876 | MGnify/ENA primary metagenome ERZ654876 (study PRJEB26926, sample SAMN06164748) | human gut metagenome | biome: ENVO:00009003; feature: ENVO:2100002; material: ENVO:00002003...
CGATGACCGACAAAACAGCCCGTCTATTTCACGACAGAACAGGCCGTCTGCGACAGCATCACTCATGTGCATTGAGAAAATGATTGATGAAATGAGCGATGCTTGCTATTTAGAACATTATTGTTTTCGTCATCAACTGCATTCGTGCAGTCGCGCCGCACGATTTTTGCGCATTGCTACTTGTCATACGTCAAGTTTATTTTGCGTCACAGCTTGTCATATGACAAGCTGCATCATAAAAACCGCCGCCCCGATTTTTCGTTCGGGACGGCGGTTTGTCAAGCAAGGCTTCGCAGATATCCTTCCACGTTCTGATACTGAATGCCGTCTATCTCTTGGCTTTCTCCACGATAGAGGACAATCTTCCCGGTGATCGGGCCGTAGCGGTGCTCGGTCTGGGCGCATTTATGCTCGTCGATCAGATGGCGATACTGCTGCGGGACAGCTTCCTCGCTGTGCTTGATCTCGAAAATCCGGCAGGAGCCTGCCTCCGGGTCAAACACCACCATGTCAAATTCGCCCACGGGGAATTGCAGGACAAATACCTGCTTCTTTGGGTTTGCCAGCTTCGTTTCCAGCAGGACGATGTCCTCCAACATCCGCCCTTTGATCTCGGTCAGGATGCGCTGCTGCACGGCGGTGCGCTCCGCCAGAGACAGTGCGCTGAACGTCTCATCCAGCAGCAGACTGCGGATCAGCGCATCCGCCTGCGCATAGCGGAGTCCCGGCTGCGCGATCACCGTGCGTCCGGACTTCGTGCTGACATCCGGCAGGTGCAGCACGTCGATCTCCCGCGTTAAGTCCAGCAAGTCCAGATACTCCTTGATCTCCGCCGCGTGAACATCGTCCAGCGCCACGGTCTGCTCTGCCCTGTTGCGGATCTCCAGCAGCTTCCGCAGGCTGTCTGTGACAAGCGCAAGGTCGATGCGGTCGAGGATGTCCGTCGGATTTTTCCGATCCCGACGCAGATTGCTGGCGGAAACGCCAAGGTCGTGGGACTTCCAATCCTGCGACAGCACCTCCAGCGTGAAGCGGTGGTTGATGTCCTCCACCACCCGGTTGATGGCGCTGGTCAGCTCATTCTTGTCGTACAAATCCCGCAAATGACGGAAATGCCCCTCATACTGATAGCAGCGCAGAGAGTGCTGGATGTTGCGGGCAATGGCGGTGTCCACGTATTCGTCGGTGCTTTCCTTGCTGGCAAAGGTAGAGGTCTCGTTGTAGTGGACGCCGCCGAGACTCATGGTGCCGCCGTAGCGGATATACTCATCGATGCCGTGAACGCCGAGGACAGTTTCAAACTCTCGGTAAGGGATGAATGTGGTGTGCAGCAGGATGCAGCGGTCGTAAAGCTGCTCGTCCTCGGTAAAGAGGAAGCCCAGCGAGTCCGTGCCGGAGAGCACGATCTTCATACCGCAGGCCGCAAACACGTCAGAAAACAGCGCTGCGCCCTCGATAAAATCCTCCATCAGCGTCACTTCGTCGAGGAACACATAGCGAAAGCCCTGCGCTTCCAATGCCTTGAGGTCGCGGTTCACGTCTGCCAGCGTGTCTTTTGCGGTGATCTGAATGAACGCTGCCGTGGCAAGCTCTGCGTCGTTCATCTCCGCAAAAATCTGGCGGATCATGGTGGTTTTCCCCGTCCGGCGCAGGCCGTAGAGAATGAACACCTTGTCCTGCGGCTCACCGTAGACAAAGTCGTGCAGCTGCCGGAAGCACTCGCGCCTGCGATAGCCGCGAACAGACGCTGCAAAGGAACGCAGCGCCTCGCCGGTGCGGACATTGGTGGTAAACGCGGAAAGGTTCGCAGATTTCGCCTTGGGCAGCTGCTTTTTCAGCGCTTTCAGCTCCTGCTCCAGTTCTTTCCGCCGCTCGATCTGCGCACGGAAATTCTCCAATTCGTCAGCGGGAATATACTTCTCCCGCCGCTTCTTGTTCTCTGTCCAACGATGGTAGAAATATTCCTTACCGTTGACGATTTTCTTCGTAATGGAACCGGCAGGCAAAGCAGAAATCTGCTGTTCCAGCTCTGCTGCCCGCGTCTGCACTTCAGATAACTCCATAGCGCACCTCCTGTGAGATACTATTCTATGCAGAATTATACCCTATTATACCCTCGAAATCAAGGGTATAATAGGGCGTGACTTAATTGACAACCCCCCCCCAAGAGGTTTTGTAAGCTCAATCAAAAGACCAGTTCTCAATATTAATGATCGTTCAGCGGATGCCATTTTTATTCCGATGTCATTTCATCAGGTGAAAATCAAGCTCAATTCTTAGTTCGGAATTTTCTGAGAATACAAAGCAGCCTCTGTTATAATCAAACTTCGGATTTAATTTATGTATCAGCCGATGATGGTTGGGGCAAAGAATGATTATATTTGAAGAATCGTTATTTTGTGAATCCGAAAAATAAGCAATATGATGCGCTTCGGAAATATCTGCATTAAATTCACGAAAAGTGTTCTCCCCACACAACTGGCAGCAGCCACCATAAAGCCGCTTTAGTTGTCTGATGATGCCAGTGTTGTAAACGCGAACCCGTCGGTCGCTTGTTCGTAGTTCGATCGATGCACTTGTATCTCTGTAATTCAGAATTTTTTCTAAATCACTCTCGTCCAACGCATCCGATATGAACTCTTGCTGGAATTCTTCAGAATTATCATTATCCAAACGAGCATTTTCCAGAAAAGCTCTTACAATTTCAGTGAGTTCTTCAAATGAAAATTGCCTGAGATAGTCAGTCGTCTGAATAATTCGGGATCTCGGAGGCCTGTTGCACTGCCCTCTACGGAAGCTACTGGTTGTAACATCATATTCATCCCGAAGACGGCGCAGATAGCTTCCCTTCTTCCCAAAGAGCGCGGCTATTTCATCAAACCCTTTGGTCTGTGTTTCAAAACCGAACTCATCAAAAGCCCGTTTATCAAATTCTGAAAGGTAGTAGGCAATAATGTCCATTACTTTCCTGTATTCCATAGTTACTCCTTTTTCAGCAATTGATACAGTTCCTTTTCTAACCTTTCTAAAGTTTCTTGCCGCTTGGGTGAACGCAACTCACATTCCCAGACAATAATAACATTCCATCCCATATCCCTTAGCTGAGCTTCCTTCCGCTGATCTCTGGAAATATTCGTTTCAATCTTTTGCCTCCAGAACTCAGTGTTGCTTTTTGGCCAGACAAAGTATTTGCACCCTTCATGTCCATGCCAGAAACAGCCATTTACAAAGATTACCGTCCGATACTTCGGAAGCACCAAGTCAGGAGTCCCCGGAAGTTTCCTTACATTTTTTCGGTATCGGAATCCCTTTGAAAACAGATACTTGCGAACCAGTTCTTCAGGCTTCGTATCTTTTCCCGCTATTCTGGACATATTGTAACTACGGGACTCCTTTGTTTTAATATCAGCCACAGTATATCAATCCGCCCTGCATCTCGTTTTTTTCGGATTCTTTGAGGCAATCGACTATCCAGGGGAGAGTTTGATCTTGTCTGATTTCGCTCAATTCGCTATTTTTGACGAAAATCGCATTCCACCCCATATTCAATGCCTCATTACAGCATTGCTTCGCCCTTGTGAACATCTGGTCAGAGTGTCTCTGCCAGTACCGTTGTTCACACAAGCCCTCAATCGAATCTCCTTGATATTCGCAACCGACGACATAGATTGCTGTCTTGTATTTTGGATAAACTACGGTAGCATTTTTCGGATGATCTTCATTGGTAATGCGGCTTCTGATTCCCCTCTTGAATATATATGAGCGGATTATTTCAGAATAGCTGGATTCAGGAGAAAAAAGAACCGTAACCGATTTGTTGCGGTTCGGATGACTACAGAGCATATCATCGATCTGGAGGATCTGATAGAAGACACCTTCCAGCAATTTCACCGGAATACTGTTACCCGCCAATCTGATTATTTTGTCTCTGGCAAAAAGTGCATCGCCTTTATGGAATTCGATATTGTTGTATTTGAGTTTTCTATAGTCTTCATCTGTAAATCCCATAAAGAGCAAGCACTCCCGGGGCGTCAGATATCTGAATTTGCTACGGCCGTCTATGCCGCTGTCAAAGTACAGATTACCGGAGTTCGGGTTCCGGTCTTGTTTGGTAGTAATGGTCCGTACAGCGTCAATTGCCGGATTGAAAGATCCGTCCGATAAAATGATTTGCGGATTATCCTGCCAGATTTTTCTTCTGGATTCGGTATCGTTTGGCGTACATTCAACCGCTTCTGCAAAGATTTTCTGATTTTGATAATTGATTCTCAACAGCTCCTGGACGGAATATTGTACAAAGTATTCTGATTCCCGGAAATCCTTGATAATATCTTCAGGAGCTTTCTTTGCCGCAAAATACTCATTGACTAACCGCCAGTCATCGATGCAGTCCCCGACATAAACGCTTATCATCAGAAGGCGAGGCCGGTTTTGGGGCAGTCCAAAAGAACTGGCATTCAGCTGGTAATACTGACTGATATAGCCCAGATCTTCAAGATCGGAAATCCAGGTCGAGAAATTTTTGATATGTCTTTTTGAAAGCAGGGTGGGAACATTTTCCATCAGAAGAAACCGCGGAAGATGCTTTCCGGCAGCTCTCATTTCTGTGAGGATTCTGCCAACCTGCCATAGCAGACTTGAACGACTTCCGGAGCCTTTGTCAATTCCCTTATTGTAACCGTGGAAAGCACCAACATTGGAAAGGTCCTGACACGGAAACGAATAGGTCAGTATATCAATATCATCCGGAAGCAATTTACCATCGAGGCAGCTGATATCTACAAAATTTTTGTTCCGGAGAATACTGATGTATATGCGGCGTAACGCTTCAGCGGAGTATGTCTTGAATGAGTTGTAATCCAGTGGTTCCTTTCCGGAGTTGCTGAAAGTATAATTACCAAGAATGCCAAGGAGTTGTTCCTTACTCATACTTTCTACTTCAGCAGGAATTTCCGGTGAATTGTGAATGACATCGTATGCAGCAATTGCATGGACATCCCATTCGCTGGTTCCCAATGTATTCACTTTTATACCAAGATTCTTCAGTGCCTTGGCCTGACTTCCGATTCCGCTGAAAAGCTCCACCAGATTGTATGTCTTATGCATTATACCGAGATTCCTTCCGAAATTAGTTTCTCTTCCGCAGCAAGAGCAAGCTTTACTGCCGTCATAATTCTGATAGGCAGTTTTCCGCTTTTTGAAGAAGGAATATTGCCTGTAGTTGCGATATTGATTATTTGCATGACCGCATTTTTTTCCTGGTATGAAAGGCTTGAAGATCCTTTCATCAGCATGGAATTCCAATATCCGGCGCCTTTTGCGATCATATCCATAATCGTCTGCAAGTCATTGGTTTCCTTCTGGTCCCTTTTCGCGTCTTTTTCCGCTTCTTTTAACATGGATTCCGGAATCAATTCTGCAAGGAAGTCACCGGAAAGCTCATACTTGACCTTATCCCTGTACTCTTCCCATGTGGACTGACGTTTACAGTATTCCGTAACAATGACCCCATGACTATCGCAAATAAAATCATTGGTCATCCGTGTTACAATTTCAATTTCACGTATGAAGGCCGGAGACAGTCTTTGCTTATCCCAGATATCTTTCCAATTCAATGTGTACCCATTGGGAATGGAACTTAGAATTTTGGCGATTGTGTAGGGGACAATATTCAGCTTATATCCACCGGTTTTATACCAGAAGCCAGTCGGTTTTTTTGCACTGTCCTTGTTTCTCTCCAGATAATCGTCGATTGTTCTGAAGATAATGGCAGCACAAATACACCGTTCAAAATAGAATTCGTTGAAACTTTCGTTATGGGCTTTGAATTCTTCGCTGATAGCTGCTCCGAACTCCTTCATAGCCCAGTTCTTGCCCTTGGAGACAATGTGCGGCTTGCAATAAAAAACAGCAGTGTAATACATGGCCAGCTGTTCCTTATTGATGATCTGCTTTTTGGGGAACTTCGCCTGGAACCGTTTGGCATCATCGCCACGCAATTTAAGCTGTTCCTGCTGATACCGCTTTCTGGATCGTTCATAGTACCATCCGGTAGGAATTGTAAACAGTCTGGGCGGTGCCAGGTGCTTTTTGGACATTCTTTCCATCCAGATATGGAACGGCTCGTTTGAGAAAAGATCTGCTGCGGTTACTTTATTCTGACTGTTGGCATACTTTGCAATCGCCTGGACCATTTCATCGTAGAAGCGAACCCCCTCTTCGTTTTCGGTTTCTCTGTCCTCAATTACGGTCAGTTTCATTGGAACATAGATACCATTGAGTTCTACATTTGTTTTTTTCAGAACAGCTTCCGCAAGAGCTGCCGTTGTCTGACCGCCGTTGATTATCTGCATATCAACAATTCTGGTGATCATTAACTCACCATCAACAGAAGCAACGTCAACATCGGCGGCCGTTACCGCGATGCCATTGTTGTACGTAAAAAACTTGGTAGGGTCAGTGTTTATTGTTTTACGGATACCGCTATTGACACTTTTGGATCCACCGGTTCCCAGAAAGGCACGGACATTCCCCTCAAGGACCTTACTGCCGTGTTCGATATAAATACTTGCCAGAAGCTTGCCGGGGATAATCGCTATGTATGCGTCATAGCCAAGGCCTTCGCCAACATTGCCTTTTATGCATGGAATGCCGGTGTAGTTAAGATCAGGAAAATCGTGGGCAATATCGATGACAATCGGCTCGGAACTGTTTGAACTTTCCATCTCGTAAAACCGTTCCAGATACCAGAGATTTATCTCGAGCGGTTTCCCGTTAAAGTCCTGCTTCTTGATTTTCTTTGTGGTTTTGGTTGTTTTCTTAGTACGTCCTTTACTTTTCCGGACGTTTGTTTCGAGCAGGTTCGCTTCAAGAAGGTTTGTGCCGAGGTCCTTGTTAGTCAGAATAAAAAACTTGACTTTAAGAATGCGTTCCTCATCATCGTCAGCTGTATTTATACGCTTTTTTATCAAACGACCGATTTTCAGAACATCGTCAGAATCATCGAAGTAATCATTCAGGGAGCCATTGCATGATTCGTCCAGGAAATAGTAAAGTCTCCAGTACAATTCATCGACTCTGCTCATATTCAGATTTTCTGGAGAATAAGAATCCTGAAAGTCACTGATAAGCAGGATAAGGCTATGGTCAGTTTCGTCAAATGCGTAACCATCGGCACGCATCAGACGCCCACCACGGCCTTTTTTATCTCCCATACCAATCCTGACAGGCTCTTCTATTTCATCAAACTCTGAAAGGATATCCAGAGTACGACCGACAAATTCATCCTCTGTATCGGAGCCGCTGATTGCTGATTCATTTCTGAGTTCAGTAAGAAATTCTTTTTTGTATTCCTGATAATTCATGGCTACTCCTCCGGCTTTTTCAGCCCACCTCGAAAGAAACCAGGTCTGTCAACGAAATTTCATAAGAGGCTTTCTTTATGGATGGGGCGACATCCTTGGTCGTCAGGCGCGGAAATCCTTCAGTGACCTGATATCGCTTATAACCGCTGATTTCATATACATACTCATCATACAGGTCGTGATACTCATAGCCTTGTAGGGCAACGCGGGACATAAATTGATCGCGTTCATCGGACGTAGTAAACATATCCCGTGTCTGAATAACAAGCTTGTTCAATGTTATCCCGTTATAAGCCATGCTCATTTTTTCCAATGAGAATACTGCGAGTTCACCATCATATTCACTGTCCAACTGCTCAAGGGACGAAATCTTTACAGTCTGACCACCACTTCTGACCGTTTTGACCTCTACCCATGTATCATCAAACGAAAAGTCCTTGTGCGTCAGTTCCTGTCCGCTCCAGCTCTTCAGTGCATTATAGAGACCAATTCTTTCTGCCAGTGTTCCTTTCAGATATAGGATTTCGCCAATCAAACCCATTATTTCAGGTTCCGTCAGCAAGTTTCCCTTGGAAGATACAAACATCTTCTTCCACTGGAAATACCTGTTTACGATAGCTGTGTAGCCTTCCGAGCGGTCCTTGACATCTCTGGTCTGTTCCACGAGGTCCTCGCAGAACTTATAGAACAGTCCACTGACTTCCTCATCGCACAAAGAAAACCTGATGGTGTTGTAGTCCGGTCTCGTATACTGATTCACTTCGATTGCTGAGGTACCGGATACCTTCCGGGGAGTGAATTTCCCACGGAATTCAATGGCTTTCCGACCTTTCTCATCAAGTCCGATATGAAGCTCGAGGATATGAATGTTATCTACACGGGAAAAGAAATTTGCATTACTGAATTTCTCAAACAGCGATTTTATATCTATCATTCTTCCTCCTCGCCTTCTGCCAGAATATCGTCCTGTTCAAACCAGTTATACACCTTGTTCGCCTTATATTTGGTTGCACTTTTCGATGCGCTATCATTCCTGGGCAGACCCATCGCAAATCCGACAACAGGCGTACCTGCCATCTGTGCTCTGAACTCGTCCATCCGGTTTTTCTGATCGCTGTCAGTGAAGACATCCATCATGTAAATGAGTAATAATGGGCGACGCTTTTCAACATAGGCAAACCACGTTCTTGAGGGGTATGTACGGTTATCAGAGAACTCAACACCCTTGATCCGCTCATAATCTATACGGTAAAGGCGCTTTGCTTCCTCAAGAATCTCGTCGGCGCTGGAGCCATCGAATCCTACGATGCCGGTTCTGCCGTCTCCGGGACCCCCAAGTTTTCCTCTCTGGCCAATTCCTAACCTTTTGGTTTCATAGTTGATTATACAATGATCGCGATGGACTTTAGGAATCGTCCTTCCGCTGAGAGTTACATTGAGGGTTTCATCGTCTGTCGGCTTCCCTTCCATGAAGGCAATATCAAACAGGTCTATACTTTTGTCAGTGGTATTCTCCAGAAATTCAGCTATCTGACTTGTGCTGAAATCCGAGCTGTATTTGGAAATTTTCAGATGACGGATGTATTCTACGATGATTGCCTTTGGGATGCATTGAATTATATAGTGCCCTCGTCCTGCTTCCGTCCGTTCAAAAGAAAATCCCTTCCCAACAAGTCCTGCAACCAGCTTTTCTGTTTCCAGAAAATTCTTTTTCTGTATCTCCGGATCGAAAATCAGATAAGGAGTTTCAACAATCCCGCCGAAATAGCTGCTGAACTCAAATTCGTTGACTGCATTCCTCATCTTGTTGTATGCAGTAATACTCAATTCGGCAGAGTCATTTCTTACACGAATGCCGAAATCCTTCGGACGTCGCTTAAGATCATGCATCCTGTCCATATCGGCTTTCAATCGATCCGTTGCATCGGAAATTTCTGCATACCACCTGGCAGACGATTCATGTGTCCATATTCTGAACAGATCTTCATAATTTTTCCGATATCCGAACCAGCGTCCCATCTGCATCAGGACGTCATATGTGCAAGTGTTGCGGTAGAAATAACTGATGACCAATCCTTCCAGTGTCAATCCTCGTGAAAGCGCAAGACCACCTATTGCGATTACACGGAGAGATTCGTTTTTGGGATATTCCAGTTTTTCCGAACTTCTGGAACTGTTAACTACTTTGATCTGTATCCGTTCCATTGCACTGAACAGAACGTCTACAATATCGTCCCAGTCATATTCAAGCGAGGAGTATTCCTTGTTCCAGTTATCATACAGCCTTTTCAGGACAGGATCCTTCATGGACTCGTCAAAGTCATGACTGAGGTTATACTTTATGGATGTATAAGCACGTGTGTGAATAGCATCTACTTCGCTTTTTATATATTTCTGCACTCTGACGAACCGTGATATATTGATCAACATAGACCTGTGATCTTTGATATCGCCTCTGAGATCTCTGAGTGCATTGGCCAGGTAGAATGTATAGATTGCATCGGTGAGACTTTCCGGCAATTCGTCTTCCCATTCTTTCTTGTGCTTGAAATAGAAGGGATATCCATCATCTTCTTCGCGGCCTGCGTCGGTAATATATCTTAACTGCGAATGGAATTCGCCGTTTTCCGCAAATATCCTGTTAGGACCTACGTAATTACTCGGCGTGGGTAATGCTACAATAAAATCTTCAGGGAATAAATCCTGCGTCTCCATCTTTTCTGTCGTCTCAGGATCAATAAATACGTTTGCAAAAGGAGTGGCAGTAAACCCGACATAATTTGCTTTCGTGAATATACTGGCCAGTTCTCTTATCAACCTATTGATTGTCGTGGGATCTTCTTTGCTTTTGCTGGTATTGATGGAAGCATTGTCTGCCTCATCATCGATCATGAGCATCGGGATATCGATTTTTCCGGTACTCGGATCTGCGTTCAATGAAACGAGCCAGTCTTTTAGTTTTGTCAGTACGTCTTTCTGCTTTTTGATGACAAAAACAACCGCATCCTTATCAGATAACGCTACAGCGATTTTATTGGAGTCACCCGCAAAATCGCCTGTCCTTGAGGTCAGCGCCATAGCAAGTATAGGCTTGTTATCTTCGCCAACCCCCACTCGTTTTCCACCAGTAGCGTTAGCTGACATATCAATTCCAACAAAGCCTTCTTCTACGCGCTCCTGCGTCTGACGCCGCAGAGATTCAATCGTACCTGTCAGGAGGATGAACACACGATAACCTGCATCAGCAGCTTTGCAGATAAAACCAATATATGTGGACGTTTTACCGGACTGGACATCGCCGATAATCAATCCTCTTTTCAGAACCGGCGTAGGGTATGTTGCTTTTGGATTCAGGATGTATTTCATCAGTTTCTGGTCAAGCGTATCGTCACCTAAGGTACTGACCACACTGGGGCTGAAATGCTTTTTGTCAATCAGGTAGTCTTTATAGCGCGTCCAGAATACAGGAGTAATATCACTCTTTGCATCTTCATACCAGTCTGCTTCATCATAATCCGCAAGAATACTCTGCCCAGGTGTGGTAAATATCTGATATTTCCAGGTAATGTCACGTTTGGCTGCGCCAAGTTCTTCTTCGCTGTATGTGGCACCACTGATCGAAAGTGCCTGTTTGATCATTTCATCGATAGTCTTTTCGTCAAGCTGATTTTCTGCTTCTTTTATCTGGATCAACCTATCCACAAAGCCAACGAGCTTTGCTACTTTCTCTATATTTAAGATCATTTCAGCCCTCCAACAGTTTACTCTTCAATAACGGATATTTGTTGAATGGTTCCGCCTGAAAAAGATTTTCAATAACTTGTTCGCGGCTGTTTCCACCCATATCCAAAGCCATCTTTATCAGCACTCTGGCTTTGGCTTCAATATCCGCCACTCTCTCATCATCGATATAATCATCGATCCTGTTCTGAGATTTATCTATATAAATCTGCTGATACGGCACTGAATCCTCAATTTCCTCGAGTACCATATCAATGCGGCTCCATGTTTCGTCGTCCACCTGCTGCCGGATCAGATCAAAAATTCTGGAATTGCGATTGATTTTATATGTAAATTGGTCACCGCGTTCTTTGATCCGATCCCAGATGTAATCGACTTGTTCATCTATTTTTTCTATCCGTCCACGATACGTCTGAGCCTTGATCGCAGTATCCATTGCATCATCTACAGCGCGGTTCAGACGCTGACGGATGGATGCTGGAATTTCAGCACTCTGTTTTTTTATGTCGATTCCCCAGATATCATCAAGCGTATTGGGGATGTCGACTCTGATCCGGGCATATTTTGTGAGTTCATCCCGGTGGCGTCCAAACCATTTGCCCCACACAATCAAGCGCTCGTTTCTATAGATATAAAATCCTTGCCGTGATCTATAATTTTCAATTCCACCAGAAAGGCGTTTGTCTTCGTCAGTCAGATCTTTTTGAAAGGGGAGGACGAACGGCTGTACAACAACCATCCGCTCAACCCCGGTGCTGTCCATAATTGGAATCCGAACACACTTTCTCACATTCGTTTTGTTGTGGTTTTCCAGGAATGGATCCAACCCGGTAAGTTTGTGATTATTGATTGAAATTTCAACGCAAGTGGTTTTGGGGCGGTTAAGATACCTGTGGAAGATCAACGAAAGATAATTATCTACAGATTCCTGATACTTGGTCAGAGTAGAATAAACGCTGCCTGTGGATTTCTCTAAAAGGTCAAAGTTTTCCCAGACAACAATCGTACCGTGTTCGTTGATTTCCAACCATGTAATTCCGTTTATCTCTTTTATCTGATCCTCTGTGCATTCGATGATATACCAATCCTTCTTTTGCTCAACCACGTCCAGATCCCACACATATGCTGAGATGTGACCGTCTTTCTTGCTCGCCACTGTCAGCTTTCTGCATTGGGACAAGGAAGCTGATTTCAAACCCAAACCGAAACGTCCGAGGTCAGATTCTGAACGACCAGTCCGTTTTTGCTCACTTCCATATTTCATTGCATCGAACAGTTCTTCGGATGACATTCCATGACCGTCATCACAGATTGCAACATACAAATTTTTGGGGTCAATTGCAAATCGTATTGAGATCCGCTTGGCTTCAGCACTTATGCTATTATCAACTATATCGGCGACCGCACTTTCAAAAGAATACCCCATGGCACGCATGGACAACATGAGAATATCCGCAGTCGGTTTGTTTTCTCGTAGGTTATTCATTTTGGTATCACCTTTCTGTAGATTTTACAGTGCCCTTTATAATTATGATAGCATTTGCTCTGTCCTATAAAGCGGGCTTCTTTCTTCGTGCTTTCGCTAGACTCGTAAATATAGGAATTCCGGTCAGGAAACTACCGAGTAGCGATCACGATTTCGAGTCAGAATCTCTGTTATAATCTGCGGCTCGTTTTTCATTTTCAATGGGCTTCTTGATATACTTTCCGTTCTTGATTCTCGCATCTGTTGGTTTTGCAGCATCATTTGGAATGGCCCAGAATGCACCTATCCGCATTGCGCCCGGTATACGTCCCTCTCCACACAAAATCTGTATACGTCGGGTTGAGATACCCCATTTTTCAGCAGTTTGTGAAACGGACAGATAGTTCATAGGCAGCACCTCTGTTACAGTTTTACCCTCATGTTTTTATAAAAATCCAGTATCAATTATAATCGAAAATGCGAATAAAGGCAAGAACTTTCCCACAAAGTTCGACATATATTTCCAGCTTGGAATAAGGGCTTGGGATACTCCCAAAATCGCCGTGTGTCCGGACAGCGGCTGTGCTTGCTATTCTCTCAGATCTCAGTTTTCTCCGTCCAAATGCCGCTCTTTCTCTCCGCCGAAATCTGTGCTATACTGTAAGAAAATCAGCGGAAGGAGGACTCGCTTATGGCGCTCAAACGGGTATTTGCCGGGTTTTACACGCGATACGACGGAAAGCCCATCTTCGTTGTCCGGGTGCTGAAGGACATCGACACCTGCGAGTCCATCGTGGTCTGCAAGGATGCCAGCTTTTCCAAAGAAGACAACGAGCATTACTACCTCATCCGGTACACGTCCTTCTGCGAGCAGGTCGAAGTCGATGGTGTGCTGCGGGATAAATACGTCCGCCAAACTCGGCGCGAGATTGACGAAGGCACCGTCCGCGAAGTGTATGAGGACGGCTTTCCGGAGCCCAAAAGCAAGCCATTCACTTATGTTGATGACGAGTACGTGGAGCGCGCTATCCGTTGCAGCAGAACCTACTATGAATACGCCAAGGACATCTGTGAAAACTACCGGATGGATCTGCGGCGATACAAGCTCATCCGGGAGCGGAAGCAGTACATCGGCATATCCAACCGTGAGGCATATCAGGCCATGTGTGAGGATCTTGCGTTTGCTCAGCAGTCCCTCAAAACGGTGCTCAACGACTACGCCGATCTCTTCCGGAAACGCTTTTCCGAGGGGCTGTCCATCCGCAAGGCAGCGGATGCCATGCAGCAGAATCGCGGCGTGATCGAGCGGCGGCAGGCCGCACTCTATCGGGCGTTTGCACAGCTTTTGCAGCAGCGGGACGAGGCAGACGGTGTCTGTCGGCTGACGCAAAAAACTGAATACGATCAAAGGGATATAAAGGATTTGCTCGAATAATTGATGCAAATCCAAGCGCTTGTCGTAGTGGCAGGCGCTTCTTTTTTTATCCTCGTTATGACAAAACCGTGATAGGCCGCATCATTTTGTCCGTTGGAAAGTAGAAAGGGCAATTTGAAGCAGAACACAGGGCTTGTCTCGCCGTCCTCAAAACTCTTTCGAGAAATCTGGGACAAAACTGGTCTCTGATTCTCTTAGCTAAGTAGAGGGGGAATCAGGAGCAAGAAAAGTTTTTTTGAAAGAGGGTGCCAAGTTTTTTTGAGAAAAATGTCCGTTGTAAAGTGAGAGAGAAACGTCTGCGAGACAAAATCGTGACACTCCGATTTATTTTGTCCGGTGGTTATATAGAAGGGGAAAATAATTTTCTCTTGACCCCTGTTTTTCTCTTGAAAATTTCCGTTGTAAAGTGAAAGGCAAACAGCTTCGCTTCCAAGCCGCCCTTCAAACAAAGTTTTTCAAAATTGAAAGGAGTAACATTATGATCACTTACCACAACCGTACCCACATGACCGCTGTCCCCACCCGCCTCCTGCTAGATACGAACCTCTCCGCAGAAGCCAAGCTCACCGGCGCGCTCTTGTACACCTTCGAGGACGGCGGTCTGAGTGCTCAGGAACTTGTAAATGTTCTGAGCCTCCCGCCTGAAAAAGTCGCTCCGGTTTTTGCTGAACTCACCGGCAATGGCTATCTGGAAATCCTGGAGGAAAACGGTGCCTTCGGGCTGCACCTGAAGGGGTGAGCCTCGTGCCGGATCGCACGCGACCCATCCGCAAGGAAATCTGCCTCAACGAGCAGGAGCTAAATCTCGTGCAGCACAAAATGCGCCAGTTGGGGACGCACAATTTCGGCGCGTATGCCCGCAAGATGCTCATCGACGGCTACATCATCAAGGTGGACTACACCGAGCAAAAGAAGCTGGCTGCTGCCGTCAGCAGAGTCGCCACGAACATCAACCAGATCTGCCGCCGCATCAACAGCACCGGGCGCTGCTATGAGGACGACGTTGCCGAGCTGAAAGCGCGGCAGGCCGAGATCTGGGAACTGCTGAAAGTGCGGCAGAAAGATGAGCTTTGACCACAACGGGATTTTCCATGTATGGGTTTTCCGTCACCGGTTTTTCGGACGGTGGACAAGCTGACGCTCCGAAGTGTACCGCAACCGGATTTCAGGACGACGGTTTCCGTGCCCTCCATCGGGGCTGAAATTCATCCTCTAACTAATAAGAAATAAATCAAGATACAAGAGAATCAATCTATCGCAAATTGCAAGTGCAAGTTGGACACCCGCACGGTAAAAATTAGTTAGCTGACAGAAGCGGCGTAGACAGAATCCAGGAACTTCTCGTACAGTTCCTCGGGGGTACGGTAGCCGAGCTTCTTCCGAGGGCGTCCGTTCAGTTCGTCAGCAGCATACAGGATGTCCTCTGGGGAGTAGTCCTCAATGGATGCACCCTTGGGAACAAAGGCACGGAACAGGCCGTTGTGACGTTCGTTCTGGGGACGCTCCCAAGAGGTGTACGGGTGAGCGAAGAATACTTTGCTGCCCCAGCTCTCAACCTGAGCAAAGCCGGAGAACTCGGAGCCGTTGTCCACGGTAATGGTCTTGAATACCTGGCCGAAGCGGTCGCCGTACTCCTCTTTGAGCTGCCGCATAGCATCCAGCACGGAAGCGGAGTCCTTTCCGGGGATGCGCATGGCGATGTAGTTCTCGGTTTTCTTCTCCAACAGGGAGAGAACAACCGCCTCTTTGCCAGCCCTTTTGCCAACCACGGTATCGCCTGTCTCTTATACACATCTCCGAGCCCACGAGACGGACTCCTATCTCG